>Ga0070664_100005071_pt1 | contig 10557 bp, 9 predicted proteins | sample KBSC73metaG_FD_65863 | JGI IMG/M metagenome (GOLD analysis project Ga0070664, IMG submission 65863) | Corn rhizosphere microbial communities from Kellogg Biological Station, Michigan, USA - KBS C7-3 metaG | ecosystem: Host-associated > Plants > Roots > Rhizosphere > Soil ... | reverse complement strand
GGGTGCCTCACTGGGTGCCTCACTGGGTGCCTCACTGGGTGCCTCACTGGGAGGTCCTCACTGGCCCCGCCACCGGTGCTCGCGCAGCCCGCGCCGGACCCGGCGCAGGATCATCACCACGAGCAGGAGAGCGCCAGCGGCGATCACCCCCCAGATCAGCTTGCCGACCTGGCTTGCGCGCAGAGTGAAGACGAGGGGCGTGCCGAGCTCGAGCCCTTCAGGGGTCACGGGGGTGAGGGTGACCTCGTGGACGCCGACCGACGACGCCTTGGCGTGCAGCCGCAGCACGTAGCGCTGGCCGGGCGCGAGCTCGAGCGGTTTGGGGGTCTTGATGCGGACGTCGGGGCTGCTGGTGCGGGGCCGCAGACCGATCGTGATCGGCTGGTCGAGGCCGTTCACGAGGGTCACCGTGAGGATCCCGGAACCGCCGGACAGCGTGGCGAGGTCGGTGCCGATCACGGAGACCTTGTCGAGCCGGCCGCGCATCGCCGCGTTCGTGTCGAGCACCTGCCCCCGTGCGCGGGCAGGGTCGCGTCGTGCGTTCAGGCTGACCGCGGAGAGCGCGATCCCGGTGAGGCCGTGCTTGACGTCGTTGGTGGTGCGCAGGACCTGGCCCATCACCGAGGCGGTGGAGGTGAGCGTGCGGGTGGCCGAGATGTTGGCCAGGTCGACCTCGGCACGCCGCTCGGTGGCCGGGTAGCCCAGCGCCGCGTCGAAGACCGGGGTGGTTGCCGCGGCGCTGCGCTCCAGCGGCTGGAGATCGAGCCACGGCAGGTTCAGCCCGGTGAAGAAGTCGGCCTCCTCCCAGTGGGGACCGGGATTCCAGTTGGCGGGCAGCTCCACGACCATCGGGCTCGACAGGCCCTCCTGTGCCCGCAGAGCCGCGTCGCAGACGATCCGCTGCCGCACCGCGAGTGCGTCCAGCGGCGCAGTCGGGCCGGGGCCGCCGGACGCCGCCTGCGCGTCGGTGAGGACCAGGTCCTGCTGCTCCCGGGTGCGCCACTGCGTGCGGGTGCGTGGCGCCGCATGGTCGGAGACCAGGACCGTCGTGTCCTGCGGGATCGAGCGGAGCGCGGCGTCGTCGAGCCAGCCCGTGGACGGCGCGACGGCGGGAACGCTGCCGATGCCGAACCGCTTGAACGCGGTGGCCGACTCCTTCGCGGCGAGCGTGATCAGCTGCGGACGGCGACGGGCGAGTGCAGCAGTGTCGGGGTCGGCGTACCCGAGGGCGAGGACGCGCTGCCAGCGAGAGGCGTTCTTGACCTGGGCCAGCCAGCGGGCTGCGTGCTGCCGGTCCACCGGACCCAGCCGGTCCGTCGAGCGCGACGGGCTCGCGGAGTCGCTCGGGCTGGCAGGCGACGAAGGGCTCGCTGAGCCGCCGGGTTGCTCGGGTTCGGCCCCGAGCGAGAGCGCGGGGTTGTTCGCAGCGATCGCGCCGACCGCGTCGATGACCGCGGGATCGACGAGCATCGTGGCGGGCAGCCCGCCGGCGGAGTCGAGCAACGCGGCGATCCGCTCGAGGCGACCGTCGTCGTCGAGCAGCGCCGACCAGTCCGCGGTGTCCAGCAGCTTCCCGACCCGGTCGTGGCGCACCCGCTGACGCACGGGCACGACCAGCGCGACCGAGGTGGTCGCGTCCTCGGGCACCAGCGGGATGAAGGTGCGGGCCCGACCGCCGACCTCGCGTCCGGCGGTGTGCTCGCCGAGCGCGTGCACGCCGATCCAGTAGACGCCCGGTGCGCCGGTGATGTGCCGGCGCAGGTCGCGGACCTTCAGGGAGATCCGGAAGCTCGTGCTCTGCCCGGGAAGCAGGTCTCCGATCGCGTCGAACTGACCGGGCTCGTAGAGCCGGGTGCCGATCTCGACCGCAGGATCGGACGCTGCTGCCTGCGCGAGCTGGTCGCGGTCGGTCATCGGCGTACCGCTCACGAACGGGTGCACGTTGATCGCCGACCAGGTCTCGGCCGAGTCGTTGCGGACGGTGCCGGCGAGCACGACCCGGCCCTTGTCCGGGATGGTCGAGGGAGTCAGCTGGCTCAGGGTGACGGCCAGCGGGGGGACGGTGGCCGCGGTCGCGGCTCCCGCGGGTGCTGCGGCCACCGGGAGCACGGTGGTGGCCACGAGGGCAGCGACCAGCGCTGCCACGACCCGGGGGAGTTTCACCCCGCGATGCTAACGGCGTGCCGGGTGCCCGACTCCGCAGGCTGAGCCGGGGACTCCCGCCGATAGAGTTACCTCTCGTGCCCGAACAGCCGACCGTGGAGCCCGTGAACATGTCGCAGGCGCAGGCCCGCGCGGTCCAGGAGCTGACGCGGATCGCACCGGTGATCGACGACCTCGGCGACCGGTTCGCTGCGGCCGGCGAGGAGATCGCGCTGGTGGGCGGGCCCGTCCGTGACGCGATGCTGGGTCGGCAGCACTTCGACCTGGACTTCACGACATCGGCAAGACCGGAGGTCACCGAGCGGCTGGTCAAGGGCTGGGCCGACGCGGTCTGGGACATCGGCCGCGACTTCGGCACGATCGGCTGCCGTCGGGGCGACTACCAGATCGAGATCACGACCTACCGGTCGGAGAAGTACGACCCGACCAGCCGCAAGCCGGCCGTCGACTACGGCGACAGTCTCGTGGGCGACCTCGGCCGCCGCGACTTCACGGTCAACGCGATGGCAGTCGCACTGCCCGGCAAGGTCTTCGAGGATCCGTACGGCGGCATCGTCGATCTCGCGCACCGGATCCTACGCACGCCCGGGCGGCCGGAGGACTCGTTCGGCGACGATCCGCTCAGGATGATGCGGGCCGCCCGGTTCGCCGCCCAGCTCGGCTTCACGGTGGCGCCGGAGGTGCGCCAGGCCATGACGGGGATGGCCGAGCGGATCACGATCGTCTCCGCCGAGCGGGTGCGCGACGAGCTGGTCAAGCTGGTGTGCGCCCCGCTGCCCCGCGTCGGGCTCACGTTGCTGGTGGAGACCGGCCTGGCGGCGTACGTGCTGCCGGAGCTGCCGGCGCTCGCCCTGGAGCGCGACGAGCACCACCGGCACAAGGACGTCTACGAGCACACGCTGACCGTGCTCGAGCAGACCATGGACCTCGAGCCCCGGCTCCCCGAGGGAGGCCCGGACTTCACTGCGCGGTTCGCGGCGCTGATGCACGACATCGGCAAGCCCCGCACCCGCCGCTTCCAGTCCGACGGCATCGTCACCTTCCACCACCACGACGTGGTGGGCGCCAAGCTGACCCGCAAGCGCATGCAGGCGCTGCGCTTCTCCGGCGACGAGACCGCAGCGGTCGCCAAGCTCGTCGAGCTGCACCTGCGTTTCCACGGCTACGGCGAGGGCCAGTGGACCGACTCGGCGGTGCGGCGCTACGTGCGCGATGCAGGTGAGCTGCTCCCGTGGCTGCACGTGCTGACCCGGGCCGACTGCACGACCCGCAACCAGCGCAAGGCCGAGCGGCTCCGGCGCAGCTACGACGAGCTCGAGGCGCGGATCGCCCGACTCTCCGAGGAGGAGGAGCTCGCCGCGATCCGGCCCGACCTGGACGGCAACCAGATCATGGAGATCCTGGGCATCGCGGCGGGGCCGCAGGTCGGCGCGGCGTACCGGCACCTGCTGGAGCTGCGGCTCGACCACGGGCCGATGTCGTACGACGCCGCGCGCGACGCCCTGCTCGCCTGGGCCGCGGAGCAGCGGCTCGCGTGACGGTCTGGGATCGAGACTGGTTGCGAGGCCGGTTTCGAGATCAGGCGAGGGAGAGGAAGAGCTTCTCCATCTTCGCCACGTCGACGCCGTCGATGCCGTCACCCTCGCTGAGGCACTGCTGGAGGCCGGTCGCGACGATCGAGAAGCCGGCACGGTCCAGGGCCTTGGAGACTGCGGCCAGCTGGGTCACGACGTCCTCGCAGTCGCGGCCCTCCTCGAGCATCCGAAGCACACCGGCGAGCTGACCCTGGGCGCGCTTGATCCGGTTGATCGCCGGCTGCATCCGGGTCGGGTCGAGCTCCATCAGGCGCCGCCCTGCTCGGCGAGCGCCGCCTCGATGTCGAGCGCGCGCACCTGCCCGATCAGGTCGTCGAGTACCGGGCCCGGAAGGGCGCCGGGCTGGGAGAACACGAGATGGCCGCCCTTGAAGGCCATCAGCGTGGGGATCGACGTGATCTGCGCGGCGGCGGCGAGCTCCTGCTCGGCCTCCGTGTCGACCTTGCCGAAGACGATGTCGGGGTGCTGCTCGGAGGCGTGCTCGAACACCGGGGCGAACTGTCGGCACGGGCCGCACCAGCTCGCCCAGAAGTCCACCAGGACGATGTCGTTCCCGGTGACCGCCTGCTCGAAGTTGGCTGCGCCGAGAGTCGTGGTGGCCATGGTGGAGGATCCTTTCGCTGGTCCTTGGTGACGATACCCCTGGGGGTTTAGGCGGACAACGCGTCGGGCGCGCGTGTTGTTCCGGACCGGCCCGGCGGCGTGCGCGTCGTCGCCGTGACGCCGGTCACGGCGGTGGTTGGCATACCGCCGGTACGCTCGGCCACTGCACCCGAGGTCCAGGAGTACCCATGCCACTCACCGACGTCGCCCCTCTCCAGGTCAGCATCGACATCGCGGCCCCACCGGCCGCCGTGTGGGCCCTGGTCTGCGACCTTCGGTCCATGCCGAGGTGGAGCCCGCAGACCGCGAAGTCGTTCCGGCGGGGCCCGAACGGCCTCGGGGCGCGGTTCGTGAACGTCAACCGCAAGGGACTGCTCGTCTGGCCGACCCAGAGCAAGGTGGTGCGCTACCGGGAGGGCACCGAGATCGCGTGGCGGGTCAAGGAGAACTACACGGTCTGGAGCCTGCGGCTCGAGCCGACACCCGAGGGCGGCACCCGGCTCGTGCAGACGCGCGAAGCCCCTGACGGGATCTCCGACGTCTCGGTCAGCCTCACCAAGGTTGCCTTCGGTGGCGTCCCCAAGTTCACCGAGACGCTCCGCCAGGACATGCAGCGGACGCTCGCCCGGATCAAGACCGCCGCGGAGATCCATCCGCGCCGCTGACGGCCGCCCGAACCGGACAGTCCCACGGGTATGGCACCGATTCGCGGCCGAAACCGGTGCCGCGCGCGTGGGACTATCCGCTCTGCTCGATCGACGGGTGGTCGTCGGTGCCGCCCCAGTGTGTGAGCGTCCAGTCGTCGGAGTCGACGACGAGCTCGGCGCACTCGCCGTTGGCGAGGCGGTGCCGGTCGGCGAAGGCGGGGGTGAGGTTGCGCGCCACGTTGGGCAGGGCGATGCAGGCCGCCGTCTGGTGGACGACGACGAGCACGGTCTCGCCGCGGTGTACGTCGGCGATCTCGGCCAGCGTGGCGGAGTAGCGGGCGACCACGTCGGCGCCCGTCTCTCCGCCGGGGAAGCCGGCTGCCAGGTCGCCGTGGAACCAGCGGTCGCTGACCGCGCAGACATCGGCGTTCGAGAACGGGCGGCCGCGAAGGTCGCCGACGTCGACCTCCCGCAAGGTCTTGCGCGTCGTCACCCCCACGCCGAGTCGGGCGGCGACCACCTCCGCGGTCTGCACGGCACGGGCAGAGTCCGAGCACCAGACGTGCGCGACGCGCCTGTCGGCGACGGCCTCGGCGAGCCCGGCCGCCTGGGCGCGGCCCGCGGGCGTGAGCGTGCCGCCCTCGTCGGAGAAGACCGTGTCGACGTACTCCGCGTCGCCGTGGCGAGCGACGATCAGCGTCGCGGGGCACATCAACGAGCTCACGCCCGGCATCGTAGGCAGATGCCGGGCGCGAGAGGGAGCGTCAGGCGACCGGCGCGACCGGCTCGTTGTTGAGCACCCGGAAGGTGTACGCCGCCCCGGCGAGCACCACGGGAACGGCCGCCAGCAGGCCGACCAGGCACAGGATCGCGCCGACGATCAGGCAGACGGCGGCGAGCAGGTAGAACAGGATCGTCTCGCCGATGCGCGAGGTGACGAGTGAGACGCTGGCCTTGATCGCCTCGACTCCCGCCAGGCCCTTGTCGACCACGAAGAACATCGCGAAGACGGTCAGGAACGAGATCACGATCGCCGGCAGGTAGCACAGGAGGGTGCCGACGAAGCTGAGCACGCCGAGGATCGCCGAGGTGCTGACGACGGCCGGCTTGCTCGCGTAGCTGAGCACGTCGCCCGGGTTGACCTCGAGCCCGTCGACGACGTTGAGCGCCGACTTGATCAGTCCGGCGCCGAACAGCGAGGTCAGGAACGTCGAGATGCCTGAGCTCAGGGCACCGACGAAGATCGTCATGAAGAACCCGGGACCGCACTGCGTGTCGACCTGCGTGCCGAACACGGTGCGGGTGCAGTCGTGCGTGCCGAGGAGCAGGCCGTTGAGCACGAAGTACACGATGCCGCTGAGCACCAGGTCGATGACCAGCACGATCAGCGCCGGCACGAGCAGCGTGCTCGGGCTGGCGGTGAACTTCGACCAGCCGTACTGGATCGCGGCGACCGGGCTGTAACCGCCACCGGCCGCGGGCGGGGCGCCGTACGCGGGGGGCGGAGGGGGAGGCATCGCGCCGGGGGTGCCGTAGGGCGCGGTGGGCGGCGGAGGAGGAGGTGGCGGCACCTCGCCGCCGGGCGGAGGTGGCGGAGTCGCACCCTGGTTCGGATCCTGCGGCGGAGTGGTGTCATCGCTCATGGCCGACACCGTAGTGATCGGAGGACCGCGAGTGCATGCAACTCGACGGCACGTTTTCGGCCGGGAATGCACCGGTCCGGTCCGAAAAGGGCCGGACCCCGGGCTGTTGCCCGGGGTCCGGCTCCGAAATCAGCTGCTGACGGCGGTGCGCCTCAGCGCTCCACCTCGCCCTGGTTTCGACCCGCCGTCGTGACCTCGTTCCTCGGTCGCGGGCTCGCTCAACCTGCGGGCGGTAGGTGGTGCGCTTCGTCCCTCAGCGCTCCACCTCGCCCTTGATGAACGCCTCGACCGAGGCGCGGCCCTCGTCGTCGGGGCGCTGCACCGGGGGCGACTTCATCAGGTACGACGACGCCGAGAGCAGCGGACCGCCGATGCCGCGGTCCTTGGCGATCTTCGCCGCCCGGATCGCGTCGATGATGATGCCCGCGGAGTTCGGGGAGTCCCAGACCTCGAGCTTGTACTCGAGGTTGAGCGGCACGTCACCGAACGCCCGGCCCTCGAGGCGGACATAGGCCCACTTGCGGTCGTCGAGCCACGCCACGTAGTCGGACGGGCCGATGTGCACGTTGCGGTCGTGGACCTTGCCGGCCAGCGATCCGGTGAGGTTGGAGGTCACCGACTGCGTCTTGGACACCTTCTTCGACTCCAGGCGCTCCCGCTCGAGCATGTTCTTGAAGTCCATGTTGCCGCCGACGTTGAGCTGGTAGGTGCGGTCCAGGGTCACACCGCGGTCCTCGAACAGGCGGGCCATCACGCGGTGGGTGATGGTGGCACCGACCTGGCTCTTGATGTCGTCACCGACGATCGGCACGCCGGCGTCCTCGAACTTCTTCGCCCAGACCGGGTCGGAGGCGATGAAGACCGGCAGCGCGTTCACGAACGCGACGCCCGCGTCGATCGCGCACTGGGCGTAGAACTTGTCGGCGTCCTCGGAGCCGACGGGCAGGTACGAGACCAGCACGTCGACCTGGGTGTCCTTGAGCGTCTGGACGATGTCGACCGGCTCGGTGTCGGACTCCTCGATGGTCTGCCGGTAGTACTTGCCCAGTCCGTCGAGCGTGTGTCCGCGCTGGACGACCACGCCCGTCGGGGGGACGTCGCAGATCTTGATCGTGTTGTTCTCGGAGCTGTTGATCGCGTCCGAGAGGTCGAAGCCGACCTTCTTCGCGTCCACGTCGAACGCTGCCACGAACTCGACGTCCGAGACGTGGTAGTCACCGAACGTGACGTGCATCAGACCCGGGACGCTGCCCTGCGGGTCGGCATCCTTGTAGTACTCCACGCCCTGGACGAGGGAGCTGGCGCAGTTGCCCACTCCCACGATCCCTACGCGAACCTTCGCCATCGGTCGTCCTCCTGCTGGTTTCTCTCAACTGATTTCGGTGGTGTCGGCCGGTAGGGCCGGGGATGTAGCCGGGGTTGCAGCGGGTCCTGCTGAGCTTGCGGCGCGCGTCGTCCGCGGTGACCGACGCGGTGCCTTGATCGCCGGCCTGGCCTTGGCGGGAGTCCCGCTGGTGCGGTCGGCGCTGGTGCGCTCGGCCTCGATCAGCTCGGTCAGCCAGCGCACCTCACGCTCGACCGACTCGATCGAGTGGCGACGCAGCTCGCTGAGGTACCGGTCGTCGTCGCCGTGCAGGCTCCGGGCCCGCTCGAGCCGTTCCTGCAGCCGCGAGCGCCGGCCCTCGAGGATGCGCAGCCGCACTCCCGCGTCGGTGCGCGAGAAGAACGCGAACCGCATGTTGAAGCTCTCGTCCTCCCAGGCTGCGGGCCCCGCCTCGGTGATCTCCGAGGCGAAGAATGCGATGCCGGCTTCGGTGATCTGGTACACGATCCGCTGGCGTCGCGACACGGCGTTCGACGTGCTCACCTCGGTGATCCAGCCGGCGCGCAGCATCCGCTTGAGCGCCGGGTAGAGCGAGCCGTAGGAGAGCAGCCGGGTCCAGCCGAGGAGCAGGTTGAGTCGCTTGCGCAGCTCGTAGCCGTGCAGTGGGGTCTCCTGGAGAAGACCGAGCACCGCGAGCTCCAGCGTTGCAGCCTTGCGTGGCACGACCGCGACCTCCTCGACCGGACAGATCCGAGCCAGCGAGCCCTCGATGTCTCGACTGGTTCTATCGCTTCAACATATCGCATCGATATATCAAGGTCGAGCCGCATGCCCCGGACGCGCAGCGGCGGACGCAGTCCCCGAAATGGATTTCACGGGAGCACGCCGTACTCTCTTGTCTGTTCTGACCTCAGGTCGACCCCGACTTCCCTGGAGCCAACCCACGTGAGTGCCAGTACGTCGCGGCCGGGCGCCGGCCGGTCGAGCAAGGGTCCGAAGAACGGTGGGGGCAGCAGGTCCGCCGGTCGCGGCAAGGGCCGGCCGACGAACCGCCGGGCGGACAAGAAGGCCGACAAGCCGAAGCTGAGCGGCAAGGAGAGGTTCCGCAAGGTCCTCAAGTACGGCCTCATCGCGGGTCTCGTCGGCGCGCTCGTGCTCGTGTGCATCTTCTACGTCGCCTACCGCGCGACCGACATCCCGAAGGCGAACTCCGCGTTCAAGGCGCAGACGACCAACGTCTACTACGCCGGCGGCAAGTCCAAGATCGGCCGGTTCGCCACCCAGAACCGTGAGTCCATCCCGCTGGCCGACGTGCCCAAGGTGATGCAGGACGCCGTCGTCGCGGCCGAGGACCGCACCTTCTGGACCAACAAGGGCATCGACCCCAAGGGCATCATCCGGGCGGCCTTCTCCAACGCCAAGGGCGGCGCCACCCAGGGCGCGTCGACGATCACCCAGCAGTACGTGAAGATCCTCTACCTGACCCAGGAGCGCACCCTCAAGCGCAAGGTCAAGGAGGCCTTCGTCTCGCTGAAGCTGCGGCAGGAGCAGTCGAAGTCGGAGATCCTCGAGGGCTACCTCAACACCATCTACTTCGGCCGCGGCGCCTACGGCGTCCAGGCGGCGGCGAACGCCTACTTCGGCATCCCCGCCAAGCAGCTGAACGCCCAGCAGAGCGCGATGCTGGCGGCCGTGCTGAACTCGCCGAACTACCTCAGCCCCGACCGGAGTGACGCGTCCAAGGCTGCCCTCCTCCACCGCTACCAGTACGTCGTGTCGGGCATGGAGTCGATGGGAGCCATCTCCGGCACCGAGGCGGGGGAGATCGACGGCGCCCTGCCCGAGGTCAAGAAGCAGGCCGCCGACAACCAGTACGGCGGCCAGCGCGGCTTCATGCTCGGCATGGTGAAGGCCGAGCTGCTGCGCCTCGGGTTCACCGAGCAGGACATCGACGGCGGTGGCCTGAAGGTCACGACGACCTTCACGAAGAAGGCGATGGACGCGGCGAAGGAGGCCGTCGACGAGGTGGCGCCGGAGGGCGTCAAGGCGCTGCACACGGCGGTGGCCTCGGTCGACGTGCAGACGGGCGGGGTGCTCGGCTTCTACTCCGGCCAGGACTACCTGAAGAGCCAGATCGACTGGGCGACCACGGCGCTTCCGCCGGGGTCGGCGTTCAAGCCGTTCGCGGTCGCCGCGGGGATCAAGGACGGGTTCAGCCTCAAGGACACGTTCGACGGCAACTCGCCGTACGAGTTCCCGGACGGGTCGACCGTGGTCAACGAGGGCGAGGGCACCGGTGAGGACTTCGGATCCCACGTCAGCCTGACGACCGCGACCGCCAAGTCGATCAACACCGCGTTCGTCGACATGACCCAGGCGATGGACAACGGTCCGCAGAAGATCGCCGACATGGCCCAGGCGCTCGGGGTGCCGCCGCTGAAGCCGGAAGAGGTCAACGCCCGCATCTCTCTCGGTGGCGCGCCGGTCAGCCCGCTGAACATGGCGAACGCGTACGCCGCCATCGCCGACGGCGGCCTGCACCACAGCTCGTTCGTCGTGTCCAAGGTGGTGCGCAGGGCCAC
>Ga0070664_100005069_pt1 | contig 10567 bp, 8 predicted proteins | sample KBSC73metaG_FD_65863 | JGI IMG/M metagenome (GOLD analysis project Ga0070664, IMG submission 65863) | Corn rhizosphere microbial communities from Kellogg Biological Station, Michigan, USA - KBS C7-3 metaG | ecosystem: Host-associated > Plants > Roots > Rhizosphere > Soil ... | reverse complement strand
AACTAGGGCAGCCTCGACCTCGAACGGCGACACGTACAGGCCGCTGACCTTCAGCATGTCGTCGGCGCGTCCTGCATAAACGTAATGACCATCGTCGCGGCGGCTGTACTTGTCGCCGCTCTTCGTCCATTCACCCTGGAATGTCGATCGCGATTTCGCGTGGCTCGTCCAGTACATCAACGCCGCGCTCGGACCGCGGATGTAGAGATCGCCGACTTCTCCGTCCGCCACGATGCGGCCGTCATCGCCGCGCAGCTCGACGTCGTACCCCGGCACCGGCACGCCAGTCGTGCCGTAGTGGACGTCGCCGGCGCGATTGGAGAGGAAGATGTGCAGCATCTCGGTCGATCCGATTCCATCGAGGATCTCGCAGCCGAAATGCGCGGTGAACTGCTCGCCGATCTCGCGCGGCAGCGCCTCGCCGGCCGATACGCAGCGGCGCAGCGAAACGGCGTCGCGCGCCGGACGATCGGGTGCCGCGAGCATCGCGGCGTACAGCGTCGGAACGCCATAGAACACCGACGGCCGCTGCTCGACGAGTCGACGATAGACCGCCTGCGGTGTCGGCCGCTCGGGCATCAGGATCGTCGTCGCGCCGGCGGACAGCGGAAACGTCAGCGCGTTGCCGAGGCCATAGGCGAAGAACAGTTTTGCCGCCGAGAACACGACATCGCTTTCATCGAGCTGCAACACGTTGCGTCCGTACAGCGCATCGGTCCAGTACGCGTTCGCGTGCGTATGGACGGTGCCTTTCGGCATGCCCGTCGATCCCGATGAGTACAGCCAGAACGCCGCATCGTCGGCGTGTGTCGCGGCCGCTGCGGTCGCGGGTTTGGCGCTCGTGACGTCGGCGCGAAAGTCGCGCTGACCGCTCGCCAGTTGCGCGGGGGCGTCTATGACCCACACCGTCTCGACGTCGTTCGGCCCCTGCTGCTGTGCCTGCACGAACGTCGGCAAGAGTGCCGCCGATACGATCGCCGCGCGCGCGCGGCTGTGGCTCAGCATGAACGCGTAGTCGGTCGCCGGCAGCAGCGTGTTGACGGCAACGGGCACGACACCCGCGTGGATCGCGCCGAGGAACGCGACAGGCCAGTCGACGGTGTCGTGCGCGAGCAGCAGCACGCGCTCCTCGCGTCGCAGACCCGCTTCGCGCAGCACGTTCGCGAAGCGTGCGATGCGCGATGCAAGCTCGCCGTACGTCAGCGTGTAGCGGTCGTCGATGTACGCCGGCTTCGTCGCACGTCCCGCATTGAGCGCGGTCAAGTGCGTGGCGAGATTGAACTGTGATGGAGGAGCCGATGCGATCGCGTCGGACATGGGCGCAAATGAACCGTGGTCATTGAGGCTTAAGCGCACTATAATGCACTTTTGCGCAGCGGGATACTTGGGGCCCTAGTGGCACTGCAAGGTACCGTCGAGCCGGATGAAGGCAGGGATGCGTTTCTCGCAGCACTCGGCGAGACGGTCCGCACGCTGCGCGCTCGCCGCGGGATGACGCGCCGTGCGCTCGCTGCGGAAGCCCGCGTATCCGAGCGTCACCTCGCGAACCTCGAATCCGGCGTTGGCAATGCGTCGATTCTCGTGCTGCGACAGGTCGCGCGCGCGCTCGACTGTCCGGTGACCGAGCTGCTGGATGCGCCGGGCGATGGTCCCGACGCCGCTTTGATCCGCGAGATCCTTCGCCATCGCAGCGAGCGTGAGTTGCATCGTGTGCGTGTCGCGCTAGCGCGCATGTTTGGCGCAGCGGCCACTGCGGAGCGTCGATCGCTGATTGCGCTGATCGGTTTACGCGGCGCCGGCAAATCGACGCTCGGTCGATTGCTCGCCGATGCGCTGCACTATTCGTTCGTCGAGCTCAATCGCGAGATCGAGCGGCTCGCGGGGTGCGACGTCGCCGAGATCCACTCGCTGTACGGCCCATCGGCTTATCGGCGCTACGAGCGCCGCGCGCTGGACGAGGTCGTAACCCGTGAGCAGCGTGCGGTGATCGCAACACCCGGCGGGATCGTTTCCGATGCGGCGACGTTCAACCGTTTGCTCGATCGCTGTACGACGGTGTGGCTGCAAGCGACGCCGGACGAGCACATGAGCCGCGTGGTTGCGCAGGGCGATTACCGGCCCATGGCCGGAAACGGCGAGGCGATGGACGACCTGCGGCGAATCCTGGCAGGACGGAGCCCGTTCTATGCAAAGGCCGACGTTGCCGTCAGCACCGCGGGCAAATCCATCGAGGAAAGCCTCGCGGCGCTGCGGCAAGCGCTCGCGCAGATCTCCGCTGATGCTCAAGTCTCCGAAGCAGCCGATTGATCAATGGGTTCGCATGCATTATAATGCAACAAGACTTGGATGAAATAAAGTGCATGAGATGACAACCTCTGCTTTGACCGAATCGCCGGTCGATTACCGCACCGATCCTTCGCGCTATCGGCACTGGCGGTTGACAGTCGACGGCGATGTCGCGACGCTCGCAATGGACGTCGATGAGGACGCAGGGATTCGCGACGGCTACAAGCTCAAGCTCAACTCGTACGATCTCGGCGTCGACATCGAATTGCACGACGCCGTCCAGCGGATTCGGTTCGAGCACCCCAGCGTACGCACCGTCATCGTCACGAGCGCCAAGGATCGCGTGTTCTGCTCGGGCGCCAACATCTTCATGCTGGGTTTGTCGACGCACCCCTGGAAGGTGAACTTCTGCAAGTTCACCAACGAGACGCGTAACGGACTCGAGGATTCCAGTCGCCACTCGGGACTCAAGTTCATTGCCGCGGTCAACGGCGTGTGCGCGGGCGGCGGATACGAGCTTGCGCTCGCCTGCGACGAAATAGTGCTCGTCGATGATCGGTCATCGGCGGTTTCGCTGCCTGAAGTGCCGCTGCTTGGTGTGCTGCCGGGCACTGGCGGACTGACGCGCCTGACCGACAAGCGCCACGTACGTCATGACCTCGCGGACATTTTCTGCACGACGAGCGAAGGTGTGCGCGGCGAGCGCGCGAAGGAATGGCGCCTCGTCGATCACGTCGCGAAGGCCGCGCAGTTTCGCGATGTCGTAAACGCGCGGGCACGCGAGCTTGCGAGCACAAGCGAACGACCTGCCGACGCAGTCGGCGTCGCACTGCCGCGCATCGAGCGCACCGATGATGCCGGCGGCTACCACTACGCATTCGTCGACGCTGCGATCGATCGCGCGCGGCGCGTGGCGACCCTGACGGTGCGCGCGCCTGCCAATCCACCGCCCTCTGACATCGCCGGTATCGAAGCGGCCGGCGCGGCGTGGTGGCCGTTGCAGATGGCGCGCGAGCTCGACGACGCGATCCTGACGCTGCGGACGAACGAGCTCGACGTCGGCACGTGGCTGCTGCGTACGGAGGGCGATGCGAAGCACGTTCTTAGCGTCGATCGAACGCTTCGCGAATTCGGCAATCACTGGTTCGTGCGCGAGACGCTCGGGTTGCTGCGCCGGACGCTCGCGCGACTGGACGTGTCGTCGCGAACGCTGATCGCGCTGATCGAGCCCTCATCGTGCTTCGCCGGCACGTTGTTCGAGTTAGCCCTTGCCGCTGATCGCAGCTACATCGCGGCGCTTCCCGATGATCCGGCGCGTGAGCCAACCATCGTCGTTGGCGAGCTGAACGACGGCGCGTATCCAATGGTCAACGGCTGCTCGCGACTCTCGCAGCGGTTTTATGGCGAGGCGGCGCCGCTCGCTGCCGTCCGCGAAGTGTTCGGCCAGGCGCTGTCGCCTGCCGATGCCGTTCGGCTCGGTCTCGTCACCGCGGCGCCCGACGACATCGACTGGACCGACGAAATTCGCATCGCGCTCGAGGAGCGCGCAAGTCTTTCACCGGACGCGTTGACGGGACTCGAGGCGAACTTGCGATTCGGCGAGCGCGAAACGATGGAGACACGGATTTTCGGGCGCTTGTCGGCGTGGCAGAACTGGATCTTCATTCGTCCGAACGCCGTTGGCGAGGCCGGCGCATTGAAGGTCTACGGCAAGGGCGAGCGCGCGCAATTCGATTTCACGCGCGTGTAGCGCCGTCGCCCACTCATCCGGCGGCGACGGCCAATCGCGCGCACGGCGCAATGCATCAGCGAGGTTACCGACAATGAGCATCGATTACGCACAGAAGATTCCCAACAACGTCAACCTCGCGCAGGACCGCGCGCTGCAGCGTGCACTCGAGCACTGGCAGCCGAATTACGTCGAGTGGTGGCGCGAAATGGGGCCCGATGGCGCGCAGGATTTCGACGTCTATCTGCGTACGGCCGTGAGCGTCGACCCGTCCGGGTGGGCGCACTTCGACTACCTGAAGATGCCGGACTATCGCTGGGGCATTTTTCTCGCGCCGTCGGATCCCTCGAGGCAGGTGAATTTCGGCGAGCACAAAGGCGAGCCTGCATGGCAGGACGTGCCCGGCGAGCATCGCGCGAATCTGCGGCGGATCATCGTCACGCAAGGCGATACCGAGCCTGCCTCGGTTGAGCAGCAACGCCATCTCGGGCTCACGGCGCCCTCACAGTACGATTTGCGGAATTTGTTCCAGGTCAACGTCGAGGAAGGGCGTCACCTGTGGGCAATGGTGTATCTGCTGCATCGCTATTTCGGCCGTGATGGCCGCGAGGAAGCCGAGGCACTGTTGCAGCGGCGTTCGGGCGATTCCGATCATCCGCGGATCCTCGGGGCGTTCAACGAGCGCACGCCCGACTGGCTTGCATTTTTCATGTTCACATATTTCACCGACCGCGACGGTAAGTTCCAGCTCTGCGCGCTAGCCGAGTCGGGCTTCGATCCGCTCGCGCGGACGACGAAGTTCATGCTGACCGAGGAAGCGCATCACATGTTCGTTGGCGAATCGGGCGTTGCGCGCGTAATCCAGCGGACGTGCGAGGCGATGCGCGATCACAAGACCGAGGATCCCGCGCAGCTGCGCGCACTTGGCGTCATCGACCTGCCGACGATCCAGCGCTACCTCAATTTCCATTACAGCGTGACGATCGATCTCTTTGGCGCCGACCAGTCGTCGAACGCCGCGATTTTCTACGGTGCGGGGCTGAAGGGTCGCTTCGAGGAAACGAAGCGCGCGGACGATCATGTGTTGAAAGGCGCGTCCTATCCGATTCTCGAGGTCGCCAACGGAGCGCTGGTGGAGCGCGCCGTTCCAATGTTGAACGCGCTGAACGAAGTGCTGCGCGACGATTTCATCAAGGACTCGATCGGCGGCGTCGGACGCTGGAACAAGGTCATCGAGAAACACGGCCACGCATTTCGACTGCAGGTTCCGCACAAGGCATTCAATCGCCGCATCGGCACGCTGGCTGGCCATCACATCACGCCGGACGGCCGTCTCGTCGACGAGGCGACGTGGCGCGCGGGTGCTTCGCAATGGTTGCCGACCGACGACGATCGCGCCTACGTCGCTTCGCTGATGGGTCGCGTGACCGAGCGCGGCCGCTACGCGAACTGGATTGCGCCGCCGGTTGTCGGGATCAATCGCCAGCCGCTCGACTTCGAGTACGTGCGGTTCAACTGAGCGCTTACGTCGCAACCGCACCAATACGAGTCGCACGTCATGGATGCAACCGCTGCCCCCGCTGTCGTTCGCCAGCACCTGATCGATCCGGAGATCTGCATCCGCTGCAATACGTGCGAGGAGACGTGCCCGGTCGACGCGATCACGCACGACTCGCGCAACTACGTCGTTCGCGCCGACGTCTGTGGCGCTTGCCTCGCGTGCATCACGCCGTGCCCGACCGGCGCCATCGACAACTGGCGCGTCGTGTCGAGTACGCAGACGTATTCGATCGACGAGCAATTGCTGTGGGATGTTCTGCCGCCGGGAGCAACGTCGATCGCGGACGACGCCTCCACATCGAACAGCGCACCTACCGTCGAGGCTCCCGGTGCTCTCGCGGCCGTTTCACAAGCCTTCTCGGACAATGCGCCCGGCGCGACGATTCCACCCGCCGGCGCTGCGCACCCGCAAGTAAACCTGTATACGCAGCGCGAGCCGGTCGCGGCAACGGTCGTCGGCAACTTTCGCGTCACCGATGGCGACGTCGAGAGCGATACGCATCACATTGTGCTCGACTTCGGCGCGAAGCCGTTTCCCGTGCTCGAAGGACAGTCGATCGGCGTGCTGCCGCCGGGCGTCGATGCGCAGGGGAAACCGCACGTAGCAAGGCAGTATTCGCTGTCGAGTCCGCGCGATGGCGAGCGGCGTGGCTACAACAACATCGCACTGACGGTGAAGCGCGTGACCGCCGACCATGCCGGCGCTCCGGTGCGCGGCGTCTGCTCGAACTACCTGTGCGATCTCGCAAAAGGCGACACCGTCCAGGTCATCGGGCCGTTCGGCAACACGTTCCTGATGCCAGACCAGCCGCACGCCAACCTGTTGATGATCTGCACGGGCACCGGGTCTGCGCCCATGCGTGCGATGACCGAGCGCAGGCGTCGATTGCGGGGGAATGCCGACGGCAAGCTGATGCTGTTCTTCGGTGCGCGGACGGCACGCGAGCTCCCGTATTTCGGTCCGCTGATGAACCTGCCGCGCGATTTCATCGACATCAACCTCGCGTTCTCGCGTACGCCCGATGCTCCCAAGCGCTACGTGCAGGATCTTATGCGCGAGCGCAGCGGCGAAGTTGCCGAATTGCTCGCAAGCTCCGACACGCATGTCTACGTCTGCGGACTGAAGAGCATGGAGGAGGGCGTGCTCGCCGCGTTGCGTGCCGTGTGCGAGCAGCACGGAGACGACTGGGGTGCTCGCTGGCGCGAGCTCAAGGCGCAGGGCCGGCTGCATTTCGAGACGTACTAGAGAGCCTCTTCGGATCGACAGCGCGCGGAGTGAACGATGACGTGGTCGATCGTCGCGCGCGACAAGAGCGGCGCATTCGGCGTTGCCGTCGCAAGCCGATTCTTTGCCGTCGGCGCGTTGTGTCCGCACGCCCGCGCCGGTGTCGGTGCGTTTGCAACACAGGCACTCGTGAATCCTGGGCTGGGTCCTGCGGGCCTCGACCTGCTCGAGAAAGGTTACGAAGCCGCGCAAGTCATCGAAGCGCTCGTCGCTTCCGACCCGGGCCGCGATGTGCGGCAACTGCACGTCGTCGATGCGAGCGGCCGCGTGGCGCCGTACACGGGCGCACAGTGCATCGCTTGGTGTGGACACGTTACGGCCGACGGTGTCTCGGTCGCCGGCAACATGCTTGCCGGTCCTCGCGTCATCGAGGACACCGCCGATGCCTACGTCCGCAATGCGGATCGACCGTTCGCCGAGCGGTTGATCGCGGCGCTCGAAGCCGGTGAAGCGGCGGGCGGCGACAAGCGCGGCAAGCAGGCGGCTGCGCTCCTGATCGTCACGACGGAGGTCTATCCTTCGCTCGATCTCCGCGTCGATGACCACGGCGAGCCGATCATCGAGCTCCGCCGATTGTTAGACAAAAGCCTCGAGCGGTACCAGCCGTTTGTCGCGTGTTTGCCGACGCGCGCCAATCCGCGCGGCATCGTCGATCGCGACGTCATCGAGCGTGAAATCGCGCGGTTCGCAGCTGCCCGGAAACAAACGACGGATAATCGCGACTGACGGCTCGACCAAGGCGCGGCAACCGATGCAGTTCGATGAGTTCCACGTTGGCCAGCGAATCACCTGCGGCCCCGCGAGGGTGAGCGAAGCCGAGATCGTCGCGTTCGCGACCGCATACGATCCGCAGTGGTTTCATATGGATGTCGCGCGCGCCGCCGAAGGACGCTGGGGCGGGTTGATCGCCAGCGGCTGGCACACGTGCGCGATCGGGATGCGGCTCGTCGTCGACAACGTCTTGCGCGGCTCGGAATCGTTCGGTTCGCCCGGGCTCGAATACGTCAAATGGCTTGCGCCCGTTCGCCCCGGCGACGCTTTGACGATGCACGCCGAAGTGCTGGACGTGCGGCGCTCGGAGCGCAATCCGTCGCTTGGCATCCTGCGCTGGCAGTGGCGACTGCTGAATCAGGATGAGCTTGCCGTGCTCGAACTCGTTGCGACGAGTCTGTTCGATGTGGCGCCGCGCGAAGCTCCGCGATCCCAATTGGCCGCTGCAGAAACCCGGTGAACGACGGAACACGCGAAGCAACGCTGTGGCCGGCAGGTGTCGGCGTCGAGCGCATTCCATTTGTCGCCTATACGCGCGACGATCTCTACCAGCGCGAGCTCGATCGGCTGTTCTATCGCGGGCATTGGTGTTACGTAGGGCTCGAAGCGGAAATCCCGAACCCCGGCGATTTCAAGCGCACGCGGATCGGCGAGCGTTCGGTGATCGTCGTGCGCGACCGTGACGGCAACATCAACGTCGTCGAGAACGTCTGCGCGCATCGCGGCGCGGTGTTCTGCCGCGAGAACTTCGGCAACCGCAGCAACTTCACGTGTCCGTATCACCAGTGGACGTACGACCTGGACGGCAAGCTGCTCGGCGTCCCGCTGATGCGCGGCGTCCGCAGCGATGGCGTCGTGCAGGGCGGCATGCCGGCGGAGTTTCGCCGCGAGAATCACGGTTTGACACGGCTCGCCGTCGCCCGGCGCAACGGCGTCGTGTTCGCGTCGTTCGATGCCGATGTCGAGCCGTTCGAGCAATACGTCGGACCCGACGTGCTCCGGTATTTCGACCGTGTGTTCGACGGACGCGCGCTGACGATCCTCGGTTATTCGCGGCAGCGGATCGACGGCAACTGGAAGCTGATGCAGGAGAACATCAAGGACCCGTACCACCCCGGCCTGCTGCATACGTGGTTCGTCACGTTCGGCTTGTGGCGCGCCGACCAGAAATCGCAACTGCTGACTGACGCGCATGGCCGCCACGCCTGCATGATCTCGCGGCGCAACGAAGGCGGATCGGGAGTGGTGACCAAAGGCGTGACGAGCTTCAAAGCGAACATGACGCTCCACGACGATCGCGTGCTCGACGTCGTGGCCGAGCCGTGGTGGAACGGCCCGACCGTCGTGATGACGACGATCTTCCCGAGCGTCATCATCCAGCAGCAGGTGAACTCGCTGTCCACGCGCCATATTCAGCCACGCGGTCCGCACGCGTTCGATTTCGTCTGGACACACTTCGGATTTGCCGACGACAGCGCTGAAATGCAACGCCGTCGCTTGCGGCAGGCGAATCTGTTCGGCCCGGCCGGCTATGTGTCGGCGGACGACGGCGAAGTGATCGAATTCTCGCAGCAGGGTGCGCGCCAGCATCCGGATGGCGCGAGCGTCGTCGAGCTTGGGGGCACCGACACGGCAGCGCTCACCGAGCACACGGTTACGGAAACGCTGATCCGCAGCATGTACGCGTACTGGCGCCGCACGCTCGATGTCTGACGATCGTTTCGATGCGACACCAAGCGCGACCATCGATGTGGCGACGTTCATCGAGCTCGTCAATCTCTACCAGACCTACGCGAGCGTGCTCGATACGCGGCAGTACGAGCGGTGGCCCGAGCTCTTCATCGATGATTGCATCTATCGCGTGCAGCCGCGCGAGAACTTCGATCGGGACCTGCCACTCGCGACGATGGCGTTCGAGAGCAAGGGGATGTTGAAGGATCGCGTCTTCGGAATCACGCAAACGCTCGCGCACGATCCCTACTATCAGCGCCATGTCGTTGCGACGCCGATCGTTCATCGGACAGCGGGAGCGATCATCGAGTCGGAAGCGAACTACGCGGTGTTTCGCACACGGCAGAACGAGCTCTCCGAAGTGTTCAACGTCGGCCGCTACGTCGACGTCGTTCACCGGACGCCGGCCGGGCTGCGCTTCGCGTCGCGCATCTGCGTCTTCGACAGCGAGATGATCCCGACGTCGATCATCTATCCGATTTGATCCTGTCGAAAATGCGTGAGAACTGTTTAGTCGCGCACCAACGTCTCACCGAATGGGTGGCGTGGGAATAATCAGCTCTGACCCCATTTCCGCCATCATCCGCGCTCGACGAAAAAATCCGGATAGCGCGCGCTCAGCACCTTCCGCGCAGCAGTCAACGTTCGCAACGAGGCAAAGATTCCAAAGAGCGTCGAGCCGGAACCGCTCATCAACGCGCCTGCGGCCCCGAATGCGCGCAGGCTCTGGCGGATTTCCTTCAGTACCGGGTGCGCGCGGTCGGCAACGAGCTCGAAGTCGTTGTAGAGCGTCGCTGCGACGGCCGACAGGTCGTTCAAGTCGAGTGCGGTGAGCATCCGCCGCGACCGGTCGGTGCGCGCGGGAGCGTCCATGAACCACAGCTCGTTGCGCAGCGCCGCGTAGGCGTCCTTCGTCGCGATCGCGATGCGCGGATTGACGATCAAGAGATGCATGGCAGGTGATGCGCCGATTGCGCGAACCCGCTCGCCCGTTCCTGAAACGTGACTGATTTCGGCGCCGTAGAGGAACACCGGCACGTCCTTGCCGACATCGGCGCCGATCGCCGCAAGCCTTCGAGGCGAGACCCGTTCTCCAAAATGCCGGTTGAGCGCGAGCAGCGCCGCAGCGGCGTCGGAGCTTCCTCCGCCCAACCCCGCGGCGACAGGAATCCGCTTCGCGATATCGATCGTTACGCGTGCGGTTT
>Ga0070664_100005066_pt1 | contig 10568 bp, 5 predicted proteins | sample KBSC73metaG_FD_65863 | JGI IMG/M metagenome (GOLD analysis project Ga0070664, IMG submission 65863) | Corn rhizosphere microbial communities from Kellogg Biological Station, Michigan, USA - KBS C7-3 metaG | ecosystem: Host-associated > Plants > Roots > Rhizosphere > Soil ... | reverse complement strand
ATTCTCCGACTCCGGGCGTTCGGCCCTCCGCTCGGACTGATAGCTCATCGGCCCTCCGATCGGATGGCAGCGTCCCGACCTTCACCCTACGGGTTCAGCCCGTCGCGCCCGCCTCGCTCGCCAGCAACTGCCGCTCCGCCACGCCAGCTCGCACCAGCGGCGCCACCTCGTTTCCGAGCAGCTCGATCGCCCGCATCACGGTGCGATGCGGCATCCCCATCAGATAGATGAGGTAGCGCGTGTTCCGGAAGATCTCGTACTGAAAGAGGATCTTCTCCGCGACCGTCCGCGGATCGCCGACGAGCAGCGCCCCGCGCGGTCCGCGCAGCAGGTCGTACTGCGCACGCGTCGGCGGCGGCCAGCCGCGCTCGCGCCCGATCTTGCGCATCGATGCCTCGTGACCCGGCCAGTATTCGTCGGCCGCGCGCTGTGCGCTGTCGGCGACGTGACCGTGGCCGTTGATGCTCAGCCCGAGTCGCGCCGGATCGTGACCCGCGCGCCGCGCCGCCTCGCGGTAAATCTCGACGAACGGCGCGAACCGCTCCGGCGCGCCGCCGATGATCGCCAGCGCCATCGGCAGCCCGAGCCGCCCCGTTCGCTGGGCCGACGCCGGCGTCCCGCCGACCGCAACCCACACCGGTAGCGGCTGCTGGATCGGCCGAGGCGTCACGAGCTGGTTGCGCAGCGGCGCACGGTGCTCGCCCGACCACGTGACCGCGCCGTCGTCGCGCAACTGCAGCAGCAGATCGAGCTTCTCCGTGAACAGCGCGTCGTAGTCCTCGAGGTCGTAGCCGAACAGGGGAAACGATTCGATGAACGACCCGCGCCCCGCCATGATCTCCGCCCGTCCGCTCGACAGCAGGTCGAGCGTGGCGAAGTCCTGAAACACCCGCACGGGATCGTCCGAGCTGAGCACCGTCACCGCGCTGGTCAGCCTGATGCGCGACGTTCGCGACGCGATCGCACCGAGCACCACGGCGGGCGACGAGACGATGAAGTCGGGCCGGTGATGCTCGCCGACGCCGAACACGTCGAGCCCGGCCTGCTCGGCGAGCTCGGCCTCCTCGACCAGCTCCCGCATCCGCTTCGGAGGGGGCGTCGAACCATTCCCGGATTCGTCGGGGGTCGTCTCGGCGAAGGTGTAGAGTCCGATCTCCATGCGCGCTCTGCGGTCTCCAGTGTCTGTTCGGCGGACCAGTCTACTATCTCGGCGGAAAGTTCCGGGGGCGCTCGAGAGGCTCGGCGAACGACAGGACCCGAAAACGCCCGGATGATGCGGAAGAGGAGGGATGAATCACTCCGGGTCCCGTGCGATTCCCGGAGCCCGGATAATCCTCATTCACGCCAAAAAATCTTTGACGGGCCCGTGGAGAGATCTCTCCGCGGGCACGGAGCAAATCCGGCCGTGTCCGTAATGATCCGGTATGATCCGGGGCCCTGGTCAGTTCCATCACTCGTGCCGTTCTGCACGTCGGCTCGAACGGATCCCGTTCTTTCTGCGGAATCGCAGTCACGGATCCGCGTGCGGTCGTTGCTCAGGTGCCGGTGACCGAGCGCTTGACCCGGTCCGCGACGCGTCCGATAATCGCGATCTATTCCATCCCGAGGTCCTCCTCGAATGAGGTCCGCTCGCATGACCCTGCGACGCCAACTTCTGCTCACCTCGGCGCTGGCGAGCCTGCCCTTCGCCGCACCGTCAGCCTCTGCTCAGGCCAGGGGCTTTCACCTCGAGGGGCTGCGAACCGAGTGGGCCACCAACCCGATCGGCATCGACGAGCCCGCACCGCGCCTCACCTGGACCCTGCACGCCGATCGCCGCGCCACGCGTCAGACCGCGTACGAGATCCGCGTTGCGTCGAGCCCCGATTCCTTCGCCAAGCCTCTCTGGACCTCGGGGCGCGTCGCGTCGAGCGAGTCGGTGAGTCGCCCCTACGGCGGCCCCGCGCTGCGACCTGGCCGGCGCTATCACTGGCAGGTGCGCGCGTGGGACGATCGCGGGCAGGAGTCGCCATGGAGCAATCGCGCCTTCTGGGAGACGGGCCTCATGGGCGCCGCGCAGTGGAAGGCGAAGTGGATCGTCCCCGGTCTCGCCGTCGACACGACGCGCTCGAACCCCGCCCCGATCCTTCGCACCGACTTCTCGCTCGATGGCACTGTCGCGTCGGCGCGCGCCTACGTCACCGCGCACGGTCTCTACGAGATGGAGATCAACGGCAAGCGCGTCGGCACCGACGTGCTCGCGCCCGGCTGGACGAGCTACGACGAGCGCCTGCAGTACCAGACCTACGACGTCACCGACCTCGTGCAGCGCGGCGCCAACGCCGTCGGCGTCACGCTCGGCGACGGCTGGTATCGCGGTCGTCTCGCGTGGGAGAAGCGCCGCAACACCTACGGCAAGGACGTCGCACTCCTCGCGCAGATCGTCGTGCGCTACACCGACGGTCGCGAGCAGACCATCGGCACCGACGAGCGCTGGAAGGTCGCGACGGGACCGATCGTCGCGTCGGACATCTACAACGGCGAGACCTACGACGCGCGCCTCGAGCGCGCGGGCTGGAGTCGCGCCGGATACGCCGACGCCGACTGGAAGTCTCCGCGCGTCGCGTCGTACTCGCTGCAGAACCTCGTCGCGCCGCTCGGGCCGCCGATCCGCCGCATCGAGGAGCTGAAGCCGAAGGCGGTGCTGAAGACGCCGAGCGGTGAGACGGTGTTCGACATGGGGCAGAACATGGTGGGCTGGGTGCGGCTGCGCGTGCGTGGCCCCGCCGGGACGACTGTCCGGCTGCATCACGCCGAGGTGCTCGACAAGGAGGGCAACTTCTACACGGCCAATCTGCGCACCGCGCAGCAGGCCGACAGCTACACCCTCAAGGGCGACGGCGACGAGACGTTCGAGCCGCACTTCACCTTCCACGGCTTCCGCTATGTGAAGGTCGAAGGCTACCCGGGCACACCCGGCACCGACGCGATCACCGGCATCGTCGTGCACTCGGACATGCCGCGCACCGGATCGTTCGTCACGTCGGATCCGATGCTCAATCAGCTCTACCACAACATCGTGTGGGGCCAGAAGGGCAACTTCGTCGGCGTTCCCACCGATTGCCCGCAGCGCGACGAGCGGCTCGGCTGGACCGGCGACGCGCAGGTGTTCTCGCGCACCGCGGCGTTCAACTTCGACGTCGCCGGCTTCTTCACGAGCTGGCTGCGCGACCTCGCCGCCGATCAGCGCGACAACGGCTCGCTCCCCGACGTCATCCCCGACGTGCTGTCGCGCAACAGCACGACGGCGAACACGAGCTCCTCCGGCTGGGGTGATGCGACGGTGATCGTGCCGTGGACGATGTACCTGGCATACGGCGACACGCGCGTTCTCGAACGGCAGTACCCGAGCATGCGCGCCTACGTCGAGTACCAGCGCAAGACGGCGGGCGACAAGCTGCTCTGGAACTCCGGCTGGCACTACGGCGACTGGCTCGCCTTCGCCACGACGCGCGCCGACTATCCGGGCGCGACGACCGACAAGGATCTCATCGCCACGGCGTTCTTCGCCCACTCCACCGATCTGCTCGCGCGCAGCGCGAAGGCGCTCGGCAAGACGGAGGATGCGCGCGTCTATCGCGACCTGTTCGAGCGCATCCGTGCCGCGTGGACGAAGGAGTACGCCACGGCATCGGGTCGGCTGTCGTCAAACACGCAGACCGCCTACGCGCTCGCCCTCGAGTTCGGGCTGCTCCCCGAAGCGCGCCGCGCCGACGCGGGCGTGCGCCTCGCCGCCGACGTGCGCTCGGTCGGGCACCTCACGACGGGATTCCTCGGTACGCCGTATCTCACCGATGCGCTGACGCAGACCGGCCATCTCGCCGAGGCGTATCAGCTCCTGCTCAACAAGCGCTATCCATCGTGGCTGTATCCGATCACTCGAGGCGCCACGACGATCTGGGAGCGCTGGGACGGCGAGAAGCCGGACAGCAGCTTCCAAGACACCAGCATGAACTCGTTCAACCACTATGCGTACGGAGCGATCGGCGACTGGATGGTGCGCACCGTCGCCGGACTCGAGCTCGACGAGTCGCAGCCGGGCTATCGTCACCTGCTCATCGCGCCGCAGCCTGGTGGTGGTCTCACCTCGGCGCGCGCCGAGCTTCAAACACCGTACGGCAGTGCGGCGTCCGGCTGGACCCTGCAGGGTGGCCGCATGCGCGTCACCGTGCGCGTGCCCCCGAACGCCAGCGCGACGGTGCACCTGCCGTCGGCCCGCGTCGCGGCGGTCACCGAGAGCGGCCGCGCCGTCGCCACCGCCGACGGTGTGACGTCGGCGACCGCGAGCGGCGACACCGCGGTGGTGTCGATCGGTTCGGGTGAGTATGTGTTCGAGTATCCGGTGGTGGCATCCCCGGCGCCGGCGCCCGCTGCGGGCACGTCGTCCAGTCGATGAGGAGCTGAACCGAGATGCTGATCCCCTTCGTCCTTCTGATGCAGGCGGGCGCCGCTCGTCCGGCACCGCCGGCTCCGCAGCGTCCGCTGCCCGATCCCGGTGTCATCGCCACGGAGCAGCGCGTCACCCCCGCTGGGGTGCAGAGCGTCTTCCGCGGCAAGGTGGGTGGCGTACGCTTCGGCCGCGCACCCGGTGAGCTGTGGGTCGCCGTACCGGGCGCCGCGTATCGCGTCGCCTGGCGCGACAACCGCGTCGTCGCGACGAGCAGCTTCGACGGAAGCGCGGGGGTGCACGGCGTGGCGATCGACCCGGTCACGGGCCGAGCGATCGTCTCGTCGGTTGGACGACTGCCCAACAACGCGTGGCAGAGCCGCACGCCGGGTGAAGCGCCGCGGGCCGCCAGTGCCGCCGTCGCGCACCTCGTCGCCTACGCGGGCGACAGCACGGTGAAGCGCGCCGCGGCGACCGGTCCGGACAGCGCCCCGGTGCTGGTCGTGTCGCCGGCCCTCGGTGATTTCATGGCGGGCGGACCGGCCATCGCGACGCGGCCCAACGCATCGGGACGGCGCGTCATGGTGCTCCCGCTTCCCGCCAACGACGCGCTCGCCGTGCTCGACGCCGACTCCGGCTCGCTCGTGCACACCGTGCCCCTCGGTGTCGTCCCCGTCAGTGCGGTGATCTCCGAAGACGGTTCCACGGCGTGGGTGAGCGTGCTCGGCGGAGCCAAGCCGAAATCCGGCGAGCGGCTGGCGTCGCAGTGCTGCGATCCGCGTGCGGAGCATGTGCGCGTCGATGCGCGCGGCATCGCCGAGCGCGGCACCGTGACGCGCGTCGACGCGGCGAGCGGTCGCGTCGTCGCGAGCGTCACCGTCGGACTGCATCCGACGGGTCTCGCGTGGAACCAGCGTCGCGGGCTGCTCTACGTCGTCAACGGCAACTCCGACGACGTGAGCGTCGTCGACACGCGCACGAACGCCGTCGTGGCGACGATCGGCGTCGACCCGTACAAGGAGCACCGCGCCGGCGTGGCACCGACCGCCGTCGCCCTCGCTCCGGATGGCCGTCGCCTCTACGTCACCCTCGGTGGCGCGAACGCCGTCTCGGTATTCGATCTCGATGAACAGGACGCGACGGGTGCGTGGTTCCGCGGTCTCATCCCGACCAGTTGGTATCCCGGCAGCATCGACGTCAGCGCCGATGGACGCACGCTCGCCATCGGCTCCCTGCTCGGCATGGGATCGGGCACAGGCATGAAGGGCAGCCAGCGGAATCGCTACGTTCACGCCGTTCGCGGCTCGGTCAACGTCGTCGACGTGCCGAGCGACGCCGAGCTCGCGGCGTACACGACATCGGTCGCGCAGAACAACCGCCGCGTTCTCGCCTCGGCGCCCGGCGACGCACCGTCCATCGCACCGCGCGCCGACGCGGCGGCACGCCCCGTTCCCGAGCGGCCGGGAGAGCCGACGCCGATTCAGCACGTCGTGTTCATCATTCGCGAGAATCGCACGTACGATCAGATACTCGGCGACATCGGCAAGGGCGCCAGCGACTCGTCGCTCGTCATGTACGGCAAGGACGTAACGCCCAACACGCACGCGCTCGCGAACCAGTTCGTTCTGCTCGATCACTTCTTCGCTTCGGGCGGCAACTCCGCCGACGGTCACAACTGGATCACGCAGGCGAACGAGACCGACTATCCGATGTGGCCTCTCTACGAGGGCCGCAGCTATCCGTCGGAGGGAGTCGATCCGCTCGCATACTCGTCGGGTGGGTTCCTCTGGGAGGGTGCGCAGTCGAAGGGCAAGACCGTCACCGTGTTCGGCGAGTACGCGCCGTCGATTCAAGAGCCATCCCAGGCGCGCCGCAACGAGCTGCTCGCCCAGTGGCGTGATCGGCAGCCGCACGATCCCGCGTACTTCCGCGGCGTGTTGAAACGCTTCTACGACACGAAGTCCGAGATCCCGTCGCTCGACCGCATCCTCGTGCGCGAGTATCCCGGCTGGACCGAGGAGATCCCCGACGTCGTGAAGGCGGACGTCATCATCGACCACTTGCGCGAGTGGGAAACGGCGAAGTCGATGCCGAACCTCGTGATGGTGATTCTGCCGAGCGATCACACCGTCGGCACGTCGGCCGGATGGTGCGCGCCGAAAGCCTGCGTCGCCGACAACGATTACGCGCTCGGCCGCATCGTCGAGGCGCTCTCGCACTCGTCCTTCTGGAAGACGATGGCGATCCTCGGCGTCGAGGACGACGCGCAGGACGGCGTGGACCACATCGACGGCCATCGCACGGTGGCGTTCGTGGCGAGCCCGTATGCGCGGCGCGGTGTCATCGACAGCACCTTCTATGCGCATCCGAGCATGGTGAAGACGGTCGAGCTGATGCTCGGCTTGCCGGCGATGAGCGCATTCGACCTCGTCGCCACCGACATGCGCGCCAGCTTCCTCGGTGCGGGAGAGCAGCCCGACTTCACACCGTACACGGCGATCGTGCCGCCGCAGTCGCTCTACGAGATCAATCAGCGCGTCGGCGAGATCACCGGCCCGCACGCGGCTGAGCGCCGCGTCGCAGCCCGCGCCTCGGCGCGCATGCGGTTCGACATTCCGGATGCCGCCCCGAGCGAGCGCCTCAACCGCATTCTCTGGCACGAGGCGCGGGGTTGGAGCCAACCGTACCCCTCAGTGAAATCGTCTCTCTTCTTCCCGATGTCGATCAGCATCGCCGACGAGGATCGCGACGAGGTGGAGGAGAAGGGAGAGCGCTAGGACGAGGCTCGCGCGGCGGCGGGCACCGGGCCGCCGCCGCGGTCGAGGAGCTTCGCCCCGAGCCAGGCGCCGATCGCCGCCGTCACCACGAGTGCGGGCAGCGCCCCGGGCTCGTCCAGCTTCAGTTGCGCCAGGTCGAGTCCGACCGCTCCCGCGATCGACGCGAGCAGTCCGAACGGCGCGCCCTTCATGATGTCCCACGGCAGCGATTGCACACGCTTGCGTCGCTTGCCGCCCACGAAGCGCGCCGCGCCGCCGAGCAGGATCCCGCACAGCGTCGCGACGAGAAATGCGATCGGTGGCTCCGATACCACCTCGGTCTGGCCAACCTCCACACCGTCGATGAAAGCGCGAATCGTGTCCGTGCCGGGCAGACCCGAGCGCACGCGGACCGTCGCTCCCTCTTCGCCGGACACGCGAACCCTGTCGGGGCGCACCGACGGCCCGGACGACGAGAAGTTCACGAAGGCGTTGTCGCGCCGACTCATCCCGCGCGGCAGCGTCACGCCGATCTCGGTCGTGGCGAGCCCGAAGCCCTGCAGCGTGCGTTGTTGCGGCGTCATCGCGATCGCCATCCCGAGCACTGGAATCGGAACGAAGATCCCGGCCTCGTCGGCGCCCGTGCTGATGCGCACGAGGTTCGAATCGGGAGACTCGATGTGCACCGAGTCGTAGTCGAGGCTCGTGTGCGCGATCGCCACCTGTGACGGTGAGACGCGTCCGCCTTTCGTCGTGGCGAGCAGCATCCTGAGCGGCCGCTCCAGCGTGATCCGCTGCGCACTATGGTCCAGCGTATCCTCCACGCCGATCAGCGCCTGCCCCCGGTACATCCGAGATTCGACGTCGTAGGTGAGGCCACCGCCAAGGAGCACGAAATACGGCACGAGCACCCGCTCGACTCCCGCCGAGTCGACGGTCATCCAGCGATACGGCATCGTGTACATGGCCGCCGTCGATGGCAGCGCCGGAAGTCGCGGACCGGGGATCACGTCCGGATAGACGTCCGGGTTCCCGGCCGGAGCGCTGGCTTCGGGAGCGCGTACGCGCCGCGCCGTGTCCGACAGCTTTCGGAACAGGAACTCGCCCGGCGCCACGGTGACGGACGTCGCCGAGGGAGCGACGTCGGTGACCCCCGACGCTCGCACGACGCGCAGTCGCTGCGAGCCGCCGAGCACCTCGAGCGCTCGCGCACGGCTCACCGTCGCTGACGTGGCGCTCCGCGCGACGGATTCGCGCGCCGTCGACTGTGGCTCGCGCGCGGACTCGGCGGTGACGACGGGGCGGCTGGGCGACGGTGGCTGGCTCTGAGCCGAAGGGGCGTCGAGCGCCAACGCGATCGCCGCGGCGAGAGCCGTGCGGTGACAGCGAGTCATCGGACGCACACGCTGTGGAAGAGGTTCGACCGCGCACGGCGTCGTGCACCACGCGAATTGACCTGCTTCTTCCCCCGATGTCAAACGTCGAAACGCCACGAACTCCGATGCCCGAGCGTCCCGGGCGAGGCTCACCTACGATCGGGAGCGCGTGATCATCCGAAACGCCGGATAGCTCGCGACGAGCAATCCGGCGACCACGATGCCGCCACGCAGATCGGCCGCGACGGTCTGGACGAGGAACGCGATCGAGCCGAGCAGGACTATGCCGGTCGTCCACGGGTGTCCCCACGCCCGATACGGGCGCGCGACGTGCGGCTCGCGGCGCCGCAGCACGAACACGGAGGTGAACGACAGCGCGTAGCTCGCGACGAACAGGAAGGCGCAGATCGCGATCAATCGCTCGAACGTCCCGCTCAGCAGAGCCAGGGCGGCCACCGCCAGGCTCGCCACGAGCGCCGTCGACGGAGTTCCTCCGGGATTGACCCGCGCGAACGCGGACGGCGCGAGCCGATCCCCACCGAGCGCGAATGCGACGCGCGACGCGCACAGCGCGTTCGCGACGAGCGCGCTCGGGAGCGCCACGGCGATCAGCAGCTGGACGAGCACTCCTCCGCGCGACCCGAATACTTCCGTCGCCACGCTGACCGCGGCGAGCGGCGACGCCGCGAGCGCGTCGAGCGGCAGCACGATGAGGAAGGCGGCGTTGAGCAGCAGATAGATCGCCACGGTGGACAGCAGCCCACCGATCAGCGCACGCGGGATCTCCCGGCCCGGATCCTTCACCTCTCCGGCGAAGTAGGCGACGCCCATCCAGCCGTCGTACGCGAAGATGATCCCCTGCAACGCGACCATCAGCGCCGCGACGAGTGCCATCCCGTGCGGCGGTGCCGCATGCGGCGCGGCTGCCGGGACCGTCCCGCCGCGGACGCGCCACGCCACGCAGGCGCCGACGAGCGCGAGCAGCACGAGCGCCTTCACCAGACTCGTCGTGCGCTGCGCACGATCGCTCTCGCGGGTGCCGCGCAGCAGCACGACGGCGGTGACGGCCAGGCAAGCCTCTGCCACCGCGACGCGATAGGGCGCCAGCGGCGGTACGAGCATCCCGAGCGCTTCGGCCTCCACGATTGCGACGGCCGACACCGACGCGGCGGTGGAGATCCAGTCGTTCCAGCCGACGAGAAAGCCCGCGTAGGGCCCGAGCGCTCGGCGCACGAAGACGTACTGCCCCCCGGACCGCGGCGATATCGTCGCCAGCTCGGCCATCGCATTCGCGCCGAGCAACGCGTAGGCGCCGCCGATCAGCCACGCCCCGAGAAAGAGCCACGGCACCGGCAGCGTCGCGGCGACCGTCGCCGGTGCGCGCAGGATCCCCGCGCCGATCATGCTCCCCACGCCGACGGCGACTCCGAACCACACGCCGAGCGACCGCTGCAGCCGATTGCTCGTGACGCTCGCCTCGGCTGCGGCAGCGGTGGCCGTCACGTCAGGAACTCGTGCAGCAGCGAATGGAAGTGGTGCACGCCGTTCTCGCGCTTCGCCGAGTAGCGGCCGCGGTCATAGACGCGCGAGCGCAGGTTGCGCTGCACGATCTCGCAGATCTCGATGTCCTCGTCCTGGATCTCGTCGCTGAACGCCAGGAGCTTCGTCCACGATGGATCGTTCGCCGCGTCGGCTGGCGGATCCTCGGCGTACCACTCGAACACCACCTTGCAGCGGTCGTGACCGAGCGGCAGCACGACGTTCGTCTGCATCTGCCCGAGGTACACGTTCAGCATCATGTTCGGGAACAGCCACGCATACACCGCCTCGGGCACCTCCGTCGCCGACGGATCGTAGCGCCGCTCTGCGGTCACGCTATCGAGCGGACGCAGAGGCGCGTGCTGGATCGAGAAGTATCGCCGCGGCTCGACGACGTAGTTGTCGTAGTCCAGCTCCTTGTGCAGCCCGGGATGCACGACGGGGACGTGGTATCCCTCGAGGTAGTTGTCG
>Ga0070664_100005058_pt1 | contig 10574 bp, 10 predicted proteins | sample KBSC73metaG_FD_65863 | JGI IMG/M metagenome (GOLD analysis project Ga0070664, IMG submission 65863) | Corn rhizosphere microbial communities from Kellogg Biological Station, Michigan, USA - KBS C7-3 metaG | ecosystem: Host-associated > Plants > Roots > Rhizosphere > Soil ... | reverse complement strand
CGACACAGTGGATCATGGCACCGGCTCGTGATCTTGCCCTATGCCAGAACGATCGGACCGCTTCTTCGGGTAGCAATCGATGCGAATGACTGAGCGAGGGAGGCACGGATCGGCTTTCGCGCGAGCCATAGGGTTGATCGGACTTGCGTGCGTGGGGGAAGGATGCCGCGCCGAGCCGGCCTCTCAGCAGACCTCACAAGCCAGACCATTCACCCCTACCCAGACCCGCACGCTGAGAAGCTTCGGCGCCATTGGAGATGGGCGCACCGACGACACTGCCGCCATGGTGCGCGCTTTCGCTTACTCTGATCGTTATTGCCTCGACGGCGAACGCCGCGTCTACAGCGTCACCGGGACACTGCGCGTTGCCAGAAACTTCTGCCTGCGCAATGCTTCTTTGATTCAGGCCGCAGCTCCCGTCGACACGGTGCATTACATCGTTCGCACTTGTCCTCCGGTTCAGGATCCATCCGCAGCGATTGACTGCAAGGATCCGGCCATCCCGCCGGCTCAGGTCGCCCGGCTGTGGAAGTCACTCGCCATCCGCACGCTTTTAATCCGTCCGGGTACGGACCGCCCGATCCGGGTCAATCTTGAGAGAGTGAAGGTCGACCGCGGTCGCTACGCTGAACAAGGGTCGCGTAGCGACTCAGCCGGAATTTGGGTTGATGGCGCGGACCGCGTGGATTTTCGCGACGTCGAAATCACCGGCGACGGCAAGGGGTACGGCTTGCAGATCACTAACGCCCGAAACGTGACCCTCACCAACCTTTGGATCCATGATCTGGTGTGGGCACCCTACCGGGGCGACCAGCCGCTATCGCAGGCGAGGGTAGCCGCGGTGGGCTGGAATTCCGTGCCCATTCATGAGTTCCGGGCGCGGGACCAGGGCGGAGCGAAGGAGGCAAAGTTTTATGGCGTTCGGATTCAGGAACAGCTGACCTGCGCCTCTCTTGCAAACGTCTCCCACGTCCGGATTGTGAGGCCCCGGATTGAACGTTGCATGGCGCGGTTCGATACCGGCGATCTGCCGTGGCAGACAGACGGCCTAGACATTGGCCGTTCCTCGGTGGACGTCACCATTCTAGCAGCGAAAATTGAATCGACGTGGGAAGGCGTGGATATAGCGGCCGGCGGCGAGGGAATCGACCAGCTCCGCATCGACGACCTCACGGTGTCAAACGCCTTCAGCTTCGGCCTGAAGATGGGTTACCAGCTTCGCAACGCCAGCGTGTCCCGGCTGAACATTGACGGGGCGGGTCTTGCGGGCGTGGTCGTTTATGGCCCTGTTCGCGATTTGCGCGTTATTCACGCTTCGATCCGGAATGTTGGAACCGTTCGGGCACGTCCGAGCAGCTACTCCCCGTGGCCGCGGGGCAACCGTGCTGGCGTCCGCATCGACGGCGCAGACCATTCTGTCCCGCATAGCGTCGTTCTTGATGACATCGCCGTCTTCGGAAACCCAACCAGTTTCGAGTTCGGCATATTAAACACGGGTGGCACTGATATCCGGCTCATCCGATTCCGCGCTCAAGGATTCGGCATTGAGCGCAGTCGAGGAATTGATCAGGCCCACTAGCCATTAAGTTTGCGGGCTGCTTCCACCCTCCAGTGGCAAATCCACCCGGTGGATCCGGAGGCTCAATAGCCCCACGGGTCGAAAATGTAGGTTATGTCGGACGCCGTCACATTTCCGGTTATGTCGATGATCAGATCGGGGCGGAAATCCCCATCGAAGTCGATTTGGAGTTGATGGTTGTCGAAACGCACCTCGAAGCGGTCGGTGCCTGTGAATGCGCTGCTGCCTAACCAATACAGCGCTAAGTCATTCGGCGCATGAGCGACAAGCCGGATGTCGATCGTGTCGACACCGGTCTGAAAGTCCATGATCGTAGCTGACGTGGACTCAACGTATCCGATTATGCGGGTGGACGCGAATGCATCGAATTGGAAAGTATCAGCACCGGTTCCGCCATAGACCGTGTCGCCATCCCACGAGTAAATCACGTCATCGCCTGCACCTGCGTATACGACGTCCTGACCTGAATCCCCGGAGAGAAGATCGTTTCCGCCGAGGCCAGACAGAGTGTCGTTGCCTTCGCCTCCGTTGATCGTGTCACCAGCAGTCGTGCCGACGAGCTGGTCATTCCCCGGTCCTCCAAGAATTGCATTCGGATTGGACACGTCTGGGGCCTTCGCAGCTGGAGCGGGTTGTGCTTGCCAGTCGTTTGAGATGTTAGTCGATGAGCGGGCAGCATTGCTTCCAAAGCCACCGGAGGCCGTGCCGAGCCAATCAACGAGCCTGCCGTCGCTGTTGCGCCACAAAATATCGTCGCGGCCGTCGCCGTCATAGTCTCCTATCGAGGCCACCTGCCAGGTCGTCGATACGTCAAAGAGTGCGTTGGAGGCGTTTGACGCATAACCTCCATCCTGCGTCGCTAGCCAGTCGGTTAAGCGGCCGTCCTCGTTGCGCCACAGGATGTCGTCGCGTTGATCGCCGTTAAAGTCGCCGACACCTGCAATCTGCCAGTCGAGGCTAACGCCGTTGTAGGCGTTGGCAACGTTATCCGAAAAGCCGCCGGCATTAGTTCCGAGCCAGTTGGTGATTCGACCATCATCGTTGCGCCACAGGATGTCGTCGCGACCATCGCCATTGAAATCGCCTAATCCGGCAACCTGCCAATCGGTAGACACGCCATTGTACGCGTGGGCGACGTTGTCGGAGAAACCGCCGACGCTATTGCCGAGCCAGTCGGTGATTCGCCCGTCGGCATTGCGCCACAAAACGTCGCTGCGACCGTCGCCGTTGAAATCGCCTACGCCAGCGACGTGCCAGTCGATCGACACAGTACTGAAAGCGTTGGCCACATTATCTGCCAGCTGGCCGTTCGTACTGCCGAGCCAGTTGGTTAGCCTCCCATCAAGGCTGCGCCAAAGAACATCTGCACGGCCATCGCCGTTGAAGTCGCCGGTGCCAGCTACCTGCCATTCAGTGGAAACGCTGTACAGAGCGTTATTGGCGTTGCTCGTGAAAGCGCCGGCGCCGGTGCCAAGCCATTCAGTCAAACGGCCATCTTCGTTCCGCCACAGAATATCGCTGCGGCCGTCGCCGTTGAAGTCGCTGCGGGTCATCGGGGGACTCCTTGTTTAGCTGCCGCTCCAATTCGGTGAATAAGAAGGACAATTCGCGGCTGTCTGGCCATGGTGGCGAGATGATCTTTTCATGATCGGATGCCGATGATGGCCGAAACGGCCGTTCAACGTGTCTCATCCGATTGCTCGCGGGGCGTTTCCCACACTTCTAGCGGTGGTTGACGCGGGTTGTTTCTGAATGAGTTAGGAGCAACGAGTCTGGGACGAGGCTAGGCCCCATGTCCGCTTTCGACCCAAAGCGGACATTGCGCTCTAAGTAGCAGCTCGCCGGCGTTCGGATTAATACCAAGGCTCAGACGACGATCCGAAACGGACAGCGACAGGCCCCGATCGTAAATCGATGGAGCGCCGCGCGGGCACTAACCTCCCTTGGCTGGCAGGTCACTGTTGAAGATGTCCGCAACGGCTTTCCACTCGCTGCCGATCTTCCGCCAGACGACCACGTACTTGCCGGTGTCGGTTTGCGTAGTGCCGTCGGGCGCAATCGTAAGACTATATGTCCCACGATCGAGCGCCATGTCACCCGACGCTGAAACAAGGATCTGCTCCGGCGCGAAGGTCAGAGCGAAGCCCGGCGTCTGCATCATCGATGCCCAAGTCTGCTGGATCGCCGCGCGTCCTTTGCCGATCGGCGCATTAGGTGGCATCACCGCGCCGTCCTCGGCGTAGAGTGCTGCAATGCCTGCAGCATCCTTGGCTTTCACGAGCTGAAGCCAACGATCGACTTGCCCGCGGATTGCCTGCTCATCCGCGCCAATGTTGCCAGCGGCGGCAGTATTCACATCGGCGGTGTTGTTTCCGGGCTTCTCACCTGCCTGGCACGCGGGCAGCAGCAGCGCTGTGACAGAAAGTAGCAATAGCGATTTCGTCATTGGGGACCTCCTCTGCTCTTTCTCGCCACAGCATCGGTAACGTGCCTCGCGTCAGGTCGCCAGCTTCCGCTTTCGACCCAATGCGGACATCAGATTGGCCAATGCCGCGGTCTGTTGTAAGCGCCAGGTGACCAAGGTGACTTCTGTTCGGGCTAGGTCGCGGCGCGGCAAGCACTGGAAGGCAAGATTATGAGCGCAGAACAAAAGTTGCTGTCGCGCGGCGCGGCCGCCGGCACGATGATAGGTCTCGCGTTGGGCGGCATCATCGCCTTGTTCATCGCGATGAGGCCGGAATTTTTCGCCACCCTCTTCCGCTTTTTGTAGAGAGGCCAGATCGCCGTCGGGTGACCGCGCTCGCAGCTTCCTACCCATGGCAGACTTCCCAAGTGGCTGAAAAAGGCCCTGAGCAGCCTGCAGTCTAGCTAGCCGCCGCGGCACGCGGGCGGCTTCTATCCGGCCACGAATTACAGCCCCGATTATTGGACCAACTATTGGACGGTGTTCGACGCCAACGGCGATGGCCTTTGAGCGCCGATGAATATTGGTCCGCCGGCATCTGGTCTCGCCTTGATCGGAACAATAATGGGCGGATCGATGCGGACGAATGGATATGGTGGAATGGCTAGGTCGATTCACTACTGCCAAGGATTCTCCAAAGGTCCTTGGCAGTAGCTTTGGCAGGAAGCCGATTCAGACCGAGCTAACAGCGAACGGGTGGATCATCGTAGTGTGAGACGCCCGCCGTATCGATGTAATAGCAGTAGCCCTGGCTATCCTTGTAGTATTGCCGACCGCGCGTTACCGGCCCCTTGATGGCATAACCAGCCGCCCCGCCAACCACCATGCCAGCGGCCGCGCCGGACACAGGATCCAACCCGACCGCATGTCCTGCGAGTGCGCCTAAAGCGCCGCCCACCAAAACGCCTCCCATCGTGCGTCCTTCGACGCTGCTCCCGCCGTACGGATCGGTGGCGCACGAGCCAAGAAGCGGCGCAACCATCAGGCATAATATGATGCGTGTCACTGGTGCCTCCTTCGCGTGCCCCAGTGCTCCGGATGTCAAAGCGCACAACACATCGCGTCCGTTCCCGCGAAGCGCTGAATCTGACCGTGCAGTGCTCACCTGCGCTGGATTGCGGTTAGCTCTCACTGAGCGGCTACAGGCTATGCTCGTGCGCGAGAGTCCTTGAGCCTGCGCCGCATAGATGCGCCAATTCCGGCGAACCCAAGCAGCATCATCATCCAGGTGGACGGTTCAGGCACGGCCACGCCCACAAGAGCGGCAAGACCGATCAGTGGCGACTGACTGCCAACCGATCCAACCAAAGTAGCAGACCCTGTTGATAGGTTGATCGTGAAGAGTTGGGAGAGGCTGCCTGCTGGTGCGGTCAGGAGAGCATATGCCGTCCCAGAGCCGGAAATGTCGAAACCGACGAGATCCGAGGTGTTGAAGCCCAGAGCCCCGACCGTGTTGAGAACGCCTGCGTTCGGAGGATTTTGAGTCGCGAGGATATCGAGGTTGGAATCGATGCCGTAGAGGGTCGTCACCGGCGCGCCGGCGAAATTGTTCGTATAAGCAGAACCGACGACCCGTGGAGTTGTGGCAGCATTGGGGTCTCCGGCGGCATAGGCCAAAGCAGTGTCCGTGGCCGTAAGCGTACCGTCATTCGGATTGATTCTGAGATTCTGCCCGGTGTTGCTCGTGACCCGCAACCGGTCGACCGTTGGATTGAAGTCGACGCCGAAAGAAGTGCCGTTCAAAGTGAATGCGCCAGCCGCTCCGACCTGTGTCGCGGCTCCTGTCGTCGTATTGATGAGATAAAGCCTGCTCGTGCTGCCGATCGCGTAGAGCCCGCCGGTAGCAGGCCGATAGTCGAATCCCAGTATTGTTTCCCCGGCTTGCAGTCCCGTGATGCCGACGCTGCTGCTTATGGTCCCAGGGGTCGCGCTATCGAATTTCACCAACTGGTTCAGAGTGGTGACGCTGGTCAGTATTTCCGCGGTCGCTGGCGCCGTGAGGGTTGCCGCAGCGAGTGCGGCCGCAACGATTCCGAATTTTCCAAGTGGGGACCGTCTCATCGCTTCTACTCCTCAAAAGCGAAGCTTCCCCCCGGTTAATTCGTTAATAGAAACTAAGCAGAATGTCACTCGTCGAAACCTGTTTACTCCGTCCGCAATGGCTGGCGAACTGGCATTTCCCAACTGCTCAATACAACCCGAATAGATCTACCGAAGGCACCGCGTGGTTGCCATGCGAAGCGTCTGCTCCGTAAGTGTCCGCGCCGAACAGGGCCGCACCATCAGCTACGCGGCTGAGGTAGGCGCTGGAAGCGGAACCACCGGAGAGATAGCGAACTGTCACCGCGCCCGTACCGTTGATGCTGCTCAGGGTTGCCCAGTTATCGCCCCCACCATCGAGATCGACCTGGATCAGCCCGCTCGTCGTGACGCGCAGGTAACCACCGGTCACCGGGTTTGCCCCTGCACCAAGGTTGAGGACCTGCGAGAGATCGACGACGTCGCCGGAACCGTAGTCCATGATGCGGTCGACGGCGGCCGGGTTGGTCAGTGCGTCTCTGCTGAGCACGAACGTGTCGTTGCCCTTGTCGCCGTAGAAGGTGTCAGCGCCGCCCTTGCCTTCGAGGACATTCGCCCCGGCGTTGCCGATCAACGTTTGCGAGAACTCATTGCCTGTGAGGTTGAGCGCGCCTTTGCCTCGATCATTGGTCGTTCGGAGCACCTCGATCTCGCTGCCGGCAGCAAGGGCATAGGACAGGCCGGCCTGAACAACGTCCTGTCCAAGTCCGCCGATGCCTTCAAGGACCAGCGTCGAGGCGTTGTTGACGACGTAGGTGTTACCTGTGTCCATGGCTGCGCCAGTCACGGTCGCAGTGACGACATAGGTTCCCTTGAGCGCGCCGACCGCCGACATGGACAGCACATAGTTTCCGGCGCTCGCGGCGGTGAAAGCCAGCACCGAATCCAGGCCCATTCCGCTATCGTCATCTGTTTTGAGCGCCGTTCCGCTGGCTGACGACAATTTCAGCGACGTGTCGGCAAGAAGCTGGCTAGGATTGATCGACCCAAGCCCAAGCTGACCGAGTGTGAAGGTCGTCAGCGAGCTGACGCCTAGCATCTGGAAGCTGTAGGTCGTGCTTGCAACCATCGCGATGGTGAGCTTGTCGACCTCGCCGACTGTGGAGATGCTTCCCAGCGCACGATAATCGACATCCGCGCCCAGCAGCAGCGGCGTCTCGACCCATGATCCGCCCGGCAAAAGCGAATTCGCGTAGGCGGTCACGAGCGCGTGCGTCTGCGCGTTCGGGTGAACCTGGTCAAAAAAGACTAGTTCCTGATGATCGAGCAGGTGCTGCGATAGCTCGGAGACCGGCAGGCCGTTGAGCGCCGCGAGCTCGGGCATAATCGCGTTGAGCGCGCCGGTGTGAGTGCCGCTTGCGTCACTATAATCCATCAGCGGCACGTAGGTGACGTTCAGACCCTGAGCCTGAAGCGCCGGGATCACCTTGGTCCGATACAGGTTGTCGAGATACCGGGAATAGTCGGTCGCCGCGGCGGCCCGAGCCGCCTCCGTCGCATCGAGAACGTCATTGTTGTCGACGTCGTATTTCGGAATCAATCCGACGTCGGGAACGCCGGTCAGCAGGATATTCTTCGCCCCGATCGCGCCGATCTGCTGAAGCTCGGTGATTAGCTTGGTCGCCGCCGCATCCAGCGCTGCATAGGCTGTCGCTTGGGACGCCGGGGCGTTTCCCGCAGGCGCGAGGCTGCGCACGTCGTTGCCGCCGATCGTGATGACATAGAGCGCATTTGGGTCGGCATGATTGTCGACCGCATCCTTGAACGCGTCGGTCTGTCCGTCGAGATCAGGAACAACTTCGTCACCCTGGCGGATCTGCGCCCCGCCATATGCGAAGTTAAGGTTGTTGCCGCTGGGGTCTCCAGCAAACGGGTCTATCGGAATGCCGATCCATGGGTCTTCGTAATGGAAGGGAAAGACGGGCTTGGTGACGACGCCCGCATATTTGTTGCTCAGTAGGTCGGCGAACGTGAACCCGTTCGAGAAACGCCCCTGAAGATAGCCAAGGTTAGCGCTCGGCGCTCCCTCAGGCAGGTCACTGAAGGTCAGCGTGCCGTAAAATTGAGCAAGCTTTAGCGCATTGCCTGGATCGACCAGACTGTCGCCGAACACATAGACGCCCGAATAAGCCATGACGTCCTCCCTCAGGGGCGTGCGCGCAACCACGCTGGTCGCACTTCCTAAGGAGTTCTACTTATACCGACTCGCTGTTGCCCCTGTCTGCAAATCCAAGCGTCCAACAAAACCCAAGGAATAACAATAGGCTAGTGATTGGTGGGCGCGCTATAATCGCCCAACGGAGTGAGAGTTGTGGCCCATTACACGATCAAAGCCTGGAGCAATGATGGGCCGCTTCGCTTAAGCGAGCCGCTCAGCCGCAATGCGGCGTTGCGTAAAGCGCGGGAGCTGCGGGAGCGCGGCTTTACGCACATCTCTCTGATCGATCCGGAAACTGGCAGTGAGACGGACCTCGATGAATTCTTGAACCCGGAAAAAGACGGTTTCGGCGGATGACGTCTGCGTATCGACTGGGCGCGCCTCAGGCAGTGGGGAGCTTTAGCCACAAACTCGGCGAAGCTTCAGAACGGGTGGTGTCCAATGCGCCTTGCTGAAGGCAGTGGAAGCCGATGCCTTTAGCTGCGAGCCCGTCAGCAATCTCTCGCAGGTCGGTGGTCGCTACTGACGGACAGGTGGTTCGGGCGCCTCCACCGATCGAGGCGAAGGCCGATCTCGTCTAGCCCGAAACGCAAATAGGGCAGCGTCAGCTGGGTCTAGTAGTCCCAGGCGCCGGCACCGCTTCCCGAAGATTGCAAGGAGATGATGTGCCAGTCGTTAGGCACACCATACAGCGCATTTGCCGAGTTAGGCTGAAAGCCGCCGTTCAATGTGCCAAGCCAATCGGTCACTCGACCGTCGTCGTTGCGCCACGCGATGTCCGCGCGGCCATCTCCGTTAAAGTCGCCGATGTTCGCAACATGCCAATCCAAACTGACGCTGTTGTAGGCATTGGCCACGTTGTCCGTGAAAGCGCCCGTGCCCGTCCCGAGCCAATCGGTGATGCGCCCATCATCATTACGCCATAAAATGTCGGCCTTGCCGTCGTTATTGAAATCGCCGACGCCAACGACCTTCCAATCCAAAGATACGTTGTCCAGCAGATTGGCGCTATTGGGCTGGAAACCCCCGTTCTCGGTACCCAGCCAGTCCGTCAATCGTCCGTCGGTGTTTCGCCACAGGACATCGTCGCGACCATCGCCATTGAAATCCGCGATGCCCGCAACCTGCCAGTCAGTAGAGACGCTACTACCCGCATTGGCGACGTTGTCTGCGAACTGTCCGATCGGGTCGCCCAGGAAGTTGAGGTTGTCATTTTTTACAAAACCAAGCCAATTAGAAATCGCCCCGTTGGTATTGCGCCAAAGGATATCGGAGATGCCGTCGCCGTTGAAATCACCAGTTCCCGCGACGGCCCAGTTCGTCGAAGGCGGAACTGTAACGGCGCTCTCCCAGTTGGGGAAAAAACTGCCGTCCCTTGCACTCTCCAATACGAAGACTGATCCGGTCAAAAAATCGGTTCTCCCATCGCCGTTGAAATCACCCGTCGCAATAGGCCGCGGGAAGGGTTGTGGGCTTTCAGGACTCGTGACGAAATCGCCGGTTGGCTTTCCAAGCCAAACTGCCGTTCGACCGTCGTCGTTAACCCACAGCAGATCGCTCCTGCCGTCACCGTCGAAATCGTTGCTAACATGGTGTGTCGCTACCATTGTTCGTCCCCCCGTACAGGTAGTCGGGTACGACTCGCGATAAGCGCAGGTGCTCATTTATCATTAAAGCATCAAAGCAACAAAATTTGCTGCAGCTATACGGGCGCGTGAATGGATGGGCGTGCCCGCAAGGGCGAAATGGTTACGTCTGATTTGGGTCGAAAGCAGACCTAAGCTGCCAATGTCGTGGAAAGCGGGTTCCGCTTAGCTCCGAAGCAACGCCTTTCAGCTATCGACAACATTCACGAGATTGCCGGCTGGGTCGCGGAAAAAGAAACGGCGAAGTCCCCACGGTTCCATCGCTGGTCCGTACACCACTTCTCCCCCTGCCGAGCGAACGGCGGCCTCCGTAGCATCAATATCTTCTACGCCGATTGAAATCACCGGTAGTTCTGTTCCTGAGCCTCCTTCAGAGGCAGTGTGCAGCTCAATCTTCTGGGTACGATCTGCGCTCAAAAACGCGATCCAACCCATGTCAAAGGGGAGATCCAACTCGAAGACCTCCATGTAGAATTTGGCTAAGCCCAGTGGATCCGGGGCGGTGAGATTGGCAACGATCCTTGTGACGGCCATCGTGAACGGCTCCTCGGCGGATGGAGTGGGTTTCCGAGAATACCGAATGTCCGCCTTGGGTGGAAAGCGGACACTCCGAGGGACAAACTTGAGCAACCCGTCCGTGTGACCAGC
>Ga0070664_100005053_pt1 | contig 10578 bp, 10 predicted proteins | sample KBSC73metaG_FD_65863 | JGI IMG/M metagenome (GOLD analysis project Ga0070664, IMG submission 65863) | Corn rhizosphere microbial communities from Kellogg Biological Station, Michigan, USA - KBS C7-3 metaG | ecosystem: Host-associated > Plants > Roots > Rhizosphere > Soil ... | reverse complement strand
GGTTACGGCTACCAGCAAGGCTATACCGGCAACCCGGTGACCGACATCATCGATCAGCTGCTCGGCAACCGCTATAACGTCACCGACCGCCAGGCGGTTCGTCAGTGCGCGCGCGCCGCCTCGGCGCAGGCCTCGGCCCAATATGGCGGCGGCTACAGCCAGGGCTATGGCGGCTACGGCCAGCGCTACAGCCAGGGCTATGGCACGATGCGGGTGACCGCGATCACCGACGTCCAGCGCCGCTCCAACGGCCTGCGCGTCACCGGCCTGATGAGCAGCGGCTATGGCGGCTACGGCAACCAGGCGTACGGCCAGGCATATGGCTACAACAACCGCGGCTACGGCGCCGGGCAGCTCAGCTTCCGCTGCAACGTCGATTATCGCGGCGCGGTCACCGGCCTCAGGGTCCGCCCGGCGGGCTGAGCTTCAATCGCGGCGATTGAGGTAGCGCGCCGCGTCGGCGTTGGGGTCGAGCATCGGCCGGGTCGCGGCGCGCTGGCGGGTGCGGTCGGCGTAGCTGCTGTTCGACGGCCGTCCCACCTGCCCGCCGTTGGAAACGTCCATCCGCTTGCCGAAGCTGCCGAGCGGCTCGCCATTTTCGATCTTGCCCGCCGCCTCGGCGAGCATGGTGCTGAGCCCGGCGTTCATGGCGAACGCCGAAGAGGACGGGAAGGCGCCCGAGCTGCCGTGGAAGGTATCGCGGATCTTCTGGGTGTCGGCGTCGATTGTGCCGGTGATCATCGTCCCGCCGGCGCCCTCGGGCTCGAAGCCGAGGTGGAGGCGGCCGGCTTCCTTTCCCTCGATCGTCCAGGTGACGTCGATGCTCTTGTCGGCGACCTTGTCGACCAGCACCTGATAGGCCACCGGGTGCCCCGGTTCGGCCTCGGCGATGCCGCTCTGCTCGGCGTTGGCGAAGGTCTCGGAGAAAGCCGAATAGACTCGTTCCGGCGGCGCGTGCACCTGCTGGTGAACCGGCCCGCCGAAGCCGGCGAACGCCAAATAGGCACATGCGCAGCATGCCGCCCCGCCCATCATCATCGTCCGAATCACGCCACTTGCTCCCCTTGGGTGGCGGCGATGCCTAGCCGAGGAGGGCTAAAGTTCGCTTAAGGGTCCTGCGACGGCTAGGCGGCGCCGAGGCGTTGCAGCATCAGCTCGAGCACCGCGGGGTGAATGCGGTGCTGGAAGCGGAGGCCGGCGGTGTAGCCGTCGACCCAGGCCGCTTCGCCTTCCATCGTCTCGATACCCTCGAACTTGACCAGCATGACGTCGCCGACGCTCGGCCGCTCGACGAGCTCGACCTTGCAGCCATCGGTCGACAGGTCGAGGACGCGGACCCGGTAGGTGCCGCGACCCATCGCCTTGAGGCCGATTTCGCCGGGGACCTCGACCCGGCCGGCGCGCCGTTCGACCTGTTTCCTGACCTCCTCGGCAATGGGCTCGAACACCAGCCCGGCCTTGCCATCGCGGTACCAGCGCACCTCGGCCGCGATCGAGCCGCGGGACAAGACCGCGACCTCGACCGGCTCGCCGACCTGGAGCTCGACCGGCACCTGGACTCCGCAGCCGCCGTAATTGAGGTCCGTGAGCTTGATGACGTGCCTGATCCCGTCGGGACGGGTCAGATAGCCGCGCATGTCGACCGCGCGGCGCGGACGCCGCCGGTCGCCGGAAGTTTGCTTCGGTTGCGTCTCCGGCACGCCCAGGGATGCTCCCACGGTGTGAAGAAATTGACGCGCACTATCCGGCGCCGAAATTACGGCAACGGGCGTAAATAGTCGATGAAGAACGACCCCGCTCGGAGTCAGGCCCCCGGGCGGATTTTGGCGACCAGCAGATCGAACACCGCGGGGTAAATCGGCCGGCCGAACTTTAGCCCGGCCCGCGATCCGGCAATCCAGCGAACGTGAGCTTCGAGCGCCTCCATTCCGTCGAACTTGATCCACAGCTGCTCCGCGATCTCGGGACGGTCGACGAACTCGGCCCGGCATCCGTCGGGCGACATGTCGTAGACCCGGACGCGGAAGCTGAGCTTGCCCGCCCGCCGCATCGTGACCTCGCCGTCGACGCACAGCCGCTGGTGGCGGCGCGGTTCGGACACGTCGTCATATCGCACCGCTGGTTCGCCCATGGTCTCCGATCTTTCAGCGCAGATCATCCCCGCGCCCGGATCGGCACCTTAGGCGCGGCCAGTCTCGGCGCGCTTAACCAAAGGTCCGTTCTGGATGCGTTTTAGCGCAGCTCCGCCACCGGCTGTATCACCGCGCAGGCGATCCGGGCGCCACTGTTGCCGCTGGGGTCGGTGACATAGTCGTCGGCGGCGGCGTGGATGACCAGCGCCGCGCCGTCGGCGTCGAGCAGGCTCGCCATGCTGGCGCCGGCCAGCGTCAGCGTGGCCGACAGCACGCCATTGGCGGCAACCTCGACGTTTGGCATGTCGCCGGCGTGCGGGCCCGCGGGGTTGTTGATGCCGTGCTTTTTCTCGGCGGGGTTCCAGTGCGCGCCGGCGCTGGCGAAGTCGGGCGGATCGCAACGGCCGACGGCGTGGACGTGGACGCCGTGTACGCCATGGGTCAGTCCCGAAGCCTCGATGTGGAAACTGACACCGCCGGCGGTCTGCCAGGCGCGGACGCTGCCGATCGATTGGCCACTGGCGTTGACCAGCGGCATCGGCGGCCCGCCCGCGGGCTCGACGACGGTGCTGCACGCGGCGAGAGCCGTTGCGGCGGCCAGGATGAAAAGCAGGCGCATACAATCCCCTCTTTCGTGATGCTGAACTCGTTTCAGCATCCATTTTCGTGACCCGCACTTGTCTCAACGATGGATCCTGAAACAAGTTCAGGATGACGTATCTTCCGGCGTCACCTTCACCAGTAACTGGCCCTCGGCCACCTGCGCGCCGAGTTTGGCGCTGAGTTCGGCGACCATGCCGTCGAACGGCGCGGTCAGCGCATGCTCCATTTTCATGGCTTCAAGGGTGAGCAAGCGTTGCCCCTCGACAACCTTTTCACCCTGCGTAACTTCGATCGCTGTCACCTTCCCCGGCATCGGCGCCTCGATCTCGCCGTCGCGGATGCCGTGTGAGGCGCCGGTGCCGCGAGAGCCAAGAGCGAATTCGTAGGCCTGGCCTTCGTAAAAAACGACAATGCGGTCTTCATCGCGGAAGCCGGACACCGCTGCCATCGGCTGTTCCCCGTCCAGGTCAACCGTTCGGAAGTGACCGGCTCGGCCGAGCGCCACGACATGTCTCGGGGCCGCATTCAGACGGAAGCCCGCGAGATCGGCGAGCATTTCTTCATCATCGGTCAATGCCATCGCGATCGACCCAGCGCCGCGCCAAATCGCCTCATCCGGCTCGGGATCGGCAATCAATTCGTCGAGGTGCTTCTCGATGAATCCCGTGTCGATCTTACCCGATCCAAAGTCGCTTTGGAGGACCGCATTGAACAGGAAGGCAGCGTTGGTGCGTACCGGCCAAACCTCGATTTCGTCGAGGATGGCAGCCAGTTCACCAATCGCCTGCCCGCGATCCTCTCCGGTTGCGATCAGCTTGGCAATCATCGGATCATAGAAAGGTGAGATCGCATCGCCTTCCTCGACGCCGGTTTCGATGCGGCCTTCGGCGCCGAGATCGAAGTGCTCGAGCTTCCCGACGCTTGGCAAAAAGCCCTTTGCCGGGTCTTCCGCGTAAAGCCGTGCCTCGATCGCATGGCCGCTGATCGACAGCTCCTCCTGCCGCTTCGGCAGCGGTTCGCCTGACGCGACGCGGAGCTGCCATTCGACAAGGTCCTGGCCGGTGATCTCCTCGGTCACCGGATGCTCGACCTGAAGCCGCGTGTTCATTTCCATGAACCAGATTCGGTCGCCGCGAAGGCCCTTGGACGCGTCGGCGATGAATTCGATTGTCCCCGCCCCTTCGTAGTTCACCGCCTTGGCGGCGCGCACCGCGGCGCCACAAACCGCCTCGCGCGTGTCCGCATCCATGCCGGGTGCGGGGGCTTCCTCGATCACCTTCTGGTGGCGGCGCTGGAGCGAGCAGTCGCGCTCGAACAAATGAACGACGTTGCCGTGGCTGTCGCCGAACACCTGCACCTCGATATGGCGCGGCGAGGTGATGTATTTCTCGATCAGCACGCGGTCGTCGCCGAAGCTCGACGACGCCTCGCGTTTCGCGCTCTCCAGCGCGTCGTCGAAGTCCTTGGGGGCATCGACGCGGCGCATGCCCTTGCCGCCGCCGCCCGCGACCGCCTTGATCAGCACCGGATAGCCAACCAGCTCGGACTCCTCTTTCAGCCGCCTGGGATCCTGATCCTCGCCCAGATAGCCGGGCGTCACCGGTACCCCCGCCTCGGCCATCAGCTTCTTCGCCGCGTCCTTGAGGCCCATGGCGCGGATGCTGTCCGGTTTCGGCCCGACCCAGATCAACCCGGCGTCGATCACCGCCTGCGCGAAATCGGCATTTTCCGACAGGAAGCCGTAGCCGGGGTGAATCGCTTCCGCGCCCGTCTGCTTCGCCGCCGCGATGATCCTGTCGCCAACCAGATAAGACTCCCCCGCCGGGCTCGGCCCGATATGCACGGCCTCGTCCGCCATGCGCACGTGCAGCGCCCTGGCGTCGGCGTCGGAATAGACCGCAACCGTGCGCACCCCGAGCCGCCGCGCCGTGCGGATCACCCGGCACGCAATCTCCCCGCGATTGGCGATGAGGAGGGACGTGATCATTGGGCGCGCTGCGGGACTGCATGCTGACCTTCATCGAAATACGGCTTCGCGAAAGTCATGCTGAGTCCGAGGAAACGGTCGGGAAAGCGCTCTTCCGCTTCCTTCATCAAGCCCACAATCATCAAATAACGCTCACCGAACCCCCCATAGGAAAGGTCGGCATTCTCCCAAATGATGCGAAATGGCCCCTTGGTTTCCGAAATTATGAAAGACAGCATTTCGTCGAGTGCATCGAGATTGCAGCCGTACCATTCAATGCCGGACTGTTCCTTGATGGCCGCGTGAAACGCTTCTTCTGTACGGATCGCAGCACCGTTCAGCGTGATCGTGAAAACATCCATGCTCACATCCTGAACACGCCGAATTGCGGGCGCTCCGGAATCGGCGCGTTCAGCGTTGCGGCGAAGGCCAGCCCCAGCACGTCGCGGGTCTGGGCCGGGTCGATGATGCCGTCGTCCCACAGGCGCGCGGTGGCGTGCCATGGGTTGCCCTGCGCTTCGTAATCGTCGCGGATCGGCTGCTTGAACTTCTCGGCCTGCGCCGGCGTCCATTTGTCGGCGTCGCGGTGGACGGTCGCGAGCACGCTCGCCGCCTGTTCGCCGCCCATCACGCTGATGCGGCTGTTGGGCCAGGTGAACAGGAAGCGCGGCGAGTAAGCCCGGCCCGCCATGCCGTAATTGCCGGCGCCGAAGCTGCCTCCGATCAATACGGTGACCTTGGGCACGCTGGCGGTGGCGACCGCGGTGACCAGCTTGGCGCCGTGCTTGGCGATGCCCTCGGCCTCGTACTTCCCCCCGACCATGAAGCCCGAGATGTTCTGCAGGAACAACAGGGGCGTTCGGCGCATGCAGGCGAGCTCGATGAAATGCGCGCCCTTCAATGCGCTTTCGCTGAACAGCACGCCGTTGTTGGCGAGGATCGCGACCGGCATGCCCCAGATGTGCGCGAAGCCGCAGACCAATGTGCTGCCGTAGAGCGGCTTGAATGGGTGGAACTCGCTGCCATCGACGATGCGCGCAATGACCTCGCGCACGTCGTAGGGCGCGCGCACGTCCTCGGGGATGATTCCGTACAGCTCCTCGGTGTCGAACAATGGCCGGCGCGGCGCTCGCTGCGCGACCTGGGCCCCGGCCTCCGCCGGGGAACCGAGGGCCGACACGATGTCGCGAACGATGGTCAGCGCATGCTCGTCATTCTCCGCGAGATGATCGACGACGCCGCTCTTCTTTGCATGGAGGTCGCCGCCGCCCAAATCCTCGGCGCTGATCTCCTCTCCCGTCGCGGCCTTCACCAGTGGCGGCCCGGCGAGGAAGATCGTGCCCTGCTCGCGGACGATCACGCTCTCGTCGCTCATCGCCGGCACGTAGGCACCGCCGGCGGTGCAGCTGCCCATCACACAGGCGATCTGTGCGATGCCCTTGGAGCTCATCTGTGCCTGGTTGAAGAAGATGCGGCCGAAATGATCGCGGTCGGGGAAGACGTCCGCCTGGTGCGGGAGGTTGGCGCCGCCGCTGTCGACCAGGTAGATGCACGGTAACCGGTTCTCGAGCGCGATCTCCTGGGCGCGCAGGTGCTTCTTGACCGTCAACGGGTAGTAAGTGCCACCTTTGACGGTGGCGTCGTTGCAGACAATCATCACCTGCCGCCCGGACACCCGGCCGATGCCGGCGATGATGCCCGCGCCGGGGACCTCGCCCTCGTACATGTCGCAGGCGGCGAGCTGGCCGATCTCCAGGAACGGGGAGCCGGGGTCGAGCAGGCGTTCGACACGGTCGCGGGGCAATAGCTTGCCGCGCGAGAGATGGCGTTCGCGGTGCTTCTCCGGCCCGCCCTTCGCGGCCTCCGCGACATCCGCGCGCAATTTCTGGGCAAGCGCGCGGTTGTGCGCGGCGCGAGCGTGGAACTCCTCGCTGTCGATCGCAATTTTGCTCTCAATGCGCGGTGCGCTCATGCCGTCTGCACGTCCGTTGGTCGAAAAGCCCTGCCGCTCGCCTAGCGGCTGCTTGCGGCGTTGCAAAGCAGAGGCTTGGAGAAGCGCCGACCTGGCTTTGAAGAGAGGGATACGATGAACAAGCCGCTGCTTCTGATCTTTGCATCCGCGCTCGCGCTCGGCGCGTGCAGCACCAAGACGGCGCAGAATGCCGCGACGGAGCAGAAGGAGGCCACCGCAATCGGCATCGACCTGTCGTGGATGGACAAGTCCGCGATTCCCGGAGACGATTTCTACAAATATGCCAACGGCAATTGGAAGACGGAGATACCCGCCGACCGGTCGCGGATTGGCGGATTCTGGATCGCCGACCAGGTGCGCGAGAAGAACACGCGCCAGTTGTTCGACAACATCATCAAGGCAAAGCGGACCAGCGGCAATGACGCGCTGATCGCCAATTACTACAACGCCTATCTCAACACCGACGCAATCGACAAAGCGGGGATTGCCCCCGCGAAGGCCGACCTCGATGCGATCGCCCGGATTGCCGACAAGAAGCAGCTGAGCGCCGCAATTGGCGCCAGCATCCGCGCCGACACCGATCCGCTCAACGCGACCAATTACCAGACGCAGAACCTCTTCGGGGTGTTCGTCAGTCAGGGCCTGGCGACGCCGGGCGAGCAGCTGCCGTATCTGATGCAGGGCGGCATCGGCCTGCCGGACGCGCAATATTACATTTCCGGCGACGCCAAGATGGCGGACACGCGGGCGAAATACCGCACCTACATTGCGACGATCCTGAAGGCTGCGAACTACGCCGATGCCGACGCCGCGGCGGGCCGAATCATGGATTTGGAGACCAAAATCGCGAAGGCGCACGAACCGCGCGAGCAGAGCGAGGATTTCGCCAACGGCGCACAGGTGTGGACGAGGGCGCAGCTCGAGCAGAAGGCGCCGGGGATCGACTGGGCTTCACTGCTCAACGCCGCGCAGCTCGGCAGCGTCCAGAAGTTCGACGCCTACCACTTCGCCGCGATCCCCAAGCTTGCCACTTTGGTCGGCTCGGAGCCACTGCAGAACTGGAAGGACTGGCTCACCTTCCACCAGCTCAACCAGCAGGCGAACGTCCTTCCCAAGCCGTTCCGCGACGCCAGCTTCGCCTTCTACGGGACGGCGCTGGCCGGAACTCCGCAGCAGCGGCCGCGCGACATATTGGCGCTCAACGCGACCAGCAACGCGCTGCAGGACGCCGTCGGCAAGGCCTATGTCGACAAATATTTCCCGGCGTCGTCGAAGGCCGAGATCCAGGAGATGGTCGAGAACATCAAGGCCGCCTTCGCCAAGCGGGTGCAGGCGATCGACTGGATGGCGCCCTCGACCAAGGAAGAGGCGCTGAAGAAGGTGAAGAATATCGTCGTCGGTGTCGGCTATCCCGACACCTGGCGCGATTATTCGGGCCTGCAGATCACAGCCGACAACGCCTACGCCAACCAGAAGAATGCGGCGCTCGCCGAGTACAAGCACCAGATCTCAAAGATCGGAAAGCCGCTCGACCGCGCCGAATGGTGGATGCCGCCGCAGCTGGTGAACGCGGTCAACCTGCCGGTGCAGAATGCGCTCAACTTCCCCGCGGCGATCCTGGTCAAGCCCTTCTTCGACCCGAACGCCGACGCCGCCTTCAACTATGGCGGGATCGGCGCGACCATCGGGCATGAGATCAGCCACAGCTTCGACAATGGCGGCGCCCTGTTCGACGCCTCAGGGGCGCTCCGCAACTGGTGGACTCCGGCGGACTTCAAGAAGTTCACGGCGGCCGGCGACGCGCTCGCCAAGCAGTTCGACGCCTATGAGGCGCTGCCCGGGCTGCACGTGAACGGCAAGCTGACGCTCAGCGAGAATATCGCCGACGTCGCCGGCCTGGCGGCTGCGTACGACGCGTATCGCGCGGCGATCGGCGGCAAGGACCTGCCGGTGAAGGACGGTCTCACCGGCGACCAGCGTTTCTTCCTGGCCTACGCCCAGTCGTGGGCCGTGAAGTCGCGGCCCGAGACGCTGCGCCAGATCGTGCTGACCAACGGCCACGCCCCCGAGCAATTCCGCGCGCTGACGGTGCGCAACCTCGATGCGTGGTATCCGGCGTTCAGCGTGAAACCGGGGCAGAAGCTCTACCTCGCGCCCGACAAGCGCGTGAAAATCTGGGGCTAGATCACCCCAAGCTTCTTGCGATCTGGACGGATCGACCAGCGCCACAGCGCGCCGGAACGGCCGTGTTGAACCAACTGCACAGCAGCATGAACAGATGCTATGGCCATCCTGGCTGAACTAGGAAATTTCCCGCCATGACCTATTGGGAATTCAAGGGCCGCGAGCTCGTCAATTGCACTTGCGAATATGGCTGCAACTGCCAGTTCAACGCGCTTCCGGACAAAGGCCACTGCCACGCCGTCGCGGCCATCCACATCGACGAGGGACGCCATGGGGACACTCGCCTCGACGGGCTAACCATGGTCGGCGTTTTCAAATGGCCGGCCGCCATCCACCTCGGCAATGGCGAGGCGATGCCGATCGTCGATGAGCGCGCCGATCCGCAGCAGCGCGAAGCCTTGCTCAAGATCATGAGCGGCCAGGACACCGACCCGTTCGCCACCGTCTTCGCGGTCTTCGCAAGCACGATCACCAAGTTCCACGAGCCGGTGTTCGCGCCGATCGCCTTCGAGGTCGATGTCGAAGGCCGCCGCGGCAGTCTCAAGGTTCCGGGCTACGTCGAAATGACCGGCGAGCCGATCCGCAACCCGGTGACGGGCGCGGAAGCCAGGCCGCAAATCGTGCTGCCCGACGGTTTCGAGTACGAAGTCGCGAACATCGGCAGTGCCTCCAGCCGGACCACAGGCGGGCCGATGAGCCTCGAGATCGCGAGCAAATACGCTCAGTTCGCCAACCTGCACCTGTCCACGCACGGTGTCGTCCGCGCCTGACCTGACCCGCCGAATCCTGCGTCACGAACGCCTGGTTGTCGCCAGCGGCGCTGCGCTGGTTACCTTGCTGTCATGGCTGTTCGTGCTCGGTGGCGCCGGCATGAGCGACGGCGGGGCAATGGCGATGCAACCGCCGCTCCTCGGCTCGCTGGTCATCATGTGGTGGGTAATGATGGCCGCGATGATGCTGCCTTCCGCAACGCCCGCCATCCTGCTTTACGGCCGGGTCCGCGAGATGCGGTACCGGGACTCTGGAATCGCCGAGAGCTGGGTGTTCATGCTCGGCTATCTCGCCCTGTGGCTGCTGTTTTCGGTCGCGGCGGCAAGCACGCAATGGATGCTCGTCGGGCCGTCAATGGCATTGCGCGGCGGCTGGGTCAGTGGCGCGGTGCTGTTGGTCGCCGGACTTTATCAACTGTCGCCGCTCAAGACGGCGTGCGTCCGGCAGTGCCGTTCACCAGCGCAGTTCATCAGTCGCCACTGGCGCAGCGGATGGGCCGGGGCGGTGCGGCTCGGTATCTTGCACGGCGCCTATTGCGTCGGATGTTGCTGGATGCTGATGACATTGCTGTTCGTCGGCGGCGTCATGAACGTGCTGTGGATCGCCGCACTGACCATTGTGGTAGCGGTCGAGAAGCTGGCGCCGCGTGGGCCGCTGTTCGGTCAGGCTGCCGGGATCGCGATGATCGCCTGGGGTCTGGCGAAGCTGGCGGGCTACTAAACGCCGATCACCTCGCGCCCGATCAGCATTCGGCGGACCTCGTTGGTGCCAGCGCCGATGTCGAGCAGCTTGGCGTCGCGGTAATAGCGTTCGACCGGCCAGTCCTTGGTGTAGCCGGCGCCGCCCAGCGCCTGCACCGCTTCGTTGGCGACCTTCACTGCGTTTTCCGACGCGAGAAGGATCGCGCCGGCCGCATCATATCGGGTGGTCCGCCCCGCGTCGCAGGCCTT
>Ga0070664_100005049_pt1 | contig 10581 bp, 8 predicted proteins | sample KBSC73metaG_FD_65863 | JGI IMG/M metagenome (GOLD analysis project Ga0070664, IMG submission 65863) | Corn rhizosphere microbial communities from Kellogg Biological Station, Michigan, USA - KBS C7-3 metaG | ecosystem: Host-associated > Plants > Roots > Rhizosphere > Soil ... | reverse complement strand
CTGACCTACGGCCAGTTCATCCACGCGCTGAACCTCGCCGGCATCACCCTCGACCGCAAGGTGCTCGCCGACATCGCGATGCACGAGGCCGAGGCGTTCAGCGCCATCATCGCCCAGGCGAAAGGCGCGCTGGAGAAGAAGGCGGCTTAAGCTTTCTCTGAGCGAACAGGCAAGGGCGCCGGGAGCAAATCCGTGGCGCCCTTTTCCTTCTTGCCGAGGCCAGCGCCGGAACCCGCGAGTGCCCGCGCGCATTGGCCTTTCGTGCGCCTCGTTTCGGGGCGACAAGGGGAGAAGCCGCGTGGCCGACGAAACCTATCGTGTCGCTCGAACAGGGATTCACCCGCTCCACGCCTTTCTCCTCGCAGCCTCGGTTCCGCTGTTCCTCGGCGCGCTGCTCAGCGATTGGGCCTATTCCTCGTCTTACGAAATCCAGTGGACCAACTTCGCCTCGTGGCTGCTGGTCGGGGCGTTGGTCTTCGCCGGCTTCGCCCTGCTTTGGTCCCTCATCGAGCTGCTCCGCGGCGACCGCAGCTGGCGCGGGCGGCCGCTGGTCACTTTCCTCGTCCTGCTCGCGGCGTGGATCCTCGGCTTCGTCGACGCTTTGGTCCACGCCAAGGACGCCTGGGCGAAGATGCCCGAAGCGCTGCTGCTCTCGATCATCGTCACCGCGCTGGCCTTCGCCGCAGCATGGCTCGGCTTCGCCACCCTCCGTGCGGGAGAGGTGAAATGAGGCTTGCGGCGCCCCTAGCCGTTCTCACGGCGTCCGCCATGCTATCGGCATGCGGCAGCCAGTCCGACCCGGTCCAGTACGGCCCCAACCCGACCCTGCCGACGCCGAACCGCGGGCTTCTCCCGACCATGAAGATTGCGAGCCCCACGGGCTGGGGCGACCAGCGCCCCATCGTTCCGCAGGGCTACACGATTACGGCCATCGCGACCGACCTCAACATCCCCCGCCAGACCCTGGTCCTTCCCAACGGCGACATCCTGGTGGCCGAAGGGCGCGGCGGCAACGCGCCGAAACTGACGCCCAAGGACGTCATCGCCAGCTACATCAAAGCCAAGGGCACGACCCAGGTGAAGAGCGGCAACCGGCTGACCCTGCTGCGCGACGCAAATGGCGACGGCACTTACGAGGGCCGCACAATCTTCGCCGAAAATCTGAACGCGCCCTACGGCCTGGCGCTGGTCGGCGGCAATCTCTACGTCGCCAATCAGGACGCACTGGTCCGCTTCACCTACCGGCCCGGCCAGACGCGTGCGAGCGGCCCGCCCGTCGTGGTCACGCCGCTGCCGTCGGCGATCAATCACCACTGGACCAAGGCGCTCGCAGCGAGCCCCGACGGCCGGTTCCTCTATGTCGGCGTCGGCTCCAACAGCAACATCACCGAACGCGGGATGAACGTCGAGACCGACCGCGCGATGGTCTGGCAGGTCGATGCCCAGACGGGCGCCCACCGCCAATTCGCGACCGGGCTCCGCAATCCCACGGCGCTCGCCGTTCAGCCCGGCACAGGCCAATTATGGGCAGTCGTCAACGAGCGCGACGAGATCGGCCCCAATCTCGCACCCGATTATCTGACTTCGGTGCGCGAGGGCGGCTTCTACGGCTGGCCGTACAGCTATTGGGGACAGCACGTCGACGAGCGGGTGCGGCCGCAGGACCCGCGGAAGGTCGCGAGCGCGATCACGCCCGACTACAGCCTCGGCAGCCACGTCGCGACGCTCGGCCTGGCCTTCTCGACGCCCGCGATGGGTCCGCGCTTCGCCGATGGCGCGTTCGTCGGCGAGCACGGCAGCTGGAACCGCACGCCGCCGTCGGGCTATCGGGTGGTCTTCGTGCCCTTCCGTAACGGCCGCCCGGCCGGCCCGCCGATCGACGTGGTGACGAACTTCATGGGCAAGGACGGAAAGACCCGCGGCCGCCCGGTCGGGGTGACGGTCGATCCGAGAGGCGCACTCATTGTCGCGGACGATTTGTCGAACACCATCTGGCGGGTGACGCCGGCTCGAGCGGCTGCACCGGCACGCTGACGCCGGCATCGCGATGCACGAGGCCGAAGCGTTCAGCGCGATCATCGCGCACGCGAAGGGCGCGCTGGAAAAGAAGGCGGCTTAAACTTTCTCAGACACGAATAAGCAAGGGCGTCGGAAGCGTTTCCGGCGCCTTTTTTCCTTTTCCGGCACGAACATTGCCAACTAGCTGCGGAATGCGCGAGCATGGCTTCATGGCGAAGCCGAATGTCGACGCTGAAGTAATCGGCCTGTTGGCCGACGAGCGGGGCCTCCCTCGAGAAAAGGTACAACCTTCTGCTCGGCTACTCCATGACCTCGGCATGGACGGCGACGACGCTGTGGACTTCTTCAATAGTGTGCACGAGCGGTTTGGAACGGACCTGACGAACCTTTACGAAGACTGGAGCAATCACTTCGGGCCGGAGGGCTTTTCATGCTGGAATGGGCTGATCATTCTGCCGGCTGCTTTGGTCGGCGGTCTGATCGCCGGTGCAGCAGACCTGTCCGCTTTTTCGGGAGTTGTCGTCACCATAACACTGCTCGGCGCTTGGGTTTGGGCAATTCGACGATGGGGGCCACCGGATAAGATTGTTCCCGTGACGGTCAGTGACGTGATCGCTGCTGTAGAAAATGGCGCATGGCCGCGAAGGTCTGACGATCAGTCCAGCAGCTCGTAAGCCGGCAGCGTCAGGAATTCGACCAGGTCGTCGGCGACGATCATGTTGTGCATCAGCCGCGCGGCTTCGGCGATGTTGGGGACTTCGGCGAGCAGGCCGACCTCCTCGTCGAACCATTGCTCGAACAGGTCGAGCGTGAAGGCGCGGCCGTCTTCCAGCGGTGCTTCGAACTTCAGCCATTGCCACAGCTGCGTGCGGCAGATCTCCGCCGTCGCCGCATCCTCCATCAGATTATAGAGCGGCACCGCGCCCTTCCCGCCGAGCCAGGCGGCGAGATACTGGACGCCGACGCGGATGTTCTCGCGCGCGCCGGCCTCGGTGCGTGGGCCCGCGTGGAGCTCGAGCATCTCGTCGCGGCCGGGGATATGCTCGGGCATCTTGGGCAACTGGTTCGGCGCGATCGAAGCGAACACCTCCGCCGCGATCGCCACCAGCGCCGGGTGCGCGACCCAAGTGCCGTCGTGGCCGTTGCCGACCTCGCGCAGCTTGTCCGCGCGGACCCTTTCCAGGGCCGCGCGGTTCTTCTCCTCGTCGCCCTTCACCGGGATGAAGGCCGACATTCCGCCCATCGCGAAGGCGCCGCGCCGGTGACAGGTCGCGACCAGCCGCAGCGAATAAGCGGCGAGGAAGGCTTGATCCATGGTCATCAGCGCGCGGTCTGGAGTCAGCCGGTCGGGCGATCGGCCGCAGCGCTTGATGGTGGAAAAGATGTAATCCCAGCGGCCGCAGTTGAGGCCGACGATATTCTCTTTCAGCGCATAGAGGATCTCGTCCATCTCGAACGCGGCGGGCAATGTCTCGATCAGCACGGTCGCCTTGATCGTCCCGCGCTCGAGCCGCAGCTTGTGCTCGGCGAAGGCGAAGACGTCGTTCCACAACGCGGCCTCGTGGCGGCTCTCGAGCTTCGGAAGATAGAAATAGGGGCCCGAGCCTTTGGACAGGGCCGCACGGGCGTTGTTCCAGACGTAGGTCGCGAAATCGAACAGGGCGCCGGCGACGACTTCGCCGTTCACCGTCACATGATCTTCGGGCAGGTGCCAGCCGCGGGGGCGGACCATCAAGACCGCGGGCTTGTCGCCGACCGCATAATGCTTGCCGCTGTCCGGATCGGAATAGTCGAGCCGGCCGCGCCAATAATTGCGAAGGTTCACCTGACCCTGGACCAGCTCCTCCCATGTCGGGGAGGTCGCGTCCTCGAAATCGGCCATGAACGCCTGCGCGCCGCTGTTGAGCGCATTGATCAGCATCTTGGCGTTGGTCGGGCCGGTGATCTCGACGCGACGGTCCTGGAGGTCGGGCGGGATCGGTGCGACCGTCCAGTCGCTCGCGCGGATTTCCAGCGTCTCCTTGGGGAAATCGGGCAGCTCGCCCGCATCGAACCGCGCCTGCCGGTCGACGCGCTTGTCGAGCAGCTCCCTGCGGCGGCCGTCGAACCGCTCGTGCAGCTCGGCGAGGAAATCCAGCGCGCTTTCGGTCAGGACCTCGTCGGCGCCGCGGACGGCTGAAGGTTCGGCGATGATCCGGGGACGGTCGAGCACTTCACTCACTGTAGCACTGGCTCCACGCAAATCGAGTAACGTTCAGTTGCGCCGCAGCGGTCCCGGAAAGTCAGCCGCTGCCACTCCGTCCGGGCACGGAACTCGTCGGGGAATGGTCCGGAAATCTCTTCCGTCCCGGGTACGATCTCGTCGAAGCGGCAGTTGCGATATTCGCCGCCGATTACCCAGTATCGCTGTCCCATCTCTTCCTCCCTTATTCCGCGGCGACCGTGGTCGCGGCGAACTGCGCCGCTTCGGTCGATTCCTTCAGAGCGACGGTCGAGCTGTTGCCGCCTGAGACGGCGCTGGCGATCGCGTCGAAATAGCCGGTGCCGACTTCGCGCTGGTGGCGGGTCGCGGTGTAGCCCGCCGCTTCGCTGGCAAACTCGGCTTCCTGCAGTTCGGAGTAAGCCGCCATGCCGCGGTCGCGGTAATCGGACGCCAGCTCGAACATCGCATGGTTGAGGCTGTGGAAGCCGGCCAACGTGACGAACTGGAACTTGTAGCCCATCGCGCCAAGCTCGCGCTGGAAGCGGGCGATGACTTCGTCGCCGAGCTTCGCCTTCCAGTTGAAGCTCGGCGAGCAATTGTAGGCGAGCAGCTTACCCGGAAATTGCGCGTGGATTCCCTGCGCAAAGAGGCTCGCTTCCTCCAGATTCGGGTGGCTGGTCTCGAACCAGATGAGGTCGGCGTGGGCCGCGAAGGCGAGGCCGCGGGCGATGCAATGGTCAAGCCCGGTTCCGTCCTTCAGACGGAAGAACCCCTCCGGCGTGCGTTCGCCGGTGATGAACGGCCGGTCGCGCTCGTCGACGTCGCTGGTAATGAGCTTCGCGCTTTCGGCGTCGGTGCGGGCGACGAGGATGGTGGGCACCCCACACACGTCCGCGGCCAGCCGGGCTGCGTCGAGGTTGCGGATCGCCGCCTGGGTCGGGATCAGAACCTTGCCGCCAAGGTGGCCGCACTTCTTCTCGCTCGCGAGCTGATCCTCGAAGTGGACGCCGGCGGCGCCGGCCTCGATATAGGCCTTCATGATCTCGAAGCAGTTGAGCGGCCCGCCAAAGCCGGCTTCGGCATCGGCGAGGATCGGCGCGAACCAATCGCGCTTCGCTCCGCCTTCCAAATGCTCGATCTGGTCGGCGCGGCTCAGCGTCTTGTTGATCTTGCGGGCGAGCTCGGGACCGGAATTGGCCGGGTAAAGCGATTGGTCGGGATACATCGAGCCCGAGACGTTCGAGTCGGCGGCGACCTGCCAGCCGGAGAGATAGATCGCCTGCAGGCCGGCGCGGACCATCTGCATCGCCTGGTTGCCGCTGAGCGCACCCAACGCGCGCACCGGCTCCTCGCGATGGAGGATTTCCCACAGCTTCAGCGCGCCGCGGCGGGCCAGCGTGTGCTCGATCGGGATCGAGCCGCGCAGCTTCAGCACGTCCTCGACGCTGTAGGGCCGCTCGATCCTCTCGAACCGTCCTTCGGGAGCCGCCACCACCTGCCCAAAATCACGCATCACCAATCCCCTGTGCCTGTCGAGTCGCAGGAAAACCCATCGACACGGTGAATGCTGCACAGAAAAGTGCGGATATGTCGGCCCGTGACTTGTACTTTTGTAAAATATTTGACAACTTCACAGTCGATGCTGCCACGCAAGCTCTTCCTCGGCGCGCGGTTGAAGCGGCTGCGGCGCGACCGCGGCCTCAACCAGAGCCAGATGGCCGACCAGCTCGGCATCTCGGGCTCCTATCTCAACCATCTCGAGCGCAACCAGCGGCCAGTGACGGCCGGGATCCTGCTGCGGCTCGCGGAAGCCTTCGACGTCGACGTGAAGAGCTTCGCGTCCGAGGGCGGTGATACCGGCGGGGCGACCCAGCTCGGCGAAATCTTCTCCGACCCGATGCTCGCCGACCTTGGCGTCAGCCGCTACGAGCTGGTCGAGCTGGCCGATAACGCGCCGACTGTCGCCGAGGGGATCACCCGGCTCTACACCGCGGTGCGTGACATGCAGCGCCGGCCCTCCGGCGAGGAGCGCCGCGCCGACCCGCGCTCGCTGATCACGCCGGAGACCTGGGTCCGCGACTACATCCAGGCGCAGCGCAACCATTATCCGGAGCTCGAGGAAGCGTCGGAGACTTTGGGCGGCGCGCTCAACCATCCGCTGTCGGTGTCCGAGCCCTTGCGCCAGCGCCTCAAGGAGGCCTGGGGGGTCGAGGTCCGGGTCGTCGATCCGGAGGTCCTCGAGGATGCCAGCCAGCATTACGATCCGCAGCGGCGGGTGCTGATGCTGTCCTCATTGCTGCGGCCCGAGAACCGCACCTTCGGCATCGCCTATCAGCTCGCGCTGCTCGAATTCGGGCCGATCATCGCACGGATGCTCGAAGCGGCGCGGCCGCCCGATCCGGGCAGCCGGCGGCTGTTGCACATGAGCTTCGCCAATTATGCCGCAGGCGCGATCATCATGCCCTACGGCAAGTTCCTCCGCGCCGCCGAGGAGCACCGCTATGCGCTCGACCGCCTGACCGCGCAGTTCGGCGCCAATGTCGAGCAGATCGCGCACCGCTTCACGACGCTCGGCCGGTCGGGCGCCAAGGGTGTGCCCTTCTTCATGCTGCGGGTCGACCCGGCGGGGAACATCTCCAAGCGCTATGCCGGCGAAAGTTTCCCATTTTCGCATTTTGGCGGAACTTGCCCCCGCTGGCACCTCCACTCCGCGTTCCAGACGCCGGGGCAGACGATCCGCCAATTGATCGAAACTCCGGACGGCGCCCGCTTCTTCACCATCAGCCGGACGATCGAGCGGCCGATTCGGCCCGACATCCACGACGACGCGCTGCTCGCCATCGGCCTCGGATGCGACGTCAAGCATGCCGGTCGGATCGCCTACGCCGACGGGCTCGATCTGGTGAACACGCCGGCCACTCCGGTTGGCCCGGCCTGCGCGATCTGCCCGCGGCTCCAATGCGCCTATCGAGCGACTCCGCCCGCCGGGCGGATGCTTGCGGTCGAGGAGAACCGCAAGTCGATTTCGCCCTATCCCTTCGTTCCCACCTAGGGCGCGACCGGCTCCCGTTCCAGCGCTGCGCGGTCCCACTTCGCGAGGTTGGCGCCGGAGTCGTACGCCGACTGCAAAAAGTCGAACACCATGGCCGCCGGAGCGTCGGACATGCGCACGTCGGCGTAAGGCAGCACATATTCGCCGTAGCTCTCGTCGAACCTGCCATGCTTGATCTTGGCCGCACGGTAGCCGTCGGGCTCCGGATAGATGTAGCTGTAGAAGAAGGGTTCGGCCGCAGTCGCTCCCCCGGCCCAGAAGCCCGCGCTCGCCACCTCGTGGCTATAGGCCTCGCGCGTGATCCGGTCGGGGAGGCCAGGCAGTCCTCCCGGATGGCGGGGCGCCTTCCGGCCCGGGAAGCGACTGACGGCGAGATCGAAGCTTCCCCACCACAGTTGCACCGGGCTGGCCTTGCCGGCGAAGCCCGCGCGAAAGCGCGCGAAGGCCGGCAGGATCGCACCGAACATTTCCCTGACTCGACTCGCGGAATCGCGGTTGTAGTCACGCGCGGCATTGTCCTCGGAGAACGGAATCGCGCCCTCAATCTCGTTCGGCGTGCCGTTGAAGTCAGACGGCAGGCCATGCTCGTCGAGCATCGCGATCAACCGCCGGTGAAGCGCAGCGATGCTGCCGGCATTGAGCGGCACCTCCTCACGCGAGCCGTCGCTGACCCACAGCACGATCGCGTGACGATACAGATCCAGCGTCAGCGTGAAGCTGCGGCCATCGCCCGAGCCGGTCGGAAGAGTCGAGAAGCCGCGCGCGTTGGGCTGGAGCGCGACGTGCCAGCCATGGTTCATCCATGGCGCATGAGCGACGCGCATCTTGCCCAGCATCTGCGCCGCGAGGTGCAGGACCGCGAGGGTTTCATGATCGCGCTCGACGCTCAGCTCGGGCCAGTCGTTCATCGCGATCGCGACTTTGCATTTTGCAGCGCGGCATTGCTAGAGGCCGCACACCATGTCCGACGCTCTGCTCGACCGCATCGCCGCTGCAAGCGACCTCACCGAGCTCGATTCCGTGCGGGTGGCGCTGCTCGGCAAGTCCGGTGAGATTACCGCCAGGCTCAAGTCATTGGGCTCGATGGACCCGGACACTCGGGCGGCGGAGGCGCCGAAGGTGCACGCGCTGCGCGAGAAGGTTACGGGCGCGATTGCCGATCGCAAGGCATCGCTCGAAGCGGCCGAGCTGGAGAGCAAGCTCGCGACCCAGACAATCGACCTGTCGTTGCCCGCGCCGGAGAGGGTCAGCGGCACCGTCCACCCCGTCAGCCAGGTGATGGACGAGCTCGCGGAAATCTTCGCGGACCTCGGCTTCTCCGTCGCCGAAGGGCCCGAGATCGAGACCCAATGGTATAACTTCACCGCGCTCAACATGCCCGAGAACCACCCGGCGCGGGCGATGCAGGACACCTTCTACCTCGAACCGCGAACCCCTGGCGAGGAGCCCCATGTCCTTCGCACGCACACTTCACCGGTCCAGATCCGTGCCGGCGAAAGCCACGGCGCGCCGATCTACGTGATCGCGTCCGGCCGCGTGTACCGCTCCGACAGCGACGCCACCCACACGCCGATGTTCCACCAGGTCGAGGGTTTCGTGATCGACAAGAGCATTACGCTCGGCCACCTCAAGTGGACGCTCGAGACCTTCCTCAAGGCCTTCTTCGAGCGCGATGACGTCGTGCTGCGCATGCGCCCCTCCTACTTTCCCTTCACAGAACCCTCGGCGGAGGTCGATGTGGGCTGGTCGCTGGAAAAGGGCCGGCGCGTCGTCGGCGGGCAGCAAGGCTGGATGGAGGTGCTGGGCAGCGGGATGGTCCATCCGCGCGTGATCAGCAATATCGGCCTGGATCCTGACGAGTGGCAGGGCTTCGCGTTCGGTTGCGGCATCGATCGCCTGGCGATGCTCAAATACGGCATGGACGACCTCCGCGCCTTCTTCGACGGCGACATCCGCTGGCTCAAGCATTACGGCTTTCGCGCGCTGGACGTGCCGACGCTGTCGGGCGGGGTCGGCGCATGAAATTCTCCACTTCGCGTACCCCGGCGAAGGCCGAGGTCCAGCTTCGCTGTGCCTTGATTCTGGGTTTCGGCTGGCGCGCCGTGGCACGAAAGGGGGGACTTCGATGAAATTCTCCCTTTCGTGGCTGAAAGAGCATCTCGAAACGACGGCCTCGGCGGCGGAAATCGCCGACAAGCTGACGGCCATCGGCCTTGAGGTCGAACAGGTCAGCAATCCCGGCGAAGCGCTGGCGCCGTTCCGCGTCGCCAAGGTGCTGACCGCCGAAAAGCATCCCCAGGCCGACAAGCTCCAGGTGCTGACGGTCGATGCGGGCGAGGGGGCGGTTCAGGTCGTTTGCGGCGCTCCCAATGCGCACGCTGGTATGCTGGGCGTGTTCGGACCGCCGGGCGCGTATATTCCCGGCAGCGAAATCACGCTGGGCGTTAGAGCCGTCCGCGGCGTCGAAAGCCGCGGCATGATGTGCTCGTCGCGCGAGCTGGAACTCGGCGACGATCATAGCGGGATCATCGAGCTTCCGGACGACGCGCCGGTCGGCGCCGCCTTCATGCAATATGCCGGCCTCGATGACCCGGTGTTCGACGTGAACGTCACTCCAAATCGGCCAGACGCGATGGGCGTGCGGGGAGTTGCGCGCGACCTCGCGGCGGCCGGCATCGGCACGCTGAAGCCGCTCGCAGTGCCGCAGATCGAAGGCAGCTTCCCCTGCCCGGTCCCGATCAGGATCGAGGATCCCGAAGGTTGCCCCGCCTTCTTCGGCCGGGCGATCAAGGACGTCAGGAATGGGGCGTCGCCCGACTGGATGCAACGAAGGCTGAAGGCGGCTGGCCAGCGGCCGATCTCGGCGCTCGTCGATATCACCAATTACGTGATGCTCGAACATGGCCGGCCTGCACACGCCTACGATATCGCGAAGCTCACTGGCGGCCTGAACGCGCGCGCCGCGCGGCCCGGCGAAAAGGTGCTCGCGCTCAACGAGAAGGAATATGAGCTGCAGCCGTTCATGACGGTCATTGCCGACGATGCCCAGGTCCACGACATCGGCGGGATCATGGGCGGCGAGAAGTCAGGCGTCAGCGAGGCAACCACCGACGTGATGCTGGAGGTAGCCTACTTCACGCCGGAGCGAATCGCCCGCACCGGCCAGGCGCTGGGCCTCGTCAGTGACGCCCGCAGCCGCTTCGAGCGCGGGGTCGATCCCGCCTTCCTCGACGAGGGCCTCGCGATCCTCACTGGGCTGATCATCGACATCTGCGGCGGCGAGCCCTCGGCCGCGATCCGCGCCGGC
>Ga0070664_100005046_pt1 | contig 10582 bp, 7 predicted proteins | sample KBSC73metaG_FD_65863 | JGI IMG/M metagenome (GOLD analysis project Ga0070664, IMG submission 65863) | Corn rhizosphere microbial communities from Kellogg Biological Station, Michigan, USA - KBS C7-3 metaG | ecosystem: Host-associated > Plants > Roots > Rhizosphere > Soil ... | reverse complement strand
GTGCGGGGCGGCAGCGGCACGCGCGGCAGACCCCACCGCCATCGCGATCGGCAGCCTCGTGCCGGTGAAGCGCTTCGATCGCTTCCTGGCGGCGCTCCAGCTCGCGCGCCGGCGAAACGAGCGGATTCGCGGGGTGATCGTTGGCGAGGGGCCCGAGCGCCGGCGGCTCGAGGCACTGGCCGCGGAGCTCGGCCTGTCCCCCCACGGCGTCCGCTTCCTTGGGGCGCGCGACGACGTGCCGGCCCTGCTCCGCGCCGCCGACCTCTGCGTGCTGTCCTCGGACCACGAGGGATTCCCCAATGCCGTCCTGGAGGCGATGAGTGCCAGGCTGCCCGTGATCGCGACACCATGCGGCGACATCGAGCGGCTGGTGACGAACGGCACGACCGGATACGTCGTGCCGTTCGAGGATGTCGTCGCCATGTCGGATCGGATCGTCACGCTGGCGGGGTCAGGCGAGCTGCGGGCGCGGCTGGGCGGCGCCGGGAGGAAGGCGGTGGAGGAATCGTACGCCAGCGCCCGGCTGGCGGGGCGACTCCTCGAAGTCTATGAGGTCATCGCGAAGCGCCGCCGCCGGTCCCGGCTGGCGGCGGCGCTCGCATGAGGTCAGTCCGTCCTGAGGAGCACGAAGACGTGGAACTCGGTGCCGGTGGAGGTCGGCGTGCTGCTCGCGCGGCCGATGACCGGCGGCGGGCTGACGGCCCGCATGGGCAGCGAGAGCGATCCGCCACCGTAGGTGCCGCTGAGCACGGGGGCCCCGTAGAAGTTCTGCGCGTCCCGCACCTCGTAGGTGTCGCCGCTCCGCAGCACGCCCGAGACGTCGGCGCTCGCGCTGCCGGCGCCGCCCCAGTTGTACACCACGATGTTCGCGCGCCCGGCCTCGTAGGCGTTCGGCCGTACGAAGACCAGGAGACCGCTCGACGGCGGGGCGCTCGACGACCAGAAGGTATTGCCGCTCTGGTCGAGCGAGGTCCACGACCCGAGCGTGGTGTTGCCGACGGTGCGATTGCCGGTCAGCGTGAGGTTCTGCCCGCCGAGCAGCCGGAGGGTCAGCTCCCCGTCGTCGGGGCGCCAGGTCAGGCTGTTGGTGACGGAGAGGTTCCTGATCGTGCTCCCGCCGACGAAGATGTCGGGGCCGTGATGATAGGGCCCGATCGAGCCGTTGTTGAACACGACGTTGCCGTCGAGCCGGAGGTTGGTGAGCTCCCCCTCGATGGCCGAATAGCCGTGGAGGCCGTACTGCCAGTTGTCGAAGACGATGTTGTCGGTCAGGTACTTCGTGCCGGTGTTCCCGTTGAAGTACACGCCGTGGTCGAGGTTGGCGACCGTTCCATTGTTGTAGATGAGCGAGCCGTAGAGCACCGCGTCGGGCGCCTCGTTCCAGAGGCCGACGCCGCTGCGGCTCGCGTCATGGATCACCAGATTCACCATGCGGCTCCCGGGCGACTTGACGTTGACGCCGATGCTCGAGCCGGCCGCCGGGTTCGAGTTCATCACCTCGAGCCCCCAGACGGTGACATAGGAGCCCATGACCAGCAGGTTGCCGTCGATCGTGGCCCGCTCGCCCGGGTAGGCGCGCACGATGATCTGGCGAGTGGCGCTGCCGTTCAGATAGTTGACGAACGCGCCACGATAGGTCCCGCCGCGCACCCACACGGTGTCGCCCGGCGCGACTGGATGGGATCCGCGCAGCACGCCGGCGAGGTCCCACGGACTCGACATGCTGCCTGTGCCGCCGGACGAGCCGGTCGGGGTGACGTAGTAGCCCGCGTGCGTGGTGGTGGTCGGCGGCGGGGGCGTGGCTGGAGCGGAGACGGTCACGGCGGTCGTCCCGCTCTGGCCGTCCACGGTAGCGGTGACCGCCGCCTGCCCAGCCGCGACCGCATGGACCAGCCCGCTGCCCGATACGGTGGCGACGGCACCGTTCGAGGTGGCCCAGGTGATCGTCCGGCCGGTCAGCGTGTTGCCGCTGCCGTCCTTCGGGACGGCCACGAGCTGGACCGACTCCCCGGCCGTGAGACTCGCGCTCGTCACACTCATCGTGACGGACGCGACGGGAACCACCGAGGGCGTCACCTGCACGGTCGACGTGCCGGTCTGGCCCTCCGAGTTGGCGGTGACGGTGGCGGTGCCGGCCGCGACCGCGGTGACGAGGCCGCTGGCCGACACCTTCGCCACATGATCGTTCGAGGTCGCCCAGGTAACGGTGCGCCCCGGCAGGGTGGCACCGCTCGAGTCGGCGGTGACGGCGCTGAGCTGCAGCGTCGCGCCCTCGCGCACGCTGGCAGGCGACGGGGTCACCGTGACGGTCGCCACCGGGATGGGCGGCTCGGGCGAGACGGTGACATCAACCGAGGTGATGCTGCCGTCGGCCGTGGCGCGGACCACGGTGTGGCCGGTCGCGATGCCGGTGACGACGCCGTCCGCCGTGATGGTCGCGATGGCGGCATCCGCCGTGGCCCAGCCGACGTTGCGGTTGGCGACTGCCGTGCCGGTCGAATCGACGGCCTGAGCCGTCAGGGTGAGGCTCTGGTCCACGATCAGGCTGGCGGCGCCCGGGTCGACGACGACCGAGTCGACCACCGCGGGTGCCGCAGTGACGGTCGCGGTCGTCGTGTCGCTCACGCCATCCACCGCGGCGATCACCAGGGCGGTTCCGGTCTTGACGGCGTGAAGCGCGCCGGCGACTACCGTGGCGACGGTGGTGTCCGAGCTGGCCCAGAGCGGGGCGCGGTCGAGGCGCTGACCAGTCCGGTTCCGGACGGTTGCGGTGAGCGTGAGCTGCTCGCCCACCGGCACCAGGACGCCGTCGGGACTGATCTCGACCGAGGCGACGGTGTTCTTGCGGCTGCCGCCGGGGAGACCGTCGCGGCGGAACGCCGTGTCGTAGGTCGTGCCGTCGGCACCGGGGCCATCAAATGGTGTCGGGATACCCTCGGAGCAGGCCGAGGTCAGGGCAAGGGCGGCGACGATGACTGCGAGCACGTGGGCTCGAGCCGGGAAACGGCTGGACATGAGGAACCCTCATCATTGTCCGGTGGGGCGGCTCGACTGGCATGGCACGCGTGGCGTGCGGTAGCCTCGTAGCTTTGCGTCCCCGGCTTTCGCCGGGTTTGCCGTTGACCGCGGCCCTCGATGAGGGTCGACGCGATGCTCTACTGCCTTGGGGAGGCGAGGCCCCCCAAAAAGTCACCTCTATAGGATACCGCATGGACGGTGCGGCGCAAGCCCAGAGACGAACGACAGTGCTGGCAATGTTTTGCAGACTGCATAGAGACGTTATGCAATCTGTGGGCGGCAATATTTGCAATAACTTGCACTGTCGTATGTGAGCGGAATCACATTTTATCTGTCGAATTCATATACAGTCTGTGCAATTGTTGTACGATTCATGGGGCTGATCGGCCAGAGGACCGGTTCCAGGCCGCCGACCCCTACCACTCTGCGGTCCTCGAGAGCAATGCGCGGGCCAGAAGCGGAAGGCGGCATGAGCCGGGAGGCTGAGCCAATGGTGTCGCTGATCGTGCCGTGCCGGAACGAGCGGCGGCATATCCGCGAGTGCCTCGAGTCGCTGCTGGCGAACGACTGGGCAGTCGCGCGGCGGGAGATCCTGGTGGTGGACGGCCTGAGTGATGATGGCACCCGCGACATCGTCGCCGGGTACGCCGCGCGCGATGCCGGCATCCGTCTGCTCGACAACCCGCGGCGCATCACGTCCAGCGCGCTGAACGTCGGCGTGGCGCAGGCGCGCGGCTCGGTCGTCATGCTCGCCGGCGCGCACTCGGAGTACCCCCCGTCCTACATCAGCGGGCTGGTGGCCGAGCTCGTAGCGAGCGGCGCGGACGGCGTTGGCGGCGTGTGCACCACCTGCGCCGGGGGAAGCGGCGCGATCGCGCGGGCGATCGCGGTCGGGCTGGCGCACCCGTTCGGTGTCGGCAACTCGTGGTTCCGGATCGGCACGCGGGAGCCGCGCTGGGTGGACACCGTGCCGTTCGGCTGCTACCGCCGCGAAGTCTTCGAGCGCGCGGGTGGCTTCGACGAGGAGCTGGTGCGCAACCAGGACGATGAGTTCAACCTGCGGCTCCTCCGGCGCGGCGGCCGCCTGCGGCTGGTCCCCGCCGTCGCCTCCCGCTACTACGCGCGTGCCTCGCTGCGGCAGCTCGCACGCATGTACTATCAGTACGGCCGCTACAAGCCGCTGGTCATCCGGAAGGTCGGCGCGATCATGACGCTCCGACAGGTGGTCCCCGCCGCCTTCGTCCTCGCCCTCATGGCGAGCCTCGCCGCCGGCGTGCTCCTTCCCGCCGCGCGCGGCATCGCGGCCGGGATCGCGCTGGCGTACGCGGCGGCCACAGTTGTCGCCGCGCTCGGGACCGTGCGCCGGCACGGCGTGCGCCTCGCGCTGGGCCTGCTGGCAGTCTTTCCCGTGCTCCATTTCTCCTACGGCCTCGGATTCCTGATCGGGCTCGTGCGTCTGCCGTTCCGGGCTCACGGCCTGAGCCAGGCGGCCGACGCGGTGCCGCTCTCGCGATGAGGAGCGACGGCGTGCGCGGGGACGAGCGGCCGCCGCCGGCCGAGGCCGAGCGCATCAGGGCGGCCTACGCCCGCCGGAGCGCGGCTGGTCGCTACGGCTGGGACCAGCCGGGCCACCTCTTCCTGATGCAGGACCTGGAGCGCCGGCTGCTCCGGGCGCTCCGCCGGAGCGGATGCCTGCCTCTGCAGGGCAGGCGCGCACTGGAGGTCGGCTGCGGGAGCGGCCATTTCCTCCGCGAGCTCGTCAAGTGGGGCGCCGACCCGGCCGCCGTGGTCGGGATCGATCTGCTGGAGGACCGCCTCGAGGCGGCGCGGCGGCTCGCGCCCGCCGGGATGCGGATCGAGCGCCGCGACGCGGCCGACACGGGACTTGCCGCCGCGAGCTTCGACCTCGTGCTCCAGATGACCGTGTTCACGTCGATCCTCTCGAGCGACATCCGCCGCCGCGTCGCCGCGGAGATGTGCCGGGTCCTCGCGCCGGGTGGTGCCATCGTCTGGTACGATTTCCGGGTCAACAATCCCGGAAACCCGGATACCCGCGCCGTACGTCGGGCCGAGATCCGGGCGCTCTTCCCGGGCGCCGCCATCCGCCTGGGCACGGCGACGCTCGTCCCCCCGCTCGCGCGGCGGCTCGCGCCTCGCTTCCCCGGGGTCTGCTCGCTCCTCTCGGGGCTGCCGTTCCTCCGGACGCACTACCTGGCGATCATCCGCCCGGGTGGCGCATGAGGCGGACCCGGCCCGTACGGTCCTGCCGCCTTCCCGCCTGGAGCGTCGCTGCCCCGCCTGCGGGCCGCAACCGACATGAGTGTCGTATCGCCGCATCGGCCGCCCGGGAGGTGGTGCCGTCGAGCGTGCCTGAGCCCTCGCCTGCGGGGCGGACGCACCCCATTTCAGCCGGTGAGGCGGCCCGCGTCGTGCAGGCCTCCGCCGCCGTTGCCCTCCGCGGTCCGGGCCTCGTCCGAGGCGGCCGCGACCGCGACGCTATCCGGGCGGAGGATTCGCGGCGATATTCGGTGAGCGGCCCGGGCCGTTCTTCACACCGGTTACGGCACTCATGACCAGCGCCCGCTCCATCCTTCCCGACGACACCGCCGACGAGGTCCGCCCCGTCCGGACGGACTTTCTCGCCTTCGCGCCTCCGGCGCTCGGCGAGGAGGAGATCGCCGAGGTCGCCGATACCCTCAGATCGGACTGGATCACGACCGGCCCCAAGACCAGCCGGTTCGAGCGCGAGTTCGCCGCCCGGCTGGGGGCGCCCGGGGCCCTCGCGCTCAACTCGTGCACCGCGGGTCTGCACACGGCGCTCGTGACGGGCGGCATCGGCCGCGGGGACGAAGTGATTACCTCCACGCTGACCTTCGCCGCCTCGGCGAACGTCGCCGAGCACGTGGGCGCGCGCCCGGTGCTGGTGGATGTCGAGCCGGACACCCTGCAGATGGATCCCGAGCGAGTGCGGGCGGCCGTCACGCCGAAGACCCGCGCCATCGTGGTCGTGCACTACGCCGGCCATCCCGCGGACCTGGACGCGATCGGGGCGATCGCCGCCGAGCACCGGCTCCTGATGGTGGAAGACGCGGCGCACGCGCTGCCCGCACGCTACCGCGGACGGATGATCGGGTCGGGGACCAACCCGACGGCGTTCAGCTTCTACGCCACGAAGAACATGACCACCGGCGAAGGCGGCATGCTCACCGGCGATCCCGCCTTCCTGCGACGGGCGCGGACGGTGAGCCTCCACGGCATGAGCCGCGACGGATGGAACCGCTACGCCGAGGGCGGCCACTGGTTCTACGAGATCGAGATGCCGGGCTTCAAGTACAACATGACCGACATCCAGGCATCGCTGGGACTCTGTCAGCTGCGGAAGCTGGAGGGATTCCAGCGGCGGCGGCGGGAGGTGGTGGCGGCCTACCATGAGGCGTTCGCCGGCGAGGATGCGCTCGAGCTCCCGGTCGAGCGGAACGACGTGGAGCACGCGTGGCACCTGTACGTCCTGCGGCTCCGGCCCGGCGTGCTCGCGATCGACCGGGGCCGCTTCATCGAGGAGATGACGCGCCGCCGGATCGGAACGTCGGTGCATTTCATCCCGCTCCACCTGCATCCGTACTACCGCGATACCTACGGCTACGGTCCCGGGCAGTTCCCGGTGGCGCAGTCGAACTACGAGCGCATGCTGAGTCTCCCCCTGCATCCCGGGTTGTCCGACGGGGATGTCGCCGACGTGATCACCGCCGTCCGCGACATCGTGCGGCGCTACCGGCGGTGAGGCCCGCGAAGCGTGGGCTCGACCTGGTCGGGGCGGCGGCGGCGCTGCTGCTGGCGGCGCCCGTCATGGCCGCGATCGCGCTCCTGCTCCGCCTGTCCGACGGCGGGCCAGTGTTCTTCCGTCAGGTCCGGGTGGGGCGGCACGGGGTCCCGTTCCGCATCTGGAAGTTCCGCACCATGACGGCCGGAGCCGACCGCGCCGGCCCCGAGGTGACGGCCGTGAACGATCGGCGGATCACGCCGCTGGGCGCGCGGCTCCGCCGGCTCAAGCTCGACGAGCTGCCGCAGCTCTTCAACATCCTCGCGGGCGAGATGAGCTTCGTGGGGCCGCGCCCCGAGGTGCCCCGCTTCGTGGCCGCGTACACCGCGGCCGAGCAGGAGCTGCTGGCGTACACGCCCGGGCTGACCGACCCGGCGTCGCTGGCGTACCGCCGCGAGGCGGAGCTGCTGGCGGCCGCGCCCGATCCGGAGCGGCTGTATCTCGACCGGATCATGCACGACAAGGCCCGGCTCAGCCTGGAGTACGCGCGGCGGGCCACGCTCGGAAGCGATATCCGGATGATCGCCGGCACCGTGCGCGCCATCGTCCTGCGGCAGGCGGCAGCCGACCTGGCGCCGCCGTCACCCACCCTGGATCGATTCTCCCCGGGAGCCCCCTGATGTTCCCCTCGATGTCGCGTGTGCTGGCGCTGGCCTCCGTTGTCGCCGTGGTGCGGGCCGCACCGGCGCACGGGCAGGATTCGGCCGCGGCCGTCCTCGTGCCCGGCGACGTGGTCCGCATCACCGTCTGGCGGCAGCCCGAGCTCAGCGGCGAGTTCCGCATCATGAGCAACGGCGCCATCGGACATCCCCTCTACCAGGCGATCAACGTCCGGTCGATGCCGGTCCCCGCCCTGACGGAGCGCGTGCGCCAGTTCCTGGCGACCTACGAACAGAATCCGCAGTTCACGCTGGAGCCGCTGGTCCGCGTGGCCGTGGGCGGGGAGGTGCGCCAGCCCAACCTCTACACGCTGCCCCTGGGCACCACGGTGTCGCAGGCCGTTGCGCAGGCGGGGGGCGCGACCGAGCGCGGCAATCTGGCGCACGTGCGGCTGCGGCGGGGCGGGCGCACACAGAACCTGGACCTGATCAGCCCGCGCGCGACCGACCCCGGCCCCATCCGCTCGGGCGACGAGATCCTGGTGGGCGAGCGCCGCAATTCACTGCGCGACGTGATCGGGCCGCTGGCGAGCGTGCTCGGGGCGGCGGCGGCCATCATCGTGGCGACGCGACAGTGAGGCTGCCGACCGATGCCTGAGCCGAAGGTGGTCCGCTCGACGACGGACGCATGGGGAGACTCGATCCTGCCGATGGATCCCCGCCGCCTCCTCGGCGTCCTCCGGCGGCGCGCCTGGATCATCCTTGCCATGGGGGCGGCGGGCGCCGCGATCGCCGGCGCGCTCGGGATCCGCGCCGGCCGGAGCTACCGGGCGACGGCGGTCATCCGGGTGCGCGACGCCCGCCAGGCGGTCACCGGGGGGCTGGTGGCGGCGCCCGACGTGCGCATCGGGCCGCTGGTGGATCCGATGCTGTCGCTGATCGAGGTGCTGGGAAGCCGCGGGGTGGCGGGTACGGTGGTGGACAGCATCCCCATCCTGCGCCTCAGGGCGGAGGGGCTTCGGCTCACCGAGCTGCGCGACGTCGCCGTGACGGACACGGCCAGGCCGGATACCGTCCGGATGCTGGTGGAGGCGAGCGGCGTCCGTCTCGCGACGGCGCCCGATTCCCTGATTCCCTGGGGCCATCCGGTGGTGACCCCGGGCCTCCGGCTGACCATCCCCCGCAATCCCGGGACGGCACAGGCCCTGGTCTCCGTCGGTCCGCGCGAGGCGGCGATCGATGGCCTGCTCCAGAGCGTCAAGGTCGAAGCGCTTCCCAACACCGACATCATCGATGTCCGGTACTCAGCGCCCGATTCGGCGCTGGCGCGGGCGGTCACCAACCGGCTGGTGCTGGTCCTCCGGGCCATCGACGCGGAGATGGGGCAGGCCGTGTCGCGGGCGCGCACGGACTTTCTCAAGGCGCAGCTCACCCAGACGGAAGCGGATCTCTCCCGCTCCCGGAAGGCGCTCGCCGACTTCCGCGCCCGCCAGCGCGCGTTCAGCACGCGGGAACGGTTTTCCGCCCAGGAGGCGGGCGTGAGTGCCGTCAGCAGCCGACGGGCCCAGCTCGACGCGCAGCGCCGGCTCTATCGGGCGCTGCTCGCCAGGCTCTCCGAACCGGCGGGAGCGGGTGGGAGCGGCATCCACGCCTTGCTCTCGTCGCCCGGGCTGTCGGACAATCCGGTCATCCGGCAGACGGCCGACCAGCTCGCCCGCTACGAGAGCCAGCGCGACTCGCTGACCGCCGGGCGGTTCAGCGCCGCGCAGTCCAATCCGGATGTGCAGCGTCTCGACGCGCTCATCGGTACCTCGCGGCAGCGGCTGGCGGACGCGGTGAACAGCATCGCGTCGGTGCTCGACGCGCAGATCAGCTCCCTCGATGCGTCGCGTAGCCGGGAGGTCTCGTCGTTCCGCGAGCTGTCCTCGAGCGAGGAGCAGGAGGCGGGGCTGGCCGAGGACCTGGAGGCGGTGCGCAAGCTGGCGGACGAGCTCAGGGCGGAATTCCAGCGGGCCGAGCTGGCGGAGGCCGTGAACCTGGGACAGGTCGAGGTCATCGACCTGGCGGGTCCGGCCCGGGAGGTCGGGCTCTCCGCGCGCACCAAGACGGTGCTCGGCCTGCTGCTGGGACTCGCGATCGGCATGCTCACCGCGCTCATCGTGGAGTACCTCCAGCCGGCCATCCGGCGCCAGGAAGATCTGGCGGCCACCCTCGGCGCGGCCAGCCCGGTCGTCATCCCGCGCAGCATGCTCCCCCCCGCCCGGCGGGGCTCGAACGGGCGGTCGGCGCTGGTCGCGACGGCGGACCCGAACAGCGGCGGCGCGGAAGCGTACCGCTCGCTCCGGACGGCTCTCCTCTTCTCTCCCACCGCCGCCGGTCTGCGCACTCTGCTGGTCACCAGCGCCGTGCCCGGGGAGGGGAAGACCACGGTGGCCGCCAATCTGGCGGCGGTGTTCGCGCAGCAGGGGATCCGGGTGCTGCTCATCGACGGGGATCTCCGCCGCGCGCGGCTCCACGGGGTGTTCCATGTGCAGCGGACTCCCGGCCTGACGACGCTGGTCGAGGGCGCCGCGCTCCCCGAGCAGGCGGTGCACTCGACCGATGTCCCCAACCTGTTCTTCCTGGCGTCCGGTGCCGCACCGCCCAATCCGACCGAAGTCATCGGCAGCAAGGCGATGGCCGTCACGCTCAAGTTCCTGAGCGGCCAGTACGACCTGGTCGTCGTGGATTCGCCGCCCCTGCTGTCGGCGGCGGACGCCTCGATCCTGGCGACGCTGGTGGACGGGGCGGTCATGGTGGTCCGGGCCGGGAAGCTCCACGAGGACGTGGTCCGGATGGCGCAGCAGCAGGTCGAGAACGTCGGTGGCCGGGTAGTGGCAGCCGTCCTGAACGATCCCGACGCCGAGGTGAAGCGGTATGGCGGGGACTATTACTTCACCGGCTATCCCGCGGAGCGCAGCGGGAAGAGCTGAGCGATCGCGCCGCGACACCGCGACTCTCTCTTGCCGTGCCGCGGTCCACACTACAATTTCAGTACACTGTTTCCGTTTCCCTGCAAAACTTCGCATTCCGGGGGCACCATGTCCCGTCCATCGTCGCGCCGGCTCGTCGCCGCCGCGGTGTTGCTGTTCGCAGTAGGCCTCAC
>Ga0070664_100005040_pt1 | contig 10587 bp, 7 predicted proteins | sample KBSC73metaG_FD_65863 | JGI IMG/M metagenome (GOLD analysis project Ga0070664, IMG submission 65863) | Corn rhizosphere microbial communities from Kellogg Biological Station, Michigan, USA - KBS C7-3 metaG | ecosystem: Host-associated > Plants > Roots > Rhizosphere > Soil ... | reverse complement strand
CAGGCCGGGACCCGCTTGCCCCTCATGCACGAGATTCCCAGTTTCATCGTTCAGCTGCCACTTGACGACGACCGAGCGCTCCTTCCCGTCCTCGAGCGCAAAACAGCAGACGATCGGCGCTCCCACTTCTTCTTCATGTACGATGCGGACGGGATCACACGGCCTGCGCCACGGTGCTTCGTCCCATTCGCGGATCGCCACGGCCAACGCCGCAGTCGAGTCCACCTGAAACCCCATCGCGCGGAGAATATCGCGCTTGGTATGGTCGGCGGTGACGTGTTTGACGCCGCCGATGTCGTGGTACTCCGCTGCAATGCCGACCCGCTCTGCGAGGGCGGCCAACAGCGTTTGCTCCGTGTCATTCATAAATCGAGAGTCTGCGTGAAGATGATGCGCAAGTCAAGCGTATCCCATTGTTGTTGCAAGAAATTTCTTCGAAATACGTAGAGAATATTTTCCCGGCCTCATTAGAATGCTGCTGCACCTTTCTCCTACAAAATCTTTCGCTTTACTCTCAGGCGTTGTCGCTCGGTCACGGGTGGAAGCATAGGAAGTCACGTGGTAGCATAACCCCGCAGCCCGCTGAGCAATTGGTATCACTGGGAATAGTGCGGAGGCCTTATGTCACCCGTGAGGATCACCGGCCTTCACTTCTTGTTGATTGCGACAATCCTGTGGCTCGCGGTTCCCGTTCAAGCCGCCGAACCCAACGGCCGTCTCGAGATCGTCGGCGACTACCGCTATAAGGCTCACGCCTCTGAGCCGCTGGCCGACGCGAAGGAGTTGGCCTGCCGAGAAGCCCTCCGCCAGGCTGTCGTCAACTCTGCCCTCTACCGTGAACAGACCGCAGCGATCGTGGATTCCACACTGTTGCGCGACGTCGCGAATAACCTGGCCGCTCGCCACGTACAGGATCAGCAGATTCTCGAGCAGAGCGAACAGGGACGGACGATGTTCTGCCGGGTGAAAGCCTATCTGCCGGCCGAAGAAAGCGCCCGCGCCATTCAGACCCAACTCGCCGGAGGACCGGCGCCGGCCGGGGCCTTGGATCAAAACCGCGTGTTGAAGCTCCTCAGCGTGAAGGAAGAGAATCCCGGCGCGCTCTCGATTCAGTACCAAGCACTCAAGCGACTGGATTGGGTCAACACACACTACCAGGGCGGCTTACGCGACGCCGCCCACATTATGGTGGATTTCTACGACGAGTCCGGCCTGCTCTTATACAGCCAGCGCTTCGAAGCCTGGCGGACAAGTTCCGGGGAGGACGTCATGAGCCCGGGCGCCGTCGGCATCATCCAGGTCCCCAGACCCGCCTCTGCCAAGACCTATCGCGTCTGGCTGGTGAAATAGGCAGTCACCCGCTGACCTGTATTCCCGATACGGTCAGACATCGGCCCCATCAACGATTAAGGTGCTACGGCACGGTTTCTTGTGGCGACAATACGGCTTGATCCGCTTGGCTGACGGCGGCTCTCGCCCGGGCATGAACCCCGCCTAACTCGAGATACCGGCGGAACGACTCAACCGCTTTCACAGGATCGTTGAGTTGATCTTCATAAAGCGTACCCAACGCAAAATACACGTCCGGATTCTCCGAATTGAGCTTCCCCGCCTGTACGAAGGCTGCCTCAGCGTCTTTATAGTGCCTCATCTTTTCATGGACCTGTCCAAGCGCATACCACGCGTCGGGATTCTCAGGCCCGTACTTGACGGCCTGCTGTCCGGCGGCCAGGGCTTCGTCCAGTTGAGGCAGGAGTTCCAGACGAAGATAGCTTTTTAGCATGTAGGCTTCAGGAAACGTGGAGTCGTATTCGATGGCGCGGTCCACCCGTGCCAAGGCTTCCTCGGCATACTTCCCTCCCTGCAGAAGCGCTACAGCCTGTTCATACTCGGCTCTTGCCGCCTCGCGGTCGGCGGGTTTTTGATGCGTCTCAAGCACGGGAACCGCTTTTCGTGGTTGGATCAGGACGGTATCCCCTTCACCCTCGATCCTCAGAGAGACCGCTTCGACCTGCTGTTTGATGTACGTACCAAGTTCTGACGCCATGAGCCATCCATTTTGATTGAGGTCGGCTGCACCCGTAAGCCCGGTGAGCAAGGCCTGGGCGAACAGAGTCTTACCGCCCGCCTTGGCGGCGGCCTTGTCATCTCTGCCGGCAGCCGCAATCACTTGGACTGCGCGTGCGTCAGTGTCACCCGCAGGGGACGGTTGCTTCGTGACAGGAGCTTCTGATGCCCGAAAGGGTGCATTCACAATCAGCAAGGTATGCTTTGAGGGAGATCGCTTGGTGAATTCCTTGAGGGTCTCTACGGTCAGGAACTTCGCGACGTTATTGGCCTGCGCATCCGCAGGGATGAGATAGCCCATGTCCTTGCCTTTTCCATCCCGCGTGGTTCCCGTCTGGCCGACAAAGAACACAACCACCCGTCCGCTCCGGTCCACTTTCTTTGCAAAGACGTCGGTGAGCGCCTGATGAAGTCGACGTGCTGTCGCATCCTTATTATATAGTTCGATGACGTCTTCGAATCCGAGCTGACGAAATGCCTGGGCCACCTGTTTGGCCTCTTCCACCGCGCCCGGAACAGAGCGGCCTTGTGGATATTGTTCTATGCCAATAATAAGCGCACGGGACTTGTCGTAGAGAGCTTCAGAGGGAACCTCTTCGGCGAAGAGGTAGGGCACGGCGGAAGAACCGGACAACCACAAACAGGACAATACACACCACGTTCGGATGGCTTTCCCCATAGACGGACCCTCCCTTTCCCTTCCATGGTCAGTGATGACTGTATCGGGCCTGGGAATATTGCGGTCCTAGAGGTTCCCCTAGCTTGAAGCTAACGACTTGATTTCGTTAGGAGAATCGATTTGTGGATCTAAAGAGAAGTGAATGGGACTGAGCTTCTATCGCCAATTGTAGGCGGCATCGCCGCGTCTGGGGTAGGTCTCCCGGAGCTGGTCTGGGATATTTGTAAAATTCTCCATCATCCGGCGTTGACGTTCCCATATCTCACGCCGCTCCCGTTCCTCTTCCTCCCTCCGTTGAAGCGTGGCAGCCGCACTATCGAAGGCGTTAATTCCGCTCGGAGAGTGCTGAGTCGGAGCATCGGGACTCTTGCGGCTGTGAGCGTGGATGTCTTGAGGATACATCTGCGCATGCACCGGAATGCACGAGAACGCAAAGACAAGGCCGAGCAAAACCGCAGGGAATGATGGCGCAGGGGAACAGTCCATTGGTTATGCTAACATACTTTGCCCGCCTCAATCGAGCCAAGAAGGTCCCCAATGAGCCAGATCCACTTAGATGCGTTGAGTGAAGGACTCAAGACGCGAGCGTGCAGGATGATGAGTGTGTCTAGAAATGAAGAGCGGCACCTGCGACGTTCGGCTAAAACGAACCTCGCAGGTTAGAAGTTCACTCGCAAGTTAATCATGCCCACGTGGAACGTCGTCTGATACGTGCCATTGACGACGCCGGGGATCGCCACGGGGTTGAGATTGCCGCTGACTGTTCGGTTTTCATAGAAGATCGCTTGATAGGCCAGATCGAGGCCCAGGGCTTTGGGTCTCAAGATTCCCCCTTCAGCATTGCCGCACTCGATCACCCCAAGAAAGCGCCCTCCCCCCTTGCAGAGGAACCCCATGCCCACTGAGACGGCATGCTGGTCGGCATCGGGAATCGTGGGAAGAAACGAGCTATCAGGAATGGGGGTTTGCGAGTGCCAATAGCCTCCACGGAGCGCGACTTCCCATGCCGGCAGCGCTTCCAGGCCAAGCCATTTGTACTCTGTGCCGATCATCGTCGTATAGGTATTCCGCCAGTTCTGGGGGAATGGGATGGTCGCGCCGTTGGACAAATGCACATCCGTGTTCCGAACGGATTTCCATCCGGTCATGTCCACGTCTAGCTCCAATTTCCATTCATGACGACGATCGCGGATCGGCCAGACCGAGATCCCGCCCGTGAAGACCTGCGGGAGCACCAGTGTCGTGGAGGCATCAGCGACAAGACCCCCGTTTGCGAGGAGATTGCCGGTTAAGTGCATCGTCGCTTGACTGCGGTAAATGAACCCGACATTCGCCAGTGGTTTCCCATCTTCATTGCGAAACGGCGTGTACAAGAGACTCAGGTTGAAGCCGGCGGCCGTATCGCCTCCGTTGACTTCCATCCGCGTGCCGGGAGGCGGGAGGCCGGGGCCGCCCGAGGAATTGAATTTCGTCACCGACTGCCCGCTTCCCCAAAAGCTCGCGAACGTATAGATATCCGCTCCAACCCCAATGGAGAGCTGATCGGACAGCTTGTACGCCAGCGTCGGCTTGATATCGATGAGCGGGAGGGATTGGCGCGTCACAGCCGTCGAAAACGGCCCGTCGTCCGGGTACCGATACAAGATCCCGAATGGAGAGACCACGCCGATTCCCGCACTCAAATTACCGAGTGCCGCGAAGCCAAGATCCTTGAGGTTCGCGCTCATATACAGGTTGAACGGTGGTGGAAGTGCAATAGTCCCGCCGAAATCGCCATGGGCGGTCGCACCTGCGGGACTCGTGTAGCTCGTCCCTCCACCGATGAACATGAAGCCGAAGGAGGTTTGTACCCCTCGCAATTGCGTCATGCCTGCAGGATTGAAGAAGATAGCGGAAGGATCATCCGCTTGCGCGACAAAAGCGCCGCCTTGAGCCGTTCCCGAAGCGCTCTGATCGAAGATGCGGAAGGCTCCAGCCGAAGCCATCGTTGGGAGCAGACAGGCGGGGAAGATAATGCCCGCGACAATAACGTGCTTCAGCCAACTCCACAGGCCATCGCATCGCCCTAGCGCTGTGGAGATGTTCTCGAGCACGAGGTTCGTTCCGAATCGCATGGTGCCTCCTGAGTGCTTTGGGCATCCACGGTGTTCATCGTCAGTTTTCGTGTCAGACCAATGCGGACATGGCAAAAACTGTCGTTAGTCTGCGTATACCAACAACGACAGAAACCTCAAACACTTTTTATGCTTTTTGAAATGATCAAGGCGCATCTCGCCGTCGCTGTGTCATGTCTATTGGTTATTTACACGTAAGAGTCCTCTCTGTTCTTACACACCTCGTTCTCCCCGTCATCTCATTGACAAAAATTCACAAGCACGCAATAGTAATTGCTTGCCGACACAGGTGGACAGTGCTCCGTAGGAAATTCCTGAGACCCCAACATGCGGTCTCATCACGGAGCAGCGCGATGAATCCGGAGGAGTAACGTACTTGGTGGGAAGTACCGTTTCCGTTCCACTCGCAGTCAGCCTGCCCGTCGTGATCGATTGCGAAGGGAGGCAGGCTCGAGGAGTCACCCAGGAACTCGGCGTCGACACCATTTCATTCCTGACTGACGGCACCTGGTCGCGAGGCGCCACAGTCACCGTCGTATTGTGCTACAGCCACAACGTCGCGTACATGCCATTACCAGGAGAGGTGATGGCGGTGACCGAAGTCGAAGGAGATTCGCCAACTCGATTCCGGATCGACATTACTCTGGCAGCCTTAGGAAAGTCAGAACGCCTGATCCTCGAGTCCGCCCTGCAAGAGTTGGAAACCTATCTACACAGCCTGGAGCTGCCGGAGGGCCCTGCACGCACATCAGCACGCGCAAGCCTCGTGACAGCCAATCCCCGGTCAATCCTGTCGTTATTCATCACGGATAATCCGTATCATCCGGCCGGCAGATCGGTGATCGGTCAAGACCAGCCCTTGCGAGGCGTGACTCCGCTCGTCGCCCCGCCGCCCGCGCGAGAGACTCCCCAAAGGATGGAAGATCCGACGCGTCTCTCCTGGAAAATCGTGCGGGAAGGCATTGGGCTCTTGGTGCAAATAGTCCGCGACCTGATGGTCCGGTGGTTGCCAGGCCCTGTGGCCCGCCTTCTGGTCACGCCCATCACCTTTGCCTTCATTGGTCATCCTCGCACCCTGAGCGATGTGCCACGAAAATTCCCCTTCGCCAGCCTGCTGCCTGTGCACGTTGTTGAGCGGTGGTTCCGATATCAATGGCCCTTTGTCGCATCCTACATCACGGGCCTCACCCTGGCGAACGGGGCACCGACCACTGGCGCCATGCTGATTTCGCCGCTGACGACGGAGCAAATGGTTCGCAATCCCCGACTCGCCCGCCAGCGTGTGTTGCAGACCGTCCGGCTGGCTGAAAAGATGGGCGCGAAGATCGCCGGCTTAGGCGCCTTCACCTCGATCGTCACACGTGATGGGCAAGAACTGAAAGAGAAGGTCCACGTCGGATTGACGACTGGGAACGCTCAGTCGGCCGCGATTGCCGTTCAGAACGTCCTCCATGCAGCCGCCTTGACGAATCTCAGTCTACCGCATGCCGTCGTGGCAATCGTGGGAGGAGCCGGTTCGGTAGGTTCCGCATGCGCGAAGATTCTTGCCCGGTTGGCCGGTACGCTCCTCATCGTCGACATCAAGAAGGATGAACTTCAAAGTCTGGTCACGTACTTGGGGGACCAGCCGGCGACGGTCAAGGGGATGACCACGCTCGACCACGTTCAAGAGGCCGACGTCGTGATCGCCACGACGAACAACCCGCATATTCTATTGACTGCGGCGCATTTGAAAGCCGGCGCCATCGTGATCGACGCCGCCCAGCCCAAGAACGTCTCCGGCGATGTCCCGCTCCAGCGCCCCGACGTCCTCGTGATCGAGTCTGCTGTCGTTCGAACCCCCGATGTTGACGTGCACTTCGACCTGGACCTCGGGGCCAGGGAAGCCCTCGGCTGCCTCTCGGAGACCATGATTTTGACGGCGATCGGATGGAACGGACACTACTCCCTGGGGAAAGCCGATCTCTCGCACACCGAGCACATCACCACCGTCGGCCGTTCGCTGGGTTTTCGCCTCGCGCCGTTTCGCAACTCCGCCGGCTACGTCACAGAAGAGGATCTCCACCGGGTCGCTCGGGCGCGCACGATGTAACACACCATGCTCGCGGCTTCGACCTATTACATCAACGTCCACGCCATTCCCATGTTTCTCATGGGGATCGTGACCCTTGCCTTAGGGTTCCTCGTGTACCGTTCAAATAAAGCCTCCGCGGCACATCGCCATTTTCTCATGCTCTGTGCCAGCATCGCCCTCTGGCTCGATGCCACCAGCATTGCGCTCTGTGCGACGGACGCCGAATCGGCGCTGCGCTGGTTCAAACTCGATAACGTCGGCGTCATGTACATCTCGGTCGCGTTCTACAGCTTCTCCGCGGAATTTCTCCAGCTCCAACGTCACCGGTCGATCCGGATCGGCTATGCACTCGCGACGCTCATGGCCGCCGCCGTCCTCTTTCGCCAGGATTTTGTCGTGGGTGTGAATCGCTTCTGGTGGGGGTATTTCCCGCAATGGGGACCGGCCAGTCTGCCATTTTTCATCATCTTCTTCTCTTACATGGCCGTCGCGTTCACCGACTATTTCCGCACGTATCGGAGCATCACGACGCCCATCAGGCGCCAACAGATCAAATTCGTCCTGATCGCGTTTGTCATCGCCTATCTTGGCTCGGTCGATTTTCTCCCGGCCTTCGGCTATGAACTCTACCCCTTTGGATATATTCCCATCTTCCTGCTCACCGTGGTCATCACCGTCGCGATTCTCCGATATCGGCTTCTTGATGCCGCCCTCGTGGTCTCCCGAAGCGCCACCTATTTGCCGCTTGTGCCGTTTACACTGCTGGTGGTGGTCCTCGGTCACGCACTGGAGGACTCCCCTCCCGAAACGGTAGCGGCCGTTCTGGCGTTCACCACCATCGCCTTTACGCTCTTATTCATCACCTTTCAGCCGCGTCTGCAGTCGGCCATCAACAAAGCATTCTTCCCCAGCCGCTATGACGCGTACGAAACATTGACACGCTTCGGACATGCCATGGTCATGAAGCTCGATCTCGCCAACTTGCAGGCGGAGATTGTTGACACGCTTCAGACGGTCATGGGAATTGAAAAGACCTCGCTCTTTCTCTTCGACAAGGAACAGGGATGCTATGTGCGGAAAGCCGCACGCGGACTCAGCGACAACCAGGCCAATACCGTTCGGTTCATCAACGAACGCTTTTCCAACTATCTTCTGGAGTGCAGGCAACCGATCGTCAAAGAGGAACTCCAGCAATGTCCGTCAGGACTCGATGAACGCTTGGCCGCCATCCTGATCGAGACCATGACCGACATGAGCTCTGAGGTCTGCCTGCCGCTGATCAACAAGACGAGGCTCATCGGCTTCGTGAACCTCAGCTATAAGCCCTCCATGGGGTTCTACTCACACGACGAGCTCAACCTCCTCCGATCGCTCGCAGACAATGCGGCGATCGCACTGGAGAATGCCGTGCTGCATGAAGAGTGGAAACAGACCCAGCTCCTGCTTCGTCGCGCCGACCGGCTCCGTTCCTTGGAAGCCATTGCAGGCGGCTTTGCCCACGAAGTGCGCAATCCCCTCACCTCGATCAGTACCTTTATCCAGTTGGTGCCGTCCCGGCGTGACGACCCCTACTTTATGGATACGTTCAGCGCCCAGGTGGTCGACGATCTGGCCAGGATTGAACGGCTCATCGAGGAAATTCTTGACTATGCCCGCTACATGAAACCCAAGTTTTCCGCGGAATCCCTGAACAATATTGTGTCGTCGTGCCTGCATTTCATCGAAGTCAAAGCCGATAAGCTGGGCATTGCCATCGACAAACAGCTCTGCGAAGACCTGCCGACGCTGCTGGTCGATCGCCAGCAGATTAAGCAGGTGTTGATGAACCTGGCGATGAATGCCATCGATGCGATGGCGAAGACCGGAGGACGGCTGACAGTCACGACCCGCCGCGTGGTGCGTCTGGACAAGAGCGGGTGGGTGCAAATCGAAGTCGCGGATGCCGGTTGCGGGATTTCTTCTGAAGATCTACCGCATATCTTTGATCCGTTCTTCACCACGAAACATGAGAGCACCGATCGTGTAGGCACAGGCCTCGGCCTGTCCATTGTCCATCAGATCATCCAGGAACACGGTGGTACGGTGGAAGCGCGCAGTGTGGTGGGTCAGGGAACAACCTTTCTGATCACGCTGCCTGAAGGAAGGCCCCTTGAATCTGCATCGGCATCCTCTGCATCAGACTTGCAGGGCAGAGTCATCACCCCGCGCCGCATTCCCATCCTCCAGCCAGACGACCGTTAATTGTTGCTCTCCCAGAGTGACAGCAGGGTGTCCTTGGATCGTGCCAACGTGGCACACGAAGGCCGGAGGCTATTCGACCGTGATCGATCCGGTCGACTTATCGAGCGAGCCGGTAGCGGAAGGATCCTTACGCACGGTGTAGACGTATTTTCCGGAGATGGCGAAGCACAGGCTCGCGGATTCGTTGGGGCGCACCGTCGCCATCACGATGTTCTCGTATTCCGATGTGCCGAACAGATACCCCAGATTCGTCGACGCAAACCCTTTCTGGCACGAAATGAGTTCCTCGCGTGTTTGCACCACTGAAACGTCCACCGGGACGTTGGTGCTGTTGATCCATCTCACTTCGTCACCGCGTTTTGCGGTGACCGACTGTGGCGCCAGTGAGCTGTCAATTTTGATCTCGAAGACTCCCCCGGTGAGGGATGATTCCGGGAAATGCTGACGACCCGTGCATCCCATGGACACAACGATGGCCAGTTGCACGAACAGGAGACTCACGCGCGCGAGATTCATTTCCAACACTCCTTGCAACAGTGGTTTCATCATGCAACGCTCACAGCGACTCACGAACCCCGGAGCGCATGTGGCACAGTGCGCGCTTGTACGCTGAATGGCGCTCATGGTCAAGGGTCCGGACTAGGGCCGCCGATCGCGCACTGGCGAGCCGCACCTGGTGAGACTCGGCTCCCAGCCTCATTTTCGCCCGAGACTGCTCACCCTTCGTCCGATGGGAGTTGATCGCCCCAAAACAGTGGATTTCACAGGTCGACTCCAGCCGTCGCTGGGCGTACATCTTGTCAATCATGGAACCGAGAGAATCTCAACGCTTCCTCATGCGGTGTTGGAAATGCCAAGGTCCGCTTCAGGACGAAACCGCCATCGATCAGCACAGTGGTCTGTCCATCCGCAATTTTCTCTGTCTGGATTGTGGTCGCCGGTGGCCGAGTGGAGACCGGTCTCGACCAGCCATCGCGGCGTGAAACGCTGCGCCTCTGTCCGGACGCCAAGAAAGCTCATTTGAACCTTCATGGCTTGTAAGAGGTGCACCAATGAATAGCCGCACGATTCTCATCCCGGCCTGTCTTCTCTTGTTCGTTACTGCGACTGTGACGACGAGCAATGCGACCACGACCTTCGGAGGGAGTAACATTCTCGCGGTCGACGAAGGACAGAAGACCATTACATTCAAGACAAAAGAAGGACAGACCTGGACATTGCCTGTGGCCGATTCCAAGCTGTTGACTCAGGCACAGGCCGGCAAGGGCGATCAAGTCACCATCGAACTGGATCTGAACGACCAAATCATTGATGTCGTCGTGTCTTCAGAGAAGTCCACAGCTCCACGGACCGATTCTGAGGATCGGTGACATTCAGAGGGCTTTAATTCAGCGACTGCAGCGTGCCGGTCG
>Ga0070664_100005037_pt1 | contig 10588 bp, 8 predicted proteins | sample KBSC73metaG_FD_65863 | JGI IMG/M metagenome (GOLD analysis project Ga0070664, IMG submission 65863) | Corn rhizosphere microbial communities from Kellogg Biological Station, Michigan, USA - KBS C7-3 metaG | ecosystem: Host-associated > Plants > Roots > Rhizosphere > Soil ... | reverse complement strand
CCGGGTCCGCGACAGAAAGTCATTACCCTCGAGCACATCTACCTCGCCTTCGAGTCTCCGATCCTCGAGGACGTCACCTTCCACGCGCGGCAGGGCGACACCGTCGTGGTCGTCGGAGAGTCGGGAACGGGGAAGTCCACGATTCTCAAGCTGATTCTGAGGCTGTTGGTCCCCGATCAGGGCAAGGTCACCATCGATGGCGACGACATCACCCACCTGAAATTCGACGACGCGCTCAAAGTGCGCCAGAAGATGGGCATGGTATTCCAGGGCGCGGCGCTCTTCGATTCGATGACGGTTTACGAGAACGTCGCTTACCCGTTGCGCGAGCACACCACCCTCGACGAAGACGAGATCGAGGCGCGCGTCCGCGAGAAGCTGCAGTTCGTCGATCTCGATCCCGACCGCGTCATGGAGCAGATGCCCGCCGAGCTCTCGGGCGGAATGAAGAAGCGCGTCGGCATCGCGCGCGGGCTGGCCAACAATCCGGAGATCATGCTCTACGACGAGCCGACTTCGGGGCTCGATCCGTTGACCACCGCGACCATCACCTACCTGATCATCAAGCTGCAGCGCGAGCTCGGCGTGACGAGCATCGTGGTGTCCCACGACATCAGGTCGGCGTTCCGGATGGCGAGCAAGATCGCGCTGCTCGCCAATCGTCGTATCGGGTTCTTCGGCACTCCCGAGGAAATGACGGGGAGTGACGATCCGTATCTCCGCGAATTCCTGGGCGGATTTTGAGATTTGTTCAGTGCGGCCACCCCATTCCCGGTGATACTTTCTAGCCGATGAAGCGATCTTCGTTCATAACCTGGGACCAGCTCAAGGTCGGCGTGCTCATTGTGATCGCGCTGATCATCATGGGCGTGGCGATCGTCAAGCTGGGGCAGGCCGGGAATCTTTTCGGCAAGCGTTACACTCTGGTCTCCTACGTCGGGAGCGCCGCGGGTCTGCGCATCGGCGGGCCCGTCACCGTCGCGGGACAGCTCGCCGGAAGCATCAAGGACATCAAGTTCCTCCCGCCCGACGCCGACACCACGCGGAACCTCGAGCTGTTGGTCGAGATCAACTACAGCGTGCGAAACCAGGTGCGGCAGGATTCGCGCGCGAAGATCGCGACGATGGGCCTGCTCGGCGACAAGGTCTACGACGTGAGCGTCGGGACGCCCAAGTATCGGCCGCTGCATGAGGGCGACACCCTGCTGGTGGTGCCGGCGATGGACTACGAAGCTGTGGTCCGCCAGGCGTCGGGCGCGATTACCGAGGTCGTCGATCTCACCCGCGACCTCAAGAAAGTCACCACCGGCATCACCAGCGGGCAGGGCACCCTCGGCCAGCTCGTCACCAATCGCCAGCTGTACGATCAGCTGAACGCGACGCTGCTCCGCACCAGCGCGCTGATGGCGCGCCTCGAGAATCCGCGCGGCACCATCGGCCACCTCCTCGACGATCCGTCGCTGTACAACAGTCTCACCCGAATGACCGCTTCTGCCGACACCGTGCTGACGCAGATGAACTCCGGCTCCGGCACCATGGGCCGGATGCTCCACGACGACGCGCTGTACCGGAGAATGGTCGACGTCGTCGCCCGCGCCGATTCGCTGGTCACCACGTTGTCGAGCGGGAAGGGGACGGTCCAGAAGCTGTTCACCGATCAGGAGCTCTACGATCTGCTGGTGAAGACCGTGACCGAGCTGAATAACGTACTGATCGACGTGCGCCGGGATCCGAGGCGGTACACAAAAGAGGCGTTCCAGATTAAGCTTTTCTGAAACGGGGCTGGCTGGTACTGATCCTCTCGTCGCCGTAAACTGCAACTGAACGGGTGCCAGAGGTCAGTAGCACAGATGCCAGTGCTTAGTTCAGAACGTCGGGACGTTTCTACCCCTGAGACAGCGCAAGCCATTGCCTGTGCTCCGATCGCCATCAGTAACGTCCCGACGTCGTGAACTACAAACTGGCCACTTCGCCACTGACGTCTGGCACCCGTTCAGCATCTCGAACCCCCGGATCTATCCTTGTAGAATGAAGCAGTTCACCCTCGATGTCGCAGTCACCCGCGGTGATGAAACCGAATCGGAGCACCGGGTGCACGCGGCGGTGGTGGGCGAGGGAGACGAGCTGATCGGAGCCGCGCGCGACCCGGATTCTTTCACCTACTGGCGATCGTGCGCCAAGCCTTTCCAGGTTCTTCCCTTTCTCAGCTCCGGCGGCTTCGACGAGCTCGGCTGGGAGGACGAGCAGCTCGCCATATCCTGCGCCTCCCACGGCGGCGAGCCCGAGCACGTCACGATCGTCGAGCAAATGCTCCGCGACTTGGGCCTCGAGGAAGGCGATCTCGCCTGCGGCCCCCACGAACCTTCCTCGCAGCGCGGCGCGAAGATCGTCCGCGACAACGGCGGCCGGCCCACTCGGCTCCACAACAATTGCTCGGGGAAGCACGCGGCGATGCTGGCGATGGCGCGCCACAAAGGCTGGCCGACCCGCGGCTACGAGAGTCGCGATCACCACGTCCAGCGCACCATTCTCCACGAGATCTCGCTCTGGACCGATATTCCGTGCGGCAAGATTGCCCAGGCTGTCGACGGCTGCGGCGTCGTCGTATTCGGAATGACCCTCGAGCGAATGGCGCGCGCCTACTCGCGCTTTGCGATCGCCGCCGATCGCGGCGAGGAGTTTCCGATGCGCGTTCTCAACGCGATGGGGAGCAATCCGTTCCTTGTCGGCGGCACCGACCGCATCGATTCCGCGATCATCTCTGAGACAAAAGGCCGCGTCATCTCGAAAGTCGGCGCCGAAGGCGTCCACTGTGCGCTGCTGCCGGAGCGCGGGATTGGAGTGGCGGTCAAGGTTCAGGATGGAGCGCAGCGCGCACAGGTGCCTGCGCTTCTTCGTTTACTGCAGGAGCTCGAGGCGCTTCCGGATCCGCTGCCGCCGAAGCTCGCCGAATGGATGCACAAGCCGGTGAAGAACACCCGCGGCGAGTGCGTCGGCGAGATCATGATGCGGTCCGACGTCGTCTGACGCGCCTTTCGCGTGAACCGATGACACGCGCGACAGCCTGATGACGACCGGAGCTGAAGCCCGGGCTAACGTTGCTCCACTCGAGGCGGGACTTCGGCACTTGGTAAGGATCGCGGGTGCGATCGCCGGCTCGCCCGAGGGTCAAATAAGAGCCGTCATGTCCGAAGCCTTTGAAGATGTCGATCCGCTGGCGGTTGAGGAGATCATCCTCCAATCGTACCTGTTCGCCGGATTTCCGCGCGCGCTCAACGCCGCCCGCGCCTGGCGCATGGTCTCCGAGCGCGCGGCGCCGGAGTCGGACGCGGAATCGTCTGTGGACGACCTCGCGCTCTGGAAGGCCCGCGGTGAAGAAACCTGCGCGATCGTCTACGGAGAATCCTACGAGAAACTCCGCCGCAATATCCGGGAGCTCCACCCAGCGCTCGACGAGTGGATGATCGTCGACGGCTACGGCAAAGTACTCGGCAGGCCCGGCGTCGACCTCAGAACGCGCGAGCTGTGCGTCGTTGCGGCCTGCGCGGTGAGCGGACAACAGCGACAGCTGCATTCGCATTTGCGGGGAGCGGTGAATGCGGGAGCGTCGAGCTCTGAGCTTGCAGCCGTGCTCGATGCGCTCACCGATCTCATCTCGAGGGACGATCTGTCGCGGTATCGACAGCTGCTCTCAAAGGTCGCGGCGGATTAGATGTCCGTCTCGCCCGGGCCGACATCGCGCCAACAAAAGCGGGCAGCCGCAAGCCGTCACAGCCGAAAGCTGATAAGCTGCTCTAGTGGCATTCCGGGGCGCGCCCTTTTTGCGATCGGGATCTCCTATCCAAGGGCACGAGCTGTCGGCGTAGCTGCTGTAAAGCTTGCGGCTGCCCGCTTTTGTATTGTTAGATGCTCCCGGAGCGATCGGCTCCATCCGCCGAGAAATAGCTCTCGGCTCTCAGCCACCCGCTAACAGCTCCCCGCCCTCAGCTCTCAGTCATCAGTCCTCAGTGTTCATAGATCGCGTTGTAATCAAAGTCGAAGGCGGCACCGGCGGCTCCGGCTGCACCTCGTTCCGCCGCGAATGGCGCACCCCGATGGGTGGACCCGACGGCGGCGATGGTGGCCGCGGCGGAAGCGTCATCGTCCGCGGCGACTCCAACCTCGCGACCCTCCTCGACTACACCTATCGCGACCGTTGGGTGGCCGGCCGCGGCGAGCACGGCATGGGCTCCGACAAAACCGGCCGCGCCGGCGACGACGTCGTCATGCCCGTCCCCCCGGGCACCATCCTCCGCGACGTCGACACCGGCGAAATCGTCGCCGAGATCCTCGACGACGGCCAGGAATTCGTCATCGCGCCCGGCGGTCGCGGCGGGAAGGGCAACGCCTTCTTCGCTACCGCCACCCACCAGTCGCCGCGCGAGTGGCAGCCCGGGGAGGAAGGGGTCGTCCGAACCATTGAGATGGAGCTCAAGCTCATCGCCGACGTCGGGCTCGTCGGCCAGCCAAACGCCGGGAAGTCCACCCTCCTGTCCGTAATCTCGGCTGCTCGTCCCAAGATCGCCGACTACCCGTTCACCACCCTCCAGCCCAACCTGGGGGTCGTCCAGCTCTCCGACCACCGGACCTTTGTCGTCGCCGACATCCCCGGCATCATCGAAGGCGCCCACGAAGGGAAAGGCCTCGGCCTCCAGTTCCTGCGCCACATCGAGCGCACCCGCATTCTCGCTTTTCTGATCCCGATCGATGCGATGGATTGGCAGGCCGAGTACGACCAGCTGCGGAGCGAAATCGCGGAGTATTCAGCGGATCTTGCAGGCAAGCCCCACTGCGTGGTGTTCACCAAGATGGACCTGCTCGGCGAGGAGTACGCGCCACCGATCCAGGCGCCGGGCGCCTTTGGATTGTTTGCGATCAGTGCCGCCGCGCGCGAAGGACTCGACGTCCTCACCGCGGCGTGGTGGACCGAGCTGCTCCGCCTAAAGCAGACTGTGAAGCCGGAAGACGCAACTGTAGCTCTGCCCTGAACTTGCCCGACAACATCTATAGCAATGTCGAGAGCAACGAGAAGGGAAGCGACTTTTCCGATTCGAGTCGGACAAGTCTGGAAAATGACTCCATGAGTCCAACTGCCGCCCCGCTCCGAACGCTGCCCGACGGCAATCCGGTTTCGCCCGCAAACGGTCGCCGGAAGGTCGAGCACTGGAACAGGGAGTCTTCGAGCTACCCGCCCGAGCTTCTCGATCTCGCCCAGCCACCGATCGACCTGTTCACCCTGGGTCGGGCATCAGCCCTGACCAAACCGCGGGTCGCAATCGTCGGGACTCGGAACTCCACAGCGTACGGCGAGCGCGTCACCCGTACCCTCGCCCGTGCTCTGACTCGCGCGGGAGCCTCGATCGTGAGTGGGATGGCCCGCGGCATCGATGCGGCCGCCCATCGCACCGCACTCGAGTGCGGCGGCAACACCGTCGCTGTGCTCGGGACCGGAGTCGACGTGCCATATCCCGTCGGCCATCGCGTCCTCCACCAAACCATCGTCGACCAGGGGCTGGTCCTCTCCGAGAATCCGCCCGGAGCCAAAGCCTACCAGGGCGCCTTCCCGCGCCGAAACCGGATCATCGCTGCTCTAGCGCCCGTAACCATCGTCGTCGAAGCAGGATTTCGTAGCGGCGCCCTGAACACCGCCGGCCAGGCCCTCGAGCTCAATCGAACCGTCGCCGCGGTCCCGGGCCCGATCGACTCGGACCAGAGCCGCGGCTCGAACCAGCTCCTTCGCGACGGCGCCATCCTCATCGCCGCTCCCGAAGATGCCCTCACCCTCCTCGGCCTGACCGCCCCTCCGGAGCCGCCCCCTCCACTTCTGCCCGACTCCGAACAAAAGATCTGGGAAGCCACGTCCACCTCCTACCTGTCGACCGACGCCCTCCCCGCCATCACCGGCCTCTCGATGGCCGAGTGCCTCGCCGCGATCACGTCCCTCGAGATACTCGGCCTTGTCGAGTGCTCGCTCGCGGGGGACATCAGGCGCCGGTAGGCTCCGGCGTACGGGTCGGGCCTCGCCGCTGGTACCCCTAGTCCAAAAGGCGGCAGGCGGGAGAGGTGCGCAGAGATGCACTGGTAGCAGTCTTTCTACTCGCATTCTCGCTGCGTCACGCCACTCTGGGACGCGCCGGATAGACCGATACCCGTGCCTCTGACCATGTCTCCCACCTGCCGCCTTTTGGACTCGTGTGGCAAGACGCTTCGCCCCGATCTCCGAATAACAAGCCGTATATTTGAACCGTGCCCACGCGCCACCTCTACATCCACGTCCCTTTCTGCGCGCGCCGCTGCTCGTACTGCGATTTCTCGATCGCCGTACGGTCCAGCACCCCGGTCGATGAGTACGTCGCAGCACTCAGGGCGGAGCTCGACGCCATTTCGCGCCAGATCGACGGGCGCACCCTCGAGACGGTTTACTTCGGCGGCGGGACTCCTTCCCGGCTTGGGCCGGCCGGCATCGGCGCCGCACTCGCTGCCGTGCGCGAGCACGCGTCGATCGCCCCCGGCGCGGAGATCACCCTCGAGGCCAACCCCGACGACATCTCCGACGTCTCCACCCTTCAGTTCCGTGCCGCCGGGGTCAATCGGGTGTCACTCGGCGCGCAAAGCTTCGATGATGCCGCGCTCAAATGGATGCACCGCACCCACGACTCCGCGCAGATCGGCGAGGCGATCCGCAGTCTTCGCCGCGGCGGAATCGACAACATCTCGCTCGATCTCATTTTTTCGCTCCCGGCCCAGATTGGGAGGTCGTGGGAGTACGATCTCGCCCGCGCCGTTGATCTCGAGCCGACCCACGTCTCGCTCTACGGATTGACCGTCGAGCCCAAGACGCCGATTTACCGCTGGGCGAGCCGCGGCGTGATCGTGCAAGGCTCGGAAGAGACCTACGAGCGAGAGTTTCTCGCCGCTCACGACATGATGACCGCGGCCGGCTTCGATCACTACGAGGTCTCCAACTTCGCCCTGCCCGGAAAGAGCTCGCGCCACAATTCCGCGTACTGGACCGGCGAGCCCTACATCGGCATTGGACCATCCGCGCACTCCTTCGATGGCAGCACTCGCCGCTGGAATGTTTCAGCCTACTCGGCGTGGATTCGGCGTCTCGGTTCGGGGGCAAGTGTGATAGAGGGCGCGGAATCCCTGACTGCCGAGAATCGCAGCTTCGAGGAGGTCTATCTCGGATTGCGTACCCGCCACGGATTGGCGATTGGGCAACCCGAGCTCGAACCCATCCGCAGGTGGGAGTCGGCTGGCTGGGCCGTCGTCGACGACCCCCTCGAGAATCCGAGGGTTCGCCTGACGCCAACCGGCTGGCTCCGTCTCGACAGCCTTGCCGCGGATCTGGCGTCCAGAAGGAGCGAGCCGGCCACCGCCGCATAGGCGCAACTTGTAGTGATTGCTATATTTGGAGTATGGCACTACCGGGACTCAATGAGCGGGAACGGCGGGTTCTCGAAGCCGTAATCCAGACCTACGTCGAGACAGCTCAGCCGGCTGGCTCGCGGAGCCTCGCTCATAAGTTCGGGCTCGGTGTGTCGCCGGCTACCATCCGGAACACCATGAGCGACCTCGAAGAGAAGGGCTACCTCTACCATCCGCACGCATCGGCTGGTCGAGTTCCCACTGACGTCGCCTACCGCGTCTATGTCGACTCGCTGATTCCGATCCGGCCCCCGGCCGCAACGGAGCGGCGACGCCTCACCGCCCAGATCGCGACGGGCGGCTCCGCCGTCGAAGCCATCTTGAGGCGCGCCGCTCAAAGTCTCGGCGTCATCACTCAGGAGCTCGGCATTGCGCTCGGCCCTAGCCTGGAGAACGCCGTTCTCGAGCAGGTCGAGCTCATCAAGCTTTCGTCCGAACGGTTGCTCGTCGCCCTCACGCTTTCCGCCGGCGCGGTTCGCACGATTTTCGTCGACGTCCGTGGCGAGATTGCCGATGCGGCGATTGCCGAAGTGACCCGCGTACTTAACGAGCGGCTCGCGGGGCTGAGCCTGCGACAGATCCGGTCTTCGCTCGGCGACCGCCTGCGCGACGTCGGCCCGACCCGTGAAGCGACCGATCTTCTGAACGTCTTTATCGAGGAAGGCGATCAGCTCTTCGACAGCGCTCTCGAGTCGGATGATTCGGTGCTCCTCGGACAGGCGTCGGTCCTCGCCGAGCAGCCGGAGTTCGCCAACGTCGACAACATGCGGAAGCTCGTGGCGCTGACGGAGACGCGCGAGAAACTGGGCGAGCTCCTCCGTCGTCGTAGCGGGACGAACGGGGTGTCGATCTCGATCGGCAACGAGCACAACGATCCGAAGCTGGCAAACTTCACTTTGATTACCGCATCGTATCACGCCGGTCCACTCACCGGTGTAATCGGGGTGATTGGGCCGACGCGGATGCCGTACGACAAAGTCATCTCGCTCGTCACGCACACGTCCGAGCTGGTGACCGATCTACTGAAGGAGAATTCGAGAGTACATGGCTGATTTTTACCAGACCCTTGGTGTCGTCCGCACCGCCAGCGACGCGGAGATCAAGACCGCGTATCGCAAGCTGGCGATGACGTACCATCCCGACCGCAACAATGGGTCGAAGGACGCCGAGGAGAAGTTCAAGGCGATCACCGAGGCGTACGACGTTTTGCGCGATCCCGACAAGCGCGCGATGTACGATCGTTACGGCGAGGCTGGACTCCGCGGCGGAGCCGGCTTCCACCACGTCGATCTGAGTGAAGCGCTCAGCATCTTCATGCGCGATCTTGGCGGACTTGGCGGCTTCGGGGACCTCTTTGGCGCCGGGATGTCCCGCGGCAGCGGCCCGCGCACAGGCTCCGACATCAAGATCGCGATGCCCATGACTCTCCTCGAGGTTGCAACGGGCGTTGAGAAGAAAGTGACGGTGCGACTGCTCGAGCCGTGTGATCGTTGCGAGGGCCGCGGTGCCGAGCCCGGTTCTTCACCCGTCACGTGCACCACATGTCGCGGCAGCGGAGAGGTTCGGCGCGCCCAGCGCTCGTTCTTCGGGCAGGTCGTGAGCGTCGCTCCGTGCCCGACTTGCTCGGGCGAAGGCACGGTGATCTCGTCGCCGTGCAAGAAGTGCAGGGGAGAGGGGCGCGTGCGAGGCGAGAAGGAGATTCTCGTCCGCATCCCCGCCGGCGTTGCGACCGGGCAGTACATGACGATGCGCGGCGTCGGCAACGTCGGCCCGCGCGGTGGTCCGCGCGGCGACATTCTCGTCGTGTTCGAGGTGGAGGAGGACCCGCGCTTCGAGCGTGATGGCGAAGATCTCTACACCGAGGTTCTGGTCACCTATCCGCAGCTCGCCCTCGGCTCGAACGTCGAGGTGCCGATGGTGACCGGCACAGTGAGTCTTCAGGTTCCGGCCGGAACCCAGAGCGGACAGGTCTTCAATCTCCGTGGACGCGGACTCCCGAGGATCAACTCCAGCTCGGCGGGCGATCTGCACGTGCGGCTGCAGCTGTGGACGCCGGACAATCTCAGCGAGGACGAGCTCGCGTTGATCAACCGGCTCGGCGAGCTTCAGAAAGTCCCGCCGGCGCGGCCCAAGGGACTGTGGTCGAAACTCAAGGAATCTCTGGGCGCGTGATCGCATCACCGCAGTCGCAATTCATTCGTCGCGGTCGTGCATGATCGCTTCACTGCGGTACGCGATCATTCGGCCCGCTCGCGCATGATCGCTTCACTGCCGTACGAGTTCATTCGCCGCAATCACGCGTGAGCTGGATCGCGCTGCGAATCACTCCTGAATCGAACCGTGACGGAGTGATCGCGGCGCTTTTCGCGTCGGGCTCGCAGGGCGTTCAGGAAGATGGCGCGACTGTTCTGACGCACTTTCCCGCCGACGCTTCATTCGCGGAGATTCGCGCCGCGGTGATGGACGCGGATCCGCGCGCCGAAATCTCCTTTAGCGAGGCGCCCGACACCGACTACTCGCAGTGGCGCGCGTCGGTGTCGGCGCACGTCGTCGGCGACCTCGTGATCGCGCCGCCGTGGCTCGCCGCCGGGCACGATCCCCGACGCACCATCATCGTCGATCCCGCGATGGCTTTCGGCACCGGCGAGCATCCCACGACGCGCGGCGCGATGCGGTTGATGCACGGTGTGATCCGGCCTGGCGACGTCGTCGCCGATCTCGGCGCCGGCAGCGCTGTCCTTTCCATTGCCGCGGTAAGACTCGGCGCGGCGCGTGTCGCCGCGGTGGAGATCGATCCCGATTCGATCGGCAACGCCGAGGAGAACGTGCGCGCTAACTCAGTCGGCGACTGCGTCGAGGTGATCGAAGGCGACGCGGTTACACTGCTGCCCCTGCTCGCTCCGGTACGGGTCGTGATCGCTAACATTGTTTCGTCAGTGATCGTGCCGTTGCTGCCGACGATAAAGGCCGCACTTTCTCCGGATGGTCAGGCCATCATCTCGGGAATTCTGACTGACGAGCGCGCCGAGATGTTGAAGACGTTGGAGGCGGGTGGATGGAAAGTTCAGCGCGAGGATACGGAGGACGCATGGTGGAGTGCGCTGATCGCGCCCCGGTA
>Ga0070664_100005034_pt1 | contig 10589 bp, 9 predicted proteins | sample KBSC73metaG_FD_65863 | JGI IMG/M metagenome (GOLD analysis project Ga0070664, IMG submission 65863) | Corn rhizosphere microbial communities from Kellogg Biological Station, Michigan, USA - KBS C7-3 metaG | ecosystem: Host-associated > Plants > Roots > Rhizosphere > Soil ... | reverse complement strand
ACATAACGTGCTGATGGTGGGGCCGCCGGGCTCAGGCAAAACTATGCTGGCCAAACGGCTTTCGAGCATTCTCCCGCTGATGACTCCAGAGGAAGCCATCGAAACGACGCGCGTGCATAGCATCGTCGCCCAGCTGCCTCTGGATCGCCCCATTCTCACGGTTCGGCCGTTTCGGTCGCCACATCACAGCATCTCAGATGCCGGGCTGATCGGCGGAGGTACTATTCCACGTCCGGGGGAGGTGTCGCTGGCCCACAACGGCGTGCTGTTCCTCGACGAATCGCCTGAATTTCGCAAGCCGGTCCTCGACAGTCTGCGGCAGCCGCTGGAGGACGGCACGGTCACGTTGACCAGAGTCAGCGGGTCGCTTCGGTACCCGGCCCGGTTTATGTTGATTGTCGCCATGAACCCATGTCCCTGCGGATACTATGGAGATCGCTCGCGAGAATGTTCCTGCACGCCGAACCAGATCCGGAAGTATCGCGCGAAACTCTCCGGCCCCCTGCAAGACCGTATCGACATTCATATCGAGGTCCCGCCCGTTCCCGTGCGCGATCTTCGCGAGGAGGGTCCCGCGCCAGAAGGCTCCAGCGGCATCCGTGCAAGGGTCGTCGGGGCCAGGGAACGGCAAGCGGGGCGGTACCGTCAGGATGGCATTTTTACGAACGGCCAGTTGAAGCCGCGACTCGTGAAGCGGTATTGTGGGCTCGACGCGTCCGGGCAGGATATCCTGGAACAATCCATGGTCAGGCTCGGGCTTTCGGCCCGGGCACATGGCCGCATCCTCAGGGTCGCGAGAACCATCGCCGACTTGGCCGGCTCGGAGAGAATCGAGGCACTCCACGTGGCCGAAGCGATCCAGTATCGCAGCCTGGACCGCCGTGTAGACTTTTAAGGAGCGTTGTGGCCGGGACGGTGAAAGTATTTGTCTGGTGGTTCCTCGTCGGGGCCACCATGGCGCTGGCGGTGATCATGCTGCAAGGCGGCATGAGAGAAGTCATGCAAGCGCAGGGATCGGTCTGGGAACTAAAATTGATGGAGCTGGTCACGACCATCGTCGGCGGAGGCCTGCTCGGCGGCTGCGTCGCCCTCATTCTCGACCGCATCAAGAAATCGTAATCCGCGCAGACATTCCCGAAGAGAAGGAGTCATAATGGATCTGGAGGTCGGTTCCAATCTGTATCAGAATACCGATGGCACGATCGAAATCGAAGGCGTGCCTCAAATTCAGGTGGCGTTGAAACCCGATGCCTTGCTGATCAGCTTTGCCGTATTCGACGCCAACGGCAAAATGACGGCCAAACTGGTAGACAGTACGCTCATGTTCAACGAACGACGCGCCTATGAAGTCCAGAAAGCACCCTCGCGCGTGACGCTGACCCACGTCGAGTCGAAAAACGTCGTCCTGCAGATGGAGCTCAAGAAACCGGATCTGGTGGCGTTCACCAAGGGCGGATTTCACACTATCAAGGGCCATCTCCTGGAAGTGTCCCCGACCGAGTGGAAGGTGGACAAGCAACGTTCGAGCGGCACGACGCAGAACGTGCAGGGGGGTTCCGTCAAAATCGGCTGACCCCGGCAAAAGGCGCGTCTCGGCGCGCCGGGGTGGGTGGGTGAGAATACGTCAGGGCTTTGTCACCGTGGGGACGATGACCAGCCCTTCCTTCTTCATGTCGACCGTCGCCGTATCGCCGTCCTTGAGTTCCCCTTTGACCAACTGGCGCGCGATCGGTGTTTCGATCTCCTGCTGAATGAGCCGCTTCAACGGCCGTGCCCCATACACCGGATCGTATCCACGCTCCGCGAGGTGTCGGAGCGTCGGCTGCGAGAGCACCAGCGTAATCCGCCGCTCGGCCAGGCGTGACCGCAAGCGTTCCAGTTGAATCTCAACGATCTTCGTGAGCTGATCAGTCTCCAACGGATGAAACACGACCGTCTCATCCACCCGGTTCAGAAATTCCGGCCTGAAATGCCGGCGTAATTCCCCGATGACTACCGCACGCACGTCCTCGTAACCGGAACCTTTCTGCTGTGCCTCCAGAATTTGCGGGCTTCCGATGTTGGACGTCATGATGAGCACGGTGTTTTTGAAATCAACCGTCCGTCCCTGCGAATCCGTCAACCGTCCGTCGTCCAATACTTGTAAGAGCACGTTGAACACGTCGTGATGGGCCTTCTCGACTTCATCGAACAGAATCACGGAGAACGGACGACGCCGCACCGCCTCCGTCAACTGACCGCCTTCTTCATATCCCACATAACCGGGGGGAGCGCCGATGAGACGGGCCACCGTGTGCTTCTCCATGTACTCCGACATGTCAATCCGGATCATGTTGGCTTCATCGTCGAAGAGCGTCGCGGCGAGGGCGCGCGCGAGCTCGGTTTTTCCCACACCGGTCGGACCCAGGAAGAGAAAAGATCCGATCGGTTTATTCGGATCTTTGATGCCCGACCGCGCCCGGAGGACGGCGTCGGCCACGGCGCGGACGGCCTCGTCCTGCCCCACGACCCGTTGATGCAGGAGGTCTTCCAGTTTCAGCAGTTTTTCGGTTTCGCCTTCCATCAGGCGGGAGACCGGTATGCCGGTCCAGCGGCTCACGATCGCGGCAATATCATCCTCATCGACCTCCTCCTTGAGAAGACGGCTTTCGCCCTGCTTTTTCCCCAGCTGCTGCTGCTCGATCGTCAACTCGCGCTCAAGGCGGGGCAGCTCGCCGTAGCGCAGCTCAGCGACGCGGTTCAAATCATAGGCACGCTCCGCCTTCTCAATGGCAAGCTTGACCTCTTCAATCGCTTCACGGGTTTTCCTCAGCCGGGCGACCGATGCCTTTTCTGACTCCCATCGGGCCTTCAGCGCCTGCAGGTCGCGCTGTTTTTCGCTCAATTCCTTCTCCAGTCGTTCCAGGCGGGCCTGGCTGACCTGATCCTTTTCCTTTTTCAAGGCTTCGCGCTCGATTTCGAGTTGCAACACCTTCCGGGACACCTCATCCAATTCGGCCGGAAGGCTGTCAATCTCCGTGCGGAGACGCGCAGCAGCCTCGTCCATGAGATCGATCGCTTTGTCGGGGAGGAACCGGTCGGCGATGTAGCGATGCGACAGCTTCGCCGCCGCGACGAGCGCTGCATCCTTGATCCGGACGCCGTGGTGCACCTCGTACCGTTCTTTCAGGCCGCGCAGGATCGAGATCGTATTTTCAACCGAGGGCTGATCGACGAACACGGTCTGGAAGCGCCGCTCCAAGGCCGCATCCTTTTCGATGTGTTTGCGATACTCGTCGAGCGTCGTCGCACCGATCAAATGCAGTTCGCCACGTGCGAGCATGGGTTTCAATAGATTTGCGGCGTCCATCGCGCCTTCCGCGGCTCCCGCTCCAACAACGGTGTGCAATTCATCGATGAACAGCAGCACCTGACCCTGCGAGGCCTGAATTTCCTTCAACACCGCTTTCAAGCGCTCCTCGAACTCCCCGCGAAATTTGGCTCCTGCCACGAGCGCGCCCATGTCGAGCGCCACCACTCGTTTTTGCTTGAGACCCTCGGGCACGTCGCCCTTGATGATCCGAATGGCCAAGCCTTCGACGATCGCGGTCTTGCCGACGCCGGGTTCGCCGATCAACACGGGATTGTTCTTGGTTCGTCGCGAAAGGATTTGAATCACTCGACGAATCTCTTCATCACGCCCGATCACGGGATCCAGTTTTCCCTGTCCGGCCAGCTTGGTGAGATCACGGCCATACTTCTCGAGCGACTGATAGGTGCCCTCCGGATCTTGGGAGGTCACGCGCTGATGCCCCCGCACTTGCTGCAGAGCACCGAGAATCTTATCCTTCGACAACCCGAGCTTCTTGAAGATCCCGCCTTCCTGCGCCATCGCAAGCAGAACGTGTTCGACGCTCAGAAAATCGTCTTTGAGGGCACGCTGCTCATCTTCGGCCTTGGTGAGCACCTGATTGAGACGGGGAGTGAGGTGCAATTGGCCGGGCCCGCCGGCAGCACCCTGCACTTGAGGCAGTTTGCTTAGCGCCTGCTCGGCGGCTTGGCGTGCAGCAGGGAGAGAGATCCCTGCCTGCTCAAACAACGCCGGAGCGATACCTCCCTCCTGCTCAAGAAACGCGAGCAAGAGATGCTCCACGTCCATGCCCTGGTGGCTCCGGCGCATGGCGTGGGAAGAAGCCGTTTGAAGAGCTTCCTGAAGCTTAATAGTCATCCTGTTCATGTCCATCGCGGTACCTCGTCGAGTTCAGTGATTTCCTCTATGTCCCGACATAATCATGGGGCAACGGAAAGTCAACTTGGCCGGCCCCTTGCCTTGACCCTACCCGAGAGACCGGATTATTGTCGCCCATGATCAATCAACTGGTTGCCGCATTTGAGCTCTACCGACAAGCACTCCGGAAGACGTGGCAGTCCCTGCTGCGCGGGTGGATGACCATTGTGGCGGTCATCGCCTTCCTGTTCCTCCTGCTCGTCGCCCAACAGATCGCCGCGCCGCTGGGTATGGCTGGGGGATTTATCCTGGGGGCTGTCAACGCGTTGCTGGTCGGGGCCACGTTGAGCCTGATTGAACAGGGCGTTTCGTTTGCACGGGCGGTCACGATCCGGGACATCTTCGACAGCTTCGGGCACTACTTCTGGGATGTCATCGGCGTCGGTTTCGTGCTGTGGATTCCCCTCATGGCCCTCGACATGGGCACCCAACAGAATCCGAACGGTCAACTGATCTCTTTTGCGGTGATGCTGTTGATCTTCATTCTGCTGAATCCTGCCCCGGAAGTCATTTACCAGGTGCCTCATGACTCTCCCTTAGATGTGTTCAAACGCGCCTATGATTTTGTGCTGGAAAATTGGATCGAATGGTTTCTGCCGATTGCGGTGCTGCTCCTGCCTCTGGTCGCGGCGCCCGGCGGCTTCACCTCGTTTTTCCTCCTGTCCCACAGAGTCGGGAGAGGTGCGGGATTGGATTTTTCACAGCTGCTGATCTTTCCGTTTACCATTCTCGGCAGCTGGCTCTCGTCGTTGGGAGTCGGTCCCGACGTCGCGCAGTACCTCATCCTGATCTTCACACCGCCCCTGGCCGTCTCTATTCTCCTGTTTCGTGGCCACCTCTTTGCATCACTCTCCCGGTCCTCCCATCGCCAACGACAGTTCGCCTCACAGTTCAAGGGGAACGAATAGGGCCATTCGGCCGAGGAATTCTGGATCACGGGCGGGAGCAGCCCAGAGGACCCGTATCTCGGAATAATCCACCTTAAATTGGTCGGGGGGATGCGGTTAACTCTTGAGTGGGAGGTGAAATTAGTGTATGGATTTACCTACACCTAAAGCGCCCTCATTATCGGAGAAACAACAGGGAGCTTCGCTCGTGCGTTTGTCAATTTTCTGGCGCATCGTTCTGACATCGCTGCTCATCATTGTGGTGATGGCCGGCGTCAACTTTTACGCCCTGTTTCAGCTGCGCCAACTGTCAGCGCTGAGCACCACGCTCGCCTCACAACACTATCCGGCCATCGAGCAGGCGAAGCATGTTCAGGCCGTGGCCTACAACCAATTGAACAGTGAAAAGAAGTACTTAGCGGTCCGAGATCCCACCTTTCTGCAGCACTTTGACGAGGAGGTGGAGGAATTCCATCGCGGCATCGAAGGCCTGCTACGGCAGGACACTTCCGCCGAAGGTCGTCTGTTTCTCGAACAGGCCAGACGCTATCAGCAGGACCGGCTGGCTTTGTTTCACGCCGAACTCGAATACACGGCCAGCACGCCCGGTGCCATGTCGCCCGACTATGAGGCCAAGCGCAACGAGGTGATGGACCACATGACGTCGACGCTCGACCACTATGTCGACTATCACGAAGGCGTGATCAGCGCCGGGGTCAGTCGCTCACGGGAAAGTTCAGCACAAGCGGAAGCCATCACCGAGCAGCTGGTGCTGCTGGCGCTTGTCTTTGGTGTTGGACTGGCTGGTATCGCGAGCTACACCATCCTGCGACCGCTCCGTCAGCTTCAAGGCCACATCAAACAAATCGGGCAGGGGAATTTTCGGGCATCGTTGAATATCCGCGCTCCAAGCGAGTTGCGGGACCTAGTCGACACCGTCAATTGGATGGGGGGAAAACTTCAAGAATTGGATGACATGAAGGGCGAGTTCCTGGCCCACGTGTCCCATGAATTGCGCACGCCGATGGCCTCCATTCAAGAAGGCACACATCTCTTGCTGGATGAGATTCCCGGGCCACTCTCCCAGGAACAACGCACGACCCTGCGCATCATGGCGGACAGCAGCCGGCGGCTGATTACGTTGATTTCCACCATTCTGGATCTCTCCAAAATGGACGCAGGCATGATGGAGTATCGAATCGTTCCGACCGATTTGAAACGCATCACTGACATGTCCGTCAACAAGATCCGTCTCTTGGCCGATGCGAAACATGTGCAGCTTGTGGTCGAAGCGCCGGCACAGCGCGTCTGGGTCAAGGCGGACGCGATTCGTATTGAGCAGGTACTGGATAATTTGCTATCAAATGCCTTGAAGTTCAGTCCCGAGGGTGGCATCGTCAAGACGCTGATGAAGGCAGACCACAAGGCGGGCGTCCTTGAGGTCGCAGTGTCCGACGTCGGACCCGGCATCCCCGCCGACGAACTCCCGCATATTTTCGAGCGGTTTTACCAAGGCAGCACAAAATCCAGACATTCAGTGCCAGGCAGCGGATTGGGGTTGGCGCTGGCCAAGAAGGTCGTCGAAGCACACGGAGGCAGGATTTGGATCGAAAGCGAAATCAGGAAGGGCACCACTGTACGGTTTATCCTTCGCCTGACCAAACCGGGAGTGCCCGGTTGAAATCGCTCACTGGTGCCGGACTGACACTGATGTTGCTCATGGGAGGCTGCGCGTCCTGGTCGTCAACGCCGCCGCCATCGCAGCCGTATTTTCTGGTGGAATCGTCCGATGCCAAAAGTTTTCATCTGCTTGGGAAAAAACAGGACGCCGTCACCGCCAAATGCCACGAGCACAACTCCTGCGACCATGCGTATTTTACCCGTGCCCTCATCGGGTTATACGAGAGCAGGGACATTGCGTCCAAGAATTTTGAAAAGGTGATCGCCGTGGCACCCAAGAGCCAGCTTGCCACCTCGAGCCGTCTCTGGCTTCAACAAATTCAACAGGATTCTCCGCCGCTTGAACGGTCTTGGTTCACATCCGTCATGTCGGCCCCCGCGGTTTCGGAGAGTCAGCTGACGATGGGCCAAACATCCGATCGTCTGGTGCGGGACTTGCTTGATCGTGAAATGATGATCCAGCAACTACGGACCAGCAAGGATGTGGACGCTCAGGCTCTCGACCAACTCCAGCGGGAATTGGCCAACGAACGTACCAACAAAGACGCGTCGGCCGTCAAAAAGGAAACTCCGAAGGGCACCACCGATGGCGCCAACGTGCAGGCACTTCAAAAACAGTTGTCGGAACGGGATAAAAAAATCGACGAGCTGTCGAGCCAGTTGGAAGCCTTGAAGCGCATCGATCAGGAAATGCGCGAGAAGGTTCGGCCGGTCCGTCCGCCGTCCACCGTCGCACCGTCGGCGACTCCAGAGCCGGCCAATCCATAATTGAATAAAGGATAACTACTGTCATGGAACAAGAGCACATTCTCGTAATCGACGACGAAGAGGGGTTGTTGCAGTTGGTCAAGATGCGGTTGACCGCGATGGGCTTTGCCGTCACCGCCTGCACCTCGGGCCGTGACGCGGTCACCGCGGCAAAGACCAATCGGTTCGATCTCGCCATTACCGACTTGCGCCTCCGAGGCGAGGACGGGTTGGACGTGACCGAGGAGCTTCTCCGCATCCATCCCGGACTGCCCGTCATCATTCTGACCGCTCACGGCAGCATTCCCAATGCCGTCGAGGCCGTGCAACGCGGCGCGTTCGGCTATCTGACCAAACCATTCGACGACAAAGAGTTGAAGGCCAAGATCGAGGAAGGTCTCTCACCCCAGCGCATGAGCCGCGAAATCCAACGGCTCAAATCTCTCGTCAACGAACTATACGGCATGGAGAATGTCGTGGCACGCAGCCCCGCCATGCAGCGGCTGTTGCAACAAGTCATTCAAGTGGCCGACTCCGACGCCACCATGTTGCTGTTCGGGGAGACAGGCACCGGCAAAGAAGTGTTCGCTAGAGTTACGCACGCCAACAGCCGGAGGAGCAAGGGCCCGTTCGTCGCCTTGAATTGCGCCGCGATTCCGGAAACGCTCTTCGAATCGGAGCTCTTCGGGCATGTCCGCGGGGCCTTTACGAGTGCCCATGGTCCGAAGAAGGGATTATTTCAGAGCGCCCAGGGCGGCACATTATTTTTGGACGAAATCGGGGAGATGCCGCTTTCGATGCAGGTCAAGCTCCTCCGTGCGGTGCAGGAACGTGAAGTGCGCGAAGTCGGCGCCGAGCATCCGACCAAAGTCGATGTCCGGATCATCGCGGCGACCAACAAGGATTTGGGCGAGGCAGTGAAAAACGGGAGCTTCCGCAACGATTTGTATTACCGGATTTCCGTCGTTCCTCTGTTCATTCCACCGCTGAGAGACCGCCGCGACGACATTCCGATCCTCGCGCAACACTTCCTCGCGAGCAGCGCGAAGCGCGCCAACAAAGAAGTGCGTGGCTTCACGCCAGCCGCTTTGCATCGACTGGTCACCAACCTCTGGCCGGGGAACGTCCGCGAACTGGAAAATGCGATTGAAAAGGCCGTCGTCATGTCGAGACAGGACATGATTACGCCGGACCTTCTCCCATCGATCGGCACGGCTCCGGATTCGCAGCTCAAGCCGCTCACGGAGGCGAAGGAAGAGTTCGAAAAAACCTATCTCAAGAACGTCCTGCAGCTGACGGGTGGAAATATCTCACGCGCGGCCCAGTTCGCCGGCCGTTACCGGGCCGATTTCTATAAGATGCTCAAGAAGTACGGCTTGCATCCGTCGACCACCAAAGGGAAGCCCGGTCCGGAAATCGAAGACCTCGAAGAAGAGAACCATCTCACCGAGGCAGAGCGCTAGGCTCTGCACCTTCGTCCCACTGCCAACAAATCTCCCGGTTTGCCCGGACCGGCAGGCCGGGTGTATAGTTTCTTCAGCGCCTGCGACTTCAGGCGCTGAGCATCCGGCTGACCACCAATGCTGGCCAAACTTCTTCAAGCCACAACGCTCACAACCCTTCTGATGCTCTTGAAGCGCCTCTTTATTCGGCGCAAGTCTCCACTCCCATACCGACAGCCCCGATCCCGTTGGCCCAAACGTTCCTATCGCGAACCTTCCTGAATTCCTGAATCGCGAGTTCGGCATCCTCGCTGACTGGTAGGTCCGCCTGCCTGTCGAGGACGACGCTGACAAAGTCTGGCTCGCGGGATGAGTGAACAGAACCGGCGGGAAGACCGAGACCTATCCGCGTGAAAAGCTGCTTTGCACGTGATCGTCGAGGATCTGAGCCAACCGTGCTCTGTCTTCGGGAGTGATCGAGACAATCTTTGCGCCAAAGTGAGGGGTCCGCACGTTGAGCACCTGAATCTCGCAGTGCAGGAGGTCTCCGCCGGTCAGTTCGATCGACAACAGAAGCGTATCGCCGCTCTTGACGAACAGACGACTTTGGATCCTCATCCCATTGTCACTGATATTCACGATCCGGCAGGGCGCTGAAAACGATCCACGATGCAGTTGACCCGCCTTGCCCACCTCGATCCTCGATGACTTCCGCTTGAAACCCATTGGCGAAATGTCTCCTGCTCTTCAACGATAGCAGCTGCCTCTATGGCGGCAAAGCACATTCACAATGTTCGACGGTGGCGAACGGGTTTTGTCTATGTGGTGTGCATGTGCTGGTACCGGGAGGTCTTGACATATCAATAATTATTGATACAATGTAAACCACCATGGCCACTGCCGCTTCATTACGAAAGGGCGTGCTGCTCTTTCATGCCTTATCGGACGTGACACGTCTGGCGTTGCTTGATCAACTCAGCAATGGTGAACGGTGCGTCTGCGAGCTCACAGATGCGATGAAGGCGGGACAATCTCGGCTCTCCTTTCACCTGAAGGTCCTCAAGGAAGCCGGACTCATTCTTGATCGACGAGAAGGCCGATGGATGTACTACTCAATCAATCCTGAGGCGATCGAAGAACTTGAGGAGCTTGTAGAGACGTTGAAGCATGCGGCGAAAGCGGCAGCGCCGTCCGGTCGGTGCTGTTGATTGTTTTGGCCCTCACACATCAAGAATTATTGATAGGAGGTGTGCCCATGAACCAGGATGCCGAGATTAAGGATCACGTTCGAGCCGAGTACGGCCAAGCCGCCCGTCAGGCAAAACATGGGAAGCCGTCCTGCTGTGGCACAGGCAGCCTCCTGGAAGGCGATGCGCTCGATCCCATCACCGGTAACCTCTATGGAACCGCCGAAACGACGGGACTGCCGGCTGAGGCGGTGCGTGCGTCGTTTGGTTGCGGTAACCCGACGGCTCTTGCAACCATCCAACCAGGTGAAACCGTCCTCGATCTCGGGTCGGGCGGCGGCATCGATGTGTTTCTTTCGGCCAGACGGGTCGGGCCAAC
>Ga0070664_100005033_pt1 | contig 10590 bp, 9 predicted proteins | sample KBSC73metaG_FD_65863 | JGI IMG/M metagenome (GOLD analysis project Ga0070664, IMG submission 65863) | Corn rhizosphere microbial communities from Kellogg Biological Station, Michigan, USA - KBS C7-3 metaG | ecosystem: Host-associated > Plants > Roots > Rhizosphere > Soil ... | reverse complement strand
GGGCCCGCGTGGTGGGGATCGACCGCGAACCGCTCCCAGGCGACGCCGCCGAGCTCGATCCGGCGTCCAGCCCGCTCGATCTCGCGGGCGATCGCAAGGGCGCCGACGACGTCGCCGCCCCCGCCGATGCCGACGACCAGCGCGCCTCCGGCGCCGGCCTCGGCGTTCGCGCGGTCAGTCAATCCGCCGCGCCGTCGTTCAAGCGAACGTGGGCTCCGGCTCCTGCTCGGCCTCGCCGGCCCCGCAGGTGACACGAATCGCCTGCGCAGCGCGATCGAACTCCTCGTCGGCCATGACCGGGACGCCCTCGAACGGCAGGTCGCGATCGATCTCGATCCAGGAGTGGCAGCCGATGTGCTCGTCGCGGACGCGGACCGTCACCGGCCTCGGGATCCGGTGGACCTTGAGCAGGAGCACGTGGAGCGGGTGGGTCCGCTTCCAGCGCAGTCGCTTGCGGGCGTAGTCCTGCGTCCAGACGTGGTAGGGGCTAAGCGAGTCGACGATCCGGGGATCGTCGGTCGTGAAGTGGTCGACGACCTCGGCCCAGGCGCGGATCCGGACGCGGTCGGGCTGCGGGATCCCGCCGTCCTGCAGGAGCGCCCGCGGCGGCGGCTCCTCATCCGGCCAGACGCCCTCCTCGAGGGCTCGGCGCAGCTCCGGGTGGTGCGACTCACGGACGAGGTCGTTGCGCTGGTGGTCGAACGTGGGATAGAGGAAGAACTGCTCGTGCTCGAGCTCGAAGTGCTTGTTCTCCTCGCGGATGCCGCCCTTGCGAAGGGTTACGAGCTGCTCGCCCTCGGCGAGCGCACGCACAGTGACGGACCATTCCTTGAAAGCGATTGGCATGGTTTCTCTGCGTCCGGGGTCGTGGTTTCGGGCGGGGTCGCGAGACTCGGACGAGGCGACCCTACCGGGGCCGCTGTTGGGCCCGTCGGAGGGCCGCGAGTCTAGAGGAGGTCCACCTCAACGGCAAATAAGTTACGACTCGCACATTGTCTTGCAGGGGTCATCAGGCGGCCGGCGGAGGGCCTAGGCCGCCACCGCCGGGCGTCTCGATCCGGAGCACGTCACCCGGCTCCAGGCGGCCCTGGCACTTCGCCGCAAGCGGCTCTCCGTTGCGACTGTTGCGGCCGCGATCGCCGTCGCTCCCGCCCGCCCGGCCGCGCGGGGCACGAGCGCGACGCTCGGTGATCAGCGTGAAGCGGAGCGGCGCCAGCGCTTCGAGCTCGCGGACGACGCCGTCGCCGCCCGCCATCCGGCCGGTCCCGCCGCTGCCGCGGCGCAACGCCAGCTCCGTGATCCGGACGGGCAGCTCGCTCTCGAGCGCCTCGACCGGGGTGTTGAGCGTGTTCGACATCGCGACGTGGACGGCGCTCGGCCCCGGCGCCTCCGGGCAGGCCCCCTGGCCGCCGCCGATCGTCTCGTAGTAGGTGAACTCGCCGTGGCGATCGGAGCCCGCGAGCGTCAGGTTGTTCATCGTCCCCTGTCCCTGGGCGGGCCCGTCGGCGACCTCCGCGAGCGCGGCGAAGAGCAGGTCGGCGACGCGGCTCGAGGTCTCGACGTTCCCGGCCGCCACCGCGGCCGGCGGGTTGGCGTTGAGCACCGATCCGGCTGGTGCATCGATCGTGACCGGCCGGAAGGCTCCCGCCGAGGCCGGGGCGTCGGGATCGGTCAGCGCCCGGATCGCGAACAGGGTGGCCGCCCGCGTGACCGGGAGCGGGCAGTTCAGGTTGCCGGCGACCTGCGGCGCCGAGCCGCTGAAGTCGACGCGGATCTCCTCGCCGTCGATCAGGACCCGGACGCAAAGCGGGATCTCGCCGCCGCCGGCGGCCTCGAGCGCGTCGGCGGCCTCGTAGGTGCCGTCGGCGAGCGCGGCGATCGCATCGCGGCTCCGGCGCTCCGCGTAGTCGAGGACGGCGGTCATGCCGGCGGCGAGCCGTTCGGTCCCGAGCCGTTCGGATAGCTCCGCGATCCGCGCCTGGCCGCGGCGGTTCGCGGCGCGCTGGGCGCGGAGGTCGGCGAGGCGCTGGTCGGGGCGCCGCATCCGGCTCGCGATCGCGGCGAAGCCGTCGTCATCGACCCGCTGCGGCTCGATCACGACACCCTCCTCGGCCAGCGATCGCGAGTCGGCGGGCATGCTCCCCGGCGTCGGCCCGCCGACGTCGGCGTGGTGGGCGCGGCTCGCGGCCCAGCCGCGGAGCTCACCGGAGATGACGAGCGGCGAGACGAGGGTGATATCGGGGAGGTGGGTGCCGCCGCGGAAGGGGTCGTTGAGGATCCAGAGGTCATCGGCCGCGACCCGATCGGGATCGGCCAGCGCCGCGACCGCCTCGACGGCTGCCGGCATCGACCCGAGGTGGACGGGGATGTGCTCGGCCTGCATGACCAGCTCGCCGCCGGCGTCGAACAGCGCCGTCGAGCAGTCATGGCGCTCTTTGATGTTCGGGGAGTAGGAAGCACGGACGAGGACCGCTCCCATCTCGTCGCAGATCGAGCGCAGGCCACCGCTCAGCACCTGCAGGGCGATCGGGTCGATCGGTGGGGCGCTCACGTGGGACCGGGCTCCCGGGCCGCGACGATCGTGCCGGCGGCGTCGACCTCGGTCCGCCAGCCGGCGGGGACGAGGAAGGTGGTCTCGGGCAGCTCGAAGACGCAGGGGCCGGCGAGCGCGAAGCCGGGCGGCGGCTCGCCGGCGACGACCTCGACCTCGGTCTCGGTCCCGGCGAGGTGCGCGATGCGCGTCCCGCGCCGCGGCACGCGGGCGCCGTCGGCGGTCGGCTCGAAGTCGGCGAGCGGTTCGCGGGCGGCGAGGCGGATGTTGACCAGCTCGACCGCGCCGCCGGCCTCGCGGTAGCCATAGCGCCGCTCGTGTTCGGCGGCGAACTCCTCCACGAGCGCTTCCGGGTCGGGGCGGAGCGGTGCATCGACCGGGATCTCGAACGACTGCCCGCGGTAGCGCAGCTCGTAGGTCGCCTCGAGGGTCGCGTCCGGGCCCGTCCGATCGGAATCCTGCTCGAGCCCCGCGCGCGTGGCCTCGACTGCGGCGGCGATCCTGTCGGCGGTGAGATCGTCGCCGGCGATCATCACCGTGCGCGTCGTGTCGCGGCGGCGCTCGGCGCAGACCAGCCCGAGCGCGGAGAGGACCCCGCCCGAGCGCGGGCAGATGACCCGGTCGATGCCGAGCTCGGTGGCGATCGCGGCGGCATGCAACGGTCCGGCGCCGCCGAACGGCAGCAGATCGAACCGGCGCGGATCGATCCCGCGCTCGACGGTGATCACCCGCAGCGCCCGGAGCATCTCGTGGTTGGCGACCTCGTGGATGCCGGCGGCGGCCTCGACCAGTCCGAGCCCGAGCGGTTCGGCGAGCGTGCCGACGGCAGCCTCGGCGGCGGCTCGATCGAGCGCGACCCCGCCGGCGAGACCGGCCTCGGGGTCGAGGTAGCCGAGCAGCAGGTTGGCGTCGGTGACGGTCGGCTCGGTCCCGCCCCGTCCGTAGCAGGCCGGTCCCGGCTCGGCGCCGGCCGATCGCGGTCCGACCCGCAGCGCCCCGCCGCGATCGCGCCAGGCGACCGAGCCGCCGCCGGCGCCGACGGTGTGGACGTCGACCATCGGCAGCTGGATCGGCCGGCGGTCGAACTCGCGCGCCTCGGTCCGGCCGACGCGGCCGTCGGCGACGACGCAGACGTCACACGACGTGCCGCCCATGTCGAGTCCGAGGGCGTCGCCGCTCCCCGAGGCCGCGGCGATCAGCCCGGCGCCGACGGCGCCCCCGGCGGGCCCGCTGAGGACACTCCACGCTCCACCCGCTGCAGCCCGCTCGGCATCGGTGACGCCGCCGGACGACTGCATGATGAGCGGACCGGGCACGCCGAGCTCGCGGCAGCGCTCAGCGAGCTGTCTCAGGTAGCCGCCCAGGAGTGGCGAGAGGTAAGCGTCGAGGACGGTCGTCGCGCAGCGCTCGTACTCGCGGAAGCGGGGCAGGACCTCGGAGGAGACCGAGACGTGGAGGCCCGGGAACCGCTCGCGGAGCGCGGCGGCGAGGCGTCGCTCGTGGGCGGGCTCGGCGAACGAGAAGAGCAGGCAGATCGCGACCGACTCCGGCTCCAGGCGGTCGACCTCGTCGCCGATCCGCTCGATCTCGCGATCCTCGAGCGGCGTGACGACGCCGTCGGGGCCGATCCGCTCGCAGGCACCGATCCGCATCCCGGCTGGAGCGAGTGGGGCGGGGCGGTCCTCGCAGAGCCGGTAGAGCGACGGGCGGTTCTGGCGGGCGATCTCGAGCAGGTCGGTGAAGCCCGCCGTCGCGATCAGCGCGGTGCGGGCGCCGCGCCGCTCGAGCAGCGCGTTCGTGCCGACGGTCATCCCGTGCGCGAACCGCGTCACCGTTGCGGGTCCGGCGCCGGCGGCCGCCAGGACGGCCTCGATCGCCTCGGCGACGCCGCGGGACTGGTCGTCCGGCGTCGTCGGGGCCTTCGCGGTGTGGATCCGGCTGCCGTCCGTTAGGACGGCGTCGGTGAAGGTTCCTCCTACGTCGACGCCCAGCAGCACCGGGCCATTACATCGGGCCGGAGGGTCAGGCGACCAGCTCGAGCTCCTCGGCGCCGGTCCGCTCGACCTCGCCGATCGGCATGTCCTCCTCGAGGTGCTTGTGGGACGGGCAGTAGTCGCGCCCGGGCAGCGGCTCCCGCTGACACGGCGTGCCGCGGCGCGTGTGCGCCTTGCACTCGCGCTCGACGAGCTGGGCGAGCTCCTCCGGCGGCACCTCGTCGAGGTAGCGGAGCGCGAGCTTGACGTTGCGGTCGACGACCTGGAAGACGAACAGCTGCTCGCCGATTGGGAAGTGGCCGCGCAGCTCCGTGAAGAGTGCCTTCGTCGGCCGTGCGAAGTAGCGGCGATCGTTGAGGAGCCGCCGCATCGTTCCCTCGCAGGCACTGAGGATCTGCTGCTTGCTCGCGCATCCGGCGTTGCTGGTGTCCGCGATCCTCGGGGCAAGCTCCCGATAGATCGATCGGCTGAATTGATACATGGGCTCCCTGAACCTTTCCTGGTCCGCGGTTACCCCCCCGCGCACGGAAGTGTGACGGTTGCCACATTGATTCCGCATCTAGCGACGTTAAGCCTGGGTTAAGCCCGCATTGACCGGCGACGGCGGCCAGCGTTCGAGCCGCAGCGTCCCATCCGCCGCGACGACGCTGTGGCGGAGGTCGAGATCGGGATCGACGAGCGGCCGGTCGCTGCGCCGGTGCACGCCTCGCGACTCCGTCCTGACCAGCGCCGCGGCGGCGATCATCCGCGCCAGCGGATAGGGGTCCTCGCCGAGGCGGGCGAGCCGGGCGGGGTCGCGGACCGGGCCGGCCAGCTCCCAGACGGCCCGCCTCGTCGCGTCGGTCGGGGCCGGGAAGGTCGGCTGCGGATCGGGGTCCGGCGGCGAGGGATCGTCGCCGCCGGCGAGCGCCGCGCCGGCCGCGCGGCTGCCGAACACGAAGCATTCGCTGAGCGAGTTGGAGGCGAGCCGGTTGGCGCCGTGAAGGCCGGTGCATGCTGCTTCGCCGACCGCGAGCAGGCCGGGCAGCGTCGTCCGGCCGTCGAGGTCGGTTCGGACGCCACCGATCAGGTAATGGGCGGCCGGGGCGACCGGCACCGGTTCGCGTCCCGGGTCGATGCCGAGCGAGCCGAGCGTCCGGGTGATCGTCGGGAAGCGATCGAGCGGGACCGGGCGCAGATCGAGCGAGACAGCGGCCGTCCCGTCGGCGGCCATCCGGTCGATGATCGCCGCCGTCACCTGATCGCGCGGCGCGAGCTCGTCGGTGAAGCGGCGCCCGTCGGCGTCGAGCAGGAGCGCCCCCTCGCCGCGGACCGCCTCGGTGATCAGCCAACCGTCGTGACGCTGACCGGGGAGCGCGAGCGCCGTCGGGTGGAACTGGCAGAGCTCGAGGTCGGCCAGCTCCGCGCCGGCGCCGTGGGCGAGGATCGTGCCGGCGCCGATCGCGCCGCGCGGGTTCGTCGAACGCTCCCAGAGCGCGGCGCCGCCGCCGGTGGCGAGGACGGTCGCGAGCGCGCCGATCGGTCCGCGATCGGTGAGGACCCCGTGGCAGCGCCGGCCCTCCGACCAGAGCGCCAGGGCCGAGGCGTCCTCGAGCACCTCGATCCGCTCGTGTCCGGCGACGAGCTCGGCGAGCCGGCTGGTCAGGGCGCGCCCCGTCTCGGCCCCCCCGGCATGGACGATTCGGCGTGCGGAGTGGCCGCCCTCGAGGCCGAGCGCCAGCTCGCCGCCGGTATCGAGGTCGAACTCGACGCCGCGTCGCATCAGCGCCTCGACCGCGGCCGGGGACTCCTCGACGAGAACCTCGACGGCGGCGGGGAAGCAGAGGCCGCGCCCGGCGTTGAGGGTGTCCTCGGCGTGGCGGGCGGGGGAGTCGTCGGGGGCGATCGCCGCGGCGAGCCCGCCCTGCGCCCGGAAGCTCGCCGTCTCGGTCAGCGGCTTTCGGGATATGACGACGACGCTGCCGCCCGCCTCGGCCGCCTCGAGAGCGACGTGGAGCCCCGCCGCTCCGCCGCCGACCACGGCGACGTCGGCGGTCCCGTTCGATCCCGGCTCATAGGCGTGGCTGGTCGGCAAGGCGGCAGTACCGTATCCGCAGCCGATGGGTCTATATCTCCACCATCCGTCGTCGCTTCGCCACGACACGGGCCCGCATCCGGAGAACGGCGGCAGGATCACGGCAATCGAGGCTGCCCTCGAGGAGGCCGGCTGGCCTTCGCTTCGGCGTGCCGACCCGCCGCCGGCGGAGCGATCCTGGCTGACCCGGGTCCACGGCGCTGGCCACGTCGATGCGATCGAGCAGCTCTGTGCCGCTGGAGGCGGTGCCATCGATCTCGACACGGTCGTCGTCCGCGAGTCGTGGGAGGCGGCGCTGCGCGCGGCCGGGGCCGCCGCCGAGGGCGCCCGGGCGCTGCTGGCCGGCGAGCAGGACTTCGTCTTCTGCGGCCTGCGCCCACCCGGCCATCACGCCGAGTCGAATCGCGCGATGGGCTTCTGCCTGTTCAACAACGCCGCCGTTGGCGCCGCTCACGCGATCGCGGCGTGCGACGCCGCCCGCGTCCTGATCCTCGACTGGGACGTCCACCACGGCAACGGCACCGCGGAGATCTTCGACCGCCGCGCCGACGTGCTCTACGCGAGCATCCACCAGAGCCCGCTGTACCCCGGCACCGGGGCCGCGAGCGAGACCGGCAGCGGCGCCGGGGCTGGGATGACGCTGAACATGCCGGTCCCGCCCGGGGCCGGGGCCGACGAGTTCGTCGGCCTTCTCGAGCACGTCGTCGCCCCGGTGGTGCGACGCTGGCGCCCCGACCTGCTCGTCGTCTCGGCGGGCTACGACGCTCACGCGGCCGATCCGCTCGGGAGCTGCCTGCTGAGCGACCACGACTACGGCTCGATGGCAGCCGTCGTCCGCGAGCTCGGCCAGGAGGTCGGCGCGCCGGTCATGGTCTGCCTCGAAGGCGGCTACGACCGTCGCGCGCTGGCGGGGTCGGTGGTCGAGACGGTCCATGCCCTGGCCGGAGGGCCGCCGGCGGTCAGCGTCGATCCGACTCCGCTCGTCGCGGCGACGGCCGACCGCGTCGGCGCGCTCGACGCCTGGCGCGGGGCACTCTGAGGGCTTCGCCGTCCGCGTCGCTCAGCCGGAGTCGCCGGCGCGGGCGTTCCGCTCCGCCTCGGCCCGGATCGCCTTGGTCTGATCGCGAAGCCAGTCGGCGGCCGCCTGCCGGACCTCGCTGATCGCTGCCGCCGCCTCGGCCTCGAGCTCGCGCGAGTGCTCCTCGGCGGCCCGGGCCTTCGCCTCGGCAGCATCCACCTTCGACTGCACGTCTTTCTCGGCCTGCTTGGCGGCGGCGATCGCGTCGCTCAGCTCCTCCTCGCGGTCGCGCATCCGCTCGGCCGCCGCGGCCTCGGCGACGGCCCGCGCCTGCTCGGCGTCGACCTTGGCCCGGCGCTGCGATTCCTCGCGCAGCTTCACCTTCTCCTCCTCGAGCGCGCGTTCGGCGGCGGTGACGCGCTCCGCCGCCTCGGTCGCCTGGCGCTCGATCTGACCGAGGCGCTCGTGGGACTCGGCGACGGCCGTCGCCCGCGCCTCACGCTCCTGCTGCAGCTCCCGCTCCCGCTCGCCGAGCAGCTCCGAGAAGCGCTCCTCGGCCGCCTTCCGGGCGATCGCCACCTCGGCGTGGACGCGCTCGTCGGCGTCGGCCTCGATTCGGGCGATCCGCTCGGCCGTCTGCTTCTCGGCGGCGGCGAGCGCCCGCCGCTCGAGCTCCCGACGGTGTGGCTCGGCGTTCCGCTCGGCTTCGGCCTCGAGCTCGGCCCGAGCGGCATCGATCCGGCGTTCGATCTCCTCGCCACCAGGTCCTTCGAGCGCCTCCCGGCGGCCGCTGTCGCGTGCCTCGGCCACTCGCGCGTCCGCCTCCTCGCGGGCGAGTTGAAGCTCGCTGCGCAACCCCTCCGCCTCGGCTCCGCTGGCCGCGGCGTCGGGGTTGTCGGCGGCTGCGGCCGCCTCGGCGCGAATCCGCTCGACCTCCTCGCGGACGCGCTGCTGTGCCTCCGCCTTCAGCTTCGTCACCTGGCCGCGCAGCCATTGAGTCGCCTGCTCCCGGGCGCGGGTCTCGACCGCCTCCTTCTCGGCGGCGATCTCCGCTGCGCGCTCCTCGGCCTGCTGGACGCGCCCTTCCGCTTCGCGCAGCCGTGAGGCGAGGTCCTCGATCTCGGCTCGGGCGCTGGCCTTCTCCTGCTCGAGGTTGCGCTCCAGGGCGACGATCTCGTCGTGCGAGCGGATCTCGGCCACCCGGGCGGCGTCGTCGGCTGCGACCCGGATCCGATCGCCGGTGTCACCCGCTTCGTCGCCTTCCGGGGCCGGCGCCGCAGCCGGCTCCTCCTCGGGTTCCTGCTCCTGCTCGGACACTGCTTCGGCGTTCGCATCCGGCTCCGGCTCCGGCTCGGCTTCCACCTCGGCCTCGGCATCCGGCGCCGGCTCCACGTCCTCCTCGAGCGGCTGTTCGGTGCTCGGCGGCTCCGGCTCCCGTCTGCGTCCGGCCACCGGCGAGGGGGGCGCCCACTCGGCGGTCCCGGTGTCGGGCTCGATCACGACCGGGCGCGACTCGTCGTTGTCCTCGCCGTTCGTGTCGGTCTCGGGGACCCTCTCCCAGTCGCCGGTGCCGTAAGGGTCCCCTGCGGGCGGCGCCGACTCCGGGGCGCGCTTGCCGGTCCAGGGATGAACGGCGGTTCCGGGGTCGTCGACGGGCTGCGATTCCGCAGCGGGTTCAGCGTCGCGCTTGCCCTTGCGACCGAAGATCCCTCTCCAACGAGCCATCGGCCGCCGCAGGTTACGCGATCGGAGGCGATCGCCGGACGGCGATTTCACAGGGTCGGCACTGCCACTCCGAGGATCGGCACACGGCGGTCTTGATCGGTCTTTCCGCCGCGCGAAGCATCGATGCGGTCAATCGAACCGGCATCGCGCCGGGAAGGGAGTCAGCGATGTACGCAATGTTCGGTCTCGTCCACTGCCGGGCAGCGAACGCCGCCGCCGGGGTGCGCAGGCGCCTCGCGTCGGAGTCGGGCCAGGGCACGGTCGAGTACGTCGGCCTCGTCCTGCTCGTCGCGGCCCTGATGGGTGGCATGGTCGCCGCCGTCGGCGGCCTCGGCAGCCTCTCCGGAATCGGGAAGGAGTTGGCCGAGGCGATCACCAAGAAGATCATCCAGGGGGTCCAGAAGATCACGTTCGGCGGCTGAGCCGGCGGACCGGCCGCCCGCTCCGGCGGGCGGCCGCCGATCTGGGAGACTCCCCGCGTGGCCGCGGAGGGAAGAAGCTACGAGCGCTCGCCCGCCGAGATGCGCCCGGTCACGATCGAGCCCGGCTTCGTCCGCACCGCGCACGGCTCAGCGCTGATCTCGATCGGCGAGACGCGGGTGATCTGCACCGCTTCGATCGAGGAGGAGGTGCCGCGCTGGCTGCGTGGTCGCGGTGTCGGCTGGGTCACGGCGGAGTACGCGATGCTCCCCGCCTCGACCGGCGAGCGCAAGCAGCGGGATTCGAAGCGGGGACGCCCGGACGGCCGCTCGATCGAGATTCAGCGGCTGATCGGCAGGGCGCTCCGCGTAGTCGTCGACTTCGAGGCGCTCGGCGAGCGGGCGGTCTGGATCGACTGCGACGTCCTCCAGGCCGACGGCGGGACCCGCTGCGCATCGATCACCGGCGCCTACGTGGCGCTCGAGCTCGCGCTCGCCGAGCTCGTCGCCCGCGGCGAGCTCGCATCGCTGCCGCTCACCGGCACCGTCGCTGCGCTCAGCGTCGGGGTCGTCGACGGGGCGTCCCTCTGCGACCTCGACTACGCCGAGGACTCGCGCGCCGAGGTCGATGCCAACGTCGTCATGACCGGTGACGGCGGGCTCGTCGAGGTCCAGGCGACCGCCGAGCAGACGCCGCTCTCACGTGCCTCCCTGGACGAGCTCCTCGCCCTAGCCGAAGGCGGCATCGCTCAGCTCCGCGGCGTCCAGGCGGAGGCGACGGGGGCGTGAGCGGGCGGCCGCCCGGGCGG
>Ga0070664_100005024_pt1 | contig 10600 bp, 7 predicted proteins | sample KBSC73metaG_FD_65863 | JGI IMG/M metagenome (GOLD analysis project Ga0070664, IMG submission 65863) | Corn rhizosphere microbial communities from Kellogg Biological Station, Michigan, USA - KBS C7-3 metaG | ecosystem: Host-associated > Plants > Roots > Rhizosphere > Soil ... | reverse complement strand
GCGGTCAGCAGATCCACCACGCTGCGGTCGTCGTGGAACACGCTGCCGACGAACAGTTCCATCTCGCGCTGGATGGCGTCCCGCAGCGGCCCGTTGAACGCCGGATACGTGTAGGGGTCCGGTTCGAGCGCCGCCGTGTCGCGTACGCGCAGCCACTGGAACGCGAAATTGGTAGTTAGAGTCTTCGAGCGCGCATCGGCCAGCATGCGCCGCACCTGCGCGTCCAGCGTTTTCGGCTCGCTCAACTTGTTCTGTTCGGCCAGCGTCAACAGCTCGTCGTCGGGGATGCTCGACCAGAGGAAGAACGAGAGCCGCGAGGCCAGCTCGAGGTCGTTCAGCTTGTAGATCGTCCCCGGCGCTGCGTTGGCGGGCGGCGGCTCGGTCCGATACAGGAACTTCGCGCTCGACAGCATCGCTGTCAGCGCGCTTTCGATGCCGGTGTCGAACGTGCCCGCCTGGCGCCCCTCCGCGTAGAACTGCATGAGCGGCGCCAGATCCTGCTCGGTCGCCGGCCGCCGGAACGCCTTGCGTGCCAGGTTCGCCATGATGCGCGACGCGCACGCGGATTCCTCGGCAGGCGCGGCAGGGCGGCAGACGAAGACTCGTCTGCGGTTTGGCGCCTCGACCGGCGCGCCCTTCCGGTCGAAGGGGCCGTCGATCGTCACGGTCGGCGGCGCAACGGCGCCGCGTCCGCCCGCGGCACTGGTGCCCGGAGTCACCGTCCCCGTGCTCGCGTAGCCGGTCCCGGCCGCCCCGGGCACGAACCCGAAGAGCGCGCCCTCGCTCTCGACCAGACTGTGGCCGATGCTCGCCATGATGACGGCGTGATTGCCCGCGGTCAGGTGCGTCCGGCCGCGCGTGTCCACCAGGCGGCCGTCGACGGTGAACAGGGCGGGACTGCCGGTGGTACGGATCTCGTAGTCGCCTTCGAACGGCGCCAGGAACCGGCCCGTCACGCCCGCGCGCGCGCCGGGCGGCAGCGAAACGCCCGCGTCCAGACCGCGCAGGGTCGTGTGCGTCTGTCCGTCGGGAACGGGCGCGCCGACGGCCTGCTTCGCCATCGCGCGCGCCGCCATGATGTATTGATCGAGGAAGGACGGCGACACCTTCAGCGCGCTCGCGATGTTGTCGAAGCCTTCGCTGATGTCGTCGTTGGGCAGCAACGTCGACACGTCCACGTCCAGGCCGAACAGGTCGCGCATCGCGTTCGAATACTCGGCGCGATTCAACCGGTGGATGCGCACGCTGCCGGGGTTCGGATTGGTGGTGCCTGCTCTGTCGAGCGTCGTCTCGAGGTAGGCGGCGAGCGCGTGCGCATCGGCGACCGCGGGCCGCGGCGCGCCGGGCGGCGGCATCATCCCCCCGCGCAGCTTGCGAATCGCGCGCTCCCACACCACGGCGTTCTTCTCGGGATGCGCCAGTTCGAGCGTGTCGAATTCGACCTTCGCCGTTTTCAGCCGCTGGTTGTGACAGGTGACGCAGTAACGAGTGAGGAGCGCCTGATTCGGGTCTGCGCCGGCCGCCGCGGGTTTGGGTGGCTGCGCTTCCGCCCCGACCGCGACCAGCACCAGCGCCGTCACCAGGAAGTTGCGCATCATGGACGTTGTTCCCGGGCTCATTTTATGCCCAGCAGCCCTAGACGATGCCCCCGAGCTCCCGGGCGTGCGCCCAGAGGCCCCGATAGGCCTCGTAAAGGAACGTCGCCGCGTCTCCCGGCATCACGTCCTTGAACTCGTCCACGGCGTTGGCGTCGATCATGTTCTGGGCGCCCTGGCCTTTCTTCATCAGGCCGACCAGCTTGTCGCGGATTTTCGAAATCGTCGCGTAGCTGGTCTGCAAGTCGGCCTTGGTCATCACCGGGCCGCTGGCCGGGATGACCTTGGTCTGATCGTCGGCTCGATCCAGCAGCGCCTTCTGGGCGTTCTGGAGGCCGCCGATCCAGCCGCCGCAGAACCAGTCGAGCGTGGGGAGCCGGCCAGGCTGCACCGTGTCGCCGACCGCCAGCACGTTGGCGGTCTTGAAGTGCACGAACACATCGCCGTCGGTGTGGGCTTGCGGCAGCAGACCGTATTCGATCTGCTCGCCCCCGAACGTCATCTCGCCGGCGGCGCCACGGAACGCTTCGGTTGGCAGCGCCGCTTTCGCCCGCGGGGGATACACCTTGCCGCCTTCCCAGTCGCGGACGATTTCCTGGGTCATCCACAGCTTCGTGTTCATGTGCGAGACGATCTTCGCGCCCGCTTTGGCCATCGCGTCGTTGCCGCCGGTGGATTCCAGGTGGTAGTGGGTGTTGAAGACGGTGCGGACCCGGCCCGCGAGCATCAGGACGTCGGCCGCGTGCGCGGCATCGCCGGCATCGACCAGTAGGCTCCCGTCGTCGCTGGCCAGCGCCACCACGTTGTTCCCCGCGCCGCGAATCAGCGTGATCCGGTCGCTCAGCTTCGCGGCCGTTGGACCAGCCTGCGCCCACGCGGGCCGAGGGAGTGCGAGCGCCGCGGCCCCGGCGAGCGCCCGGACGAATTCGCGTCGAGGGATCATTGCGACGCATTTTAGGGGCTGAGGGGCTGGGGGGCCAGGGGTCCCGCGAGGGGCTGAGTTTACCCAGCTCCCTGGCCCCCCAGCCCCCCAGCCCCCTCGTCGTCGGGCGGCGCCGGAGGCGTCGGGGGCGCAGGGAGTCGTCCCGCGGCGCGAAGGGCGCCGCGCAGGACGAACTCGACCTGCGCATTCAGGCTGCGCAGGTCGTCGTTGGCCCACCGCTGCATCGCTTCGAGGACGGCGGCGTCGGCGCGAATGAGGAAGGACTTTCGTTCGGCCACGAGGCTCCCGGCGGCTTACTGGTAGATGGTCCCCGTGTTCACGATGGGCTGGGCCCCCCGCTCGCCGCACAGCACGACCAGAAGATTGCTGACCATGGCTGCCTTCCGCTCCTCGTCGAGGTTCACGACGCCGCGTTTGGACAGCGAGTCGAGGGCCATTTCCACCATGCCGACGGCGCCTTCCACGATGCGCGTGCGCGCGGCGATGATGGCCCCGGCCTGCTGGCGTTGCAGCATCGCGGCCGCGATTTCCGGCGCGTAGGCCAGGTGGCTGATGCGCGTCTCGATCACTTCCACGCCCGCCTTCTGCAGGCGCTGCTGCATTTCTTCCTTCAGATGGTCGGCTACCGCCGCGGTCGAACCGCGCAGCGAGATCACACCGGGCTCGTCGTGTGAATCGTAGGGATAGCTCGTGGCTGCGTTGCGCAACGCCGACTCGCTTTGCACGCGCACGTAGGCCTCGTAGTTGTCCACCTCGAACGCGGCCTCGGCGGTATCGACCACCTTCCACACGACGATGGCGCCGAGCTCGATCGGGTTGCCTTCTTTGTCGTTCACCTTCAGGTGGGCGCTTTCGAAGCTCCGCATGCGCAGCGAGATGGACCTCCGCGTGTAGAAGGGGAAGAGCCACTGCAGCCCCGTCTTGCGGGAGGTGCCGACGTAGGTGCCGAAGAACTGCAGCACACGGCCTTCATTCGGGTTCACGATGAAGAAGCCGGCGAGCATGAAGATCATCAGGAACACGCTCCCGATGATGCTGAAGGCGATGAGCCCCGGAAAGGCGCGCTCGCCTATCAGCCGCACGACGTTCGCGAAGAGGCCGATGCCACCGGCAAGGATCAGGAGCAGGACAGGGATCCCAGGGAATCCATCTCGAAGACGCTCGCGGACCATCTCTAGCCTCCAGTCGATGTCACAACGATATCAAATTGAAATCATATACGTAAACGCTGGGCTGGCAGGTTCCGAACAGCGTCGGCAAGCTGGACGTCCTGGGCCACACTGGACACTTCCGTGAATCTCCTTGAGCCCCTAACCCATTGGATCTGGCCGGGTTTCCTGTCGCCTGAGGCCTGCGCTGCGGTCAGGGCGGCCATCGATCGCGGGGCGGCGGACCCTGCGGAGATCCTCGAGGACACCAGCGAACATCGGGATCACGTGCGACGGACGCTGTCGATCGAGGTCGATCCGAAGACCCTGGCGGCGGTGGAGCAGTGGCTCGAGTCGGCCCGGCCCGCCTTGGGGGGCCTCACCGGGATGGCGCTCGGCGTCCGTGAGGGCAGCGGCTTTCTGCGCTATCTGCCCGGCGGCTTCTACCGTCCCCATCGCGACCGTGGGGACGTGCCGTCATGGCCGGGCGCGTCGCGCCGGCAGCTCGCGGTCGTGGTCTTCCTGAGCACGGCACGGGAGGCGGGCGATTCCGAGGGTTTCACCGGCGGGGTGCTGCGGCTCTACCCCGACGACAGCGAGCCTGTCGACATCGTTCCGGAGGAGGGGCTGCTCGTGGCCTTTCCGGCCACGGTGCTGCACGAGGTGACGCGCGTCGGGGATGCGGTGCGCGACGCGGTCGTCGACTGGTTCTACTGAACGGCAGACTGCCAGTCCACGAGCGCGCGGATGTCCGGCAGCGTCGCGGCCTGCGCGGGCAGAATCGCCAGCAGACGATCGCCGTGGTGTGCCGCATCGAAGTCGCGGAGGCCGGGCGCGCTGGCGACGATCGCCGGCGCCGATACCGAGAGCGGTTCGAGGGTCAGCATGACGCGCACGATCTCCGAGCCGCGGAGAAAGAAGAGCGACCGGCCATCGTGCCCCCAGCGCGGCTTCGATCCGCCAGCGCTCGACACTCGCACGCGCCCGCCGGCCGGCCAGCCCTGCACGAACACGTCCGGCTGCCCGAACTCGTCGGACACGTAGGCGAGCCGCCGCCCGTCGGGCGACCAGCGTCCGTCGGACTCGTTGAAGCGCGAGGTCACGAGCGGTCGGCTTCCGCCGGCATCGACCAGGAAAAGATCGCTGTCGCCTCGCGGCGTTGGTGCCGTCATCAACCTGCCGCCTCCGACGTTCCAATCGCTCGGCACCGCGCCGGCTCCGGGCTCTCCAGGCATTTGCTCGAGGGGAACACCTTGGCGATTGGGGACTCGTAGGTACAGCCGAGGCGCGCCGCCCTGCAGCGAACGGAACAAGATCGCGCCGCCATCGGGCCGCCAGACGGGATCGGTGTCGGCGGCGAGCGCCAGCGACACGCCCATCGTGACGCGCCCCGGCTGCAGCGGCACGGTGAAGACGTCGAGCGTGCGCAGCTGCGGCTCGAGCAGCGTCACGGCCGCCGTGCGGTCGTCGGGCGCCAGCCGCACCTGCCAGTAGTCGCCGCGATCGGAAGCGGGTGGACCGCGCCTGCCGTCCGTTTCGAGCCAGACGAGCTCACGCGCGCGCGTCGACGGTGGCGCCACCAGCAGCAGGCGCGGCGATGCGGCGACCAGCGCCCGCCCCTCTACCGTGCCGGCGGTGGTGACCAGCGCGGCCGCGTGGCCGGTGAGCACCCCGCTCTCGGCGTCGAGCCGTTGCGCCAGCAGCGCGCCGCCGCGCACGTGCAGCACGATCGAGCCGGCGACCACGGCGTGCCCGTCGGTCGTGCCAAGGTCGTGCACGGCGCCCTGGTGTACGAACCGGATCACGCGTCGTCCGTCGGCAGCGATCGCGATGTAGACGAAACCGCCGGGCGCACGGCCTGGCCAGGCGTGACGTGCATCTCCGGGGCGCAGCTCGGTGGCCGTCGTTCGTCGCCCGTCGCGAATCAGGGTCAGCGTGCGCGCTTCGCTCGTGCCGAACACCAGCGTTCCGTCGTCCAGCCAGGCGACGCCCATGGGTTCGGCGCCGTCGGCCAGCTCCTGCACCGCGCCAGTCGCGAGCGTCAGCTGTTTCAGGCGGCGTCCGGCCACGAACGCCAGGCGCTGCCCATCGGGACTCCACGCCGGAAACCGCGCGCCTTCCGTGCCGGCCAGCGCCGAGGCCTGCTCGGCGTCTACGCGGCGCCGCCACAGCTGCGAAATTCCGTTGGAGGTGGCGGCGAACGCGATGACATCGCCGGCGGGTGAGATCGAGGCGTCGAGCGAATCGTCGCCGGTGCCGAGCTCGGTGCCGGGTGGGGCCGTGAACGGAACCCGGACGACGGGTGGGGGAGGCGCGGGCGCGTCGCGATACCGCCGCAGCAGCGGCCATGCGAGCAGCGCCACCACGACGAGGAGCGCGACAGTGGCGGCGCGCCAGATCACCGAAGGCCGGCCTCTAAAACTTGCGGCTCCAGGTGGCCGGCCATCGTTCGACCACGATCTTTTTTTCGGTGTAGAAATCGATGGCGTCGCGCCCCTGCGCGTGCAGGTCGCCGAAGAAGCTTTCCTTCCAGCCGGAGAACGGGAAGTACGCCATCGGCGCGGCGACGCCGACGTTGATGCCGATGTTGCCGACCTGCGCTTCGTAGCGGAATTTGCGCGCGGCCGACCCGCTGCTCGTGAACAGGCAGGCCTGGTTCCCGTAGGCCGCCTGGTTCACCAGTGCAATCGCATCGTCCACGCTGTCGGCGCGCATGAGGCTCAGCACCGGCCCGAACACCTCGGTGCGCGCCAGTTCGCTTGCCGGATCGACGTCGGCCAGCACGGTCGGGCGCACGAAGTTGCCGCTCTCATAGCCCGCCACCTTGGCGTTGCGGCCATCTACGATCGGCCTGGCGCCCGCGGCCACGCCGGCGGCAATCAGCCCCTCGATCCGCGCGCGGCTCTCCGGCGTGATGACCGGCCCCATCTCGATGCCCGACTCGAGGCCGTAGCCGACTTTTCGCGCACTCGCGGCGTCGCTGATCTGTTGCGCGAACACGTCCGACGCCTCGCCCACGGTGATCGCGACCGACGACGCCAGGCAGCGCTGGCCGGCGCAGCCGAAGGCCGAGTCGGCGACGATCTTCGTGGTCATGTCGAGGTCGGCGTCGGGCAGCACCACCACCGGGTTCTTGGCGCCGCCCTGGCACTGCACCCGCTTGCCGTTGGCCGAGGCGCGGCTGTAGATGTAACGCGCGACGCCGGTGGATCCGACGAACGAGATCGCGCGCACGGCCGGGTGGTCGAGCAGCGCGTCCACAGCGTCCTTTCCGCCGTGCACCAGGTTCATCACGCCGGGTGGAAAGCCGGCCTGCTCGGCGAGCTGGAAGATTTTCGCCATCGTCATCGGGGTCTTTTCCGATGGCTTGAGTATCAGGGTGTTGCCGCAGGCCACCGCGTAAGGGAGAAACCACAGCGGAATCATCCCGGGGAAATTGAACGGCGCGATGACGCCTACCACGCCGACCGGCTGGCGAATCATGATCTCGTCGATACCGGTGGCGATGTCTTCGAGGTTGCTGCCCATCATCAGCGACGGGATCCCCGTGGCCACCTCGACGTTCTCGATGCCGCGCCGCAGCTCGCCCTCGGCCTCGCCGAGCGTCTTGCCGCACTCCTGCGTGATCAGCTTCGCCACCTCGGTGAACTGCGCGTCGAGCAGCGCCTTCAGCCGGAAGAGAGGCTGGATGCGGTCGCCGGCCGGCGTCCGTCGCCAGGCGGGCAGGGCCTTTTGCGCAGCCTCGACCGCGCGCGCCACGGCGGCGCTCTCCGACAGCGGCGCCGACGACAGCACTTCACCGGTGGCGGGGTTGCGGACGGCCATGTTTTCGCGCGCATCGGCGCGCTGCCAGGTTCCACCGACGAAGTTGAGGAGTGTGCCTTGTTCGATCATGGAAGTAGACCCTAAGGAACGACTATGGCGCGGCCAAGTATCTCGCCGCGCGCCAGCAACTGGTACGCCTCGTCCGCTTCTGTCAGTTTGAAGCGACGTGTCACCATCTCCGCCGGGCGGAAGACGCCCTGCGCGGCGAGGCGGACGATTTCGGGCATGTCGGAGCGCGTGCGGGCGCCGTAGGAACCGATGATGCGCAGGCTGCGCCGCACGAGCCGCGTGATTTCGATGGCCGCGGCGGCCTTGCCGGCCGCAATCCCGACGCCGACCATGCGGCCACCATCGCGCAGGCTCTCGTAGGCCTGTATGAACGTCTCGGGGCGGCCCAGCACCTCGAAAGCGACATCCACGCCCACACCGCCGGTCATCTCGCGGATGGTCTTCACGGCGTCCACCTTTGCGGAGTTCACCACGTCGGTGGCACCCACCTTCCGGGCCGCCTCGAGCTTGTCGTCGCGCACGTCCACTGCGATGATCTGCGACGCGCCAAACGCCTTGGCGATCTGCACGATGGTCATGCCGACGCCGCCGGTCGCTACGACGGCGATGCGCTCGCCGCCGCGCAGTTCGGCGTTGCGGATGGCGCCATACCCCGTGAACACGGCGCAGCCGAGCACCGCCGATTCCTCGAGCGGCAGCGAATCCGGCAGCGGGAACACGTCGGTGGCTGGCACCACCGAGTACTCCGCCATGCCGGCCATCGAGTACATCGCCACCGGCGTACCGTCCAGCCGGCGCAGGCGCGTCGTGCCGTCGAAGAGCGTCCCCTTCAGCCGGTTCATGCCGAAGAAGTTGTCGCAGAGGTCGTCGCGGCCGGCACCGCAGGCGGGGCAGAACCCGCAGGGCATCACGAACGCCGACACGACTCTGGTGCCGACGGCGGGCCCCTTGACCCCCGGCCCGAGCGCCACCACGGTGCCCGACACTTCGTGCCCCATCACCGCGGGAGTGGGGAATGCCACCTCGGCCTTCATGACGTGCAGGTCGGTGTGGCACACGCCGCACGCGTGCACCTTGATCAGCACCTCGTTGGCGAGCGGCTCGGGAATCGGCAGCTGCTCGATCTGAAGGCCGCCCGGCGCTGCGTTCAGCACCGCTGCCGTCATCATCTGCGAAGGCATCCGGACACTATATCCGAGGCCCTCGAAGCGGGCCGCGGAGCCGGTATCTGATTGCCCGCCCTTCGGGCGGGCGGCTAGCGAGGCTGCGCGTGACCCGGAAGGGGAAGGTGGGACCCGGCGCCGGAGGACTGCGTTGGGGATCCGGCGCCGGTGGAAGGAGCTTAGGACTGCGGGAGGAATCCGGAGCAACTAATGGAAGGTGATCGTGCCGGCCAGCGCGTCGTCGATCGTGACGCCGTCCATACGCATGTACATCGTGCCTTGTGTGTCGATGGCGAACGACCGCACGCCGGTGCTGGGCGATGCCGGGTGACGTTCGGCGACGAATCCCGTCATCGCATCGGCCGCCGCGCCATTGCAGGTCTCGGCGGCCGGCAACAGCGTGGAGCTGCCGTTGGATGGCATCACGTTGGCGACGTAGCCGTTCACGATCACGCCGTTGACGTTGTACGGATCCATGATGAACGCCGCCGTCGTGCCCGCGGGCTTCTTCGCAAGATCGTCGAGCGACTGCGCGTAGCCGCCTGCCCCGCAGGTGGCCGCGAACGCCGCCTCGGCCGAGTGGATGGTTCGCAGCGCCGCCACCGCAACGCCCTCGTTCGAGGTAATCCGGGCGCGGAGCAGAATCGGGAAGGCGATCGTGGCCAGCACCGCGATCATTGCCACCACGATGAGCAGCTCGATCAGCGTGAAGCCGCTCTGGCTGGTCGGCCGCTCGGTGCGTGCGAAATGGGGAGAGCCAGTCGTCATTTGCGTTCCTGTTCCGGTAGAACAGAGAACAAGAACGTTGCCATCTCCCGACCGTGCAGCCACAGTCACCGGTGTCACCTTGCAGGGGTGTTTCTGCGCCGTCCTGCACGGGGCATCGCGCCACAAATTGTCAGTGGTGCCACGAAAGGTCAGCCATGGGGACGCCGCGGACAGGGGCCCGGGTGGACCAGGGGGGGCCGGATAGGAACGCACGCCCCCGTGAAAAGGTGTTTGGCCCAGCGGGGGCCGGCTACGTATGATTCACGGTCTGTCACTTCCCCCAAGGCGGTACATGCACCCAGAGCTCCAGGAAGCGGTCGATCTCCACCACGCCATCGTCGCAGAAGCCGGCAACGCCCTGGTCGGGTACGCAACGGAAAAGGCCCTTGCCAACGTCGTTCTCCTCTCGGAGATCCCGACCACCTACGACAAGGAGCAGAACCGTCAGGTCAACGCCGGCAACCTCCTCCTGCGAGGGGTGCCGGGCGTGGGGAAGACCTTCTTCGGGGTGATTCTCGCGGCCATCAGCAACGCCAAATTCGCGCGACTGCAGGGCCGGGCCGACCTGCAGCCCACCGAAATCGTCGGGTTCCAGATGATCAACCCGGCCACCGGCGAGTTCATCACCGAGTTCGGGCCGCTGGCCTCGGCCGAGGTGATCCTGCTCGACGAGATCAACCGCATTCCGCTGAAGTCGCAGAGCGCCTTCCTCGAAGGGCTGCAGGACCGCACCGTGACGGTGGGCAAGGCCACGTACGTGCTGCCCCCCTTCAGCTTCGCCATCGCGACGATGAATCCGGTGGAACTCGGGCAGGGCACGTTTCCGCTCTCGGAAGCCGCCGCCGATCGGTTCGCCATCATCGTCAATGTTCCCTACCTGTCCCCGGCCGACGAGGAGCGGCTGGTGAACTTCGACTTCAAGCACGTGCACCTGAAACCGCTGATGTCGAAGGAGCGCATCATCGAGCTGCGTGCGGTGATCACCCGCGAGGTCTACCTGCACGAGTCGCTGGCCAAATACATCCGCCGGCTGGTGGGCGCGACGCGCCCCTTCAACGCCGAGACCGACTGGCGGACCCGCTCGCCGTCGGAGCTGGTGGAGACCTGCGTGGACCTCGGCGGCTCGCCGCGCGCCACGATCTGCTGGGG
>Ga0070664_100005023_pt1 | contig 10600 bp, 8 predicted proteins | sample KBSC73metaG_FD_65863 | JGI IMG/M metagenome (GOLD analysis project Ga0070664, IMG submission 65863) | Corn rhizosphere microbial communities from Kellogg Biological Station, Michigan, USA - KBS C7-3 metaG | ecosystem: Host-associated > Plants > Roots > Rhizosphere > Soil ... | reverse complement strand
GATGCTAAGAGCCGTCGCGACCTTGAGTCTGGTTGTCATGGCAACCTCCTGTGTCGAAATGAGAACGAGCCAAGCCTTGCGCGAACGCGAAGCTATGGGCACTCAGCAGCGATCAGGAAGCGAAAGGAGGGGCGCGAGATTGCGCGGCGGCCCAGATGAAAAGCGGGCGCGGCGATTGATAGAAGAGTGACGGCAGTACGGGAGAACCGCTTGCAACGGGAAAGGCAGAGACAACAGTCGGTGGCAGGCCGAACGATCCCGCATGGGTAAAGCAGAAAGGACAGTGCTCAGACTGCATTGCCTTTTGAGCGGGAGCGGATGACTTGGTGGGGTTGTGGTCGTCAGCGACTTGAACGAACTTGGCGCCCGTGGCCGAACAGATTTCCATCCAGGAGACGCCAGTGCTTTTTGCTGCTGCCAAGGCATGGGAAATCGATGGCGCAAGCGACGCCAGCAGAATCGCGAAACAGGCGATCCAGGCGGCAAATTGTCGCGTTGTTTTATCCAATCCCATGCTCGAATTCTATCACTGACAAATGCTTGCAAAAAATTTCTTGCAAGCCCAGATCGCATGGATCGCGCAGCAGCATGGGACGGGCTGAGCGTTCAGCGATCATCGTCGCCGCTGAGTGTCGCGCTGGCCGCAGCTTCGGCCGTGACGGGCGCTGCCGGATTGGCGGTTTCCTGTCCGTAGTACAGTACGCCCAGCTTGATGCGCTCGCGCCCCATCGCGACGCGGTGGTCGTTAGTGTCGCGCAGCGAATAGACACAACCGCAGTACTCTTGCTGGTAGAAATTCTCGCGCTTGGAAATGTCGATCATGCGCTGTGAGCCCCCGCCTTTGCGCCAGTTGTAGGTCCAGTAGGTCAGACCAGGGTAGTGCGCGGCGGCCTGCACACCGCTGGCGTTAATCTGGTTCATGTCCTTCCAGCGCGAGATGCCCAGCGAACTGGTGATGACGCGGAAGCCGTTCTCGTGCGCATAGAGCGCGGTACGTTCGAAGCGCATGTCGAAGCACATCGAGCAACGGCGCCCGCGCTCTGGATCGTGCTCCATGCCCCTGGCACGCTCGAACCAGTTGTCCTTGTCGTAGTCCGCATCGATGAACGGCACCCCGAACTTCTGCGCGAAACGGATGTTTTCGTTCTTGCGCAGTTCGTATTCCCTGGTGGGGTGGATATTCGGGTTATAAAAGAAGATGGTGTAGTCGATACCGGAAGCCAGCATGGCTTCCATCACCTCGCCGGAGCACGGTGCGCAGCACGAGTGCAGCAGCACCTTGTTCTGCCCGTTCGGCCAGGCCAGCCTGGCGCGGGTGAATTCCTGCTTCATGATGTCGCTGTCGGGTGTGGTCATGATGAATAGCTTTCCGCCTTGCGGGCCATATCGATGAAGGATTGCAGGTAGTCGGTGTCGCCATCGGCCTCGCGCACGCCGAGATAAATATGCTTCTGGATGCCAGCCGGCCCCAGGCGCAAGGTCCGCAGCTCCAGGTGAGGCGCGTAATCGGTCACCAGCCACTTCGGCAGCGCCGTCACGCCGCGGCCGCTGGCGACCATCTGCAGCATGATGTCGGTGGTCTCGATGGTCTTGTGCTTGCGCGGCGCCACGTTCGCAGGCAGCAGGAACAGCTGAAAGATGTCCAGCCGTTCGAGTGGCACAGGATAGGTGATCAGGGTTTCCTGGTTCAGCTGTGCCGGCGCGACTTCCTCTTGACCCGCCCAGGGATGGTCCTTGTGCACCACCAGCACCTGTTCGTAATCGAACACCGGCTCGAAGCGCAAGCCCGATTTCAACAGCGGGTCGGGCGTCACCAGCAGGTCGATCTCGAACCCGAACAGCGCACCGATGCCGCCAAATTGGAACTTCTGCTTCACGTCCACGTCCACCTGCGGCCATGCCGCCAGGTAGCCGGACACGATACGCAGGAGCCACTGATAGCACGGGTGGCATTCCATGCCTATGCGCAGCGTGCCGCGCTCGCCTTGCGCATACTGACGCAGGCGCTCTTCCGCCAGAACCAGCTGTGGCAGCATGCGCTGGGCAACCGTTAACAAATACTGGCCGGCCTGCGTCAGGCGCACGTTGCGGCCTTCGCGCTGCCAGATCTCCGCGCCCAGCTGCTGCTCCAGCTTCTTCATGCTGTGGCTGAGGGCCGATTGCGTGACGTGCAGGACATCAGCGGCCGCGGTTAGCGATCCCTGCTTGTGGACTTCCAAAATCGTGGCAAGGTGGATGCGTTCAAGCATGCGTTATGAATAAAATTCATGCATCAATGAAGTAATTGCATTTTACTTCATTGTTCATGCTCTTTACCATAGCGCTCCGCATGTTCATGAGTCCTGCCCTGTTGATGTCCTCATTCGCTACCTATCTCTCCCGCATCAAGCCGGACAATTTCACCCTGTCCCTGCTGGCCACTGTCACCGTCGCCACCGTCCTCCCCTGCAGCGGCCGCACCGCCGTAGTATTCGGCGATATCACCGCGCTTGCCATCGGCCTGCTGTTCTTCCTGCACGGCGCCAAGCTGCCGCGAGAAGCCATCATTGCCGGCATGACTCACTGGCGCCTGCACCTGACGGTACTATGCTTTACGTTCGTGCTGTTTCCCGTGCTAGGCCTGTTGATGAAGCCGTTGGCCTTGCGCGTGCTGACGCCGGAGCTGTACCTAGGCATGCTGTTCCTGTGCATGCTCCCATCGACCGTGCAGTCCTCCATCGCGTTCACCTCGATGGCGCGGGGAAATGTCTCGGCGGCGATCTGCAGCGCCTCGGTATCGAATTTCATCGGGATCTTCGTCACGCCGCTGCTAGTGTCGGCCTTCGTGGTGCAAAGCGCGGCGGGCGGCCGCTCGGCCGCGGATGCGGTGGGTGCGATCGTGGTACAGCTGCTACTGCCCTTCATCACGGGGCAACTGCTGCGGGGCCAGATCGGCGCCTGGGTGGACCGCCACAAGCCCATGCTGAAATACGTGGATCAGGGTTCCATCCTACTGGTGGTCTACACGGCGTTCAGCGAGGCGGTCAGCGAAGGCATCTGGAGCAGGCTCGGCCTGTCGTCGCTTGCGGTGCTATGTCTGATCTGCTGCGCGCTGCTGGCCATCGTGCTGGGGCTGACGGCGTATGTTTCTCGCCGCCTGAGCTTCTCGCGCGAAGACGAGATCACCATCGTGTTCTGCGGTTCCAAGAAAAGCTTGGCATCCGGCGTACCGATGGCCAAGGTGCTGTTCGCGTCCTCATCGCTGGGCATGGTGATCTTGCCACTGATGCTGTTCCACCAGATCCAGCTAATGGTTTGCGCTGTGCTAGCACAGCGCCTCGCGAGGCGAAACCATGATATCAACTCATAAATTGATGAGATATATTCACTTTTTTTCATCGATCGGCAAGCGTAGAATCTTTCCTACGCGCCATATCACTAGGCATTCACGCACTTTTTTCTCAGGCATAAGATCGCAATGACCAACGAATTCACATTTGCCATCAAGAGCACGCGTTTCGATGAAGACTATCGCCCTTCGGAAAACACCCGGATCACCACTAATTTCGCTAATCTGGCCAGGGGCGCGAGTCGCCAGGAAAACTTGCGAAATACCTTCAGAATGATCGACAATCGCTTTAATGCGCTGGCGCATTGGGACAATCCCCAGGGCGATCGCTATGCCGTCATGCTGGAGATCATTACCGTCGAGATGCATATCGCTGGCGACAGCAGCGGCAGCGCCCTGCCATTGATCGAGATATTGAAACCGACCATTCTTGATCGACAGACTGGCAAGCACATCGAAGGTATCGCAGGCAATAACTTTTCCTCCTACGTGCGCGACTACGACTTCAGCGTGCTGCTGCTGGAGCATACCAGGAACAGCTCCGAGTTCAGCACGCCGGACAATTTCGGCGAACTGCATGGAAAGCTGTTCAAGTGCTTTGTAAAGTCGCCGGCATACGCGGAGCATTTCAGCAAGCCGCCAGTTATTTGCCTGAGCGTGTCGAGCAGCAAGACCTATCAGCGCACCGAAAATCAGCATCCCGTACTGGGCATCGAATACCTGCAGGATGAATATTCCCTGACCGATGACTATTTCAAGAGGATGGGATTGGCGGTTCGTTATTTCATGCCCCCGGACAGCACCGCGCCGCTGGCGTTCTATTTCACCGGCGATCTGCTCAACGATTACACCAACCTCGAGCTGGCCGGCACCATCAGCACGATGGATACGTTCCAGAAAATCTACCGGCCTGAAATTTACAACGCGAATGCGGTGGCAGGGAAGATTTATCGGCCAAGCTTGAAACACCAGGATTATTCCTTGACCCGGATTGTCTACGATCGCGAAGAACGCAGCCGCTTAGCGGTCGAGCAGGGGCGATTTGTAGAGGAACATTTCATCAAACCGTATCAGGCGATTCTCGACCGTTGGTCCTCGAACCACACTGTCTGACCATCCAACAATATAAGGATCATCGTGAAAAAACTGTTGCCCACCTCAACCGCTGGAAGCTTGCCCAAACCATCCTGGCTGGCACAACCCGAAAAACTCTGGTCACCCTGGAAACTGCAAGACAAGGAGTTGGGCGAAGGCAAGCGCGATGCCTTGCTGCTGTCGTTGCAAGAGCAAAGGCATGCGGGGATCGACATCGTCAGCGATGGCGAACAGACGCGCCAGCACTTCGTGACGACCTTCATTGAGCACCTCGATGGCGTCGATTTTGAGAAGCGCGAGACGGTGCGGATCCGCAATCGCTACGATGCGAGCGTGCCGACGGTAGTGGGTGCGGTGTCGCGCCAGAAGCCGGTATTCGTCGAGGATGCCAAGTTCCTGCGCCGGCACACCGCGCAACCCATCAAATGGGCGCTGCCCGGTCCGATGACCATGATCGATACGCTGTACGATGCGCATTACCGGAGCCGCGAAAAGCTGGCCTGGGAATTCGCCACGATCCTTAATCAAGAGGCGCGCGAACTTGAGGCGGCCGGGGTGGACATCATCCAGTTCGACGAGCCTGCGTTCAATGTCTTTTTCGACGAGGTGAACGACTGGGGAGTGGCCACGCTGGAAAGGGCGATTGAAGGACTCCAGTGCGAGACTGCCGTGCATATCTGCTATGGCTATGGCATCAAGGCCAACACGGACTGGAAGAAGACGCTGGGGTCGGAATGGCGCCAGTACGAAGAAGCGTTCCCCAAGCTGCAGCAATCGAAGATCGGCATGGTGTCGCTGGAATGCCATAACTCCAAGGTTCCCATGGACCTGATCGAACTCATCCGAGGCAAGAAAGTGATGGTGGGGGCGATCGACGTGGCAAGCGATACCGTCGAAACGCCGGAGGAAGTCGCCGACACCCTGCGCAGGGCGCTGCAGTTCGTCGATGCCGACAAGCTTTACCCTTGCACCAACTGCGGCATGGCTCCCTTGTCCCGACAGGTGGCGCGAGGCAAGCTCCATGCACTGAGCGCAGGCGCGGACATCGTGCGCAGGGAACTCTCGAACCAAGGTTGATCAAGATCGGACACGGCATGGGCCTGATACAGTGCGCCCATGCTCAGCGCTGTCGATTCAATCCCAGTATTCATTACTTCTTATGTCACATCTCAGTACTGCCATCGAACCATCGCGCTTTCGCGAAGCGCTCGGTCACTATGCATCCGGGATCACGGTGATTACCTCGCAGATCGATGGGGAGCTGCTCGGCTTCACTTGCTCATCTTTCTACAGCGTCTCGATTAGCCCGCCGCTGGTGTCATTCAGCGTCATGTCCAATTCGGCCAGCTATCCCAAGATACGCCAGGCAGGCCGCTTTGCCGTCAATATCCTGTCGGATGAGCAAGTCGAGATTTCCCAGCAATTCGCTCGGCGCGGCGCGGACAAATGGCAGTGCGTGGAAAGGCTGGAGTCGCCGCTGGGCAACCCCGTGATTGCAAGTAGCCTGTACTGGCTCGATTGCCATATCCACGCCGAATACACCGCCGGCGATCATCTAATAGTCATTGGTGAAGTGAAAGCTTTGAATCTGCAAAAAAGCGCTACTTCGCGGCCATTGCTATATTACCAAGGGAAATATCACAATATTGCCGCGCGCGGCTCTCCGTAAGCGAGGTCGCCTACGCCAGGCTGTCTTGAAACGGCCTTATCGCTCAACCACCAGGATGTGCGAGTGTAAGCAGCACGGCATGAATCGTCATTGCGAGCTTTTTTTCCTCGCTGAAGAATTCGTCGCGGTGATTCGCCCAGCAGGGCATCATCCACGCTGCACCAGGGCATCACCCGCTGGCCGCTGTTGGCGATCGGCACTCCGAAGCTGCACGCGGCCGGCTTAGGCGGCGCGATGGCGGCAAAGTGCTCGACATTTTCCGAATTCCTCGTAAACCAAGAACATGCCACGCCGCAGTCTGTTGACCCCGGCCGAACGCGCCGGCCTTCTCGCCTTCCCAACAACTGACGACGAATTCATCCGGCATTACACCTTTTCGGAAACCGACCTGTCCGCGATTCGTCAACGGCGCGGCGGCCACAACCGACTCGGTTTTGCAGTGCAATTGTGCTATCTGCGCCATCCTGGTTTCGCCTTGCCGATTGATGCAGAGCCGCCTGCATCACTGCTGGCGCTCGTAGGCCGACAGTTGCGCATCGAACCGGATATCTGGCCACAGTACGCCCAGCGACCGGAGACCCGGCGCGAGCATCTGGCGGAATTGCAGGCATGGCTGAACCTGATGCCATTCACCATTGCCGATTATCGACGCAGCGTCCATCACCTCACCGAACTCGCCCTGCAAACCGATCGCGGCATCGTGCTGGCGGAAGCCCTGGTCGAGATGCTGCGGCAGCAGCGCATCATCATGCCGGCGATTGATGTCATCGATCGCGTTTGCAGCGAAGCTCTCACGCGTGGCACTCGCCAGGTGTACCAGGCACTGACCGCACCGCTGTCCGACCATCACCGGCGTGCGCTCGACGGCTTGTTGACGCTACGAGAGGGCACCAAGGGCAGCGGACTCATCTGGCTTCGTCAGCCGGCCCGGCCCGCCGAAGCCCAAGCACGTGCTGGTCCACCTGGAACGCCTCAAAGCCGTTCGTGACTTGTGGCTGCCAGATGGGCTGGAACACGCGATTCACCAGAACCGACTGCTGAAATTCGCCCGCGAATGCGGACAAATGACCGCCCAGCACTTGCGGGACATGGAGCCAGTCCGCCGCTACGCCACGCTGGTTGCGGTGGTGCTCGACACCCGCGCCACGCTGATCGACGAGATCATCGACCTGCACGACCGGATCATCGGTGCGTTATTCAGCAAGGCCAAGCGTAGACATGCCGACCACTTTCAAGACTCCGGCAAGGCGATCAACGACAAGGTGCGTTTGTATTCGCGTATCGGCCGCGCCCTGTTGGACGCCAAGGAATCGGGCGGCGATCCTTTTGCCGCCATTGAGGCCATCGTTCCGTGGGATGTTTTTTGCGAGAGCATCACCGAAGCCGAAAAACTGGCCCAGCCCGAAGCCTTCGACTACCTGTCTCTGATCGGTGATGGCTTCAGCCAGTTACGACGCTATACGCCGGTCTTGCTGGAATCGCTGACCATGAAAGCGGCGCCATCGGCGCGTGACCTCCTGGACGGAGTTGAAGTGCTTAAGGGCATGAACGAGCGCCAGGCGCGCAAGGTGCCGGAGGATGCGCCCACGTCGTTCGTGCGCAAGCGCTGGGAAAGCCTGGTGCGGACGCCGGACGGCCTTGACCGCCGTTTCTATGAACTGTGCGTGTTGTCCGAATTGAAGAACTCGCTGCGATCGGGGGATATCTGGGTGCAGGGATCGCGCCAGTTCAAGGATTTCGAGGAATACCTGCTGCCGGCACCGCGTTTCGCGGCGCAGCGCGAACAGCGGGAACTCGGCCTGGCAGTTGAAACCGACTGTGGCCGCTTCCTGGAGGCCAGGATGGCTGTGCTGGAGCGCGAACTGGAGACCGTGGAACGGCTTGCCGCACATAACGAATTGCCTGACGCCTCGATCACCAGCAGCGGCGGCCTCAAGATCACACCACTCGACAATGCCGTACCCGACGAGGCAGAGGCGCTGATGCAGCAGGCGTATGGCTTGTTGCCCCACCTAAAAATCACCGAGCTGCTGCTGGAGGTCGATAGCTGGACCGGTTTCTCTCGCCACTTCAAGCACCTGAAGAGTGGCGAAGCCGCAGGAGATAAAAATCTGTTGCTGACCACCATTCTGGCCGACGCCATCAACCTTGGCCTCTCCAAGATGGCGGAATCCTGCCCCGGTACAACCTACGCCAAGCTGACTTGGCTGCAGGCGTGGCACATCCGGGACGAAACCTATTCAACGGCACTGGCTGAATTGGTCAATGCGCAGTTTCGTCAGCCGTTTGCCGCCTATTGGGGCGATGGCACCACGTCGTCATCGGACGGGCAGAATTTCAAGGCGGGCGGTCGTGGACAGTTCGCCGGCCAGGTGAATCTGAAATACGGCCAGGAACCGGGAGTGCAGTTCTACACCCATATTTCCGATCAGTATGCCCCATTCCACATCAAGGTCATCAATGCCACGGTGCGCGATGCCACCCATGTCCTGGACGGCCTGCTGTATCACGAGTCGGATTTGCGGATCGAGGAACACTACACTGACACGGCCGGCTTCACCGACCATGTGTTTGCACTGATGCATTTGCTCGGATTCCGCTTCGCGCCCCGCATCCGCGATCTGGCGGACAAGCGCCTGTACATCTACGGCGATGCCAAGCGATACCCGACGCTTGCCGGCCTCATCGGCGGCAGCATTAATATCAAGCACATCCGCGCGCACTGGGATGAAATCCTGCGGCTGGGGGCATCGATCAAGCAGGGAACCGTCACCGCCTCGCTGATGTTGCGCAAGTTGGGAAGTTATCCACGCCAGAACGGCCTTGCCGTCGCGTTACGCGAACTCGGCCGCATAGAGCGCACGTTGTTCGCGCTCGACTGGATGCAGAATGTCGAACTGCGCCGGCGTGTGCAGATCGGTTTGAACAAGGGCGAGGCCAAGAATGCGCTGGCCCGCGCCGTGTTCCTGAACCGGCTGGGCGAAATGCGCGATCGAAGCTTCGAGAACCAGCGCTACCGGGCCAGCGGCCTGAACCTGGTGGTGGCTGCCATCGTGCTGTGGAACACGGTGTACCTGGAGCGGGCGGTACAGGCGCTGCGGGATGCGGGGAAGATCGTGGATGAAAAGTTGCTGCAGCACCTGTCACCGCTGGGCTGGGAGCATATCAATCTGACCGGCGACTATATCTGGAAACAAAGTAGGCAGGTAGGGCAAGGCCAGTTTCGGCCGTTACGGACGCGCGACGAGCCTTAGCGTACGATTTTTTGTGCGCCGTGCAAAGGCACGGTCTTTCAGCGGGTGCGAATCCCGCCCGGCAACTCTCGCTCCAGCCGGTAGCAATCGAAGCAGCCGCAGAGGTAACGAAGCGGTTGAAGCCTTCGATGCAGAGGGTCATATATAAGTGACTTGGCGAGTATGCAGGCCGTAACATGAGTGAACGCCGAGCAGGCCTCGAAAGACGCAATGCGGAAGCCGACCCGCCAAAATTTCGGGGAAGGCTGCCATCGTAGGGGAAGTGAGCGAAACAGGCACCCTACGGTTCCGCCGGGGTAGTGGCGACAGCATGCATACAAGAGGAGGACCGATGCAACACGGGAAGCCCCGCGCGTGGTCAAGCGCAAAGACCAACCGGAAGCCGGTGACGGACAGACCGGGCGCGTCGGGGTGGCGGAGAGGTTCGTACTACCGAGGAAGCCGGGTAATGCCGGTGGAGGGAAGGAACCTCAGTTCAGAACCAACGTTGAAAGTAGAGAGGGACAGGAGATTGGGAAACCTATCAACTCCGAAAAGCGTTCAGGAACTACAAACGGCGTTACATGCGAAAGCGAAGGAAGAACCCAAGTTTCGCTTCTATGCCCTGTATGACAAGATCTATCGGATGGACGTTCTCAGTCACGCCTACGCCTCCTGCCGCGCCAACAAGGGGGCAGCGGGAGTGGACGGGCTGACGTTCGAGGATGTCGAGGCATACGGACAAGAACACTGGCTTGGGGAACTGGCGCAGCAACTCCGGGAAGGAACATACCGCCCGGAAGCGGTAAGAAGGGTCTACATACCGAAGCCGAACGGCAAACTCAGGCCGCTCGGTATTCCGCGACTGGCGGAAAGGGTGATTCAGACGGCGGCAATGCTGGTCTTGGAGCCAATCTTCGAGGCTGACCTGCCGTCGGAACAGAACGCCTACCGGCAGCACCGGAATGCCCAGAGCGCCGTGCGCGAAGTACATGGACTGCTGGTCAATGGCTACCAAGATGTGGTGGATGCAGACCTGTCCGGTTACTTCGACACGATTCCGCATATCGAACTCATGAAATCGGTGGCACGCCGGGTAGTTGACCGGCGCGTGCTGCATCTGGTGAAGATGTGGCTTGACGCCCCGGTGGAAGAAACCGACGAGCGGGGGCGTAAGGAGCGCACGACCGTCAACCGGGATACCAGACAAGGTATTCCGCAAGGGTCGCCAATTTCACCCTTACTGTCGAATTTATATATGCGGCGGTTCATCAT
>Ga0070664_100005022_pt1 | contig 10601 bp, 3 predicted proteins | sample KBSC73metaG_FD_65863 | JGI IMG/M metagenome (GOLD analysis project Ga0070664, IMG submission 65863) | Corn rhizosphere microbial communities from Kellogg Biological Station, Michigan, USA - KBS C7-3 metaG | ecosystem: Host-associated > Plants > Roots > Rhizosphere > Soil ... | reverse complement strand
TCCACGTCGAGCTCGACGGCGTCGTCGAGAAAGCGGTCGATCAGCACGGGGTGCTCGCCCGAGCTCGCGACCGCGTCGCGGACGTACGTGGCGAGGCGTCCCTCGTCGAAGACGATCGCCATGGCGCGCCCGCCGAGGACGTACGACGGCCGCACGACGAGCGGGTAGCCGATGCGCCGCGCGGCCTCGACCGCCTCGGTCTCGTCGCGCGCCTCGGCGTGCGGAGGCGCGGCGAGGCCGAGCTCGTCGAGCAGTCTGCCGAAGCGGCCGCGGTCCTCGGCGACGTCGATCGACTCGGGCGACGTCCCCCAGATCGGGTACCCGGCCGCCTCGAGCGGACGCGCGAGCTTGAGCGGCGTCTGGCCGCCGAACTGCACGAGCACGCCGTCGGGGCGCTCGTTGTCGAGCACCGCGGAGACGTCCTCGAGCGTCAGCGGCTCGAAGTACAGGCGGTCGGACGTGTCGTAGTCCGTCGAGACCGTCTCCGGGTTGCAGTTGATCATCACGGTCTCGAATCCGGCCTCCTCGAGCGCGTAGCACGCGTGGACGCAGCAGTAGTCGAACTCGATCCCCTGGCCGATCCGGTTGGGCCCGCCGCCGAGGATCGCCACCTTCTTTCGGTCCGTGCGCAGCGACTCGTTCTCGGACTCGTACGTCGAGTAGAAGTACGGCGTCTCCGCCTCGAACTCGGCGGCGCACGTGTCGATCGTCTTGTAGACCGGCACGACGCCGAGCGCCAGGCGGCGCGCGCGCACGGCGCCCTCGTCGCAGCCCATCTTCCGCGCCAGCGCGCGGTCGGAGATGCCGAGCCGCTTCGCCGAGCGCAGCTCGCCGGCGTCGAGGGAGGCGACGTCGCGCCCCGCGAACCTCTCCTCCGCCTCGACCATGCGCCGGAGGCCGTCGAGGAACCACGGATCGACCTTCGAGTGCTCGGACGCCTCCTCGACGGTCATCCCGGCGGCGAACGCGCGCCCGAGGTGGAACAGGCGCTCCGCGGTCGGCTCGCGCAGCTTCCGGAGGAGCTCCTCGCGCGGCAGCGGCCCGCGGCCGTCGTCCAGGCCGTCGCGCCCGATCTCGAGCGAGCGGATCGCCTTGCCGAGCGCCTCGGTGAACGTGCGTCCGATCGCCATCGCCTCCCCGACCGACTTCATCTGGATCGTGAGGCGCGCGTCGGCGCGCGGAAACTTCTCGAAGGTCCACCGCGGGATCTTGACGACGACGTAGTCGAGCGACGGCTCGAAGGACGCCGGCGTCTTCTTCGTGATGTCGTTCGGGATCTCGTCGAGGTGATAGCCGACCGCGAGCAGCGCCGCCATCTTGGCGATCGGGAACCCGGTCGCCTTCGAGGCCAGAGCGGAGGAGCGGGAGACGCGCGGGTTCATCTCGATGACGACGCGCCGGCCGGTCGCCGGGTCCACGGCGAACTGGATGTTCGATCCGCCCGTGTCGACGCCCACCTTGCGGATGACCGCCTTCGCCTCGTCGCGCATCGCCTGGTACTGGCGGTCCGACAGCGTCATCTGCGGCGCGACGGTGATCGAGTCGCCGGTGTGCACTCCCATGGCGTCGAAGTTCTCGATCGAGCACACGATGATGACGTTGTCCGCGGTGTCCCGCATGACCTCGAGCTCGAACTCCTTCCAGCCCTCGACGGACTCCTCGATGAGGACCTCGTGGGCGGGAGACTCGGAGAGCCCGTGCGCCGTGATGCGTCGGAACTCCTCCAGCGAGCGCGCGGCGCCGCCGCCGGACCCGCCGAGCGTGAACGACGGCCGGATCACGGCCGGCAGCCCGCCGATGTCGGCGAGGATGGCCTCCGCCTCCGCGACGGAGCGCGCGCGGCCCGAGCGCGGCACCTCGGCGCCGATCTCGAGCATCGCCTTCTTGAAGAGGTCGCGGTCCTCCGCGAGCCGCATGGCGTGCTCGTTGGCGCCGATCAGCCGGACGTTGCGCCGCTCGAGGATTCCGCGCTCCGCGAGCGCGAGCGCGAGGTTGATCGCGGTCTGGCCGCCGACCGTCGGAAGGACCGCGTCCGGCCGCTCGCGCTCGATGATCCGCTCGAGGAACTCCGGAGTCAGGGGCTCGACGTAGGTCGCGTCGGCGAGCTCCGGGTCCGTCATGATCGTCGCGGGGTTCGAGTTGACGAGGATGACCCGGTAGCCCTCGCGGCGCAGCGCGTGGACGGCCTGGGTGCCCGAGTAGTCGAACTCGCAGGCCTGGCCGATGACGATGGGTCCCGAGCCGATGACGAGGATCGAGTGGATGTCGTCGCGCCTGGGCACTGGCGCGCGAGTATAGAGGAAGCGGTATGCGTTCGCGCCGTTCCGCGATCAGGCGAGATTTCTGGTTTCTGGTTTCGCGTATCGCAGCTCAACCAGAAACCAGAAACGAGTCACCAGAAACCTCACGGAGCAAAGCCGACGAGTCAGTCCCGCGTCACCGTCCTCGGCATCCTCCTCGGCGACTTCTCCTCGCGCGGCGCGGCCGCGCAGCCGCCGTCGAGGATCGCGCCTCCGCGGCCGAGCCCCAGCAGCCGGTCGCCGGTCCACGCGACGCCGAACAAATCGTTGGCGGTCCGCGTCGCGCGAAGGCTCCAGCGGAGCCCGTCCGGGCTCTCGGCGGCGACGCCGTCCTCGCCCACGGCCTCGTAGAGGCCGTTCGCCCACGCGACCGAGAAGAACCCCGTGTCGACGCCGATCGAGCCCTCCGTCCACGTGACGCCGTCCGGGCTCCGGACGACGCGCCCATGCGCGCCGACGGCGAGGAACTGCGAGCCGTTCCACACGACGTCGTAGAGCGGCACGCCGTCTCCGAGCTTGCGCGACGTCCACGCCGACGCGTCGGCGCTCGACGCGATCCAACCGGTCGTCTCGCCGCCGACCGCGACGTACGTCGAGCCGCCGTAGGCGAGCGCGTTGGCCGTCACGTTTCCGGTCGAGGCGCGATGAGGCGTCCACGCCGCGCCGTCGGCGCTCGTCAGGACCCTTCCCCCGCTGCCCGCCGCGACGAACCGCCCGCCGTCCCAGAGGACGGCGTGCAGGACCTCGCTCGTGCCGGAGGAGCGCGCGGTCCACGTCGCCCCGTCGGAGCTGGTCAGGATCGCTCCGGCTTCGCCGACGGCGGCGAACGTCCGCCCGCTCCAGGCGACGCCGAGGAGCCAGCGCCCCGTGCCCGAGTCGCGGCGCGTCCAGGCCGCGGCGTCGGGACTGGTCGCGATCTGCCCCTCGGAGCCGACCGCGACGAACGTGCCGCCGCCGAAGGCGGCGTCGGAGAACGACGACCTCGGCCCCGTCGTGCGGGGCTGCCAGGAGACGCCGTCCGTGCTGCCCAGGATGGTGCCGCGGATGCCGACCGCGACGCGGCCCGCGGGCCCGTCGGTCAGGGCGAGGAGGTCCAGCGCCGTGCCGGGGTTGCGGCGCTCCCAGACGAGCCCGTCGGCGCTCTCCGCGAGCGAGCCGAACTCGCCCACGGCGATGAGGCCGCCGCCCGACGGCACGAGCCGGCGCAGGTAGACGCCGAGCGGGAGGCCGACGACGGTCCACGAGACGCCGTCGCCGCTGACGTACACGCGCTGGGAGCCGGGGAACCCGCGGCCCAGCGCCACGAAGCGCGAGCCGTCCCACGCGACGCCCGTCAGGTCGTCGAGCGTCTGCGCGGCGTCTCCCGCGATCCACGTCGCTCCGTCGCGGCTGGTCAGCAAGGCGCCTCCTCCGCCCACGGCGACGAGCGTGCTCCCGTTCGAGGCGACGTCCTCGAGGGTGCTCGTCGTCGCGGCCGCGCGCGCGGTCCAGGCGGCGCCGTCGGGGCTCGTGACCACGACGCCGCCCTCGCCGACCGCGACGAGCTGGGCGCCCGTCCACACGACCCGGTGGAGCGCCGCCGGAGAGCCGATGAAGCGCGGCGTCCAGCTCTCGCCGTCCGCCGACGCGAAGGCGGTGCCGCCGCGGCCGACCGCGAGGAAGAAGGAGCCGGTCCATGCCACGTCGAAGAGGTCCTCGTCCGTTCCGACCTCGCGCGCGGACCACGCCGCGCCGTCCGCGGAGACGAGGATCGTGCCCGCCCGTCCGACCGCGACGTACTTGCCGCCGCCCGAGGCGACGCCGTTCAGCGTGTTGCCCTGCGGCACGGGATTCACCCACGACCAGGGCCCGCACGTCTGCGCGCCGAGCGGACTTCCGGCGAGAAGCAGGACCGCGGAGAGGGCGAGGACGAGAGCCGAGAGACGCGCGTTCGACCTGACCATGGCGACCTCGTTGGAAGGGTGGAGCGGCAGTATAGCGGATAGAATCCGGCAACGCTTCGCGCATGAGCCGCGACGAAAGGAGCGGCGGGCACCGCATGATCGGCCAGACCGTCTCCCACTACCGGGTGCTCTCGAAGCTGGGCGGGGGCGGCATGGGCGTCGTCTACGAGGCCGAGGATATGAAGCTCGGCCGCCGGGTGGCGCTGAAGTTCCTTCCGGAGGAGCTGGCCCGCGACACCCAGGCGCTCGAGCGGCTCCAGCGCGAAGCGCGCGCGGCGTCTTCGCTGCAGCATCCCAACATCTGCACCATCCACGATGTCGACGAGCACGAGGGACGGGCCTTCATCGCGATGGAGCTTCTCGAGGGCGAGACGCTGCGCGACAGGCTCGGGCCGGGGCCGTTGAAGCTCGACACGCTCCTCGATCTCGGCGCGCAGATCGCCGACGCCCTTGAGACAGCGCACGCGCGCGGCATCGTGCATCGCGACATCAAGCCGGCGAACATCTTCGTGACCCGCCGCGGGCAGGCCAAGCTGCTGGACTTCGGCCTGGCCAAGCACGCCGAGGCCGCCGTCACGAGCGCTCCCGGCGACACGGGCCTCCCCACCGAGATGGACGAAAAGCACCTGACGAGCCCAGGGACGGCGATCGGCACAGTCGCCTACATGTCACCCGAGCAGGCGCGCGGCGAGGCCCTCGACGCGAGGACCGACGTCTTCTCCTGTGGTGCCGTGCTCTACGAGATGGCAACCGGACGGCAGCCGTTCTCGGGAGGTACCTCGGCCGTCATCTTCGACGCGATCCTCAACCGCGCGCCGGTCTCGCCGGTCAAGCTCAACCCCGAGCTGCCCGCCGAGCTGGAGAGGATCGTCAACACCGCCCTCGAGAAGGACCGCGACCTCCGCTATCAGAGCGCCGCGGAGCTCAGGACCGACCTGAAGCGCCTCAAGCGCGATTCCGTTTCGTCCCACAGCGGCAAGGCTGCGGCGGTCCCGCCGCCACCGCGCTCCTGGAGCATCCGCCGTTCGATCCCCGCGGCCGGCGTTCTCGTCCTCACGGCCGCCGGCCTGATCTGGTGGACGGCGCACCGGCGCGGCGCTTCGGGATCGAGCGGCGTCGGTCAGACGACCATCGCGGTGCTTCCCTTCGAGAACCTGTCCGGAGACGAAGCGACGGATTACCTCCGTCTCGCGCTGCCCGACGAGGTCGCGACCACGCTCTCCTACGCGCCTGCCCTTTCGGTGCGCCCCTTCTCGTCGGCCCGGCGTTATGTCGGCACGGACGTCAACGCCCGCACGGCCGGCCGCGAGCTCAATGCCTCGCGCGTCCTGACCGGCCAGTTCCAGAAAGCCGGCGATCGGCTGCGCGTCTCGCTCGAGGTCGTCGACACGGGCGCCGACCGGGTCGTCTGGAGGGACACCACGACGACGTCGGCGGCCGATCTCGTTTCGCTCTCGGATCAGATCTCGACGCGAGTGCGCCAGGGTCTCTTTCCAGCGCTCGGCGTCGGGGTGGCCGCGGGCGGGCCGGCGACGCGGCCGAAGAGCTCCGAGGCTTACGACCTGTACCTGCGGAGCCTTCCACTGACATGGGACCCAGAGCCGAACTCCCGGGCGATCCCGATGCTCGAACAGTCCGTGGCGCTCGATTCGACCTTTGCCCCGGCCTGGGACGAGCTGGGAAAGCGCCTCTACTTCCGTCAATTCGAACCGCTATCTGCGAAAGACATCGAGTCCTCCCGCCAGCGGTCCAGGGCCGCTCTCGAGAAGGCACTGGCCCTCGATCAGGATCTCGTCAGCGCCGCGAGCAACCTCGTCATCGACCGGGTCGAGGGCGGGGACCTCGCGGCCGCCTATGCGCGGGCCGCAGACATGGTGCGGCGGCGCCCGCAGAGCGGCGATGCGCATTTCACGCTCTCCTACGTTTTGCGCTACGCCGGCCTCGAGGACGAAGCGGCGAGGGAATGCGACCTCGCCGTCGCCGCCGACCCCAGAAATCGGGAGTTCCGTTCCTGTTTCAGGCCGTTCATGCTCCTGAAGGACTACGCGCGCGCGCGAACGTTCCTGCGGCTCGACGGGGACTCCGACTGGTCGCGGAGCTACGAGGGCGACCTCCTCCTGCGAGAGGGCCGAGTCGCGGAGGCGCGGAAGATCTGGGCGGGGCTGGGACCGAACGACAGGAAGGTCGCCGCCCTGTTCGATCCGTCGACCTCGAGGGCGGATCGGGACCGCACGTGCGCAACCATCGACGAGACGTTCGGTGCGTTTCGCGATCCCGAGGGGCCCTATTCCGTCGCCGGATACCTGGCGTCGGCCGGCTGCCTCGAGCCGGCGGTGCGGATATTGCGCGCCGCGGTCGAGAGAAACTACCTGGTGGACCCCGCCCTCGACCCGCTCTTTGCGTCCTTGAAGGCCGATCCCGAGTTCCAGCAGATCCGAGCCGAAGCACAGCGGAAGCGGAAGGAGTTCGTGGCGCAGCGGGGTCCGACCGGACCATGATCGGCGAAACGGTCTCCCACTACCGGGTGATCTCGAAGCTCGGCGGGGGCGGCATGGGCGTCGTCTACGAGGCCGAGGATCTCAAGCTCGGCCGGCGGGTCGCGCTGAAATTCCTTCCGGACGAGGTCGCCTCGGACCCCCACGCGCTCGAGCGCCTCCGCCGCGAGGCGCGCGCCGCGTCGTCGCTGCAGCATCCCCACATCTGCACGATTCACGACGTCGACGAGCACGACGGCAAGCCCTTCATCGCCATGGAGCTGCTCGAGGGAGAGACGCTGCGCGACCGGCTCGGGCCGGGTCCCCTGAAGTTCGACGCGCTGCTCGATCTCGGCATCCAGATCGCGGATGCGCTCGAGGCCGCCCACGCGCGCAGCATCCTGCACCGCGACATCAAGCCGGCCAACATCTTCGTGACGAAGCGCGGCGAGGCCAAGCTCCTCGACTTCGGGCTGGCGAAGCACGCGGAACGCGCGGACGCCGCGTCCGCGAAAACCGACGCCGCGACCGCCATGCGGGAGGAGCACCTCACGAGCCCGGGCTCGGCGCTCGGGACCGTCGCCTACATGTCGCCCGAGCAGGCTCGCGGAGAAACCCTCGACGCGCGCAGCGACGTCTTCTCGTGCGGCGCCGTGCTCTACGAGATGGCGACCGGACGGCAGCCCTTCTCGGGAAACACCTCGGCCGTCATCTTCGAGGCGATCCTCAACCGCGCGCCGGTCCCGCCGGTCCAGCTGAATCCGTCGCTCCCGGAGGACCTGACCCGGATCGTGAACCGCGCGCTCGAGAAGGACAGGGATCTCCGCTACCAGAGCGCGGCGGAGCTGAAGAGCGAGCTGAAGCGGCTGAAGCGCGACTCGGAATCCGCGGCGAGCGGGAGATCCGCCGTCGCGGCCGCCGCTCCGTCCCGGCGGTCGGGCCTCGACCGGTGGCGGACGCCGGCGGCGATTCTCGCGGCCCTCGCGTTGATTGCCGCGACGGCCTGGATGGTGTCGCACCGGAAGCCCGCCGCGGCCGCCGGCGGGGGCCAGGTCACGCTCGCCGTGCTTCCCTTCCAGAACCTCGCCGGCGATCCTTCGCTCGACCATCTGCGCCTCGCGCTGCCGGACGAGGTCGTCACCACGCTGTCCTACATCCCGACTCTGGCGATCCGGCCCTTCGCCTCGACGCAGAAGTACGCGAAGGGGGATGTGGACCCGCAGGCCGCGGGACGCGAGCTGCGCGTCGCAGACGTCCTGACCGGCCACTTCCAGAAGGAGAACGACCAGCTCCGCGTCACGCTCGAGGTCGTCGACACCGAGAACAACAAGCTGCTGTGGCGAGACACCGCGAGCGCGGGCGCCGGAGATCCCATCGGCCTGCGCGACGGCATCTCGCGGAGCCTGAAGCGCGGGCTCTTTCCGCTCCTGGGAGGAGCGGGCGCCGCGGCGGCCGAGGCGGCGACGCATCCCCGGAATCCCGAGGCCTACGACCTCTTCCAGCGCAGCACGGCGTTCACGAGCGATCCGGAGCCGAACCAGCGAGGAATCGAGATGCTGGAGCGCGCCGTCCGGCTGGACCCGGATTTCGCCCCGGCGTGGGCGGCGCTCGGCAACCGCTACTACTACGTCGGCGGGGCGGGCAGCGGCACCTCGTACGCCCAGTCGAGCGCCGCCATCGAGCGCGCGATCTCGCTGGATCCAAACCTCTCCCAGGCGCTCGAGTACTCGATCGTGCTGGAGACCGAGGGAGGACGGCTCCCGGAGGCGGACGCGCGCGCCCGGGAGCTCCTGCGCCGCCGGCCCGACGACGCTCACGCTCACTTCGCCCAGGCGTATGTGCTGCGCTATGCGGGGCTGCTCGAGGAGGCGGCGCGTCACTGCGACGCGGCCCGTCAGAAGGACCCTCAGAATCGCGAGTTCCGGTCGTGCGGCGAGGTGTTCACGCAGCTCGGCGACGCCGCGAAGGCGCGTTCCTACATCGCGCTCGACGACCCGAGCTCCCGCTGGCGCATGAATCACGAGGCGCAGCTCCTGCTCCGGGAGAACAAGCCCGACGCGGCGGCTCGACTTCTGCAACAGGTCCCGAGATTCAGCGGGGCCGCCGCGCTCATCGTCAAGAGCGGTAGCCAGGCCGAGCGCGATGCGGCGGCGAACGGTCTTGTGATCCGCGCCTTCACCGAGCGGGACCCCGAGAATCGGTACGCGATGGCGACCTGGCTGGCGTACAGCGGCTACCGGGATCTCGCCCTCAAGCTGCTGCGCCGGGCGGTCGAGGACAACTACCTGTGCGCGACGGCGATGGCCCGAAACCCCATCTTCGACTCGATCCGCAAGGAGCCGGAGTTCGCCGCAATTCGCGATGAGGCGCTTCGGAAGCAGAAGGAATTCATGGCGCGCCGCTCCGGCACCGCCGCATGAGCGGCGGGGACAGCATGAGCCGCGACGCACGGAGCGGCGGGCACCGCAGATGATCGGCCAGACCGTCTCCCACTACCGGGTGATCTCGAGGCTCGGCGGCGGCGGCATGGGCGTCGTCTACGAGGCCGAGGACCTCAAGCTGGGGCGCCGGGTGGCGCTCAAGTTCCTGCCGGACGAGCTCGCGGCCGACGCGCAGGCGCTCGAGCGGCTCCGACGCGAGGCGCGCGCCGCCTCCTCGCTCCAGCACCCGAACATCTGCACGATCTTCGACGTCGACGAGGCGGACGGGAAGCCGTTCATCGCGATGGAGCTGCTCGAGGGCGAGACGCTGCGCGACCGGCTCGGGCCCGGGCCGCTGAAGGTCGACGCGCTGCTCGATCTCGGCATCCAGATCGCCGACGCGCTCGAGGCGGCGCACGCGCGAGGCATCCTGCACCGCGACATCAAGCCCGCCAACATCTTCGTCACGCGCCGAGGCGAGGCGAAGCTGCTCGACTTCGGGCTGGCGAAGCAGGCGACGAACGGCGGCGGATCGGGAGACACGGAGGCGGCGACGCAGATGCAGGAGGAGCACCTGACGAGCCCCGGCTCGGCGCTGGGCACCGTCGCCTACATGTCGCCAGAGCAGGCTCGCGGCGAAGGGCTCGACGCGCGCAGCGACGTCTTCTCCTGCGGCGCCGTACTCTACGAGATGGCGACGGGAAAGCAGCCGTTCGCCGGGAACACCACGGCCGTGATCTTCGACTCGATCCTCAACCGCGCGCCGGCGCCTCCGGTCCACATGCGGCCCGAGCTGCCCGAGGAGCTCAACCGCATCGTCAACACGGCGCTCGAGAAGGACCGCGACCTGCGCTACCAGAGCGCCGCGGAGCTGAAGACCGACCTCAAGCGGCTGCGCCGCGACTCCGTCTCCGGGGCGAGCGGCAAGGCGCCGGTGCCCATCGCGCCGCCGCAGCGGTCCAACCGGGCGAGGTGGATCGCAGCGGGCGCGGCCGTCCTCGCGGCGCTGGGCGGCCTCGCGTGGTGGCTCGCGCACCGACCGGGGTCCGCGGCGGGCGGCGCCGGGGGCGCGGGTCAGAGGACGATCGCGGTCCTCCCCTTCCAGAACCTCGGTGGCGACGCCTCGCAGGACTACCTCAAGCTCGCGCTGCCCGACGAGGTCGTGACGACGCTCTCCTACGCGCCGTCACTGGCGGTGCGGCCGTTCGCGACGACGCAGAAGTACGCTCGCGGCGACGTCGACCCTCAGGCCGCCGGCCGCGAGCTGAAGGTCGCGGACGTGCTCACCGGTCACTTCCAGAAGGAGAACGACCAGCTCCGGGTGACGCTCGAGGTCGTCGAAACGGAGAGCAACCGGCTCCTCTGGCGGGACAGCACGAACGCGCCCGCCACGAACCTGATCGCGGTGCGGGAGCAGATCTCGACGCGCCTGCGGCAGGGGCTCTTCCCCGCGCTCGGGGCAGG
>Ga0070664_100005019_pt1 | contig 10604 bp, 8 predicted proteins | sample KBSC73metaG_FD_65863 | JGI IMG/M metagenome (GOLD analysis project Ga0070664, IMG submission 65863) | Corn rhizosphere microbial communities from Kellogg Biological Station, Michigan, USA - KBS C7-3 metaG | ecosystem: Host-associated > Plants > Roots > Rhizosphere > Soil ... | reverse complement strand
GCAAGCAGCAATTGTAATCTTCGCAAATCCAAACCCGTTACAGTTCGCTGCGGTGTTCCATAAACGCTTTGCGTTACGAGCGCCTGCACTTCAATCAACAAAGGTCTTAAACCTTCCATGCTTGCAGCAATTGCACTTCCGCTGAGTTGCTCTTCTTTTTGATTGATCAAAATCTCAGAAGGATTTATCACAGCACGCATGCCTTCTCCGGTCATTTCATAAATGCCAAGCTCCGCTGTACTTCCAAAACGATTTTTTAACGTGCGTAGAATGCGATAACTGTAATGTCGTTCCCCTTCAAATTGCAAAACTGTATCAACCATATGTTCAAGCAGCTTTGGTCCTGCAATGCTTCCATCTTTTGTAATGTGACCAATTAAAAAAACAGGTGTATCAGTTTCTTTTGCAAATCGTTGAAACGCAGCAGTGCATTCACGTATTTGAGAAATGCTGCCTTGTGTTGAGTCAACGATATCTGATTGCAGCGTTTGTATTGAATCAACGATCACTAAATCGGGTCGCAGCTTTTTTATCTCCTGGAAAATAACATGCGTTGATGTTTCGGTAAGAATATAAAAATTTCCATTTGAAATTTTTAATCTGTCAGCACGCATTTTTATTTGTTGTTCACTCTCTTCACCACTCAAATAAAGTGTAACAACATTTTTCAATTCAAGCGCATCCTGCAAAAGCAAAGTGCTTTTACCAATGCCCGGCTCACCACCAAGAAGAATAATGCTTCCGCTAACAATGCCGCCGCCAAGCACACGATTCAATTCAGGATCGCGCGTTACAATTCTGCTTTCTTCTTTCGAACTCACATCTTGCAACGCGACTGTTGATGTTGATTTTTTTTCAGCGTGATAATTCTTCCACGTCTCGCCATTTTTATTCGTGCCTTTATCAATTACTTCTTCGATAAAAGTATTCCATTGACTGCACGCAGGACACTTGCCTAACCACTTCGTACTTTCATAACCACAGTTACTGCAAAAGAATGCAGTTTTAATTTTACTCATAACATAAAGATAGTTTCAGAAACGATGCAGAATAAAACGTTGAATAGAATTATTGCAGATGAAAGAAGTGCGACGCAACAAAAGTTTAATAGTAGTAACGATGATTGGTTAAAAATTTTTTATGTACCTAACAACAGAACATAAATGATGCTTCTGTTGCGTCGCACTCTTCATCGTTCATGACTTTATTCAACAAATTTGTTTGAACATGTTTATGATTTCAACAAATTGATTTTGATTTTTGAGATGATGATATGCAAAGAAAAAGGGTCGGCAAAAATGCCAACCCTTTACTTACTAACCCATTAAATTCTGCCACTAAATTACAATAATGGGTCACATTACAAAATTATTTTTTGACCTTGTTGAAAACTTTATGACCCATAACCATTTTAGCTTATGTTTTACAATGCATTGATTCTCAATTTCGAATTATAAAAAATTTGCTTTCGGGCTTATTAATTAAAAAAAAAAATTTGCCTAAGTAGTTGACTTCCAAATAAAAAATGAACAGTTTCGAAATTTTAGAATTTTATCTCCTCGTCATTTGCGTCAAAGAAATGAAATTCGGTAAAATAATAGTCCGAATTGGGCTTCACCTTGATTTTTGTCTTGAACTTCCTCCTCCACTTGCCTGCTATGGAAAAGTAGTGCAAAAATCCTTTTGTGAGGTGGGAGTAGACGATCGGATGAATAAAAATGGTCAGGTTTTTATGTTGGTGAGTAATAAGGTAATGCATGCGTTTCTCGATCTCGTCCACTAGTAATAATGTTGAGGTTACATGACCGGTGCCATTACAAGCCGGGCAAATTTCGGAAGTGTTAATGTTCATCTCCGGTCGCATACGCTGACGGGTAATTTGCATTAATCCGAACTTCGAAATAGCAAGAACGGCATGCTTCGCCCTGTCCGCCTGCATAAACCGCTCCATTGCCTCCTGAACCTTCCTCTTATTCTCCGGAAGTTTCATATCGATAAAGTCAACAACTATGATTCCGCCAATATCCCGAAGGCGTAACTGTCTTGCAATTTCCTCGGCGGCTTCAAGATTAGTCTCAAGGGCATTTTCTTCCTGGTTGTTGCTGATGCTTTTATACCCGCTGTTCACATCTATAACATGTAAAGCTTCGGTATGCTCAATAATCAAATAAGCACCGCTGGGAAGGTTAACCGTCTTACCAAAAGAGCCTTTTACCTGTTTCGTAATACCAAATTGATCGAAGATCGGCAAACCGTTTGCGTGATGAGAAACTATTTCTTGTTTTCCGGGGGCTATCTTTTGAATATAATTAATGGTGTCGTTATAGATATTCTTATCGTTTGTTATTATCCGGTTGAAATCCTCCGTAAGCAGGTCTCTTAATATGCTGGTTGTTTTATCCTGCTCACTCAATATTTTAGTGGGAGGAGTAGCGTTTTTTAAATTTTTTTGAATACTCCGCCATGTATTTACCAGATTTTCCAAATCCTCGTGTAACTCGGAAGTGTTTTTACCTTCAGCGGCGGTTCTTACAATTACTCCAAAATTTTTTGGCTTAATCGCTTCAACAATCCTTTGCAGTCTTTTTCTTTCTTCTGAGGAATGAATTTTTTTTGAAACCGCTACAATATCATTAAAAGGAGTAATAACTACAAATCTTCCCGGCAAAGAAATCTCACAACTTAAACGAGGTCCTTTTGCCGCGATTGGTTCTTTCAGAATTTGAACAAGGATATTTGGTTTACCACTTAGCACCTCATTTATCTTCCCTGTTTTTATGATTTCCGGCTCAACTTCAAACTTTGAAAAATCGAAAATTGAATCGGATTTATCATTGATGCAGGTCTGAGTAAATTTGAGTAATGATTTTGCATAAGGACTTAAGTCTGTATAATGCAAAAAAGCATCCTTCTCAAAACCCACATCTACAAATGCGGCGTTTAAGCCGGGAATCAATTTTTTTACCTTTCCAAGATACAAATCACCTACAGCAAAACTTGCATCGGCTTTTTCGTGATGCAGTTCTACCAGTTTTTTATTTTCAAGCAAGGCAATCTCAACACCTGTAGGCGCTGAATTAATAATAAGTTCTTTGTTCACAAATGCAACTTTTAATTTATGGTCGAATGCAACTAAACGACCATGCTTTTACACACAATTTCAATAAACACACTTATGCTGCCAGCGATAAGAGGAAAGGTAAAAGTTGCTAAGAGTAAGTTGTTTGGCAGTTCGTGTACTTAATCCGAATAATGCCGGTAAAAATTACCGGCATTATAAATTTAAAAAGAAATACAATTATTTGTTCTTCTTTTTATGACGATTTTTTCTTAATCTTTTCTTACGCTTATGCGTTGCAATTTTATGACGTTTTCTTTTCTTGCCACAAGGCATAACCCAATAATTTTTAGTGTTATTAAAAATTGTTACTCTAATGTTTTTATTCTTTGTTCAATCTCCTGCTTCGCTTCAGGAACATTGATCATATTTTCAACTTTTCTATACCAGGCAACAGCGTTTGACTTGTCACCTTTTCTTTCAAATGTTTCCGCAAGATTAAAAACGGCCTGCAGGTTATCCGGTTCTTTTTTTGCAACAAGCTGTAAGCGTTCTATGGCTTTATCATACTGACCGCTTTTGATATCACCCAAACCAAGCATTAATTGTGCATACATATTGTTTGGATCCCTATCTGTAACTTGTTTTATCTTAAGTATGCCATCCATGGGCGTACTTGAAATATTACCAAACAAATAACAAGCACCAAGTTCAACTTGTACAGAATCATTATTTGGATTGATCTGTAAAGATTGTTCAAAAAGAGCTTTTGCGTTTGTTGCAAGCCATGTTTGCATCGCAGGATTTTCCTCGGACGTTACATACTGTAACAACAAACGGGCTGCGAAATTGATGTTTTTTTCCGAATTTTCCAATTTCGCACTTTCTCCAAAATAATATGCAGCAATTTCCTGGTTATGTAAAGAATCCTGCCAATAAGAAGCTAACTGTCTATAAATTCTTATCTTTTGCTCCTTCACATCTCCACGCACTACGCTATTTTCTAATTGTACAAGTTGAGATAATTGTTGAGCAGACAAATTTTTCTTGGCTGCGTTTAAAACATCAGCAGTGGTAATTGTACCCGAAGTAGTGTTGCCCGAATTTACTACAGTAGAATTTGTAGAGGGTGGCGTAGTATTTCCAAAGAAATATAATAATACCAATAAAATTAAACCTCCGCTAAGAAGAACAAGTTGTTGTTTTTTCACGAATAATAATTAAACCGCAAAGTTATTGTGTAACTTTGATTTGTTTTACCTCATTCACAAATTCTTTAGAAGGTTTAAATGCAGGAATGTAATGTTCAGGAATAGTTACTGCCACATTTTTCTTAATGTTTCTTCCAATTTTTGCAGCGCGTTTTTTAGTAATAAAGCTTCCAAAACCACGGATATAAATATTTTCACCTTTAGAAATATTTTCCTTTATTTCTTTTATCAGTGATTCTACTGTTACCAGTACATCCACTTTAGGAATCCCGGTTTTGTCTGAAATGTTATTGATAAGGTCAGATTTTCTCATACAGGGTTTTTTTTAGTTTGAAGGTTATAGTAAAATTTAAAAGTAATATAAAAGCTGATTTTCAAGAAAGAATTTTTTTATTTTATTATAAATGGTTTTCTGAAAGGCAGCACGTTATCAAAAAATAATGAAATTTTTATGTTACCGGCTTTTGTGCTTCTGCCATCGTCCCTTGCGTCGCTCCAAAGGAGCCCCTTTGGGGCACTCTTGTACTTTAGAATTTTTTATTTAGCAAGCAATCATCTTAAATTTTGCAGTAACAAGTTATAAAATTTAATAACTGAACACAAAAATTATCTTGACAGAAAACATTTTTAACCGTCAAATTTCATGCAAACCCATCACTTTCCCTGTATGCTTTTATTAAAGACATTTCTCCTTCTTTTCCTTTACCGGCCATTCCATGCTCCATTCCTAAAATTCCTTTGTAACCTTTATTATATATATGTTTGAAAATATTTTTATAATCCATTTCACCTGTACCGGGTTCATTGCGTCCGGGATTGTTGCCGATTTGCAAATAACCAATTTCTTCCCATGCTGCGTCAAGATTGTTAATAATGTTGCCTTCGTTACGTTGCATGTGGTACATATCGAATAAAAACTTGCAGGAAGGGCTGTTCACTGCCTTGCACATCGCGTAAGTTTGATCTGAATGACGAAGAAAAAGATCAGGTGTATCACTTAAAGCTTCAAGTACCATAACTAAGCCATGCGGTTCAAAAATTTCACAGGCAGGTCGTAATGCTTCAATCACATTTGACGTTTGATAATCAAAAGGCAAACTTCTTTCATAATTCCCCGGAACAACTGTCATCCATTTTGCATTGCAACGTTTGGCACATTCAACTGCTTCTTTGCAACTGTTCCAAAATTTCTCCCGCCATTGTTTATCACCAGAAGTTAATGAAGTTTTCACAGGCCAATGATCAAAGTTGATCACAAAAACTCCCATACTCATTCCAAGTTTTGCAAGAGCATCACCAATCTTTTTTTGTTCGTCAACAGGTCTATCCATAAAACCATTGTCTTCAATTGCACGAAATCCCTGGTCGTAAGCAAATTTTATTTGATCTATAAAATTATCTCCTGCAGTGTTCTTAAACATTCCATCATGAATTGCATAATTAAGGTGAAATGGTTTGTCATCTTTTTTATTACCATCAGCTCCTGCTTTGCAAGCTGCGGCAGTTATTAAACCTGCACCTGCCAAAACAGACTGCTGCATAAATTTTCTTCGTTGCATAGTTTTAATTGATGAGAATAAGGATACCAATTCTTCAGCGGCATTATAAAATTTGGAAACAAAAATATTTACGCTAACACTTTCTCTTCAATTTTTCCTGTTTTCTTATTTTTTAAGATTACTTTCTTTGCACCGTAGTGTGTCACTTCTTCTTTCACCAAATAATGATCTGCATCGTATTCATTCAAATGGCTTTCTTTTGTTAATCCGGTTTTACCTCTCCAGATGTCAAGCTTTACAGGTTCCCATTGTTTTGTTTTTGCTGATTTATATGCTGCATCAAGAACAGCGTTTACAACATACCCATCATAAAAAGTTTCTTTTGGTTGTTTGCCTTGCTCCATACTGTTGAACATATCCATGAACATGTGATTATAACCAAGTTCATTCAACTCGTCACCAACGGGAAATAACCAGCCTGTGTTGCTTTCAGCTTTTTCCGCAACATAATCTGCGCCCTTGCCTGTTGTAAACATTTCAAACCCTGTTCTTAAAAAATTATTTATCCAAATCGTTCCTTCAGTTCCCATTACTTCATCGCGAAGATCCAGACCACCGCGAAATGTCCAGCTTACTTCAAATTGCCCGATAGAACCATTCTCATATTTTATCAAAGCAATTCCATGATCTTCTGCGTCGATTGGTTTCACTTGTGTATCTGCCCAACACATTACTTCAATGGGTTTGATGTCTTTTCCAATGTAACTTCTTGTTATCTCCACACAATGGCAACCGAGGTCAAGAATGCAACCGCCACCTGCTTGTTCAATATCCCAGAACCAATCACTGTGCGGACCAGGATGTGTTTCTCTTGATTTTGCCCAAAGTATTCTTCCAAGCGCACCATTCTTTACGCTTTCATGTGCTTTTAAAAATTTTGGTGTATAAACAAGATCTTCAAGATAGCCGTTGAAGATGCCGGCTTTTTCAACTGCTTCAAGCATACGTTTTGCCTCTGCTGCATTGCGACCTAAAGGTTTTGTTGTGATCACTGCTTTTTTGTGTTTGCAGCAAAGCATCACCGCTTCTTCGTGTTTGTTGTTGGGCAATGAAATGCAGACAACATCAACATCAGGACGTGCAATTGATTCTTCCATATTGATTGTCCAATGATCAACCTTATAATCCTGTGCAAATTTTTTTGCACTTTCTTCTCTGCGTGAAAACACGCTTACAATTTTGTCTCTGCTTCTGTAACCTTGCAATGAGTCTGCATAAAAACGTCCGATGAAACCGGAACCGAGCATTGATATTCTCATAGTTAATAGTTTATAGTTTGTAGTTTTTGTTGAGAAAAATTCCGAACGTACAAGTGAGTGACACAACCGGCGATGCCATAAATACTGCTGCTGACTTCATAAAAATTCTTACACTAATTCCAAATTATCAAATCCTTTAAACCATTGGCACCGGCTCTGCATGTGCAGCAGTTTTTTTATTGTCTTTGAAAAATAATACAAAGAGCACAAGCACTGCTGCGGCAATTGCTGCAGGAACCATCCAAACACTTCTCCAGTTTACTATATCGTTTATTGTATAATGATCTTTTACATAGCCTGACAGCAAAGTGCCTATCCACATACCGATTCCATAAGTTGCCATTGTGATCATACCCTGCGCCTGGCTTTGAATGCGCACACCTGCTTTGCTATCGGTATAAATTTGACCGGTAACAAAAAAGAAATCAAAACACACGCCATGCAGAATAATCCCGGCAAAAAGCATCCACAAGTTTGCGCCTGCATCGCCATAACCAAAGAAAAGAAAGCGGACTGTCCATGCGATCATTCCAAGAGCTATCATCCATTTTACACCAAGCCAGCGAAAGAAAACAGGAATGAGTAAAATAAAAACCGCTTCGCTGAATTGCCCGAAGGTCATGTTACTTGTTGCATCTTTCATTCCTGCATCAGTAAGAAATAAATTCGTAAAACTGTAGTAAAATGAAAGCGGAATGCAGATCAAAATAGATGCGATGAAGAAGATAGTGAATGAACGGTCTTTAAATAAAACAAAAGCATCAGCACCGAGTATTTGCGAGAAGGTTGCTTTTGTGCCTTTTGCTTTTGGTGGTGTATCAGGTAAAAAGAAACTTAGCAAACCTAAAACTAACGATGCCACCGCAGCCATTTTAAAAGTAAATGCAAGCTGATCTGTGCTTACATGAAAAACTTTATCGATCATCCACCCCGTTACAATCCAACCGATGGTTCCCAACACGCGGATAGACGCAAACTCTTTACTGGGGTCGCTCATTTGTCTGAAAGCAACTGAATTAGCAAGTGCCAGCGTTGGTGCATACATCAGTGAATACAACAACAGTATCCAATAAAACACATCAGCATCGCCTATTTTCGTTATATAATATAATAGTGCGGCTCCAATCAAATGCAACACACCCAACACGCGTTGCGCAGAAAAAAATCTGTCGGCGATCATGCCAACAAAAAAAGGAGAAATAATTGTTGCGATTGCCATGGCACTATATGCTGCGCCTACCTGTACACCGCTTGCATGCAAAACTTTATCGAGATAAGTTCCCATTGTAACATACCATGCACCCCAAACAAAAAATTCGAGGAACATCATCGCCGAGAGTTGAATGCGTGTGATTGATTTCATTTCTTTAATTCGTTGATTTAATTTTTATGAACCCAGCTAATTATTACTATTAAACTTTCGTTGCGTCGCACACTTGTACGTTCTGATCACTGCTCAGCAACAACAGACATCTAAAATGAACGGGAAAATAAAAAGGTGTATGCGACATAGCAACGTTTTAGAAAATCAGCGCAGTAAATTACGAACAAATCTTTTTGAAAAAATCACAGAAAAAAATTTCTTTTTTTTGAAAATAAAATTGATTTATTAAAAACATTTTTTGAAAAGGATTTTGCAAAGTGTGGAAATTTCGCAGAGCGATTCAAAAAAGTTCCGTTCACATCAATAAATCAACGATTAAAAAGATAAATTGTTCAAACGTTATATAATATCATAATTTTCAAAAATTTTTTTTGTGGATGTACTTACGCTCAACGGTATCACCAAATATTATGGAAGAATCCGCGCATTGAACAATGTTTCATTCATCGTTCCTGAAGGAAGCGTGTTTGGTATTCTCGGACCAAACGGGAGCGGCAAAACAACAATGCTTGGTATTATTATGGATATTATTCGCCCTACTTCAGGAAGCTTTACTTTTTTTGGAGCACCACCCACTGCAGGCATGAGAAAACAAATCGGCACTTTATTAGAAACGCCAAACTTCTATCATTATTTATCTGCGGAAAGAAATCTCCGCATTGCCGCAGAAATAAAAGGGAAAGGGCATAATCAAATTGATTATGTTTTGCGCAAAGTGGATTTGTATCAACGTAAAGACAGTAAGTTTCAAACTTATTCGCTTGGCATGAAGCAAAGACTTGCAATTGCTTCATGTTTATTAGGCGATCCGAAAGTTTTGGTTTTCGATGAACCAACAAATGGTCTCGATCCTGTTGGCATTGCAGAGATAAGAGAGTTAATTAAGAACATTGCAGCAGAGGGAAGGACAATCATCATGGCAAGTCATCTTCTTGATGAAGTAGAAAAAGTTTGTACGCATGTTGGTATTTTAAAAATGGGTGATCTTCTTGCTGCAGGAAAAGTAGATGAAGTTTTGGTGAATGAAGATATTGTGGAAGTAGGCGCAGCGAATATTCAATTGCTTGAACAAACATTGCATTCATTAAATGGTTATACAAGTTTAAAAAAGAACAAGGAAGTTATACAACTATTGTACCCTGTTGGTACGGCCAATCTCGAGAATATTAATGAATACTGTTTTAAAAATGGAGTTGTTTTGAATCATTTGCAGTTGAAGAAGAAAAGCCTTGAAACAAAATTCCTTGAACTCACGAATAAATAAATCATGTTACAATTATTAAAAATTGAATGGCTGAAAGTAAAAAATTACAGGACCTTCTGGATACTTTCTGCCTTATACTTGTTGAGCATTTGGGGAATCAATTATATAGTTTATGTAATACAGTCGAAAATTTTTCACGATAAAAATGCCAAAGATGCGGCACAAATGTTTTTAGGCGGACCTCCTTATGCTTTCCCAAAGGTTTGGGCAATGACATCTTATGTAAGCAGTTATCTTTTATTCATCGCCGGGTTGATAATGATCATTATAGTAACAAATGAATTTTCTTTTAAAACTCATCGTCAAAATATTATTGATGGCGAAACCCGAACACAATTTATTGTAACCAAACTGATGTGCGGTGTAGTGGTAGCGCTGGTTTCAACATTGTTTGTTTTTCTTACTGCAATATTTTTTGGAATAACTGCAGGAGAAGGAACTTTCAGCTTTGAGAACTTTGAATATATATTTTATTTCTTCCTGCAGGCACTGAGTTATTGCTGGCTTGCAGTTTTCTTTAGCTTGCTTTTTAAACGAAGCGGAATTTCAATTGGCGTGTTCTTTCTTTACACAATCGTTTTGGAAAATGTTTTGGTGCAGGCGTTAAATTATTATGCAAATGGCACCGGAAGATATCTTCCCATTCAAAGCAGTGATGAATTATTGCCATTACCATTTCTTGAAAAAGTTCAACAACAGATTTCAAAGACTGAAGTAAACGTTACGCTGCAATTAGCATTTGTGCTTGCTTACCTCGTGATTTATTTCTTTTTTAGCAGAAGAAAATTTGAGACAGATGATTTGTGAGTTTAAAACAATGCTATTTTGAAACATTCAGTTTTTTCATAAGCTCTTCCATGTAATGTTGA
>Ga0070664_100005017_pt1 | contig 10609 bp, 10 predicted proteins | sample KBSC73metaG_FD_65863 | JGI IMG/M metagenome (GOLD analysis project Ga0070664, IMG submission 65863) | Corn rhizosphere microbial communities from Kellogg Biological Station, Michigan, USA - KBS C7-3 metaG | ecosystem: Host-associated > Plants > Roots > Rhizosphere > Soil ... | reverse complement strand
GCCGGTTGCGGTAGCCGTCGGCCACGTAGATCTCGTTCGAGACGGGATCGATCGTCAGGTTCGCCGGCTGGCCCAGGTTCCGCGTGTCGGCGCTGCCGCCGTTGGTGCCCGGCTTGCCGAACTGCTGCAGGAACTTCCCCTCGCGCGTGAACTTCAGGAGGTGCGCGTCCTTTTCGCCGCTGCCGGCGAGCCACACGTTGTCCTTGGCGTCCACGAACACGCCATGTTCGGTCTGCGGCCAGTCGTAGCCCTGGCCCGGGCCGCCCCAGGAATGGATCAGCGTGCCGGTCTGGTCGAACTCGAGCACCGGCGGCGCCGGAATGCAGCAGTCCGCCTTGGGCGGGGTGTCGTCGGCCCCCGTGAACCGTTCGTTCGAGGCCAGCGACCCCGGCCGCTGCACCACATAGAGGTGATCCTGGCGATCGACCGCCATCCCCCCGATCGGGCCGATGGCCCAGTTTTCCCGCATTGGCTTGGGAAAGGTGGGGTCGTACTCGAAGATCGGCACCGTCGCGCCCGGCGCCTGGGCCGCGGGCGCCGCCTTCCATATAAGCGGGGCGGCAAGGATCGCGGTGATGACGGCGGCACGGCGCAGCAGCTTCATGGCGGCACAACGATAGCCCGAGCCATGTCGAAATGTGCCGGTCTCGTTCGACGTGTGGACAGGAGGACGTGACGTCATGGCCGTGGTCATCTCGAAGGACGGGACCCGCATCGGATTCGATCGCCAGGGGCAGGGGCCGCCGGTGGTGCTGGTGGACGGGGCGATGTGCTATCGGGGCTCGGGACCGATGAAGCCGCTGGCGGCGAAGCTGGCCTCGCATTTCACCGTGTTCACCTACGACCGGCGCGGGCGCGGCGAGAGCGGCGACACCCAGCCGTGGTCGCTCGAACGGGAGGTCGAAGACATCGCCGCCCTGGTACGCGAGGCGGGCGAGCCGGTGTACCTCTACGGCATTTCCTCCGGGGCGGTGCTGGCCCTCGAGGCGGCCGATCGCGGCGTGCCCATCCGGAAACTGGCGCTCTATGAGGCGCCGCTGATGCTGGACGATACACGGCCGCCGCTCGGCGAGGACTTCCTGCCGAGGATGAAGGCGCTCATTGCCGCGAATCGTCGCGGCGACGCGGTGAAGATGTTCATGAAAGCCGTCGGCGTGCCCGCCATCGGCATCTTCTTCATGCGGCTGATGCCGGTGTGGAAGAAGCTCACGGCCATCGGCCATACGCTGCAGTACGACCTCGGGATGACCACTCCCTATCAACAAGGCCGGCCGCTGCCGGCGGGGCGGTGGTCGAGCGCGGCGATGCCGGCGCTGGTGATGGACGGCGGCAAGAGCCCGGCGTGGATGCGCAACGCGCAGGCGGCCATCGCCAAGGTGCTGCCGCATGCGACAGCCCGGACGCTCCCCGGCCAGAACCACATGGTGGGGGCGGACGCGATTGCGCCGGAGCTGATCGCATTCTTTGCGTGAATTATCCTGAGGCGTGCTCGCAGACCACGACGACACGTTCGAGCATTTTCGCCAGCATGGCTGGATGCGTGTACGCGCCGCCTTCAGCGTTGATGACGCGGCGGCGATGCGCGCGGCGGCGTGGCGCGCCCTGGCCCAGGTCGGGATCATGGAAGGCGATCCATTGACATGGAGCAAGGAGCGGCCCGAGCATTTGCAGCAGGTCAAGAACGATCCCGCGTTTCGGGCGGTCGGCGGTGCGCGAGTGCTCACGGCGATCGGTGCTGCGCTCGAGGGCCAGGCGTACGAGGAGCCCAAGAACTGGGGCGCCCTGTTTCTAGCCTTTCCCTCAGACGCGACGTGGAATGTGCCTTCTCGCGGCTGGCATGCCGACGCGAATTACCTGAGCGAGTTGTCCCCGCCGGAAGGGGTGCGGACGCACGCGTTGTTCGGCGACGTGGCGGGCCGCGGCGGCGGTACGCTGATCGTGTCGGGCTCGCACCGCCTGGTGCACCAGTACTTCAAACAGCATCCGCCACCGCCGGGCACACGCGGCGCCGAATATCGTCAGCTGCTTCAAGGTCACCCCTATCTTCGCGACCTGCATACCGAAGGCGATGGCGACGAACGCGTGGCTCGTTTCATGGACCGCGCGGAAGAGCATGGCGGCCTCGCGCTGCAAGTGGTCGAGAACACCGGCGCGGCGGGCGACGTCCTGCTGCTGCATCCGCTTGTGCTCCACGTCGCCACGGCGAACATTGGCAAGCAGCCGCGCTTCCTGCTGAGTGGCGGCGTAGATCTTCCGTCGATGTGGACGGGCTAGGGCTGCGACAAGCGAGCGAGGACGGTGTCGAGCTGCTCGCGTGAGAACACGGCGACGCCACCGGTCTGCTCGGCCAGCGTCCGGAGAGACGCGCGACCGGCCTCCGTGAAGGCCGTCCATTCCTCAGGGCGCACGTCGGCCGGCGGCTCCCGCATGGCAGCCAGGTCGGGTACCGAGATGACCACGAGCGACGCGCGCGCCTCGCCCGTCGCGCGTACGACTTCCGACATGCCCGGCACCATGCGCGCGTCGTATCCGTCGGTCACGTACACGATGGTGAGCGGTCCGGTAGCCACTTCCGCGACGCGCTCGATGGCCTGGGCGATCACGATGTCGGTGATCGAAGCGCGGCGTCGCACGATGGCGGTGCGATCCGGATCGCCGAAGGCGTTCAGCTGTTCGCGTAGTGCGAGGGCGTTGCCGGTGACGCGGCTGACCCAGGCGCGCAGGCTGGCGCCGCCTTTTGTCGGCTCCAGGCGGAAACCCGGCGAGCCCGTTGTGACCAGGGACCACGTATCGGCCTCGCGTCCACTGCTCGACAGGTCTTGAAGCAGTCGTCGTACGCGTGCAGTGCCGCGGACATCCATGTGGACGTCGTCGACCACGACCAGGTACGTACGCGGCGCCGGTGCCTGGACACGTCCGGCGAGCGACGCGTTGAGTTGCTCGCGTGAGAACGCGGCGATGCCGCCGGTGCGCTGCGTTGCCGCGAGGGCAGCCGCCGCGAGGAGTGCGACCCCGAAACGGGACATGACGTCAGGTTGGACGGACGGCACGGCCAAACGGCTTGCAAAGGGCTTCAGGGACGCGCGGTTTCGCATTGCATCAGCCGGCGCGCCTCGGCAATACTCCTTGGCCATCATGGCGGGGTGTCGGGTGGCGCTGGTCGTGGCCGCACTCGTGATCGCCACGGGCTGCGCGTCGCGGCGTCCGGTGCCGGCGCAGGCCCTTCCGGGCCCGCCGCGCGTGGACGATCTGACGGCGCTCGTCGAGCGGGGCTGCTACCGCTGTCTCGAACGGGCGTACGAGCTGGCGCACGCGCGCGGTGCGCAGCAGCAGACGTTCGAGTCGGCCGTGCTCCTGGTGCTGCGGTCCAAGGAGCTGGGGCTGCCGTTCGGCGACTGGCTCGCCAGGGCGCGGGCCGCCGCGCCCGAGGGAGAGGCTTCGGCCCTCTACCTGACGATTGCCGACGCCATCCCGCCCGATCGGCTGAGCGAGGAGCGCTACGCGCTGTTTGAAATGGGCATGCGGAACGTGCGCGGTTCGCTGCCGTCGTGGCGCGAAGCGCTGCGCAGCGGCACCGCATCCGAGCTGTTTCGCAGCTATCTCGATCTGGCGCTGGTGTGCTCGTTCGGGCGCGTCAACGAAGACGCGCAGAGCTACACCGGGGAGCTCGATCCCCTGGCCGGCGTGCCGCTCTACCAGTACGCGGTCGGCGTCTGCGACGCGGCCAAGGCGCCACGGCTGCAGGCGATGCGTACGGCCAACCCGGAGTTCGTGGACGCGGACTACGCGCTCGGCCGGTTCCTGGTTGAAGACCGCACCAGCGGCGATCAGGAGGGCGGCCTCCGGCGCCTGGAATCGGCGGCGGCCGAATTCCCGCGGTCAGCGGCGATGAAGGTGTGGATCGGCAACACCTATCGCGGCTGGGAAGAGTGGCCGGCGGCGCTCGAAGCCTACGACGCCGCGCTTGCGCTCTCGCCCAGACATCCCGATGCTCTCATCGGGCGCACGATCGCGCTGTCGCAGCTGGGACGCGCGCAGGACGCCATCGCGACGGCCACCACGGTGATCGACGGCGGCCAGTGGATGGTGGGCGAGGCCTACTACTGGCGCGCGTGGAACCAGCTGCGGCTCGGCAACCTGCCGCTGGCGCGCGAAGATGCAGACCGCGCCCGCACGCAGATGGCCAACGCGCGCGTGTTCGTGCTGTCGGGCGTCATCGAATGGCGCCTGCACCGGCTCGACACTGCCGAGCGCGATTTCCAACAAGCCGTGCTGATCGATCTGGGCGAGTGCGAAGGGGCGTTCGATCTGGGCATCGTCCGCGACGAGCTGCGCCAGGTTCCCCAATCGCTGGCGGCGTTCCGGCAGGCGGGGCAGTGCAACGACCTGTCGATCAAGCTGCGCCGCGAGGCGATTGCCAAAATCGAAGCGGGGCCCGGGACGCCAGCGTCGAAAACCCGCGACGCCGCCCGGCACGAGCGCGCGCTGCACGAGCTCGAAGAGCGGCGCGACGAGATCGCCCGCGCGATCGCCGCGCTCGAGAAGGCGGCGAAAGGCTCGAACTAGTGGTCGGCGGCGCGCGCGGGCAGCCGCAGGGTGAAGGTGGTGCCCTGCCCTTCTTCGGACTCCACGGCGATGAAGCCTCCCATCGCGCGCACGCAGTCCTCGACGATCGACAGGCCAAGACCGATCCCGCCGACGTTCGTCGTCGCGGGATTGTCGGTGTGCGCGCGGGTGAAGCGTTCGAAGATCTTCGAGAGCGAGGCAGGAGGGATGCCGACGCCGTTGTCCTTCACGTGAATGTGCAGCCAGCCGTCATCCGAGTCGCCGTCGAAGATCTCAACGTAGCGATCCGTCTTGGAGGGGTCGGAATACTTGACGGCATTCGACATCAGGTTCACGAACGCCAGCTCGAGACGGCCCACATCGACCACGGCGGTCGCCACCGTATCAGCCACCCGGACCTCCACGCCACGGGCCTCGGCCATTTCACGAAGCTGCCGCGCTGCTTCCTGCGCGACTGTGGCGATCGACACGGCCTGTAGTACCGCGTTGTCGCCGTTGCTCCGTACCCGGGCGATCGACTCGAGCTTGCGCGTGAGCTCCACCAGGCGCTGAACGTTCCGTTCCAGGACGCTCAGCGTGTGTTCGTCACGCGGCGCGGCGGGCTGCCCCTCGCGGAGGAGGCGGACGCCGAACTGCAGCGCTCCAAGCGGCTGACGCCATTCGTGAGCCGCCATGCGCGTGAACTCGTCCAGGCGAGTGGCTTGATCGGCAATCGTGCGGGTATAGAGACCCACGAACACTTCCACGGTGGCCTGCGACAACACGCCGACGGCCTGGTGCACGCGCGACACCAGTTGGATGGCTTCGGCGGGCATCGGGGCCATCTCGGTGCGCTCCAACTCCTCGAGCACGAACGTCACCAGCACATGCCCCAGAATCTGATACTCGCGTACGACCTGGTGCAGCGACGCCTGTTGTGCGTGTCGAAGCGCGCCCAGTTCGCCCGCCTTGTCGAGAATGACCGTGTTGGAGGCGATGGCTTCGCCTTCCGGTTGCCGCAGGTAGTTGCTGATCTCGAGGATGAGCGACGGAATGTGATCCAGCAGACTGTTGGTTGGAAAGATGTCGCGCGCGTCGACGGGCAGGATGTCGAGGAGCCGCTCGAACCATCGCGCAGCCAGCGCGCGGTGCTCGCTCCGCATGCGCGTGGCAATGGCATCGCCGAAATCTGTAGTGATCATCTCTTCACCTGCGAAGGTGAAGTATAGAACGGGCAGCCGAGGTTGACGATCAGCTGGGCTTGAGGTCGAGCCCGAACGCCCCCACCTCGTTTCTGGGGCGGATCTCGATTCCGGAGGCGAGGAGATGCCGAAAGATGGCGAAGTTGAGGTCGCTCTTGAGGGTGGCCGAGGTCTTGAGATGTTCGACGCTCCAGACCTGGAGTTGAAAGCGGAGCGTCGCCGGGCCCACTTCAGCGAATTCCACCTCGGGTGGGGGCTCGGCGAGCACACCGGAGTGCGCTACGGCCGCCGCGAGCAGAATCTTGCGGACCAGCAGCGGATCTGACGAATACGACACGTGAAACGGCAGCAGATACGCCGTCAAGCGGTCGGGCCGGCTCCAGTTGGTCACCCGCTCCGACACCAGCTGTGAGTTGGGGACGAGGGTTGCGACGTTCTCGTCCGTGACGATCGTGGTGGCGCGCGCCCCGATTTCGCGCACTTCTCCGATCACGCCGCCGATTTCGATCCGGTCGCCCACTTTGAGGGGGCGCTCGAAGAGCAGGATGAGGCCACTGAAGAAGTTGCTGGTGATGTTCTGCAGCCCGAAGCCGAGGCCGACGCCGATGGCGCCCACCAGGACGTTCAGCGACGTGAGGTCGATGCCCGCGCTTTGCAGTATCACCAAGGCGCCGAGCAGGACGATGGCGTACCGCAGCATGACGCCGACCGCCTCGCGCATGCCGATGTCGAGCCCCCGCCGCGCCAACACGGAGTCCACCAGCCAGCGCGTCGCCTTGCGGCTGCCCCAGATCAGGAGGCCGGTCAAGGTGACGACGACCAGCAGGCGCAGCGGCGTCACATCGCTGCCCGCGATTCCGGAGCTCAAGAGCGTGACGACGCGGCCCCAGAGCTCGACAACAGGAGGCATCCAGTCTGGGCTATGCTGTTTTCATGCCTCCGAATTGATCCCTCCGCCGTAACCTCCAGCTCTACGTGCCGTATCACGTCGCCTCCCTCGAAGGCGTGATGCACGGCCTCTATCTCGTCTGGCTCGTGCACGAACGCGGCTTCTCACCCGCGCTGGTGGCCACCGTGCTGGCCGCCGGTGACCTGTGCGTGTTCGCGCTCGAGGTGCCCACCGGCTGGGTCGCCGATCGTCTGGGCCATCGCCTCAGCCTCATCACCGGCTCGTTCATCCAGGCGTGCGCCATGCTCGCGTTCTGGCTCGCGGCCAGCCCGCCGGCGCTGCTCGCCGCCACGCTGCTGGTGGCGCTTGGCGACACCTTTCGTTCCGGCGCCGACGAAGCGCTGTTGTACCGGAGTTGCGCCGCGCTCGGCCGCGAAGCGGAGTTTCAGTCGATCGAAGCGCGGACGCGATCGGTCGGGCTGATCGCGCTCGTCGGGCTGCTGGTGGGAGGCGGTGGGCTCGTCGTCGTGGCCGGCTACACGGCGGCGTGGATCACGGAGTTCGTGTTGAGCGCCCTCGGGCTGGTGCTGGCGTGGCTGATGGTCGAGCCGCCCGAGGCGCCGGAATCAGCCGCCTATGCCACCGACGGAATCCGGGCCGGCGCGTGGTGGGCCGCAAAAGGCGCCGCTGGCAAATGGTCCATCTTCCTGTCGCTGATCCTGCCGGGCGCGTGCATCGACGGCTTTGCGGCGGTGGCGGGGTTTCTTGCGCAGACCGGCGCCGATCCCGACGTTGCCGGCGTGACCGCGCTCGTGGCCGTGATGACGCTGACCGAAGCCGCCGGAGCGTGGCTCGCCGCACGCGTCTGGCGGAACGACGGGCGCCTGCACCTGCGGCTCCTGGCCTGCGCCACCGCGGTTCTTGCGGTGTCGCTCGTAAGTTCGGCCGGAGTGGCAGCGGCCGCCGTGGCCCTGGCCTTTTTCCCGGGCCTCATTCACCCGCTGCGCGCCGCGGCCCTCCAGCGTGTGGCGGCCGACGGCGTGCGCGCGCGAATGGCGTCGTTCGCCAGCGCGTGCGATATGGCGTGCACCACGCTCGGGCTGCTGGCGGCGGGTGCCCTGAGCGCCCGCCGCCGCCGCCGCTGAGCGTCTAGCGGCGCAACGCCTCAGTGCTTGGCGCCGGCGAGGTCCGACACGTCGGGCACCTCCTCGCCGAGCGCGGTTGCCAGGTCGATCTGGTGTTCCTGTTCCTGCCGCAGGATCTCGCGGATGTCCTCGGCGATGCCGTACTCCTGCATCGCCTCGCACTGCCTCACGCGCTCGCGGTAGTTCCTCACCGTCTCGTTCTCGTTATCGAGATCGAACCGCAGCAGCTCCTTCGGCTTGTCCGACATCTTGACCTCGAGGGCCTTCGTCGTCGGCGTACCACCGAGGTAGTCGATGTGCTTCGAAATCTTCAGCGCGTGCTGCAGCTCCTGCGTCGCGTGTTTTTCGAGCTCCTTGGCAATCGCCATGTACTCGGCGCCCTTCAGCACCTGTGAATACACCACGTACGCGATCACCGCCTGGTATTCGCGCGAGAGGTCGCCGTTGAGAGCCGTGATCAGCTCCTTGCGCGTCATCGTTGCCGTGGCCATATGCTCCTCGTTCGCGCTAGTTGGTGCCGCCGGTTACCTGCACTTCGGTGGCCACGCGCTTCACGCCGGGCACGGCATGCGCCACCTGCACGGCCTCGAGGTGGGTCTGCAGCGTGTCGGTCTTACCCGCCAGCAGCACCACGCCCTTGTTCACCGACTGCAGCTTGATGCCGCTGTCGTTGATCCGCTTGTTGGCCTTGAAGGCCGCGGCCACGCTGTCCTTGATCTGATCGTCGCTGCGTTCCACCGACTTCTTCGCGGCGTCGGGCACGACCTGCAGCAGGTTCTTCACGTCCTTCACGCCGTCGATGCGGCGCGCCGTGGCCTCGGCTTTCGCCTTCTCCCCGTCGGTCGGCACCTTGCCATGGAGCGTGACGACACCTTGGACCGTGTCGACATTGAGATCGGAGGTGCTGACACCCTCGGTGGTCATCAGCGAAATCTTGGTCTTCATCGTCAACCACGCGTCCGGCGCGTCGGCCGCGTAGGCCAGCCCGGCCGCGACGGCGACGAGTAGCGGCGCTGTCACGAACAGACGAACGGCGCGCATGAGTGTGCGTTTCATCGTGGTTCCTCCAACCGTTGTAGAACGTGCACTAACTGAGCGGGCGTCACGGGGTGTATGCGTTGCGCTGGGTCCGCGCCCACCCGCTCTGGCGCAGCAACAGCAAGAGCCGGGCCGAAAAAAAGAACGGCCGGGCTTTTGGCCCGGCCGTTTCTGGAGGCGGGTCTCAAGACCCGCAACTACGTACGACTATCCGCGGACGTACATGTTGAACCACTCGATCGTGCGCTTCCACGCCGCGTCGGCCGCGGCCTTGTTGTATCGCGCGGGCGTGGCGTCGTTGTTGAAGCCGTGCACGGCGCCCGGATAGATGTGGCCCTCGTACTTCACGCCCGCGGCTTTGAGCGCGGCCTCGTATTCCGGCCAGGCGGCGACCAGACGCGCATCCTCGCCGCCGTGATGTACGAGCACCGCGGCTTTGATCTTCGGCACGTCGGCCGTCATCGGGGCCCCGCCGTAGAACGGCACCGCGGCCGCGAGGTCAGCGCCCATGCGCACGGCCAGTGCGTTGGCGATGCCGCCGCCGAAGCAGAAGCCCGTGACGCCCAGCTTGCCGGTGCTGTCGGGGCGCGACTTCAGCCACACCGCCGAGGCGTAGAGGTCCTCGGCCATCTTGGCGCGATCGACCTTCGCGAAGAGCTGTCCGCCCTGCTCGTCGTCGCCGGGATAGCCGCCCACCGAGGTGAGGCCGTCGGGCGCGAAGGCCATGAAGTTCTCGACCGCGAGCCGCCGCGCGATGTCTTCGATGTGCGGGTTGAGCCCGCGGTTCTCGTGCACGACCAGGATGCTCGGCAGCTTGGTGGTGCCGGCGCTCGCCGGCCGCGCCAGCAGTCCCTTGATGCTGCCGTTGCCGTTCGGCGATGGCACCGTGACCCGCTCGGTCTTGATGCGCGGATCGGTGGGCGACACCTGCTGCGCTGCGGCGTAGTTGGGTGTCAGCGCCTCGATCATCGCCGTGGCCACGGCGCTCGTGGCCGCAATCGCGTTGATGCGCGTCATGAACGAGCGCCGATCGATGTGGCCGTGAATGTACTGGTTATAGGCCTCGATGGCCTCGGCCGGCACGGTCTGGGTGGTCGGCTCCATGGCGGGTCCTCCTGCTGCTGCTACCTTCGAACGAGGTGGGGTATAGGGATGAAGCAGGCGGAGCGTATCACGCCGCTTGCTTGGTGAGGGAGCCGCGATACTCGGTGACGCCTTCGGTGGCCGCCAGGCCGGTCTTGTCGCCGAACGACGACACCCCGGCTTCGGAATAGGTCACGTCGATCTGCGAGCCGCGCAACCGTCCGGCCAGCACGATGCGCTGGTAGCGCTGCGTAAGATACCCGTTGGACGATCGCTCGAACGAGAAGTCCACGACGTAGCCGGTCTCGTTCGGCGAGCCGGTCACCGACTGCACGGTCACCCGCATCACTCCGCGCTCTGGCGGCACGTACTCGATCGTCTGGCCTTCGTGCGTGAGCTCCGTCTGACGGAAGCCGTTGGTGTCGTAGTAGGTCCACAGCGGCCGGCCGCTTGGCGCCACGTGCAGATCGCAGCCGAGGGTATCGGTGCTGCCGGCCTTCCGGAGCGTGCCAACCCAGTGGCCGCTCATCGAGGTGGAGGCGCCACCTCCGGTGCCAGTGCTGTCGCTGGCGGCGCGCGGGGCATCTGATGCGGGTGGCGGCTGTGGCGGGGGAGCGCCGGCGCTCGGCGGTGGTGGAGCGCTGCCCGGGATGTTGACCTTGAGCAGTTCGTTGATCGCACCCTTCACCGCCGCTTCCACGGCGGGG
>Ga0070664_100005015_pt1 | contig 10611 bp, 9 predicted proteins | sample KBSC73metaG_FD_65863 | JGI IMG/M metagenome (GOLD analysis project Ga0070664, IMG submission 65863) | Corn rhizosphere microbial communities from Kellogg Biological Station, Michigan, USA - KBS C7-3 metaG | ecosystem: Host-associated > Plants > Roots > Rhizosphere > Soil ... | reverse complement strand
AACGGATCGGTTTCCGTCCCGGCCAAAGCCTTAGCCGGACCGATATAATCCCACAGAGCGCCGAGAAATCGCTGCAAGCTCCCCTGACGCTGCGGCCTTGTAGGTATTGTCAGAGCGTCGGGGTTAAACGGCCAAATTCGGGGATTGCGGTTATGAAGTATCGTCGCCGCCTGATCGGCCGTCATCGGCCCTAGCCGCGCCGGTATTCTTACCGTTGCCGGATAGCAAACAATGACGGTTGGGTATCTCGGCACACCGTTAAGCGTTGGAATACCGTCGGTGCCGTAATTGTTGTTCGGCAAGCCGGCAGGAATTTGCGGCTCATATTCCGGGTGCCTGAGTTTCCCAACATTGACGATGGGGAGCTCTACGCAATCGGCAAAAACCGGAGCCGCGTAGAGGAGAAAGAGTAGTGCATAAAGCGGAATTGTGTTGTATAATCGACCATGCCTAAACATAAATTTCATGGAGAAGCGCGGCATGAAGCCTCTCCAGAATCCGTAGAGTATTCGATGTGGTGCGCTATAAAAGCCCGGTGCTTTAATCCCAAAAACAAGGCTTTTAGGTATTACGGCGGTCGAGGTATTACGATGTGCGAAGAATGGCGAAATGATTTTCCTGCCTTCCTCGCGTATGTTGGTCGGCGACCTAACGGGATGACGCTTGATCGCATTGACAACAACCGCAACTATGAGCCGGGAAATGTAAGATGGGCGGCGCTCATGGATCAACTTAGTAACCGCAGCAACACCCACCTTATTGAGTACAACGGCGAAAAGATGATGGTGAGCCAATGGGCGAAAAAACTTGGAATGAATCATAGAACTCTCAAAGCTCGCATCCAGCGTGGTTGGTCCATTGAAAGTGCCTTTACGAGGCCTGTTCCATACCCACACTAATGATTCTACTGTCACCATCATCGGTGTTAGTTGTTGCATCGACAGTAAATCTCCAGAACAATTCAGCCCCCGCGCTGCAAGTGCCGTCCGGGGTAACTGCCGCCGTAGTCTGTGAATAATCGTTATTGGCCGTCACCATCGTGATCGCGACCGTTTGAGCGGTGCCCCAGGTATTGTTTGGCGCCGTGCCGCTCGCCCGGCATTGCGCTTTAAAGCCGCCGGCAAATATCTGCGACGAGCTGTCCACGTCGTTGACGGTGAGGCGGAATTTGACCGTAGCTAGATTGCCCGCCATCGTAATAGGCAACGTTAAATGGCCGTCGAAAGTAGAGCTATTGGAGTCCGCGCAGCTAAAAGAGTAGATAACCGGGCCGCTGTTGATGGTCTGCTTTGTCGGATCGGCGCAGTTCGTACCATCCGGCGTAAGTGAGCCGCCATCCCATGACGCGCGTACCGGGGTCCAGATCGCATTGCCGGTGCCGCCCGCTAGTGCGTCTCTCAGAGTTTTGTTAGTGCCGGTACTGACCGAAGCATCGGTCCAGGTGCCGGTGCCGGGGGCGCCGTTATCGACAATCAACCCATTAGCGTCAATAGTAAGATTATGCCCGGCGGTAATAACGCCGGTAGTCGGCCGAATCGTCCCGCTGAAATTAAGAACCGTCCACGTCTTATCCGTGCTGGCAATCGCCGAGGTATCGAAAATGAGAAACGGCGAACTCCCGAACGTAGCGCCGCCCGATACGTTCAAGATGCCGCCGGACTCGGAGAGCACGCCGCCCGTGCCCGCGCTTGTCGCGCCTGTAGCGAGTAAATATTTGTTTGTAGTCAGGCCCGAAAGGCCGCCAGTGCTCGAAGTGCCACAACTGAAAGTGTGCGAGGTGTTGTCGTAGTTCAAGTGATTGCCAGCCGAGTCGGCACATGATGGGAGCAGGCTTGTAACGACACTGCCCGCGCCGCTAAAGATCGGCACGGCGTTATTAACCCCGGTCAAGGCGGCAATCGCGGTTAAATTGGCTGCAAGCGGTTGAACCTCGGAGAGGATTGCCAGCGTAACAGTCGAGCCGTTAAAGCCGCATTTTAGCCGGTGTGCGGTAGTGTCCATTGCGCAGCGCCCATCGAGTGTCGGCGTTGCGCCCGCTGCTTTAGGAAAAGTGAACGACGCTGCCGCGCCGAAGTCCTGATCCCCGGTCGAAATGGTATTACTCTGATCGGTCTGAACGACTAGCGAGCCGACGTTAAAAACCGGGTTGGCGCTGCCGTCTGTCGGGCTAACGCTGATTCTATTTGTAGTTCCGGTTAAAGTACGCGCAGCATAGGTACCCGCGCCCGTGCGCATCATCGTGCCGGTAGCGGAAAAGTCGGAGTCGCCTATTAGCCGCGTAGACGCATTAGGCAGCGTCATCGTGCGCGTAGTGGCGGCGGTAAAGCCGGAAATATCGAATTTTAAAATCTTAGACGGTGTAGCGGTATCAAACAGGCTCCAGCTATTTGAAAGCCAAGAATTAGCGCCGGTCCAGGCATAGCCGGATGCAACATTGACTGCGCCGGCGGGGATATCGCAGACGGTAGCGTTCTGCCCGGCATTGTCGGTACACGTCACCCCGCCGCCGGTAAAGTTCATTATCGGCCGCTGCGTCAGCGTGGTGCCGCCCTCGTCTTTGATCTGGTGGCCGGCGCCGGTGATTGAAATCGTTACATCGGTGGCATCATTGCCGACGTTATCCGTTGCCGTTATGCCGGTGCCTAAAAAGTTTAATTTAGAGCGGGCCGGGAGGCTCACGCCCTCATCTTGAAGCACATGCGCCGGATGGCCGGTTACAGTGTCGAGGGTGGAGAAATTATTGTTGTACTGCTCGCCCCAGGTGCCGGGTGCGGCCGGCGGCAAGGCTAGGTTTAAATTCGGAGTATAGGCAGTTTGAGATTGGGCGTCATTTGTAAGAAATTGCAACGTGCCAAATAGCACTAAACAGAGTAAAAATTTTTTCATTACGTTACCGTCCAGATCGTACCGCCAAAGGCGCCCGCGCCGACCTCTTCCATGCCGCCCAAAACCGTAATGTCGTTTAGACTTGTCGACTTCCACACATCTGACACTGTAGTAGTCGGTTGCCAGATCGTGGCGCCGAACGCGCCGGCGCCGACTTCTTCCATGCCGCCGAGCTTCGCCACATCGTTTAGGCTTGTGTCCTTGAATTGATCCATTTACCGCGTCCCTCCGCTCACTCGCCCACCAGGGGCGCCGCGCAGCGGTATGCTATCCGTTTGCTGCCCCTGGTTTTGCTCCATGTCCTGGCGGATATCGTCAAGCAGCATCCGGACATAACGAGCGTTGCGGGTGCCTTCCTCCGCCCCCCTGCTAACGCCTGAAACGACGGCCAGCGCCTTGCTCAAATTCTTGTTGCCCATCAACTTTTCGAGATACATCGGGTTGCCGATGGTGTACCAGACAACGCCTTGCGCTAACTGGCGGCCGGCGCCTGCCCAGTTTGCTGTGAAAGTGGCCTGTAACGCCTGGCCGACTTGCGCTATTGCCATCCACATATACGGGTTTGATATCCCCGAGCGCATGCCGCTCTTGGCCGACTGGCTAAGCTGATTAAGTTGTTTTTGAGCCTCGCTCACCGTGCCTTTTTGCCCGCGTATCTGCTCTTGTAACTGGCTCAAGTCCGGCCCGAACTGCGCTTTAGTGTCCTGCGCGGTTTCTTTTAGCCCCATTGTGGCAGTGCGGTTTTCGCGCATCGCCTTTAAGGCTGTTTTAGTGTCGATGTTGTACCGGGCTATAGTCGCATCGATGCCCTTGAGCGCTAAGTATTGATCCGGCTCTAAAGCTTCCTTGAAAGTCTCACCGTAGCGCGCCCAGTTACGGTGGAACTTCTGCGCGTCAAGCGTGCCTGTATTGATATCGGATGACAGACCTTGTAATTGTTTCAGCGCCGAGCCGGTAAGTTCTCGCCATGCCTCGGGGTTTTGCGCTGTATAGATCTTCTTGGCGTCACGGATCATCGAGATATTGGGCCGCGTGCCGCTCTCACCGGGTAGAAACACATTTGAAACCACCTGATCAGGTTTTAGGTTGAATACCTTCTGCGCTAACGAGTCCGGCCCGACTAGCTCGCTAATCTGCGCATGAAAAGCCTTGGCCTGCCCGAGCGCCTCGGCCGCTCCGGTCTGCGATAGCGCGTCCTGTACCTTGCCCTGCATCTGGCGTATTGCCGAACGCGCTGCAATGTTGCCGCTGTTGCCGTAGGATCTGCCCGCTTCGCTAAGTACCTGATCGAGCCGAATAAGTTTATTGACATTAACTGCCGGTGTATCCTCGCCGGTTAGCATGTTGGCAATTACTTGACGGTAGGTGTCCGTGGTCAGTTGTCCGCTCTGTTCCAGCCGGCTTAACTGCTCGATGGTATCCCTCGGCATGGTACGAAAGTCTTTGTCACTGTTAATCCAACTTACTATTTTCGCAGCCGGTTCGTTCGATGCGGCTCCGCCTGTTGCTGCGGGCACTCTGGGAGTTGGCTTTGCCGGTGGCTGTTCGGCGGCGTTCTTTCTAAGGCTGAGATACGTCCTCGCATATTGCTGACTCGCTTCCGATGGGTTACTGCTGCCGCCTTCGGGGTACATGGTCTCTCCTTCGATGATTCTTGCTCGTTCTTGGGCTTGGCGTTGGGCGAGTGTTAATTCTACCTGCGGATCACCCCGGAAACCCGATTTCCCCATTTCAATTTTGGTGACACGCGGAGGCGGCGGCGCTGGCGCTGCTTCGGACGGGCGTGGCACCCATGCCTCGTAGGTCGGAGAGGTCGGAGGTTCAACTGTCGTTGGCGCTGCGGGTCGGGCGATTGGCAGCGGTGCTGGGCGTGGTCTAGGCGGCTCTATCGCCTGTGCTGGGAGTTCTTCTTGTCCTGGGGGTATCTGCATAGCGACTCGCTTAGTCGCCGGCACGCCGCGTAGCTCCCCTTCAAGCCCGACTGCTTCATCTACAATGGGCTGTAATGCCGCCTGTGGCACAACCTCATCACCGAACTGCTTGGCGATATTCTCGTAGTTCTTGGATGACTGCGCATAGAGCCGCTTTGTCTCGCCTTTGATCACTTTGCCGAACTGCTGCCCCGCCTCTATCTTGCCTGGGGCCGCCTGCGTGACTGTATCGGCAAGATTAACCCCCGATACGTCCGGCGCGGTTGGCATAACCGGCCGCGTGTCTCTTAAAGTTCTCTGCTGCTGCCCGATATTGGTTAAAATATCCCCTTGCTGCGCCTTCAATGCGTTCTGTCTGTCGATTAACTGTTGCAACTCTGTTTTGGCGGTAGAAAGATTGCCTGTGGCATCCGCAATGCCTTGCGAGCGTGCTTCCAGTGCGTCCTTGAGCGCCCCTGGCCTATTGATGCCGCCGGCACTGGCTAGCGGGTCGAGCACGCGGCCTGCTGTCCTGAGCACGATATTAGGCGCGTTTCTAACTAACCCGGTGCCGCCCGCCGTTAGTGCCGTCGACGCCAACATACCGGCCGTTTCTGCCGCTCTTTCCTGACCGGCCTTTTGCTCCTCCGGCGTCATCTGGCTAATTGCCTGATACCGCCCCGGCTCAAATTGCTTCATGTGCGCTAACTGTTCCGGGGTATAAGGTGCTGCACCCTCTTTTAGCGGCTCGGTAACGTATTTCTGTGCTAATCCGGTAGGCACGGCATAAGCGGCGCGGCTTGCGCCTAGAAGCGAGCCAAAAATATTTCGTAGTGTCGGTGAGAAATTACCTATTGTCTCGGCGCCGGGATATTGAGCGGTAGACGGGCTGGTGGCCTCTTTCACGCCCGCTTTGAACTCATCGCCGATGTACTGCGTTAGCCCCTTTTTCTGCTGCTGCGGCGGTGCGGCTGAAAGATTCATATCCGCACCACCACCGCCCGGTATCTCACCGGCAGAGCGAAGCGTGTCGAGGTCCGCTTGCATGTGCGCCGGCAACTCCCCCGCTGCCTCAAGCGTTAAAAGATCGTCAACCCTGCCCATTACGGAATCCCTAAGCGCTTTTTGGCGGCCTTAACTTCTTCTGGCGTCGGTTTTCTTGCTTGCCCACCCGGCTGTCCTTGTGCTGGCACTGGTGCTGAGCCGGTAGGCACACCTTGACTATAGCGGCCTTGGCCGCTTGGCTGCGGGGCGCCTTTTGTTACTGTTTTAGTTACGTCTTTAGGCGTTAAACGAAAATTTCCTTTTATACTCGGAGTAAACCAGCCTTCGTCAAGCACCGGGCTGCCTTCTAGTGTATAGCCAAACTCGTCGGCAATCTGTTGTATCTGAGCCGGGGTTGTCATGCCGCGATCATTAGCCGCCTTAGCTATCTGCTTTGCCGCATCTGCTTGTATCGCCGGGGTTACTAAGCGCGGGCTCTCCGTCGTAGTACCCTGCCCTCCTGCGCCCCTACCTGAGCCGCCTAAGTCACGCAGGCTTGCCAAGGAATTAGCCGCTCCGGTTTGTGCAGTTATTAGTGCCCGGCGTTCCTCCAGTAGCGGATCTTCCGGTTTGTCGCGCTGCGGTAGGAATTGCTGAAGTCCTGGTGGATTAAGTATGCCGATATCTTGCGGTGACGGTTGCCCCGGCGCTGTCGGCACATTGGACAATCCTTCGCGTTGGCGTGCCGCACGTGCCTCTCTGTCTATCTCCCCCTGCGTCTTTGCCGTGCTTGCCTGCTTGGCAGCAATTTCAGCCGGGGTGCCTAACAGGTGCGCCATCAATTCGGGTTTAGCACCTATAACATCACCGAAACGTACTGCCATTTCCTGATCTAGCGGCCGGGGCGGTACAGCAGGAACATCCGGCCCCTTGACTAGCTCATTGCCGGTTTGCGGCCTCGGTGATGCCGGTAATCCTTGTAGATCCTCGCGGAACTTATTGAGTTCATCTTCTTTTATCCCTTGAAGGTGCGGCCCGATTAGCATATCCGACAATTTCTCAACTGCCGGCATTGGTAGACCTGCTTTGAGCGATGTTTGAATAAATTTCATCTGCAATGCAGGTATTTTCGTTCTATCGGTGTTAGCTTGTATTTCCTGAGCTAACGCCGGCAAATCATTATTGATGTATGAATCAAGATCACGCTGAGCTATAGTTTTGCCACCCGCTGCACGCGCAATGTTGCCAACCGGAGCGTTACCGCCCGCTTCTGCCAAAAAGTCGGCTAATCCCATAAATCAACTTTACCTTTATTTTGCTGTACCAAAACCAAAAAAACCGCCGCTGCCTTGAACGCCGCTACTCGTACCGCTGCTTTCACCTGTGCTTTGTCCTGTGGCGTACCTGCCAGACTCAATAGCGATCTGAATTTTTTTCAGCCATAAATTCAGTAATTGTTGAGCCGTATCGGTATTGAAACCCGTTTGCCGTGTTGCCTCCCCTACATCAAAGGCCGTGCGGTTCTGTGCGTCAGTCTGCTCGGCCCCGAGCCGGCCAAGCGCTGCATCGCGTGCCGCCTGCTGCAAGTTCTGGATATAGCTTCGGTCAAGACTCGAACGGGCCGAGCCTTCAAGGTACTGCGATGGGGAGTTAAGAGCGCCGGTCTGTGCTAATTCCTCGCGCTGATTGGCAACAGCCGTATTATAAGCCTGTGAAAGCTTGGAAGCGTTCGTGTCGTAAAGTGAGTTTTCGAGCTTGTCAAAACCACCTGGTGCAATGCCGGTATAGGCGCCCTTCACGTACTGCGGATTATACCCCGGCGCATTGCTAGGATCATTGGCATACTGGCTTGCAAGCCTCATAAAATCTTCGTTGTACTTTGTGCCGCTTTCCGATGTTGACTGCTGTTTTGACTTGCTCTTGCTCTTAGTGCTGCCGCCGCTGCCGGTAATACACTTGACAAGCGGGCCTGAGTATTCGTAGCTATCGCGCTCGACAACCGATCCTGTAGCAATATCGACAACGATTTTACTGTTGACTCGCATAGTTATGCCCTGCTCGAAGTTTCCCGTAGCGGTTGTTTTTGACAAAGTGAAACTCGAAACCGTCCTCTTTGTAACGATGAAACGCATAGGCGCGTGCTTCTAAAATCCGCACGATAGCGCTTATCATCTTGAGCGCGTTTCCCGGCATGATCAGCACGGCCACATAGACTAGCGGCCCGTGCGTCAAGTCGCATTTCATGAGCGTATCTAGTTCCTGGTTTCTAACCACGTTAATTAGCTCGGGGAAAAACTGATAATAGCCAAGCAGGAAATTGGGCTTATCCTCCGGAAAATAGAAAAGCCGGTTGTTTTTGTTGCACAACTCAAGCACCTGCTTGGCATCGGCGGCACTTAAGAACGGAAAGCGCTCAGCCATCATTTCAAGCAATAAATCAGTCATTTTCAGAAAATCAGCATCCGAAGCGTTACGTGATCCACACTAGTCTGCACGTAAATGTTCTTTGAATCCCACGGCGTAGGGCCGCTGTAAGTAATCGCTGCTTTGTCCTGCTTGATAACGATAAAGCCTAGCGGCACGGTGCCAAACCCGTGCTCTACCGCATACTCGAGATTAGCCGTGTCCGTTACCACTTCCGCGAACTGGCGCTTATCGATCGCATTATTGATAACCTCGTCCCACTGCGGATTTAAAGCCCCGGCGTCGGTAAAGCGCTGCAACTTATGCCCCCCGATACTCGGCCACGATCACAACGCCCTGCCCGCCGTCACCGCCGGCAAGCGCCGCTGAATCATCACTTAACCCGCCGCCGCCACCACCACCGTAAGCCTTACCCGGCTGCGGTGTAACCTGCCCGCCAACGCCTCCTAAGCCCCCGCCGCCCATAATAGATGAGCCGCCGTTGCCGCCGTAAACCACGTTGGCAAGCGACGCAAACCCGTGCTGGCCGTCACTGCCGGTGGCATTGACTAAGCCGTTAGTGCCTACCCCGCCGCCCGATTGCGCAATACCGATTGTGTTGTCGAACGATGAGAAACTGCCGCCTAACCCGCCTGTTGCGGTCAAGTGACTGCCGAAGCTAGACGTTACCCCCTGGGCGCCTGTCTGCCCGTTATTGCCGCCTATGCCGCCGGCGCCGACCGTAACGATTTCTGTAGCGCCCAGTGTTACCGCCGCAATTATCTTGCGCGAATAGCCGCCGCCCGAGCCGCCGCCGCCAGCGCGGGTAGAGCCGGGCACTCCGGTTGGCACCGGAGAACCGCCCCCACCGCCACCGCCGATCACAATCACGTCGATAAACAGCAAATTACTCGACTTTGTCCATGTACCGTTGCCGGTAAATGTCAAGATGCCGGCCGAGCCTACCTTGGTAGCCCGAATAGTGTTTAAATCCGCGCTCAGGTTGAGAATCTTGGACTGCTGAATATTGGCAAGCGCCGTAATATTAGCATCGTCTAAATTGCCGTTTACGAGCGTATAAAGAGTGTCGAAATCGGTATTTACCTGCGCCGCTTCGCCGCTCTTTGTCGTGCCGGCTACAAATGTGAATAGTTTACTGACAATACCCATCTTATGGACTCGTATTTAAAGTAAAAACGTCGTGAAAACGCCGGTCCTTGCTGCGCGACTCTATGGCCAGAGAGAAGAACTTAAATCTTGATCCGTCGCCGGTATTGAAAATCTTGGTTGAGTAGTAGCGGCCGTACTTGTAGTCGAGCACGCTGGTGCGCGCGCTGTTAAACGACGTGCCGCCCCATGTACCGATATCCCACGTGCCTACATCCCAAATCCCCGCCGGGGCATCTACCGTCATGTTGCCGGCCGATAGCTGCTTTTGAAAATAGTCGATTTGGTAATGCACCGTCTTGGTCGCATCGAATACCGGCTTTATCCAGCGCACCTGCTGATTATTGAACGGGGCGCCGAAATAGCGGGTTGTCAAGGAACAGGTATAGTCCACGCCCGCATCCTGAATACCGCTGTCAAGGCGCCTGATTATGCCGTTAGTGGAAAGCCCCGCTAAAAGCTCCCCGCTGTCGTTAATGCCGTCAAATACCGTGAATGAATCCAGGTTAAAGCCGGTGTATTCGGACCATGCTATCTGTGAGCCGGCCATGTCTATGTTAGTGCCGACCCAAAGCGTGTCATTAGCGCCGCCCGAAGTGTCGAAGCTAAACCAATACTGTCTTAGCTTGGGGTAATATTTGCCGACCGCGCCCCTGAAATAGCCGGTAAAGATAGGGGTTATTTTGTTACTGACCAGCGTTGTCGTATTGCCGTCGGTGATGTAAATGCCGTCCTTGCCGCAGAATATAACGCCTGCCGGTATGACCTGCCCGTTGCTCACTACCGTCACTACATCGGCCGACCACGGGGCTACACAGCCAACATCGGAATATTGCCGAAACACGTTGCCTAAGAGCGGGGAGCCTTGAAGACGCCACAGGCCCGAGCTCTTGCCGACAATCAGCATTTGATTCGCAGCCTTTATAAACTGCGCGGTGCCGCCCTTGTTATCGCCGATATTTAAAAGCGCCGCGCCCTGCCAAACATCATCGCGGGCTAGATCGCTGAACGCGACTTGATTCGGCTGAAGCACGTACAGGCGGTCTAGATACATTTCAATCTGAGAGCCGACCGGGGCGGCACCTAAAGCGCTCACCGTCGTGCCGTCGTAGGACTGCATCGAGCCGGCGTTGTTCTGCCAATAAACCTTATCTTTAGTCGACCAGCTGGTGAAAGAAACGCGCTGCCCTAAACTCTGCCCGCCGAGTATCAGAGTCGCCGCGCCGGTGCTGTCGTTCATCCGGTAAACGGCGGCGCCGGA
>Ga0070664_100005014_pt1 | contig 10612 bp, 13 predicted proteins | sample KBSC73metaG_FD_65863 | JGI IMG/M metagenome (GOLD analysis project Ga0070664, IMG submission 65863) | Corn rhizosphere microbial communities from Kellogg Biological Station, Michigan, USA - KBS C7-3 metaG | ecosystem: Host-associated > Plants > Roots > Rhizosphere > Soil ... | reverse complement strand
TCCGGCGTCGACGGGATCGTCTGCTCGGGCGCCGAAGTCGCCAAGGCCAAAGCGGCGTGGCCGAACGGCTTCTTCGTCGTCCCGGGAATCCGCCCGGCTGGCGACGCGGCGGGCGATCAGAAGCGCGTCGTCACGCCCGCCGGAGCGCTCGATAGCGGCGCCTCGATCCTGGTCATCGGCCGCCCGATCACCGATGCGCCGGACCCGACCCGCGCGATCGTGGACATTGCCGCGGGCCTCTCCCACATGCCGGCCTGAACGAAGGACCTAAGATCATGAGTTGGCTTAGCCGAGTCCGCAACGGCATCCCGTTCCTGCCCAAGCGGCAGAGCGCCGAGAATTTGTGGCACAAGTGCTCGAAGTGCGGGACGATGGTGTTCGTCAAGGAATGGGAGGAAAACTACAGCGTCTGCCCGCGCTGCAACTTCCACGACCGCATCGGCCCGGCCAAACGGTTCGAGCAATTGTTCGACGCCGCCCAATATGAGCTGCTACCCGCGCCCGAGGTCCGCGAGGACCCGCTGCGGTTCCGCGACACCAAGCGCTACACCGACCGGCTGAAGACGGCCCGGTCCGCCAACGGCGCGCGCGACGCACTGGTCAACGCCCGCGGCCGGCTGGACGGGCACAAGGTCATCGTCGGCGTCCAGAACTTCGCCTTCATGGGCGGGTCGATGGGCATCGCGGTCGGCGCGGCCTTCGTCGCGGGCATTCGCGCTGCGATCGACGACCACGCGCCATATATCCTGTTCACGGCGGCGGGCGGGGCGCGGATGCAGGAAGGCATTTTAAGCCTGATGCAGATGCCGCGGACGACCGTCGCGCTGGCGCAGCTGCGCGAAGCAGGCCTGCCCTATATCGTCGTCCTCACCGACCCAACGACCGGCGGCGTGACCGCGTCCTATGCGATGCTCGGCGACGTCCAGCTTGCCGAGCCTGGCGCGCTGATCGGCTTTGCCGGCCAGCGGGTGATCGAGCAAACGATCCGGGAGAAGCTTCCGGAAGGCTTCCAGCGCGCCGAATATCTGCTCGAGCACGGCATGATCGACATGGTGGTTTCGCGCGGCGACCTCAAAGAAAAGCTGGCGCTGCTGGTCGGCTATCTCGCGCCGGCGGCGAGGGAGGCGGCGTGACCTGGAGCTCCTCCCCCGCGGGGGGAGGGGGACCGCCGAAGGCGGTGGAGGGGGTTCCGAGCCTGAACGACGCCCCCTCCACCACGCTTCGCAAGGTCTCCCTCCCCGTTCCGGGGAGGATTTGATGGACTTCGCCCGCTCCGCGCATCCGGGCGTCCAGGCGCAGCTCGATCGGCTGTCCAAGCTCTCCCCGGCCGGCGACCGTCTGGGCCTAGAACGGATCGGCGCGGTCCTCGACCGGCTCGGTAGGCCGCAGGACAAGCTCCCGCCGGTTTTCCACGTCGCCGGCACCAACGGCAAGGGCTCGACCGTCGCATTCCTGCGCGGCGCGCTCGAGGCGAGCGGGCACGAAGTCCACGCCTTCACCAGCCCCCACCTCGTCCGCTTCAACGAGCGCATCCGGGTCGCCGGGCGGCTGATCGACGATGAACCGCTGGCGGGGCTGCTGACCGAAGTGCTCAACGCGGGGCGGGGGATCGAGCCGAGCTTCTTCGAAGTGGCCACCGCCGCCGCGATCCTCGCCTTCGCGCGGACGCCGGCCGATGCCTGCATCCTCGAAGTCGGGCTCGGCGGGCGCCTCGATGCAACCAACGTGATCAACCGTCCGCTGGTAACCGGCATCGCCAACCTCGCGCTCGACCACCAGCAGTTCCTCGGCGACCGCCTTCCCGGGATCGGCGCCGAGAAAGCCGGGATTGCCAAGCCCGGCGTTCCGCTGGTGACCCAGCTGTATCCCGCCGAGGTCGCAGCGCGGATCGGCGAGGTCGCGCACGAACGCGGCGCGGCGTGGCTTGCGCGAGGCGGCGCGTGGGACGCGATCGTCCGGCAGGGCAAGCTCCATTACCGCGACGGGCAGGGCGAGCTTCAGCTGTCGCTGCCGCGCCTGCCTGGGCGCCACCAGGCGATGAATGCGGCGCTCGCAATCGCGATGCTGCGGCACCAGCAGGAGCTCGAGATCCCGGTTTCGGCCTTGAGCGCGGCGGTGGGCTGGACCGACTGGCCGGCGCGGCTGCAACGTCTTGCGCCGGGTCCGCTGACGGGCGAGCGCGAAGTGTGGCTCGACGGCGGCCACAATCCTTCGGCCGCGCGCCAGGTCGCGGGCTGGGCGAAGCACCGGTTCAGCGACGGCCAGCCGCTGCACCTGATCTTCGCCAGCCTGGCGACCAAGGATCCGGCCGGAATGCTGCAGCCGTTGGCGGGCATTGCCGAACGCGTTCACGCAGTCCCGATCCCGGAGCACAGCTGCTTCTCCCCGGACGACCTCGTCGAGATTGCCGCCGATCTCGGCGTCAGGGCCGAAGGGCATGACGATGTTCCTCGCGCGCTGGCGTCGATTCCGGCGGACGCGCGGGTGCTGATCTTCGGCTCGCTCTACCTCGCCGGTGCGGTCCTCGCCGCCAACGAGCAGGTGCCGACCTAGCCTTTCGCGGGCGCCTCTTCGGGATCGTCGGAGCGCGCGTCTCCGCTGCCCGCCGTTCCCGCGGTCCCGATCGAGGCATCGACGAGGCCTGTGCGCATCATGATCCAGAACAGGATGATTCCGGGGAGCGCGGCCACCGTCGTCAGCAGGTAGAAGTTCACATAACCCATGGCATCGATCAGCGCGCCGGCGGTGGTCCCCGTCAGGAACCGGCCGACGACGCTCGCAGCCGCCGAGATCAGCGCATATTGCGTTGCAGTGAACCTCAGGTCGCAAAGCGCCGAGAAATAGGCGACCACGCAGACCCCGCCGATGCCGCTGGCGGTGTTCTCGAAGCCGATCGCGCCGGCCATGCCGAGGTTGTTGTGCCCGCTCGCGGCGAGCAGCGCGAAGCTGAAGTTCGAGACGGCCATCAGGACCAGGCTGATCAGCACTGAGCGCTTCATGCCGAGCTTCGAATAGAGCACGCCACCGATGAAGATGCCGATGAGATAGGCCCAGAATCCGACTCCGACGTCGTACAGCGCGATCTCGTCATTGCTGAAATGGAGGTCGTCGAACAGCAGGCGGAAGGTCAGGTTGGCGAGCGTGTCGCCGATCTTGTGGAGCAGGATGAAAAGCAGGACGAGGAAGGCGCCCTTGCGCGCGAAGAACTCGACGAACGGCCGCCAGATGGCGGCGACGGTGCGCGCGAGGCCCTTCTTTTCGGCCGGCTCGCGGTGGCGCCTGGGCTCGCCCATGATGAGCGCGGTCAGCATCGCCGGAAGGGCGAGCGCAGCGCAGGCGAGATAAGCTGCGTGCCAGTCCGCGCGGGCAGCAACGACGAGCGCGAGCGCGCCCGCTCCAGCGGAGCCGATCCGCCAGCCATATTGCGACATGCCCGAACCGACCCCGAGCTGGCGCGGCTCGAGCAGCTCGATCCGATAGGCGTCGATGACGATGTCGAAGGTCGCGCCGGCGAGTCCCACGAGGATCGCCGCGGTGACGGTCGAGCCAAGGCTGGCGGCGGGATCGACGATGGCGAGATTGACCACCGCAGCCATGACCAGGATTCCGGCGAGGACCATCCACGAGACGCGCTGCCCCAGCCGCCCCAGCAGCGGAAGACGGACGCCGTCGACCACCCACGACCAGAGCGGCTTCAGATTGTAGATGAGGAAGGCGAGCGTGAAGGCGGTGATCGTCGCCTTGTCGATGCCGTCCTGCTTGAGCCGGGTCGTCAATGTCGCACCGATCATCGCGTAGGGAAATCCCGACGAGATTCCGAGGAACAGCGACGCCAGCGGCGCTGCTTCGAAATAGGGCCTGACACCGATGGGCAGGGCGCTTCGCCAGCCGCCGTTTTCCCGTTGCGCCTGCGTCGCCATTTCTTGCCCTCCCCCTGGCCGTGCTCGAACCTTAAACAGGTTTCACGGACTGGCTAGCCCCGCGATGAACGGCGATTCCTACTCGGCCTGGTTGGCCGTGGTGAATAGCTCGAGCCCCTTGGGCGGCCTGACCTTTTCGCCCTGAAGGTGGCGGTCGACGCATTCGATCGCCTTGCACAGCTGGCGCTCGGTATAGGGCTTGAGCAGGCAGCCGACCGCGATCTCCGAAGCCCCCGGATAGGCGCGTCCGGTCGCGAACAGCGTCGGTATGCCCTTTTCCTTCGCCGCTCGCGCGAGCTGGATCCCGGTTTGTTGGCGCTTGAGACGAACGTCGCTGAGGATGAGGTGAACCTCCTCGCGTTCGAGCGCCTCGAGCGCCTCGTGGAGGTCGTCCACCGTCGCGACGATTTCATAACCGGCGTCGCCAAGAATGTTCTCATTGTCGAACGCGGTCAGCGGCTCGTCCTCGACGATGAGGATCCGCTTGACGATCTGCTTACGCTTCCCGAACAGCATCACTAGCCCAACTCATGACTTCACCCCCGAAACCACCGGCGCAACGAACCAGGCGCCAACCGGTGCCGCCTCAACGCGGCCGCGCGCGGCGGCCCGCGCCCTCAGCGCCGCCGGTAGACGGACCACAGCGCATCGCGAAGCTGCTCGCGCGCGCCGGAGTCGCTTCCCGCCGCGAGGTCGAGCGCATGATTGCCGAAGGACGCATCGCGCTCAATGGCGAAAAGCTCACCACGCCGGCGACCCTGCTTCAGGATCTCGCCGGCGTGACCGTCGACGGCAAGCCGGTCCGCCCGGCGGCGGAAACGCGGCTGTTCCGGTTCCACAAGCCGCAAGGCACGATTACCGCGGAGCGCGATCCAAAAGGCCGGGCGACCATCTACGACCGGCTGCCGCCCGGCCTGCCGCGAGTGATGCCGGTCGGCCGGCTCGATTTCATGACCGAGGGTCTGTTGTTGCTCACCAACGATGGCGAATTGAAGCGTCAGCTCGAGCTTCCGAAGACCGGCGTCGTGCGCACCTATCGAGCCCGCGCCCACGGCCACGTCACCCAGGCTCAGCTCGAGAGGCTCGCGGAGGGGGTCACGATCGACGGAATCCACTACCGTTCGATCGATGCCAACCTCGAGCGGCGCACCGGCAGCAATTGCTGGGTCGAGATGAGCCTCGCCGAAGGCAAGAACCGCGAGGTGCGCCGGGTTCTCGCGCACCTGGGACTGCAGGTGTCGCGGCTGATCCGCACCGCTTACGGGCCGCTGACTCTGACGGGTCTTGAACCGGGCGATGCCGATGAGGTTTCCCAGGCGGAGCTCGAAAGCTTTCGCAAAACACTCAAATGAGAATCATCGCCGGCAGATGGCGCGGCCGCACGCTCGAGGCGCCGCCAGGCCTGTGCACCCGCCCGACCGCCGACCGGGTTCGCGAAACGCTGTTCTCGATGCTCGCCAGCCGCCTCGGCAGCTTCGACGGCCTGCGCGTCGCCGACCTGTTCGCCGGCAGTGGCGCGCTCGGGTTCGAAGCGCTTTCACGCGGCGCTTCGTCGGTGACGTTCGTAGAAAACAACCCTCCCGCCGCCAGCGCAATCAAACGTAATGCCGTTAAGCTCGAAGTGACTGTCGACATTCGCGTCGGTTCCGCGCTCGCCTTGCCCCGCGCCGATCCTTTCCACCTCATCTTCGCCGACCCGCCTTATTCGCCGAATTCGGGCTCGCTGGTCGTGGCAGCCGTGCTCGCCGCCGGCTGGCTCGCGCCCGGCAGCTGGATGAGCGTCGAAACCAGCCGCTACGACAGGGTCGACGGGAAAAATCTCGAAATCGATGCCGTCCGCGATGTCGGCCGGGCGCGGCTTACCCTTTTGCGTCGGCCTTAGCGGCGCTCGCCGACTTCCGGATCTCGTCGATTTCGGTGCCCAGCCGCCGGCCCACCGCCGCTGCCGCCGCCTTGCCCGCTTCCTTTACGGCTTTGCCGGCGCGCTTGCCACGTGTCCCGCCGCCCCCGCTCGTAAAGCCATGCTCCGCCAGCGCGGCCAACGCGGCTGTCGCGGCGACGGCGACGATCTCGGCGACCAGCGGACTCTGCAGCAACTTGATGAATGCCTCGCCCATGTTGGCTTCGGCAGATTGGCGCCGCTGCCTGCTGCGACGATTACTGCTGCGGTGCTCGACCAGCGCCGTCGACTTTGGAGAACCTTTCGCCCGTGTCTTGGAACCAGCTTTGCCGGTTGCTTTCTTCGCCATGTCTCGCGCCTCCTCGTGTTTTCGTTTGCCCGTTTAACTCATGCCGACAAAGGGATATCCACCCGCTCTGCTGTATTGACACGATAACACACCTGGCACTATCCTGCCCCGAACAACAGGAGGACAGGCATGTATTCTCAGCAAGAGCTGGATGATGCGGTCGCATCGGGCGTGATTTCCGCCGAAGCGGCCGCCGCTTTGCGTCTGCATGTCGAACAGCAGCGTTCGACCGCGATTCCCGACGAAGAGCAATTCCGCCTGATTACCGGCTTCAACGACATCTTCGTCGCAATCGCGGCCGCGATCCTGTTGTTCGCGGTCGGCTGGATCGGCCAGAGCATCGGCCAATCGACCGGGCTGATCATCGACCGCGATGGCCCGACCTTCCTCGCGCCTTTGTTCGTTGCCGCAGCCTCGTGGAGCCTTGCGTTCTATTTCACCGGCAAGCGCCGCATGGCGCTGCCCTCGATCCTGCTGCTGCTGACCTTCGTCGGCGGCGTGTTCGCGACCGCCTTATTCGCGCTGATCGTGGGTGTCGGACCGGACAATGTTGACGGCAACGATCAGCTCGGCGGCGTTCTCGCCGCGATCTCGGCGGCAATCGCAGGCGGCGCGGCGTGGCTTCACTGGCGCCGCTTCCACGTGCCGATCACCGTTGCTGCCGGCGCCGCGGCAGTCGCCGGAATCGTGATCGGACTGCTCATCGCCGGCCTTGGCCAAAGCGCGGAGCAGGCCAGGAACGTCATTCTCAGCCTAGTCCTGTTCCTCGGCGTCGGCATCTTCCTGTTCGCGATGTGGTGGGATTCATCCGACCGCGCACGGCTCACGCGTCGCGCCGACGTGGCCTTTTGGCTCCATCTGCTCGCAGCGCCGATGATCGCCCATCCGATCTTCACGCTGCTCGGCCTCAACAACGGCAGCGCGACGCTTGGCGAAGGGCTGATCGTGATTGTGCTCTACATTGCGCTCGGGCTGACCGCCCTGGCGGTGGATCGACGCGCGCTGCTCGTTTCCGCACTTGCTTACGTGCTGTGGGCGCTCGCCGACCTCTTCAAGCGGTTCGGAGCAGTCGAGCTCAACATCGCGCTGACGGCGCTGGTGATCGGCTCGGCGCTGCTGCTGCTGTCGGCATTCTGGCACCAGGCGCGCGCGGCAATCGTCCGCCCGCTCCCGGAAGGCCTGCGCGAGCGGCTGCCGCTGACCGACCGCGCGCCGGCGGTGACCCACCAGGCGGCCTAGGAAATCAAACGGAGCAGCCGCCGCTCGATCGGGGCCAGGACACCGCCAAGGTCATGGCCCCGCCTGAGCACCGCGCCATGCTCGCCGACCAGAGCAAACGCCCCCTGCTTCAACCGAAGCTCGGGGCGTTTCTCGATGCGGATCTCGGGCCGTTCGGAATGGCGGCGATAGGCCGCGAACACCGCAACGTCGGGGTCGATCCGGAGCGCATAATCGCGCCAGTGGCCGGCGGCGACCATCCGACCGTAGAGGTCGAGGATGCGGGTCAGTTCCCGACGGTCGAAGGTGGCGATTGGGCGCCGGTCCCAGGCTGGCGGGAACGGCGCGACGACGCTCAAGCGCTCTTGACCTTCGGCTGCGGCTGCCGCGCAGCCCTGAGCATTTTCACTTCCTTGCGCAATGCTTCGAGCTCTTCCTCGAGCTCGGACAGCTTGGCCCGGACGGGATCGACGTCCTCGCCGCACGGAGTGCCATAGGCCATGAAGCCCGGGCTGTAGTGAACGGCATCGACGGGAACCGGCCGCGCCGGGATTCCAACCACCGTCTGACCCGGCGCGACATCTTTCGTCACGACCGAATTTGCACCGATCTTCGCGCCCTCGCCGACTTCGATCGGACCCAGCACCTGGGCACCGGAGCCGATGACGACGCCGTTGCGCAGGGTCGGGTGGCGCTTGCCCGCCTCGCCGGTCGTCGGATTGGTGCCGCCGAGCGTCACGTGCTGGTAGATGGTGACGTCGTCGCCGATCTCGGCGCTCTCGCCGATCACGCTGAAGCCGTGGTCGAGGAAGAAGCGCTTGCCGATCTTGGCGCCGGGATGGATGTCGATGCCGGTCAGGAAGCGCGCGAAATGATTGATCAGGCGCGCGATGAAGAACAGCTGCCCTTCCCACAACCAGTGCCCGACGCGATGCAAGGCAAGCGCGGCGACGCCCGGGTAGAACAGGACGTCCAAGCGCGAGCGCGCGGCCGGATCGCGGGATTTGACCGAATCCAGATAGGCGATGAGCCCGGACTGCAAGCTTCGAACTTCCTTCCCTGTGGCGCCATAATTTAAGTCGAGGCCGCGCCAAATACCAGCCGGGACGCGACGAGCACTCATCGGTACCCCTTGTTGACCGTCCGCGCGTTAGGCAAAGGCGAACGCGCAACAGGTGGAGCAACCAGCATTCTGCCGTCGATCGTGGCCGACCCGTCGGCCCTCCTCCCTTTCATGCTCATCGGCTTCGCCGCTCAACTCATCGACGGCGCGCTGGGCATGGCCTACGGGCAGATTTCGAGTACCCTGCTGATCAGCATGGGCGTCCCGCCGGCCGCCGCGTCAGCGGGAGTGCATACGGCGGAGACGTTCACGACCGGCGTTTCCGCGATCAGCCACGTCGCACATCGCAACGTCGACTGGTGGCTGTTCTCGAAGATCGTCATTCCAGGAGTCTTTGGCGGAGTCCTCGGCGCTTATGTGCTCACGCAGATTCCCGCCGGGACGGCCAAGCCGTTTGTGCTCGCGTACCTGACCGCCCTCGGTCTCTATCTTTTCTACAGGGGCATCATGCACCGCCATACCGAACGGCGGCCCAAGATCATTTCGCCGCTCGGCCTTGTCGGCGGGTTCCTCGACGCCGCCGGCGGCGGCGGCTGGGGCGCGATCGTCACGTCGAACCTGCTGGTCCAGGGCAGCAATCCGCGTCATACGATCGGCACCGTCAACATTGCCGAATTCTTCGTGACGATCACGATTTCGGCGACCTTCCTCGCCGCACTCGGCTGGGAAGCCTTCACCATCGCCACGCTCGGCCTGCTGATGGGCGGGGTGCTCGCCGCGCCGTTCGGCGCGTGGATCGCCAAACGGGTCAATCCCGACACGCTGCTGACATTCGTCGGCGCCGTCGTGACTCTGACCAGCGTTTACGGCCTGGTGCGCGCGCTCGCCTTCTAGAGAGTTGCGTGGACCGTCGCGATGGCCTTCATCACCGCCGCGATGCGCACGGCGTTCTGGATCACGTCCGATTTCACGCCATGCTCGAGCAGGATGCGCTCGTGGCTGTCGATGCACATGCCGCAGCCGTTCATCGCCGAGACGGCGAGGCTGAACAGTTCGAAGTCCTCCTTGCCGATCCCGTGCTGGGCCATGAAGTTCATCCTCAGCCGCGCGGGCTTGGTCCCATATTCCGGGTTCGAGGTCAGGTGGACGAAACGGTAATAGACGTTGTTCATGGCCATCAAGGCAGCCGCGCCGCGCGCGGCATTGGCGACTTTCTCGCCGAGCCTGCCTTCGATCTCGGCCTCGGCAGCGGCGACCAGCGGGCGGTAAGCGGATCCGTGCGCGCAGGCGAGCAGCAGGCCAAGCTTTCGCTCCTCGCCGACTAGCTGATCGCTAAGGATCGAGCCGAGGTTGAGCCGCAAGTCCTTGGCATAATCCGGCAAGGTGTCGGCAAATTCCTTAAGCGACATGTCTGGGTTCTCCGGGCAATGAAAAGGGGCGGGCCTGGGGAAGGTTGACCCGCCCCTTGGTTGCAGCCGGCCAAGGGGGGCAGCCGACCGCAATCCCTCCCTCGCGGGAGGAACTGGAATTAAGCAGCCTGCGGCTGCAGCACCTCGTCGCCCGGGGTCCAGTTGCACGGACACAATTCGTCGGTCTGCAGCGCGTCGAGCACGCGCAGCGTCTCCGCCGGATTCCGGCCGACGTTGAGACCGTTGACCGTGACGTGCTGGATGATGTTGTCGGGATCGACGACGAAGGTCGCCCGGAAGGCGACGCCTTCGGCGCGGTCGATGATTCCGAGCGCGTCGGCGAGCTCCTTCTTGTTGTCGGCAATCCACGGGAAGTCGGCCTGGGCGAGTTCCTCGTCCGACCGGCGCCACGCGAAGTGGACGTGCGCGGTGTCGGTCGATGCACCGATCAGGACCGCATCGCGGTCCTCGAAGTCGCCTTTCAGCTCGCCGTAGCCGACGATCTCGGTCGGGCATACGAACGTGAAGTCCTTGGGCCAGTAAAACAGCACCTTCCACTTGCCGTTGGTCTGGCCGAGATCGATCGTCTCGCCGGCGGGCAGCGCGGACGTGCCCTGCTGGACGGCCAGCGTGAGAGCGGGAAGCTTGTCACCAACGGTAAGCATGAGATCTCCTTTTGTGCGGTGCAACGTAACTTTCGATGGGGTTGATGTAGGTGGCTGGCCTAAATCGTTCAAGTTCATTATACGACTG
>Ga0070664_100005006_pt1 | contig 10618 bp, 19 predicted proteins | sample KBSC73metaG_FD_65863 | JGI IMG/M metagenome (GOLD analysis project Ga0070664, IMG submission 65863) | Corn rhizosphere microbial communities from Kellogg Biological Station, Michigan, USA - KBS C7-3 metaG | ecosystem: Host-associated > Plants > Roots > Rhizosphere > Soil ... | reverse complement strand
CCGCGCGAGTAACCGCGACATAAACAACATCGTGACCTAGATCGCGTGCGATTGTCTCCAGATCCATCGCGACGATTGGTTCGTCTTCGATGATTAGGATTTTTGCGTGCGTTTGCCTCTCAACTTCTTCGAGAGCGATTGCAACAAGGGAATCTACTTGCTGGCGGTCAACGTCCAAGACGAACGCCGCATCTTCACTACTCAAACCCTCCAACGAGGTTAGCAGCAAAGCTACTCTCGATTCAAACGTCATCGCTTGAAGTCGACGATGGGCTATGCCCGCAGCGTCCTCCGGTACGTTCGTCCGACGGGGTTTACGCTCCTCGTCTGATATCAGTGAGTAAATAAGGCGGTGTAGTCCCACGCGTAGATCGACGGTTCGATCAATTGCTTTCGGGTTCGAGACGATGGCCGCGAGCGTTCGCCGCATGAGTTCATCGCCGACTTCCTGACTCCCAAAGAGTGCACGAAGGTATCGTCGAAGGAATGGAAGATGGGGGCTGACCTCTGTTCCAATGGACATTTTCGTACAGTTCCATTGCCCATACTGAAACACAATGGCTCGAGACCGTCAGATGACTACATCGATGGCCCTCGATCCCGTCGAGTATCGAAAACTAGCAAGTCTCAATCCGGTATGCGGATTTCGGTGACAGGATTTCGGATTTCGGTGTCGGATTTCGGTGACAGTGCACTCAATTCCGCCCCGACTCGCCCCTCTTGACCTCGCGCTACATTTGTAGCTAGACGCTACATTTGTAGCACTCGACGGAGGTTGAACATGCGTTGGATCGTCCCATTGCTCCTTGCCGTTGCACCGGCCCAATCGGCCGTCGCGTCCGACCGCCAGCCGTCCGACCGCATGAGCTACGTCTTCTTCGACGGCAGCGGCGACGGCAGCGCGATGATGAGCGGGTCGTCGGACGACGTCCGCCTCGCCGAGAAGTACCGCGCCGGCCATTCGCCCCTGCTTTACGTCCGCGACGGCGGCTCGGCCTACGTGATCCGCGATGCCGAGCTGCTGCGCCGCGCCGAGGCGATCATGGCGCCGCAGCGCCAGCTCGGCGAGCGCCAGGGTGAGCTTGGCCGCCAGCAGGGCGAGCTCGGCGCCCGCCAGGCCGCTCTGGGCGCCGAACAGGGCAAGCTCGGCGCGCTGATGGCGAACGCGACTCCGCGGCAGATGAGCTCGCTCGCGGCCCGGCAGGCAGCACTCGGCGAGCACCAATCCTCGCTCGGCGCGCAGCAGGCGGAGCTTGGCGAGCGCCAGTCCGAGCTCGGCCGCCAGCAGGCGCACCTCGCCGAGCTCGCGCGCCCGCAGTTCCGCGCGCTGGTCAACGAGGCCATCCAGCGCGGGCTTGCCCAGCGGGTGGATTAACCCTCGTTCGGCGTCCCTCTCCTCGCCGTCATCGCGAGCCCGAAGGGCGTGGCGATCCAGCCTGGATTGCCGCGTCGCTCCCGCTCCTCGCAATGACGAAAAACGCAGCGCAGTCCCGGGCGCTCGCTAGATAACCTGCCCGACCTTTTCCCCGTCGCGGGTGACGTCGCAGACCGGGCAGTCGTCGCTGTCCTCGGCCTGCTCCACCGCCTGGCGGTCGGAGGTGGCGAGGATGTGCCTGCGCTTGACGATCGCTCCGCCGAGCTTCGCGAGCTTGTCGATCCGATACAGCTTCATTCCCCGCCCTTCGCCCGAGTTCGCGGACCGAGCCTAGTGCTTCGGGCGGGGAAAGAAAGACCACACTTTCAAAAAGTTGCAGCAGACGCGCTCGGCGTGACGAAGGCGGCAAAAGTCACGCCCCCCACTCGTAATCCACCCCCGTCATCCCCATATCATCACTATCGCCGGCTACGCATTCGTAGGCGCCGGCGGCTGAGAGACTCCGCCGCGCTCCCGCTTACAGCATCCGGGAGCATGCCCATGGACCTCAATCACCTGCTGCACCGGCACCAGCTTTCGCTGATGGCCGCAGACACTTCGCTGACCCCGCGCGAGCAGCGCGCCCATGCTGAGTTCGCCCGCGAATATTCGGACGAGATCGCGCGCCGCCGCGAAGTCCTCGGCGCCGGCCGCGCACTTCCGGGCTACGTCACTTGAGCGCGCCCGATCCTATCGGCGAGCCGCCGATCGACGCCGCGGCCGAGCCCGACCGTCCGCGCTCCATGGCCTTCCGCAGGCGCCGCGCGCCCAACATGCCGATCGAGCAGTCGCGGCGGCAGAGCCAGCTGGTCCAGTCGGCCTGGCGCCACTTCCGCGGCTCGGAGCCGGTGATCGCCTTCCTCAACACCCGCCACGAAGCGCTCGGCGCGCTCCCGCTGCATCTCGCGATCGAGAGCGACGAAGGGCTCGAGCGGGTCGAAACCCTGCTCAAGCAGATGACGCTCGAGGCATGAGCGAGGGGCAACCGGAGGCTCCCCGCAGCCCGGCGAGGCTGCCGAGGAAGGCTCGCGACCCGGAAAGCGAGCAGCAACGGAACCGGCGAATCGGCCAGCAGGCCAAGGATCGAACCGAGCGGCGGTCGGAGGAAGACGACGCCATGGACGCGGCCGTGCGGCAGAGCATCGAGAACCACGGGGCCTGATCGACGCGGCTTCACAATATTCGGGAGAGACGAAATGGAAGACACCAGGAACCCGAAGAGCAAGAGCTTCACCGCCTTTCGCTCGGCCGCCGAAGAGGCGGAAATGAAGCAGGCGGAGGAGGCGCAGGAGAATGAAGGCGGGCACATGAGCTCGACCGCCGGGCGCATCATGCACATACCGGGTGCGGAGCTGCCCTACGTCGTCGCGCTCACCCACCACGCGAGCGACGCCACCGAGCACGCCTTCGCGACGATGCGCGAGGCCGAAGCCTTCATCAAGCGCAACACGCCCCCGACCCGCCGCAGCCTGTCGGCCCTGTACGACCGGCCAGCGTCCGACTTCGAGTAACCGGACGCGCCGGGGGGCACGCATGGACCGCTTCGACTATTTCGTCACCTTCTACAGCCTGATCCTCGGGCTGGCACTGACCGAGCTGCTCGGCGGGTTCGCGCACATGGTCCGCGCCCGGGCGCTCAAGAAGCTCGAGCCGCAGACCGCGCTGCTGGCCTTGTTCATCCTCGTCGACATCTGTTCGACCTGGGTCGACGGCTGGGTATCCCTGAAGTCGATCACGATCGATTTCGAAGGGCTGTGGGCGCCGGTGCTGCTGGCGATCTGCTTCTATCTCGCCGCCGCGGTGGTCTTCCCGCACGACGACGCCGATCACGAGCGGCTCGCCGACTATTACCGTGAGCGCAAGCGCTTCATCGTCCTGATGCTGCTCGCAGCCGAGATGCTGATCCACGTGACCTACTTGGGGGTGTTCAAGGATCGCCTGGCGCATCAGCCGGCGGTGTTCTGGCTGTGGACGATTCCCTATAATCTGGCGATCGAGGGGGCGATGATCGCCTTGCTGTTCGTCCGCTCGCCGCGTGCCAACATGGGGTTGCTGGCCGCGCTGATCCTGCTGCTCACGATTCCCTACTGGGTCCACGGCGCGATCGAGACGCTGATCTCGCGCGCCTACGGTTATTGAAGAAGCGCCGCTTCAGCTCACCACAGCGGGGTCGCCGGCCGGTGCCGCTCGCGCACCACGTCCTCCTTGATGAGGTTGGCCTTGAGCTTCTTGCGAATGCGCTCGGCGCCGTCGCTGCTCTTGCACACCAGACGCACGCCGCCGGCAGGCAGGCGCTCGATCGTCGAGACTCCGACGTTCTCGCTGAGGCAGCGGATGATGACCACGCCTTCCTCGAGGTTGAGATGGACGACGCGGCTCATCGCTTCATGCTCGACGGGTCGAGCTTGCGGGCGCTTTCGTCGAAATGGTCGCCGAGCTGTTCGAGCGCTTTCACCCCGACGCGGGTGCGGGCCTTGACGGACAGGCGCCGGCACGCGGCCGCCTGTTCGCGCAAACCGTCCGCGGTTTGCTGGTTCGACGGTTGGTTCAGCGGCCCATCGGCGCCCGTCGAGAAAGAGGAATCGAGGTCCATTACGGACTCCTGCCGGTAAGCGGGAGCGCGCTTGGTCTCTCAGCCGCGCGAATGCCTACAAAACAACGGCGCGCGATGGCTCGCTTGTAGCACGAATGGGGCTTGGCGCCTAATGGAACGGGGCCGCGAATCCGAATTTGCGTTGGCGATTGCGCTGCTTATGCTCGGCCCCACACAATCGGGAGGGCAGCGTGAAGACGAAGACGATCGGCTATATTCTCGGGGCGAGCCTCGCGGCCGCGACACCGGTGGGCGCGCTTGCCCAGCCGCGGGCGGCAACCCAGGCCGCGGATCCGGTCAAGCTCGCCGAGGCGCATGCGATCATCGCGATCATGTTCCCGCCCGCCCAGCGGCTGCAGATGATCCAGAAGATGCAGGACGACATGATGACGCAGATGCGCCCGCTGCTCCCCGCGGCGATGATGTCGGATCCGGGGCTCGCGGCGATCATGAACGACTATATTGCCAAGGCGAAAGTCCGGCAGAGCGGCGTGATGGAAAAGCACCTGCCGCTGATGTTCGAAGCGATGGCCGGCGCCTACACGCGCGAATTCTCGCTTGCCGAACTGAAGGACATCCACGCTTTCGCGGCCACTCCGTCAGGCGCGCATTATTTGTCGCGCTCAACGGCGATCGTGGGCGATCCCGCCGTCGCCAAGGTCAACACCGCGATGTTCCAGGACATCCACGCAGCGACCCAAGCGGCGCTGCCGGAGTTCAAGGACAAGGTGATCACCTATTTGAAGGCGCACCCCGACGTCGCAGCGAAGATCGAGGCCGAGTCGAAGAGCGAGTAAGCCGCCGAACGGCTATTTGCATTTCATGAAATGACCCTTGGCGTTGCGGCAGACCTTGGGCTTCGCCGGGCATTTGACGAACTTGCCCTTGGCGTCCTTGCACGGCGCTGCGAACGACGGCGCGGCGCCCGCCAGCAGGCTGACGGCGGTCAAGGCGATGACGAGCTGTTTCATGTGTTTCCTCCCTCGGCACTTGGGAGGCGGGAGAATAGGCCGGTCTGCCCGGCGGGCAATTGTCCGGAGGATTAAATCGCGGCCATGCGAGGCGGCGCGGTGCGCCGCCGCGCCGCTCAGCTGGTCAGGCCGGATTCGGCCTTGCGCTCCGCCTCAGCGGCTTTCAGCCGCTCGCTGCGCTGGGCGCGCTCGGCCATGGCCGTCCACGCTGCCTCCGATCGGAGGCAGCGTTCGCGGACATGGTCGAGAGTCGCTTCTTCCGCCTCGACCCGCGCCTGTGCGGCGCGGGCGAGGTAGAAGTCGAGGTTTGCGTTACGATGGCTTGCAGTCACCACGAACTTACTCGCTGTCTCCAGCGGCTTCCGGAGCCTGCTCGGACGAAGCGTCGTCGGCCGACTGCAGGTTCTCGGCCTTGAGCTTGCCGCGGTTGTCCTGCTGCAGGTCGTAGCTGACACGCTGGTTCTCGCGCAGAGTGCGCATTCCGGCGCGCTCGACCGCGGTGATGTGGACGAACGCGTCCTGTCCGCCGCCTTCGGGAGCGATGAAGCCGTAGCCCTTCTGCTCGTTGAAAAATTTCACGGTGCCAATCGGCATGGTGCAGTTCCTTCTTCTTCTCGGAGGCCGGGAGTCGGTCCCCTGATGCTAGGAGCGACAAGAGAAGGAGAAAGGAGCCGCAAAGCGCCCGAAGTCCGTCATTTTGCGACTAGTAGCGGACCCTACATAAGCGCGATCGCAGCGAATTGTAACCCGCGCCGTCCCTAGAGGATGAAATCCGAGCTTGTCAGGTTGTGCGTCCCCTCGATGAAGATGAGGAAGTCGGAGTGCCCGTCGCCATCGGTGTCGCCCTGGACGAACGTGTCGCCGCCAGAGAACAGGTAGCGGAGCTGACCGGCGACGCCCGAGAACGCCTGGGTGCCGATGAAGGTGAATGCGTTGTCGGCGCCGCCTTCGACGGCATCGACGAGGTGGAGGTCGACGCGGTCGCCCTCGCTGTGGCTGAAGTCGGCGATATAGTCGGCCGTGGTCCGGCCCTGGCCGCCGAAATCGCCGTCGTCGAATATGAAGCGGTCGGCGCCGCTGCCGCCGTGGAGATCATCGGTCCCGGTGCTCCCACGCAGCCGGTCGTTGCCGCCGTCGCCATAGAGGAAGTCGCGGCCCGATCCGCCATTCTCGGTATCGTTGCCGTCGAACCCTTCGAGCAGGTCGCTGTCGCTGCCGCCGGACAAGGTGTCGTCGCCGGCGCCACCAACCAGGTCGTCATTGCCCGCGGCGCCCGACAAACTGTCGTTGCCGAGCCCGCCGAGCAGGATGTCGAACCCCGCTCCGCCGTTGAGAATGTCGTCGTGACGGGAGCCGAACATCACGTCGTCGTTGGCGGTACCGGTCGCGTTGATCGCCGCCGGGTCGGCGTAAACGAAGTCGCTCGAGATCAGGTCGCGCGGGTCGACGTTATTGAGCGTCAGCACATGATCCTGGCCGGCGAAATAGGCGTTGAGGGTCGCGTCGCCGTACGAGTCGAAGTCGAGCAGCGACTGCACCTGGCTGAAGTCGCTGACGCCCCAGGCGGTGAGGTCGACCTGGTCGACGTCGAACTGGAAGTCCCAGATGAGGTCGTCGGAGAAGTCCGCGCTGGTGCGCGTGGACACGGCAAACGTGTCGAACCCTGAGTCGCCGTAGAGATCGTTGACCCCGCCGCCGCCGATGATGAGGTCGTTGCCCGACCCGCCGGAAATCAGGTCGTCGCCGCTGCCGCCATCGAGGCTGTCGCTGCCGCCCTGGCCGTAGAGGCGGTCGTTGCCGCCGCGGCCTTCAATGTGATCGCTGCTAGAGGTACCGGTGAGGGTTTCCGAATTATCGGTTCCGAAAATGTCGGCCATGAACGCTCTCCTTCAACAACCAAGAGAGATCGCTCCCTTGGCTCCGTTGGTGCTGAACGGCGGCTTAAGGGTTCACCGGCGGCGACCGATCGGTCCATCAGCGTGGGTTATCCAATCGCCGCTTGTTTCACTTGGTTTCGCTCGGCGATATCGGCTAGAGAGCCGCCATGCTCATCAAGGGGGTTGCTTGACCATGGCCAGGAATGTCGGACCGGAAGATCGGGTCGTTCGTATCGTTGTCGGGCTCGGGCTCGCCGTGCTTGCCTATCTTCAGGTACTGCCCCCGATCGCCTCGATCGTGCTCTACGTACTCGCAGCCTATCTCGTGCTGACCGGCCTGTTCGCCTGGTGCCTGCTGTACAAGGTCGCGGACATCGACACGAGCATCCAGGAGCAGCCCTACTCGTCGACCGACGACCGCGCCGGCCTCTAAGCTCCGGCGCTACTCCTCGGACGCCTTCAGCGGCTCGGATCGCGGCGCGATCCAGGTGATGAGATCCCATTCGTTGCGGATCGCAAGCAGCAGGGCGAAGGTGATGAAGCCGGCAAGCCCGGCCTTGGCGTGCGCCCAGTCTTCCCAGAACGCGAAGGCGATCGCGCCGAGCGCTGCGTAGAGCGCGATCGGAAGCACGCCGTAGAACCACAGGTCGGTCCAGTGAACCTCGCCCTTGAGCCGGGCGATGCCGATCGTCGACATGATGCCTCTCGCGAGGCCCCATAGAGCCACCACCGTGACGATCGAGGCGAATTGCCAGCGCTCGATCCCCGGCGCCAGCGCCCCGGCGCTGAGCACGAGCACGAAGCTCACCCCGAGCACGATTGGGCCCATGTACAACCGCGACCCCTGGAGCACGCTCGAGCGCGAACGGTCCTGCATCAGGCTGATGACAACGAAAATCAGGCCGATCAGCACCGCCGCGGCGCCGCCGGCCATCAGGTAGAATTCCTTCCAGCCCTCGAACATCGCCGCGCCCCTCATCCTGTGTTACCCTGGCCGTGCAATTAATGGGGGCAGCATCATGAAGGCAACGCCGGTCCAAGCCCACAAGATCGCCTCGCTGAGCTCGGCGCGGTCGAGCGACCAGGCGTTCGGCCTGATCCGCTTCGGCCGCGAAGTGCCGCTGCCAGACGGCGAGACCGACGTCTGGGTCGCGGTCCCGACCAAGCTGCTGCCCTATCTCGCGACATCGGCGATCAAGGCGCTACCGCAGCCGGGGCTCGGGGGCACTGCAGATGTCCCTTATGCACTCCCGTCGCTTGGCGCAGAGGTCGGAGTCGGACCGAACGGCGAGATCGTCCTCACCGTCGCGGTCGAGCAAGGCGCGACCTTGTCGTATCAGCTCGACGCGAAGCAGGCGGGCGCGCTTCTCGCCGACCTCGCCGAAGCCGTCGCTGAGACCAAGCCGAGCGGCAAGAAGCGCAAAGGCTAAGCCCTCGACAGCTTTCGAGTTGGAGTGAGGACTTCACTCGCAGTTCATTTGCCGCGCGGCTATCGTCGAACCTGACGCGACGCCCTGACGAACAGAGATTTTGCCCTCCTACCGGATTCCCTCCGCGCACGACCGTCCGCCGCTCCGCCGGCGCGTGTCGGGACTTGCCCTCGCGCTCGGAGTCAATTTCGGGCTGCTGCTGGTCCTGCTGACGCTCGGAATCATTCCGATGCCCGAGCGTCAGCCGAGCAACGCGACGGTGGTGGACCTCCTCCCCGAATCGCACAGCAACGCCGCCCAGCCGTCGCGCGCCGCGTCGAAGCCGGACCAGCCGGTACCGAAGCCGCCGCCGATCATCCTTCCGGTGAAGCCGACGATCGCCCCACCACCGAAGCCGGCCGAGCACAAGCAGCCGTGGATCGAGATGACCGGCGACCAGATGGCCGCTGCCGACATCCGCAACCTGCCCAGGCCTGACCCCGGCGAAGCCGACAGCGAGGAGGTCGGGCGCGGACCGCACGGCGAGGTCCTCTACGCGGCCGAATGGGCGCGCGAGCCGAGCGATGCCGAGCTGTCCGGCTATCTGCCGAAGAACGCGCCCGACGGCTGGGGCCTGATCGCGTGCAAGACGATCCCCGGCAACCGGGTCGAGGATTGCGTCGAGCTCGGGCAATCCCCCGCCGGTTCACACCTCGCGAGCGCGGTGCGCCAGGCGGCATGGCAATTCCGCGTCCGCCCGCCGCGCAAGGGCGGCAAGTCCATGGTCGGCGAATGGGTCCGGATCCGCATCGATTACGAGCGCATCGGCGGCTGAGCCGCTCATGTATCTGGTTTCGGGAGGGAACTGGAAGCCCTGCCGGGCCGGGGGAGCGAGGGGAGCATGCCGGCTCGCGGGCAGGGCTTCGGTGTCGTTCCAGCAGGACCCTCAAGCTCGCAACAAGAGAACCTTGCTGAGCCCTGATTAACCCTTCACCCGTTAGCGCCCGGTGACGCGAAATGGTTCACGAAAATTAACGACTTACGACCGCTCGGCGGCGCGCAGCACCCGCTTGACGTCGCTGCTCGGGATGGCGAATCCGATCCCGACATTGCCCGCGGTTGCTTCGCTCTGGCTCGGGCTGAACAGCACCGAGTTGATGCCGATCACCCGCCCGGTGAGGTCGATCAGCGGGCCGCCGCTGTTGCCGGGATTGATCGGCGCGTCGGTCTGGATGAAGCGCCGCGGGTCGCCTTCGCGAAGCGGACGGTTGGTGGCGCTGACGATCCCTTCGGTGACCGTCTGGCCGAGGTTAAACGGATTGCCGATCGCGACGACATAATCGCCGACTTCGAGCTTGCTACTGTCGCCGAGCTCGAGGCTTGGTAACCCTTTCGCGCCGATGCGCAGCACCGCGAGATCGAGGTCGGCATTGAGCGCCACCGGCACGGCGGGGAATCGGCGCCCGTCCTTGAGCCCGACCTCGACCGCCTGGGCATTCTGGACGACATGGAAATTGGTGATAACGAGCCCGCGGTCGCCGTCGACGATCACCCCGGAGCCGGCGCTGACCGCCGGCTGAAGCGCCGAGTCCGGGACCCCGAAATAGCGTCGGAAGAAGGGGTCCTGGAGCAACGGGTTCTGCTCGGCCGGCGACGGCTGGAGGACGGCGATGTTGACCACCGCCGGCGCCGTCTTGCGGACCAGTGGCGCGAGACTCTGCTGGGTCGGGCCAGCGAGCACCCGCGGCTGCGCGCTGCCGTCCGGCTGCAGCATTCGCGTCACCAGCCCGCCGCCGATCGCCGCGGCAAGCAGAAACAGGAACAGGAGCGCGAGCGGAATTCGCGGCGCGGCAGGTTTCGGGTCGGCCATCGCCCGGTGAAAGCGCGCGAGGCCGCGTGGGTTCCGCTCAGGCGGCGGGCTCGCCCTCCGGAGCCCCGCGGCCGAGCTTGTCGGGCAGGTCCTCGCCCTCGGGCGTGAAGTCGAGACTGACCGAGTTGATGCAATAGCGCTCGCCCGTCGGCGGCGGTCCATCCGGGAACACATGCCCCTGGTGCGACCCGCAGCGGGCGCAGACGATCTCGGTCCGAACCATGCCGTAGCTGGTGTCGCTGATATATTTCAGATGATCGGCGCTGAACGGCTGGGTGAAGCTCGGCCAGCCCGTGCCGCTCTCGAACTTGGTGCCGCCGTGGAACAGCGGCAGCCCGCACAGTCGGCAGGTGAACACGCCGGGACGCTTCTCATCGAGGAACACCCCGCAGAACGGCGCCTCGGTGCCATGCTCGAGAAGGACGTGGCGCTCCTCGTCGCTGAGCTCGGCGACCAGCGAGTCGAACTGCTCCTTGGTCGGCGG
>Ga0070664_100005005_pt1 | contig 10618 bp, 10 predicted proteins | sample KBSC73metaG_FD_65863 | JGI IMG/M metagenome (GOLD analysis project Ga0070664, IMG submission 65863) | Corn rhizosphere microbial communities from Kellogg Biological Station, Michigan, USA - KBS C7-3 metaG | ecosystem: Host-associated > Plants > Roots > Rhizosphere > Soil ... | reverse complement strand
GTCCCCTGCCGCCACGCTCGGCCGAACGAGTCGCTCACGACCACGCCGACGTCCGCCCCCGAGAGCTCGGTCAGCCGGGCGCGCAACTGGCGCGCGGAGGCATCCGGGTCGACGGGAAGGAGGACGAGGATGCCCTCGCCCGGCGCATTGGACGCGTCGACCCCTGCCGAGGCGCAGACGAAGCCGTGCCGGGTCTCGGCGATCACGAGCGGCGGCCGGGAGCGGACGACCTCGCGGCTCTCGCGGAGGATCACCTCGGCGCGGCGCGCGTCTCCGTCCTCGCCCGCGAGCTCGACCGCCCGCGCGGACGGCTCGACATCGGCGAGCCGTACAACGCGTCCCTCCACCTTCGAGACGGCTTTCTGCGCGACGACGACCACGTCGCCATCCTGCAGCCCGCCAGCGGCGCCGGCGGCGGCATGGAGCAGAAGGCCGAGGTCCTCACCTTCGACGAGCTCCGGAAGCCCTTCGAGCGGGGTGACGCTGACCGTGCCGGCGCCGGCCACGGCGACTCAGCGGACCCCCGTGACACGGATGCCCGCGTGCGCCTTGTAGCGCTTGTTGACGTTCACGATCACGGCCGTGAGGCCTTCCAGTGAACGGGCGGACGCGAGCGGCCCGCAGTCGATCGCACGGCCGGACGTGATCCTCCCGGCAAGCTCGAGGACGACGGCCTTTGCGTCCGCGTCGTCGCCGCAGACGAGCGCGTCCTCTTCCGGCGGCGCGTCTCCGCCGAGGTTGCGGGCCGCGAGGGAGTGCAGACCGGCGACCACCGGCGCGTCGACGACGTCCTGGATGCGCGCCGCCACGGATGTCGCCTCGGTCGTCGGCAGCACGCCGTCCGGCCCGAACGTCAGCTCGGCGGCGACCGAGAGGACAGGCGTCGTCCCGATCGCCTCGCGCAGCCCGGCAGCGGTCGCCACCGCCGCCTCGGCCTTCGTCGCCAGGATCACCAGGTTCGCGGCGCGGCAGGCGTCGGCGTTCGTCGCGCCCTCGACCCCAACGGTCGCCGCGGCCGCCGCCGCCCGCTCCACGTCGCGCGAGCCGACGACGACGTCGTAGCCCCCCTCGGAGAGGCGTTTCGCGAGCGCCAGGCCGAAGCCTCCGGTGCCTCCGACGACCGCAACCCTCACGCGACCGCCTCCAGCACGACCTCGGCGAGCCTGCGACCCGCGTCGCGGTCGGTCATGAGCGTGTCCGTGACCACGAGGGGGACGTCCGACTCGGCCGGAGCATCCGCTCGATCGATCACGAGCGCACCGATCAGGCCCTCGTAACACCGCGCCACATGCGCAGGTGAGGTGCCGCCCGACATGCGCATGAGCATACGGTCGAGCGGGCCCTTGACGGCGCGGCCGCCGACGAGCGGGCTGACGGCGACCGTACGCTGCCGGCGAGCGACGACCGTCTCTCGGAGCCCGTGGACCGCGAGAATAGGGTGGATCGAGGTGTACGGGTTGCTCGGCGCGACGACGAGCGCGTCGGCGTCGCGGATCGCCTCCAGCACGCCCGGAGCGGGCCGCGCGGCATCGGCGCCGGCGAACACCATCGCGTCGACCTCGTCCTCGTGACGGCGGGCGACGAACCACTCCTGGAACGGGAACGTGCCACCCGGCGTCACGACCGAGGTACGGAGCGGGTCGTCCGTCGCCGGCAGCACCAGCGTGGCCAGACCCGCCGCCTGGGCGAGGCGCGCTGTGACCGCCGAGAGCGGATCTCCGGTGCGAAGCGCCTGCGTGCGTACGAGGTGCAGCCCGAGATCGAGGTCGCCAAGCATGAACCACCCCTCGCCGCCCCAATGCCTCGCAGCCTCGAGCGCCCGCCAGGTCTCGCCGGCGCGGCCCCAGCCGCGCTCCTCGTCGTTCAGCCCGGCGAGCGCGTAGAGCACCGAATCGAGGTCGGGCGCGACGTGCAGCCCGAGCACCTCGACGTCGTCGCCGACGTTGCCGATCACCGTGAGCTCTCCCGGGGCCAGGACGTCCTGCAGGCCGCAGGCGAGCTTCGCGCCGCCGACGCCGCCGGACAGACACGCGACTCTCAAAGCGCGATTGCGTCGACGAGCTCCGCAGTGCGCGCACCCGCACGTGTGCCGAACCGGACGAGGTCGCTGAGCGTGTCGACATCGTCGACGAGGTTCCCGAGGGCGAGCGCCTCGACGTCGATCCCGAGCGCCGCGGCGTGGTCGCGAAACCGCGCTGCGCTGCCCGGGCCGTAGAGCGGCGCGAAGATCTCGGCCCGCGGGAGGCCGAGCGCGTTCGTGGTCCCGTCATGTGCCTCGACGATCCCGAGCCGCCCGAGCAGCGCAGGCACCGCGAGTGCGTTCAGATCCGAGGCCCGGACGCGGGGCAGGTCGGCGTTGACGACCAGGCAGATGCCCGACGCGCCGTCGAGGCCGGTCGCGATCGCATCTCCCTGCCCGCTGCCCGGGTCGTCCACGAGGCGGGCACCGAGGTCGCCGGCGACCAGCCGTCCCGCGGGATCATCGGTGACGACTCGCACCTCGCCGACTGCGAGCGCCACCTCGACGACGTCGCCGAGCATCGCGAGCGCCACCTCGCGACGCAGGTCTTCGGGCAGGCGGCTCTTGCCCTCGGCGCGGAAGGGGATCACCGTGAGCACGAACCGAGAGTACGTGCGTCCGCGGGGCCGCCGCGTCAGGCGGCGTGCGGGGCCGCGCCGGTGTGGTCGGCGCCCGGGCCCGTCGTCGCCCACTCGTTCACCTCGAACCAGTGCGTGTCCTCCAGCGCGAGGACGACATCGGGGTGCGTGTGGGCCGCGTTGACGACGTGATGCTCGACGTCGCAGCAGATCTCGACGTCGTCGAGCGAGAGGCCGCTCGGGATCTTCGCGACGACCTCGAACGGCAGCTGCGCGTCGTGCACCGTCATGTGCTTGAACTGGAGATCCGGAGCGAGCTCCATCAGGGCCGGCCAGTCGGGGCACGTCTTGTAGCTCACAGCTCTGCCTCGTTCGGCCCGCGACGCCACGTTCCTTCGAGGCGCACGAGACCGCGGCTCTCGTCGTCGGGATACACGAGCAGCGGGATCGGGCGTGCGAGCCGGTCGAGCAGGCGGCCGTCGTCGCCGATGAGCGCGAGCGTCACCTCGAACCGCCCGAACTGGAGCGGCGGCGCGCCCACGTCGAGGCGGAGGCCGAGACCGTCGCCCGCCGGATCCCAACCCAGGCGCGCCGTCTCGACGAGATCCTCGGCGACCAGGAGCCCGGAGGCGTCCCGAACCTCGAGGTGCAGGCTCGGCGCAGCGACGGAGCCCGCCAGCGCGACGTCGAGACCGAACGGCTCCCCTGCGAGGAAGCGGTCGCGCGACTCCCCGTCGGCGGTCACGAGCCGGGCCGCGGCGATCCGCGCCTCGCCGGAGCCGGACGGGCCGTGGCCGTTCGTCGCCGCCGCGCCGTCCTCGTCGGCGAGCGCGCGGCGGTAGCGCGTGATCGCCTCGTGAACCGGGCCGTCGTAGGCAAGGCGCCCTTCGCGGAGGAGCACGGCGCGGTCGCAGAGCCGCTCGACCGCCGACGCGTCGTGGGACACGAAGAGGATCGTGCCGCCACGCTCCTTGAATGCCGCGATCACGCCAAAGCACTTCCGCTGGAAGCTCTCGTCGCCGACGGCGAACACCTCGTCGAGGAGCAGCACGTCGGCCTCGAGGAACGCCGCAATCGCGAACCCGAGCCGCATCGTCATGCCCGACGAGTACGTCCTCACGGGCCTGTCGATCGAGCCCTCGAGCTCGGCGAACGCGACGATCTCGTCGAACCGCCCGCGGATCTGCGCCCGCGAGAGCCCCTGGAGCGCGCCGTTCAGCTCCACGTTCTCCCGCCCGGTGAAATCCGGGTGGAAGCCGGCGCCGAGTTCGAGCAGCGACCCGATTCGTCCACTGGCCTGGACGCTCCCCTCCGTCGGCCGGATGATCCCCGCGATCAGCCGGAGCAGCGTGGACTTCCCCGAGCCGTTCCGGCCGATCAGCCCCACCGCCTCGCCGGACGCGATCGCAACCGAGACCTCGCGGAGCGCCCACACCTCCTGGGCGCCGGTGCGGCCGCGGGCGACGAGGAGCTCCTTGAGCGTCTGGGTCTCGCGCGCCCGGACGACGAACTTCCGGGAGACGCCGTCGACCGAGATCTCTCCGGCGCGCATCGCGACCCTACGCGGTGACGGCCGCTAGCTCGCGGCGGACAATGCTCGCCAGCACCTCGACGAGCGCGGGATCGGCGTTCGGCATCTCGATCCGGGCCAGGCGCATGCCGAGCTCCTGCGCGCGCTCGACGGCCTCGACGTCGATGTCCCAGCGGATCTCGAGATGGTCGGAGACGAAGCCGACGGGGCAGACGAGGACGTCGGAGATTCCCCGCGCGGACAGGTCGGAGAGGTGGTCGAGGATGTCCGGCCCGAGCCACGGCTCGCCGGTCGGCGACTCGCTCTGGAACGCGAAGCTCCACTCCCGGTTGCCGACGCCTGCGGCGTCGGCAACTAGACGAGCGGTGTCGAGTAACGCATCGCGATAGGTATCTCCGGTGTCCAGGATCCGCGACGGCAGGGAGTGCGCCGTGAAGACGACGTGCGCCTCGTGCTCTTTAGGTGCAGCGCGCAAGCGCTGCACCCGCTGCGCGAGCAGCTCGACGAAGCCCGGTTCGTCACCCCAGGCCCGGACGAAGCGCGTCTCGGCACGACCGGCGACGGCGTCGTCGAAGAGCCCCTCGTACTTTGCGATCGAGAGCGACGACCAGTGCGGCGCGAGCACGAGGCCCAGGAGCGGTGCGCGACCGGCTGCGAGCGCGGCGTCGACCGCGGTCGCGATCCGCGGCTCCCAGTGGCGCATGCCGGTCAGCACCGGGATCCCGAGCGCGGCCTCGAGCGCAGCTCTCGTCTCCTCGGTGATCGCGTTGAGCGGCGAGGGCCCGTCCCCGTCGTCGATCCCGAGCGCCCGGTACCGCGCAACGAGATCGTCGACGAGCTCCGGCCGAATCGGACGGCCGCCGCGGATGTCGGAGTAGTACGCGGGGACGTCCGTGAGGCGGTCCGGCGAGCCGTAGGCCATCAGGATCACCGCGGGACCGGTCATGCCGCGACGGTCGCCTCCGCGCGCTCGCGGACGAGCGCCGCGAGACGGGTGAGGACGTCTGGGTCGGTCTCCGGCAGCACACCGTGACCGAGGTTGAAGATGTGGCCCGGCCGACCCGCGGCGCGATCGAGCACGTCGACGGCCTCGCGCTCGACGACGTCCCACGGGGCCGCCAGCGACGCCGGGTCGAGGTTTCCCTGCACGCCGCGGTCCCCGACGACGGCCCAGCCGTCGTCCAGCGGAAGCCGCCAGTCGAGGCCGACCACGTCGCCCCCCGCCGCGGCGAGCTCGGTCAGCAGGTGCGTCGCGCCTGTGCCGAAGTGGATCGTCGGGACGTCGACGGCGGCGAGGATCCGCGCGCTCCAGGGAGCGACGCGCTGGCGGTAGAGCTGCGGCGAGAGCGTGCCGACCCAGGAGTCGAAGAGCTGGATGACGTCGGCGCCGGCCCGCACCTTGGCGGCGACGTACGCGGCGAACGTCTCGGACAGCTTCGCGAGCAGGGCGTCCCAGGTCTCGGGCTCGGAGAGCATCAGCGCCTTCGTCCGCGGCAGCTCTCGGCTCGGGCGGCCCTCGACGAGGTATCCGGCGACGGTGAACGGTCCGCCGCAAAAGCCGATCACAGCCCGCTCGGGCTCGAGCTCGGAGCGGACGAGTCGGACGGCGTCGAGCACCGGGCCGAACGCCTCCACGGGGTCGGGGACGCGGAGCCGCGCCACGTCCGCGGCGCTCCGGATCGGCCGCTCGACGACCGGCCCGACGCCCTCGACGAGCTCGACCTCGATTCCCATCCCGAGGACGGGCGTCATGATGTCCGCGAAGAGCACCGCCGCGTCGACGCCGTGGCGTCGCACGGGCTGCAGTGTCACCTCGGCGCAGAGCTCCGGTGTCCCCGCGACCTCGAAGAAGGAGTGGCGCTCGCGAATCGCGCGGTACTCCGGCAACGAGCGGCCCGCCTGGCGCATGAACCAGACCGGTGTGCGCTCGACCTGCTCGCGGCGCGCTGCGCGGACGAGGAGCGGGGTGGTCATGACAGAGAGGGTAGCCCTCGATCGTGGGAGCGGCCGCGTAGACTCGAGCGCCGTGGAGCCGCTCGTTCCGCTCTGGCGATCCTCGACGGTCGCGCCGCAGCGGGCGGGCGCTCGGACGACGGCGAGGCTCGTGCTGGAGAACGGAGGGGCGGCGACGTGGCGCTCGCGTGGCACCGACGGGCTGCAGCTCTCGTACCACTGGCTCGACACGCACGGCAACGCGATCGTCTGGGACGGCACGCGCACGGCGTTCCCGCAGCCGGTGGCGCCGGGGGAGACGGTCGCGGTCGAGGTGCCGCTGGACGCGCCGCGCCCGCCGGGCCGGTACGTCCTTCGCTTCGACCTCGTCGAGGAGCACCGCTTCTGGCTCTCCGAGCTCGGGGTCGGGACGCACGATCTCGAGGTCGACGTCGCGCCGCTGATCGCGGAGCGGCGGCTGGCAGTGGTCGTCCACGGCAGCCCGGACGCTCGCACCGACGCCGCGCTCGCCGCACAGGAGGAGCCGGTCGTCACCGACGCCCCCGCGGCGACCGCTCACCTAGTCCCGGGCGCGGAGCCCGCTGCGGACTGGTCGCGGCTCGTGCTCGACGCCCACGCCGAGGGCTGGCCTGTCGTCGGCCCGGCGCTCCTTCCGGTGGGTGGGCCGCTCGAGCGCCGCCGCGCGGCACGCGCGCTCGGAGCCTGGGCTCCCGGCGGACGCAACCCGCGTCTCGACGTCCCGCTGCTGCTTCCCTCACTCGTCGGCGGCCTCGAGCCGTCCGAGCATCGAGGGCTGCCGGCCTACGCGGGCGAGGGTCTCTTCGAGGGACGGGCGGTCGTCAGGCTTCCGACGCGATCCGGTCGTCCACAGACCTGAACACGAGCGCGCCGAGCGCGAGCGCCACGATCGCGGCGACGACGAGGTAGAGCAGGTCGCCTGTGGGCGGGAGCTTGCCCTCGTAGAGCGGTGTCCGGTACGACTCGACCGCCGGCGTGAGCGGGTTTCCCCAGTGGAGCAGGTCGACGAGCCACGGGCGCGACTGGGCGCCGGGCAGATCGTCGAGCTGGTACAGGATCGGCGTCAGGAAGAACCAGGGCAGCAGCGCGGCCGTGACGACGAACTCGACGTCGCGGAAGATGGCGTTGAGCGACGCGATCGCAAGTGCAACGCCGGCCGTGAACACCACGATCAGTGCACCGACCGGGATCGCGAGCCAGGCGAGGTCGCGGCTCTCCGGCTGGAACCACAGCGCGAGGACGAGAACGATGACCGTCATCGCGACGAACGCGACCACCTCCGTCGCGACGACGGAGAGCGGCACGAGCTGGCGCGGGAAGCGCACCTTGCGGATGATCGGCGCGTTCTCGACGATGCTCCGCGCGCCGCCCTGCAGCGACGTCGAGAAGAAGACCCACGGCGGAAGGCCGCACAGGAGGAAAAGCCAGTAGTGCTCGGTCTCGGTCGGCTGGGCCTTCCAGAGCACCGCGAACACGACGAGGTAGACGAGCATCAGCGCCGCCGGGAGCGCGAGCGTCCAGGCGAGCCCGAGGACGGAGCCCTTGTACTTCGCGCGTAGATCGCGCCGGAACAGCGAGCCGAACAGCTCCCGGTGGCGCAGCAGATCCGCGTAGACGCTCACGAGCGCGGATTGTAGGGGGGCGGCCGACCGCCTCGACCCGAAATCGTACGGAGCCGCCGCTACCCTTTGCCCACCGTGGAAGCGGCCGTCACGATCGCCGCCCTGCCTGTCGCGGCGCTCGCCCTCTGGGTCCTTCTGCGCGCCCCCTCCGCCGCGTCCAGACTCGTCGCTCAGCCCACCGGGGAGCGCTGGCACGAGCGCGCGACCCCGACGTTCGGCGGCGTCGGCATCGCCTGCGGGCTTACCGCCGGCGTCGCGCTCGCGATCGCCGTCGGGGCAGTGGATGCGTCGTGGGAGCTCGCGGGCATCCTCGCGGGCTGCGGGCTGCTCTTCGTCGCGGGGCTCGTCGACGACGTCCGTCATCTGAGCCCCCTGGCGAAGCTCGCCGCGCAGGTCGCCGCGGCCGGCATCGCAATCGCCGCAGGCCTGCGGGTCGAGCTCGTGTCGAACGACGTGCTCGGCGTCGCGATCGCCGTCTTCTGGCTCGTGGGGATCACGAATGCCTTCAATCTGCTCGACAACATGGACGGCCTGGCGGCGACGCTGGCGACCGTCGCCTGCCTCTACTTCGCGATCGACGCGGCGACCGCGCATCCGAACGACCTCGTGCTCGTGCTCTCGCTCTCGCTTGCCTTCGCCTGCCTCGGCTTCCTCCCGTTCAACCTGCGGCCGGGCGACCAGGCCCGCGTGTTCATGGGCGACGGTGGCAGCCAGCTGCTCGGCTTCCTGCTCGGGGCGCTCGGTCTCGCGGCCAGCTGGACGACGGCGGGAACGACCGTCGCGACGATGCTGCTGCCGCTCCTCGTGCTCGCGATCCCGATCCTCGACACGACGCTGGTCACCGTGCGGCGGCTCGCGGAGCGGCGGCCGGTGACCCAGGGCGGCACCGACCACACGTCGCACCGCCTCGTCTACTACGGGCTCTCCGAGACGAAGGCCGTCGGGCTGCTGGCGCTGATCGCGGTCGCCCTCGGCGCGACCTCGGTCGCCTACAACGTGCTCGACCGGCCGGCGATCACCGCGCTCGGGGTGCTCGTGACGTTCGCGCTGCTCGTGCAGTTCGGCGGGTTCCTCGCCGAGCTCTCCGAGCAGGAGCGGCGCGGACGGCCCGGCGACACGCGGCTCCGCCATGCGATCGCCGTGCAGCCCCGGCGGCTCGTCGAGCTCGTCGTCGACGGCGTGTTGGTGACCGGGACGTTTCTCGCCGTGTTCCTGCTCTTCGTCGACGGTCGCGGCACGGAGCTCCAGCGAGGCACGTTCCAGGCGGTGCTGCCGATCGTGCTCGGCACGACGTACGTCGTCTACGTCCTCTTCGGTGTCTACCGGCGGGCGTGGCGGTACGCGACGACGCGCGACCTGCTCTCCGTCGCGCTCGCATCGGGCATCGCGACGCTCGTGGCATACGCGATCGTCCTCGCGACCCGCGACCTCGGCGACTTCCCGCGCGAGGTCTTCGCCGTCTACGGCCTGGCGGCCGCGGCACTCGTCGCGCTGTCGAGGTGGCTCGTCCGGCTCGTTCCCGAGGCGGGCGGCGGCCCGGACGACGGGCGCAGGCGGGTCCTCGTCGCCGGCGCCGGCCAGGTCGGCCGTGGCCTCGTCCGCGACCTCAGCCGGGTGGACGACGTGCGGGTCGTCGGCTTCCTGGACGACAACCCACGCCTCCGTCGCCGCCGCGTCCAGGGCGTGCCGGTGCTCGGCGCGATCGCCGACGCCGCCGGAGCGCTCGAGACGACGCGCGCAGACGAGCTCGTCGTCACGATCCCCGACGCCCCGTCCGAGCGGCTCGAGGAGCTCGAACGCGTCTGCGTTGACGTCGGGATCTCACATCGGGTCCTGCGCGACCGCCCGCTGCCTCCCACGCCGACGCGAGCGCTCGCAGAGTGAAGGCCGACATCCGCGCGCGGCTCGAGTCCGCCGCGCCACTCATCGGTGCCTACCTGCTCCTCTCGACGCTGTACGCGTGGCAGGCGTGGCGGCGCGAGACGCCGACGATCTTCTCGGACGAGCTCGAGACGACGCAGATCTCGCGGGCGATCGCGGAGACCGGTCATGCCGCGCGGCGCGGTGAGCCGTACGGGTTCACGAGTCTCGTGCCGTGGCTCACCGCGCCGTTCTGGTGGCTGCACCCGGTCGCGACCGCGTACGAGGCGATCAAGAGCGTCCAGGCGTTCGTGATGGCCGCGGCCATCTTCCCCGCGTTCCTCCTCGCGAGGCGCCTGCTCTCGCCCGGTTGGGCCTACTTCGCAGCCGTTGCCGCGATCGCCGGCCCCGCGCTCTCGTATGCGCCGATCCTCGTCGAGGAGCCGTGGGCCTACCCGGTGGCGACGCTCGCGCTGTGGCTGACGGTACGGGCCGTCGACGTTCCGGGGCGCTGGCCGATCGCGCTCGCCCTCGGGTCCTGTGTGCTCGCCGTCCTCGTCCGGTCGCAGCTCGTGGCCCTCTTCGGCGCGCTCGCGTTCGGGCTGCTCGCGCTCTGGTGGCGCACGGAGTCGATGCGTCGCTGGCGCACGTCCTGGTCGCGCTGGGACTGGGCCGGCGCGGTCGTGCTGGGCATCGGCGCGGTGATCGCCGTCGTGGCGTTCCTCGGTCACCGGTCGGGCGAGTGGGAGAAGGTGACAACCGGCTGGAAGGGGAGGATGCTCGAGTACGGCAGCTGGGCGGGCGGAGCGTTCGCGATCGGGATCGGCGTGCTGCCGGCGATCGCGCTGCTGGCCATGCTCGCCGTGCCCCGCGCCGAGCGCGACCGGCCAGGCGTTCGCGCGTTCGTCGTCGTCGCCGCGGGCGCGGTGGTCAGCTTCGGCTGGTACGCGGCCGTCAAGGGCGCATATCTCTCGACGACGTTCTCCAGCCTCATCGTCGAGCGGAACCTCGTGTACCTCGCGCCGCTCGCGTTCGT
>Ga0070664_100005004_pt1 | contig 10620 bp, 6 predicted proteins | sample KBSC73metaG_FD_65863 | JGI IMG/M metagenome (GOLD analysis project Ga0070664, IMG submission 65863) | Corn rhizosphere microbial communities from Kellogg Biological Station, Michigan, USA - KBS C7-3 metaG | ecosystem: Host-associated > Plants > Roots > Rhizosphere > Soil ... | reverse complement strand
GGTCTCCAGTTCGCGGGCGTGGCGACGCCGTGCTTCGCATTCGCCTGCAGCGCGTCGAGCAGCCGCAGCACTTCGTCAAAATTGCGTCCCGCGCTCATCGGGTAGACCAGCATCGCCTTGATCTTCTTGTCAGGTCCGATGATGAAGACATTGCGCACCGTCGCGTTGTCGTTCGCGGTGCGGGGGCCGCCGCCGCTCGCGTTCGGATGGATCATGTCGTACGCCTTCGCGATCTCGAGGTCCTCGCCGCCGATGATCGGATAGTTGACTGCCGTGCCCTGCGTTTCCTCGATGTCCTTCGCCCAGCGCGTGTGATCGCTCACCGGGTCGACGCTGATGCCGATGATCTTCGCGTTGCGCTTGTCGAATTCGGGCTTCAGGCGCGCCATCGTGCCGAGCTCCGTCGTGCAGACGGGGGTGAAGTCCTTCGGATGCGAAAACAGAACGGCCCAGGAATCGCCGATCCAGTCGTGGAATCGAATCTTGCCTTGCGTGGTGTCCGCCGTGAAATCCGGGGCCACGTCACCGATGCGTACCGCCATGTCACCCTCCGTCGAGTTGCTTGCGTTGCCGGGGCGACGGCCGCGCCGAGGCCCGGTGGATCCTTCCCCGTGAGTATCGGGACCGATGAGTATAGCGCCGCCGTCGTGCGCGGCAGAGGGCACGGATCACGGGCGACGCAAACGGCGCGCCGGCTATGCTCGGGACTTGCTTCGCGCAGTGCGCCTGGCCCCGTTCGCACGTGACCTGGAGGTGCGCGTGGCAGTGCGCTTGTCCGCGCTTCCACGCGGCGTGGTTTTGCGCGCGGCCCGCCTGGTCCGGCTGTATTCGCTGCGCGCCTCCTTCGCCTTGGCACGCGCTTCGCTTTCGGTGCGCGCGACCTTGCCACCCGCAGTCGGCGCGCGCGGCTCGTCCGTCGACTTGCGCCGCGTTGTCGGGCCACGCGCCGCCTGCGGGTCGGACGGACCTTTGCGCGCCTTGCGTACCCAGCGGTCACCCTGCTTCTGGTACTCGTGCTTGAGCGCTGCGAACGCGACGCGATGCGCGCGCCCGCCCTCACCGTACGTTTCGACCGCGCTATCGTGCGCCTTTTTCCACAGGCGCCTTGCGTGCGGCTCGGAGCGTTCGATCGTGCTCGGGATTTCAACGCGGTCCTTGCCGGATGCCGTGCGTGGCATGGGATCCTCCGTGGTTATCGATGGAACGTCGCCGAAACGTCCAGCTCAACCGCCGTCGCTTCGATCGTTCCTGTCGGGTTGCCGCGCGCCCTGGTCGCCGGAACGCGCCCGATCGGCGCTGGAGTTCGACGGCAGCGTGGTTGACGTGGCCGACTCCGCGCCGCCTTCCCGCGATTCTTCGCCTCGGCTGCGGCGCGCGGATGCGTCCGGCGATTGTGTGCGATCCGGCTCGGGTGTCGCGCGGGATTCGCCTTCCGGCCGGGACTTGCCGGGTTGCGCCTCCTGCCGGCGCGTTGTCTGTTCCTCGGGCTGCGGTTGAGACTGGGGCCGGCGCTGTGGCTCGGCTTGCGGCTGCGGTTGGGGTTGTGGTTGCATCCGCGACTCGGGCTCGGTTGGCGGTTGCGACGGCTGCGATTGCTCCACGTTGCCCCGCTCCCCGATGCTCCGCTGTTCCACGTTGCCCTGCTGTTCCACGTTGCCCTGCTGTTCCACGTTGCCCTGCTGCATCGTTGCGCCCGCTGCGCGGCCTGCGGGCGCCTGGCCGCCGCGGTGATCACCCTGCACCGATACGCGGCGCTGCCAGTCTTCGCGCTGCGCGAACCACGGGCGGTTTCGATAATGCGCGTCCCAATAGGAATTTAACGAGAACGACAAAACCGGCAGTCCGAGATGCGCTCCGTCGTCGAGGATCACGACGCGCCGATTTTCGTAGGGATATCCGAGGTCGCCCGCATACACCCAGCCGCGGTCCCCCGAAAAGTCGACGTCGCACCATGACCAGTCGGCGAGACAGCCGTCCACATGTACCGGCGTGTTCGCCGGCAGCGATGCCACACGCGGGTACTCGCTGCTCGGTCCGGCGTAGACATCCACCGATGCCATCGTGAACGCCTGCTGGGCTGCTGCGGACAGCGGCCACAGGCTTGCCGCCAACGCGATCGTAAGGAGTGGTCGATTCATGGCGTTCCCCGGCATGGATATCGAAATTAGAGGAGGCCGCTGCGCGTCGGTTTCGCAACCGCGTCGTGCACGCCGTTCACGCAATTCGCCAAGTTGCGTAAGACGTTTCCGACAAGGCGCAGTCAAAGCCGGATGGAGGGTCGTCCGATGACGCCGGCGAACACCCATGGCCGGCGCACGCCCCGCGAATCGGACCTTGGTCTCGCGCGTGTCGGTAACAACCGCGGGCTCGGCGTTTCCGTACTGCCGAACGGATCGCTGTTCGCGATCGAACATCGAAGCGGCGCCGGCTCGATCCTCGTCAATCAGGTTCTCGGGTCGCCGCTCGATGGCGGCATCGGACGCGTTGTCCTGCGCGTCGGCGGACAACATCCGGTCAACATCGACGTCGTCGGTTCCGGAGCGCGGGTCGGGCTCGGCATCGGCGCCGATCGGCTGCACTGGGAAGGCACGGCCGGTGCGATTCGCCATCGCGTAACGCTGCACGTACTCCCGAACGACACGGCATGGCTCTGGCAGGTCGATGTTGCGAATGACGGCGCAATGGCGCTGCCGCTCGACGCGATCCTGGTGCAGGATCTCGGACTCGGCGCGCGCGCCTTCGTGACGAACAACGAGGCGTACGCATCGCAATACATCGACCAGCGCGTTGCCCGGCATGCACAATGGGGGCGCGTCGTGATGAGCCGGCAGAATCTCGCGCAGGACTGCAAGCACCCGTGGGTGATGCACGGTTGCCTCGATGGCGCCCGCGCCTGTGCAACCGACGCCATGCAGTTGTTCGGTCCATGTCACCGCGACGCCGATGGATTCGCTCTTCCGTTCGGCGTGCCGCTTGCCGATCGCTGCCTGCAGCATGAAGGGGCGTGCGCCGCCATTCAGTCGCCGGCCATCACGCTGCAGCCCGGCGCCAGCGCATCCTGGCGCTTCTTCGGCCTGTATGCGCCGGACCATGCCGCCGCTTCGAGCGACGACGACTTCGCGCGGCTCGACGCGATCGCGTGGCCCGACTGCAGCGACACGACGGTCGCGAGCGTCTCTGTGCGGCGCAGCGCAATACAGAACGCGGGTGCGGCCGAGGTGCTGCCGATGCGTGGCGCCGCGCTTGCACAGCGCTATCCCGACCGGTATCTCGAGGAATTCGACGGCGATCGGCTGCTGTCGTTCTTCACGCCCGACCCGCCGCACAATCGCCACGTCGTGCTGCTCGAGAAGGAGCGTGTCGTCGCGCGCCGGCACGGCGCCATCCTGCGGTCGGGCAGCGCGCTGCTCCCCGACGAATCGACGCTTTGCGCGACCTGCTGGATGCACGGTGTCTTCGCGGCGCAGCTCACGATCGGCAACACGTCGTTCCACAAGCTGTTTTCCGTCTCGCGCGACCCGTACAACATCACGCGCGCAAGCGGGCTGCGCGTGCTCGTCGGCATGCAGGACGGCTGGCGCTTGCTGACGATCCCGTCGGCGTTCGAGATGGGCTTGAGCGACTGCCGCTGGATCTACGTCCTCGCCGACCGCGTGATCACCGTGCGCGCCATGGCAGCGGGCGACGATCCGGCAATGCAATGGCGCATTACCGTCGATGGCATGCCGTGCCGCTTTCTCGTCTTCGGACATGTCGTGCTCGGCGAACGCGAGTTCGAGCACGCAGGCATCGTCGATTGCAATACGACGAAGCGCAGGTTCACGTTCCGGCCCGATCCCGATTCGCTATGGGGACGTTGCTATTCGAGTGCGGCGTATCACCTGGTGACGAGCACGCCGCATGCGATCGACACGCTCGGCGGCGACGAGCTGCTGTATGCCGACGGTGCGCCGGGCAGCGGTACGCATGTCGCGATCGCGACGCTCGCTACGCGCGAATTCCGCTTCGCGGTGGTCGGATCGCTGACCGACTCCGAGGAGGCCGCCCGCCTCGCGGCGAAGTACGAGCACACGCGGGACGACAGCGAGCTCCTCGCGCCGGCGACAAGATTCTGGACGAGCGTAACGCGGGGATACCGGCTGAGCGGCCGATCCGCAGAAGCGGCCGCACTCGACGCGTCCCTGCCCTGGCTCGCCCACGACGCGATGATCCATCTGACCGTCCCTCACGGGCTCGAGCAATACACGGGTGCGGCATGGGGAACCCGCGATGTGTGCCAGGGACCCGTCGAATTCCTGCTGTCCCTCGAGCACGACGAACCGGTCAGGCAGATCCTGCGCATCGTCTTCGCCGAGCAGTATGCGGCGCGCGGCGACTGGCCGCAGTGGTTCATGCTCGAGCCGTACGCGTTCATCCGTGACCCGCACAGCCATGGCGATGTCATCGTGTGGCCGCTGAAGGCCCTGAACGATTACATCGAGGCGACGGGCGACCTCGCCTTTCTCGACGAGCGCGCCGCGTGGCGCGACGACGACAGCCTCGAGCGTACCGGTCACGCAGATTCGATCGCGGTCCATGTCGAGAGGCTGCTCGCGACCATCGCGGAACGCTTCATCCCGGGCACGCACCTGATCCGCTACGGCGAGGGCGACTGGAACGATTCGCTGCAGCCGGCCGATCCGCGGCTGCGCGACACGATGGTCAGCAGCTGGACGGTGGCGTTGTTGTACCAGCAGCTCGAGCGCTACGTGAGCTTGCTGCAGCGGGCGGGCCGTGGCGCTGAGGCAACGCGACTCGGCGCGCTGGCGCAAGCGATGCGCGGCGATTTCCATCGGCTGCTCGTCCGCGATGCGACGGTGGCCGGGTACGCGATATTCGGCCCGGATCGCGACAGCCCCGAGCTCCTGCTGCATCCGTCGGACACGCGCACCGGCCTCCGCTACTCGCTGCTGCCGATGACGCGCAGCATCCTCGCGGGCTTGTTCACGCCCGAACAGGCGCAGCATCATCTGCACCTCATTCGCGAGCACCTGCTGTTCCCGGACGGCGTGCGGCTGATCGACCGTCCCGTCGAATATCACGGCGGCCTCGAGCGCACCTTCCGGCGCGCCGAGTCGGCGTCGTACTTCGGACGCGAGATCGGGCTCATGTACGTGCACGCGCATCTGCGCTACGCGGAGGCGATGGCGGTTCTCGGAGAAGCCGATGCGTTGTGGGATGCATTGCGGGCAGCCAATCCGGTGTGCGTCAGCGAATGCGTCGCGAATGCGGCGCCGAGGCAGCGCAACGCCTATTTCAGCAGCAGCGACGCGGCGTTCCCCGATCGCTACGAAGCGAGTGCTGCATGGCCGCGCGTCAAGGCGGGCAGCATCGCCGTCGAGGGCGGCTGGCGCATTTACTCGAGCGGGCCGGGACTGTACGTCAACGTGCTGATCGGGCAGGCGCTCGGCATGCGCCGCGACTTCGGCCGTCGCGTCCACGAGGCCGTGCTGCCCGCATCGCTTTGCACACTGCGTCGCGCGTCCGCATGACCACCACGCTAGGCACCGCTCAACCGGCCGAGCTGCTCGCGCAGCTTGTCGAGCGTGGCGCTGAAGCCCGCAAGGCGTGCGCGCTCCTGCTCGACCACGGCGCCGGGCGCGCGTGCGACGAAGCTTTCGTTCGCGAGCTTCGCCTTCACCTTCGCGATCTCGCCTTCGTGGCGCGCGATGTCCTTCGCAATGCGCTCGCGCTCGGCCGCCACATCGACCTCGATGTGCAGCATCAGCCGGTATTCGCCAACGATCGACACCGGCGCGTCGCCCGCCGGAAGCGCGTCGACGATGCGCACGCCGGACAACTTCGCGAGCGGCGCGATGTACGGTGCGAATGCCGCAAGCGTTGCGTGCTCGCCCGTCGCGATCAGCGGCACCTTCTGCGCCGGTGACAGGCCCATCTCGCCGCGCAGCGTCCGGCACGCATTGACGAGATCCTTCAGCAGCGCCATCTGCGCGTTCGCGGCGTCGTCGACGCGATCGGGGTTCGCCTTCGGGAACGGCTGCAGCGAGATCGTCTCGCCGCGCTTGCCCGCCAGCGGTGCGACGAGCTGCCACAGCTCCTCGCTGATGAACGGCATGAACGGATGCGCGAGACGCAACGCCGCCTCGAGCTCGCGCACGAGCATCGACCGCGTGCCGCGCGCGGCGGCTTCGTCACCCGCCGCATCGGCGTGGGCGAGCTGCACCTTGGCGAGCTCGACATACCAGTCGCAGTATTCGTCCCAGACGAACTCGTAGAGTGCGCGCGCCGCGAGGTCGAAGCGATACGCGTCGAGGTTCTGCGCGACCTCGTGCTTCGCCTGCTGCAACCGGCCGAGCAGCCAGCGGTCGACGAACGTGTGCGTGCGCGGCTGCGTCTCGTCGAGGCCGACATCCCTGCCGTCGACGTTCATCAGCACGAAGCGCGTTGCGTTCCACAGCTTGTTGCAGAAGTTGCGATAGCCGTCGCAACGGTTGAGGTCGAAGTTGAGCGTGCGGTTGAACGTCGCGAGCGACGCGAACGTGAAGCGCAGCGCATCGGCGCCGAACGACGGAATGCCGTTCGGATAGTGCTGTCGGGTGCGCTTCGCGACCTTTTCCGCCTGGCGCGGATCCATCATGTTGGCGACGCTCTTCGACACGAGCGTGTCGGCGTCGACGCCGTCGATCAGGTCGAGCGGGTCGAGCACGTTGCCCTTCGACTTCGACATCTTCTGCCCTTCGGCATCGCGGACGATCGCGTTGATGTAGACGTCGCGAAACGGCACCTTGCCGGTGAAGAGGGTCGTCGTCATGATCATCCGCGCGACCCAGAAGAAGATGATGTCGAACCCGGTGACGAGCACCGACGACGGCAGGAACGTGCGCAGCTCGCGCGTGTCGGCGGGCCACCCGAGCGTCGAATGGCACCACAACGCGGACGAGAACCACGTGTCGAGGACGTCGTCGTCGCGGCGCAACGTTGCCGGTTCGTGTCCGCGCCGCGCTTTCGCCTGCGCGCGCGCGTCGTCCTCGGTCATCGCGACGTAGACGTTGCCGTCCTCGTCGTACCACGCGGGAATCTGGTGACCCCACCACAACTGGCGCGAGATGCACCAGTCCTGGATGTTGTTGATCCAGTGCAGGTACGTCGAGATCCATTCACCGGGGACGAAGCGCACGCGGCCCGCTTCGCCGGTCTTCGGGTCGACGATGCCCGCCTCGCTCACCGCGTCAAGACACAGTTGCTGGATGGTCTTCCCGGGCCACAGCGGATGCGTCGCCGGCGCCGGCGTGCGCATCGCGACGTACCACTGGTCGGTCAGCATCGGCTCGACGACTTCGCCGGTGCGTCCGCAGCGCGGCACCACCATCCGGTGCGCCTTCTCCGAAACGACGAGACCCGCCGCGGCGAGATCGGCGAGCACCGCCTTGCGCGCGGCGTAGCGATCGAGGCCGCGATACTTCGCGGGCGCGTTCTCGTTGATGGTCGCGTCGAGATTGAGGATCGAGATCGCCGGCAAACCGTGGCGCTGTCCGACCGCCCAGTCGTTCATATCGTGTGCCGGCGTGATCTTGACGACACCCGTGCCGAACTCGCGATCGACGTAGTCGTCGGCGATCACCGGAATGTCGCGTCCGGCGAGCGGCAGGCGCACGGTCTTGCCGATGAACGATCGGTAACGCTCGTCGTCCGGATTGACCGCGACGGCGGTATCGCCGAGCATCGTCTCGGGACGGGTCGTCGCGACGACGAGCGCGCCGGAGCCATCGGCAAGCGGGTACGAGAGCTCCCAGATCTTCCCCTGCTCCTCGTCGTTGTCGACCTCGAGGTCCGACACCGCCGTCATCAGCTTCGGATCCCAGTTGACGAGCCGCTTGCCGCGATAGATGAGGCCGTTCTCGTAGAGTTTGACGAACGTCTCGCGCACGGCGGCCGACAGGCCTTCGTCCATCGTGAAGCGCTCGCGCGACCAGTCGGCTGCCGCACCGAGGCGTCGCATCTGGTGGGTGATCGCGCCGCCCGATTCGCTCTTCCACGCCCACACGCGGTCGACGAACGCGTCGCGTCCGAGATCGTGCCGCGTGAGGCCCGCGGCCTTGAGCTGCTGCTCGACGACGATCTGCGTGGCGATGCCCGCGTGGTCGGTTCCGACCTGCCACAGCGTGTTGAAGCCTCGCATCCGGTGGTAGCGGATCAGCACGTCCATCAGCGTCTGCTGGAACGCATGTCCCATGTGCAGCGTGCCGGTGACGTTGGGCGGCGGAAGCTGGATGCAATACGCCGGCGCCCCGGGCTCGTAGCGCGGCTCGAAATAGCCGCGCGACTCCCAGATCGGATACCACTTCGCTTCGATCGCATGCGGCTCGAAGCTTTTCGCGAGTTCCATCGTCGTGACGTCGCCGCCGAGGCAAAAGGACGAAATTATAGAGGACCGGGTTGCCTCGACGCGTTCGCGCGGCGTGCGCTACGGCGTCAGCGCCATCTCGGGCCGCACATCGGGCGCGCGCGCCGACAACGAGCGTCCCATCGCCTGGGCTACCGCACCGAGGCGCTGCATCAGCGTCGCGAATTCTTCGATCGACAGCGCCTGATCCGCATCGCACCACGCTTCCGCAGGACACGGATGCACCTCGATCAGCAAGGCGTCGGCACCCGCCGCGATGGCCGCGCAGGACAGTGCCGGTACCATCCACGCCTTGCCGCCCGCATGCGACGGATCGATGATCACCGGCAGGTGCGTCTCCTTCTTCAGCACCGCGACCGCGGTCACGTCGAGCACGTTGCGATACGCGGTCTCGAAGGTGCGGATGCCGCGCTCGCACAGCATGATCCGGTGATTGCCGCCGGCGGCGATGTACTCGGCGGCCATCAGCCACTCGCTGATCGTCGCACTCATGCCGCGCTTCAGGATGACCGGCACGTTCACCTTGCCGACTTCCTTCAGCAGGTCGAAGTTCTGCATGTTGCGCGTGCCGATCTGGATCACGTCGACGTCGTGCTCGAGGAACGTGTCGAGCATGCGCACGTCCATCAGCTCGGTGACGATCGGCAGGCCGTGGCGCGCGGCGGCGTCCTTCAGCATGGTGAGTCCTTCGACGCCCTTGCCCTGGAACGTGTACGGGCTGGTGCGCGGCTTGAACGCCCCGCCGCGCATCAATCGGGCACCGGCCTGCGCGACACCGGCCGCCGCCGCCTGCATTTGCGGCACGGTCTCCACCGAGCACGGCCCCGCGATCACCTGCACTTCACTGCCGCCGATGCGCGCGCCGCACACGTCGACGATCGTGCTCGCCCTGTGCCATTCGCGGGCGACGAGCTTGTAAGGCTTGAGGATATGGAGCGAGCGCTCGACGCCGGGGAGCGGGTCGAACATCTCGGGGTCGAGCTTGCGCTCGTCGCCGATCGCACCGATCAGCGTGCGCTCGGTGCCGCGGGAAATGTGCACGTCGAGCCCGTGCGCGCGAATCCTGGCTTCGACAGCGGCGATCTCGGCGTCGCCGGCGTCGGGTTGCATCACGATGATCATCGTCTACTCCTCGGTGGTGGTGTCGCAAAAAAAATCGGGCGGCCCTTTTGGAGCCGCCCGATCGATGTGTTCCTGTGTGTCTGCTTGCTACGGTCGCGTGCGGCCCTCGGTGGATCCGAAGTAAAAATAGACGAAGCCCGACCAGGCACCGGTCAGGGGCGGTTGCGACGCACGGAGAGGCAATGCGGACCTCATGCGATGCAGTCTAGCACGCAGCGCGCCATCCCTGGCAAGGCCCATCGGTCGGCCGGGTGGGCGTCCGGCGGCGATGGGACCAGAATGACGACAACCTTTCATCCGGAGACACTTCGATGACAGCACCCGTGTTCCACATGGTGGGCGGTGCGCCCGATCCGGTCGCCCCCTTCAGTCACGCGGTGGAAGCCGACGGCTGGGTATTCCTGACCGGGCAGATGCCGTTCACGACGTCGTCGAATACGTCGGCGTATCCCGACACGATCGAGGCGCAGACGCACCAGGTGATGCACAACCTCCACGCCGTGCTGCAAGGTTGTGCGCTCGGACTCGAGCACGTGGTGTCGGTGCGCATCTTCCTGCGCCATTTCGACGAGCACTACGAGCGGATGAATGCGGTGTATGCGAGCTACTTCCCGGCCGCCAGGCGTCCGGCGCGCACCTGCGTCGGCGTGACGGGGCTTGCACGCGGTGCGCTCGTCGAGATCGACATGGTCGCACGTCGCTGACTTCGCGTGCAGCGGAGCAAATGATCGCCCGCAACTCGAGGCTCGAGTCGGCAGATTCCTCGCGCTACTTCGGATGCTGCGTGCGCCAGCTCTCGATCTCGCGCTCGATCGCCTCGGCGACGTAGCCGCGAACGAGCTCGCCGAGCTCGCGGTTGATCGTTTCGACCAGCTGCGCGCTCGCGCGCTCGACGATCGGCGACAGCCGCGCACCCAGTTGCTCGCGCAGTCGGGTGTCAGTAAAGATGTCCAGCCGCTGCAGCACCTGCATCCGGATTTCCTCGGCAAGTGCTTCCCATTCGCGACTGCCGGGAGTGAGCGTCGATGCGCCGATGCTCGGCGGCGCCGGTACCGGTGGCACTGACGCGGCGCCTGCGGTGTCGGGGGCCGGTG
>Ga0070664_100005002_pt1 | contig 10622 bp, 9 predicted proteins | sample KBSC73metaG_FD_65863 | JGI IMG/M metagenome (GOLD analysis project Ga0070664, IMG submission 65863) | Corn rhizosphere microbial communities from Kellogg Biological Station, Michigan, USA - KBS C7-3 metaG | ecosystem: Host-associated > Plants > Roots > Rhizosphere > Soil ... | reverse complement strand
CTTATGCACGGAAGATGATACGGCGTCTTGAAGCGATTGACACGTCACCGGTGCTGTTTGAGGCAATGCAACTCCACGCGGAAAACTCAAATTGAGTGAGCGCTCGCCGTTGGTGCTGGTTAATCGGCGCGAATCTGCCGACGGTGCCGCATAGGCACATCGCGGCGACGAGAGCGCCCCTCGACGCTCATCCCAGTGATTGTCTCCGACATTGGGCGGTTTCGGGGGACGTTTCATGTATTTCTCAACTGAGACAGGCTTCTCCCGGAGAGCCAGGAGGTCACTAATTCATTTAGCGGCCGGCGTGGGTGGCCTGTTGCTGTTGTGCGCTCACACCCCAGCTGCGGCCCAGACTTTGTCCGCGGACGTGGCTCCAATCCACTCCGTCACGGTGGCTAAGGACAAGTCCGTCGCATTCCAGTTGGATAACCCGTCGGCGGCAGCCGAAGTGGTTGTTACGCAGCCCGACGTGGCTCAGATCGTCGCGAACTCTGATCACAGCGTCTATGTGCGCGGGATGGAAGTCGGCGCTACCAACATTCTCGTCTACGACAACGACCATCATCTAGTGCAGGTCATAGACGTCACCGTAGGGTTTGACGCGGCAGCGGTACAGGCGGATATCGATCGCGCGCTGCCCGGCAACAAGATCGTGGTGAGCAACATCGGCTCTGGCGGTCTCGTGCTTTCCGGCGAAGCGGCCAACAATCAGGATGCGGCCAAGGCGTTCGCCGTCGCTGAGCGATATGCGCCCAAGAGAGTGGCTTCGGAAATCAATGTCGCCGGCGCACAGCAGATCATGCTCGAGGTCCGTATCGTCGAGGCCGATCGTTCCGCGCTGAAGGATTTCGGAATCAGCCTTGACGCCAGCGGCGGCCTGATCAGGGGATCAACGAACGGACTGGTCACTCTCCCAGACACCCCCGGGGCGGTGAACAGCAGCCTCAATGGCGTCGACAGCCCTTCAGGCCGCCTTCATGTCGGCACCAATATCGGAACAACGTCACTGGATATCTATCTGGACGCTTTGGAAAGCCAGGGCCTGATCCGCACGCTGGCCAAACCCAACCTGGCGGCCATGTCCGGGGAAACCGCGAACTTCCTGGCGGGGGGTGAGTTTCCTTTCCCTGTTCCAAGCGGCAAGGACAACGTGACGATTGAGTTCAAACCGTTCGGCGTACAACTCGAATTCACCCCGACCGTGGAGTTCAATGGCCTGATCAAGCTTAAGGTCGCGCCCGAAGTCAGCCAGCTGGACGATTCCCATCCGCTGCGTATAGGCGGCTTTGACGTGCCCAGCATGACAATCCGGCGAACCTCGACCACGATCGAGTTGAAGAATGGCGAAACCTTCGCAATCGCGGGGCTGTATCAACAGGAATATGCGAACGGCGTGCGCGATGTCCCTGGGCTGGGCGAAATTCCGGTGCTCGGCGCCCTGTTCCGGTCGGCGCGTTGGCGGCGGCGCGAAACGGAACTGGTTGTCTTGATCACGCCCCGGCTTGCGACAGGCGACCAGAGCCGCGCCTTGGCGCCCGATCCGCTGCAGGTCGCCAACGAGCCCTCCGCGATAGACCTGATCGTCAAGGGCCATGCGCTGGATCAGCCGCTGAAGAAGCCCGTGGGGGGGCTGCGCGGGCTACAGAAATAATAATCCCGATTACTTGAAAGAGCGGCCGTTCAGCCTGGCGGAACGTTCAGCCGGAGCGGGCGTTAACCAAACCTGATCGTGTGCCGCCACCCCTCGCGGACCGCGGATCGCCCCCGGCGTCTGTCCGGGGGCTTTTCGTTGGGCAATCGCCACGCTGCTAGCGTTTGCCGATCGAGTAGGCCTCGATCCATGTCAGGTCATCGTGTCCTTGAACCGCGGCGGGCAGATACAGCACGTTATTGTAGATCACGGGCTTGCTGTTGCGCATTGGCCAGCCCCCCGCGGCGATGTCGGCCAACACCTTGCCGTCTCGCACCCGAATACCGAGCAGATGACCGTCGCGGGCGTTGTCGGCCACCCAGACGACCGGCTCTGAGCCGAGCATTTGCAGCACCGGCCGGGTAGGGGGCGCACGAAACCATTGCCGGGCTTGCGGGCTCGCGGGGTCTGGAACGCGCCAGGCGACCTTCAGCTTGGGTCCTTTATCCGTGATCCGAACGCGATAGGCGGTTACGCCGGCCGCATGCGTGGCGTCGCGGTTGAAGCTCGGGATAACCACCACGGGCTCACCGTCGAGGGTCGCGACGACGGGCTGGGTGATGATCAGGCCGGAATTCTGGTCGGGGCACGGATCAGCCGGCGCGCCACAGAGGTCGAGAACCTGAACGCGGTCGTAAAGAAGGCCCATCCGATCGGCGTCGATCAGGAAGACGTCTCCTCCCTTTCCCGCCGTTACATAGAATGATCGCCCGCCAGCCTGCACACGCACGGGCGAGACCGATCCCAAGTCCCAGTCGTTGAACTCGAGACACTCCATATATGTGAGCTTGTCGCATGAATGATCCACTGGGCGCGGCGGCGGATTGGTCGGTAAGAGCCGGGGAACGAACAGATCGCGACATGTGGCAAGGCAGGCGTTGGAAGGGTCTCGCTGGTTGGTGTTCCCGCAAGCGCTGGCGTCGCAATGCGGGTCAAACTTGAGACCTGGCTGCAGGCGCAACACCGCCTGCGAATAGCTCTTGCGGGCAAGATCTAGGCGACCATTGCCGGTCTGAACGAGGATTTCCTCGCCTGTGGGACCGTGGAAGATTTGCGCGCCACCGTAGGCCCACAGTCCGCCGCCGCAGAGTTTGCCCTCCGTGCCGTCGTCACAGTCGCGCTCGGACGTGGTGCTGAACGCTGACGAGATCACCTGGCCATTGCCGCGCGCCCACGCGTCGAGGTCCACCTCAAGCAGCCAGCCGTGCCACGCGCCCTGATCCCGATCCGCCCCGAAGGTGATGTAGGCATGACCAAGTTTGCCCGGCGTCGGGTCGTAGGTGACCGCGCGTGGCAGGTGCCACTCAGGCTGCAAGTCAAAACGCCCGCCGTCTGCGGCGGCCGCGCTTGCCGTCAGCGTCAGGGGTTTGAAAGCCGGGTTCACCGCTCCGCGGCGCAGATCGATCATCGCCGCGCGATGGACGACGGCGCCGCTGACCTTGTTGCGTGTCGTATAGACCACCATCAGGTTCTCGCCGACCTGCGCGGGCGCGGCGCGAAGCTCCGGGGTTTCGGTGTCGGCATGAGGCAGCTGCGCTTTCCACAAGCGCTTGCCGGAGGCGGCGTCGAGCGCGGCGACCACGCCGCTGGAGGGCAGGACGACGAGGAAGGGAGCCTTGCCGGGCAGCCTGACGAGGACGGGAGAGGCCCAGAAATTACCGGAGAAGACCTCCGACTTGACCTTCGTGGTCGGCCAGAGCCGCTTCACGACGAGAAGATCGCTGCCGGCAGTCCCCTGATTGACCTCGGTCTTGAGGGTCATCGCGTGGGCCGGCCACAGGTGTCGCGCGATCTTGTCCTTCAGCGAACAGCCGCCGACGACGGCGCAAAGCACGCTCACGACCGCGGCAAGTAAAAACGCTTTTGATGTAGATCGGCCCACGATCTGAAACATAGCCAAGCCTAGGACGGACTTTAGCGTTCGTCGATACCGCCGCTCACGGGACTTCGGTTGCTCAAGCGGGTTACTACGAATAGCCTTGTCATAGGATTTAGGACAGGAAGCTGCTGGTGAGAATTGACCCGCGCAGACTTGCACGCGGAGTGATGCGGCGCCTGCGTCGGTGGGCGCGCGTGCCCGCCGGGCCGACCATCCTCATGTATCACCGCATCGCCGAGCCGACCGCCGACCCTTGGGAACTCGCGGTTTCGCCGGCGAACTTCGAGGCCCAGATCGCCTGGCTTAAGCGCAACCGCACGGTCCTGTCCTTGCAGACGTTCGAGGCCCTGCGGCGGCAGGGCAGGCTGTCTCGAGACGCGGTCGCCGTGACCTTCGATGACGGATACGCGTGCAATGCTTTGGTCGCGGCGCCGATCGCCGCTGCCCATGAAGCGCCGATGACCATCTTCCTGACGACCGGAGCGATCTCCGCGGATGCGGAATTCTGGTGGGACGACCTCGAGCGGATCGTCTCTAGCGCCCCAGTGTCCCCGCTTGAGATCACCATCGCCGGCGAGAACCTGGCGATGGAGCTTGGCGAGCCGGGCGAGGGGCTGACGCCTCTTCGCGCCGAAGCCTACACAACGCTTTGGCGGGCGCTACGGCCGCTGGACACCGCCACCCGGCGGTCGGTCGTAGCTGAGTTGGCGGAACGGTGCGGCGTTGGTGCGGCCGCTAGGCCCGAGTATCGGGCGATGACGCAGGCGGAGATCGTCGAACTCGCCAGGTCGCCCTGGGTCAGCTTCGGCGCGCACTCGGTAAACCACCCGCCGCTCAGCGAGCTCACGCCTGCCGAACAGCGCTTCGAGATCGAGACGAGCCGCGACGCGTGCACCAGCCTTATGGGACATGCCCCCGAACTGTTCGCCTATCCCTACGGCGACTACAGCGACGAAACGGTTCAGCTGGTTCGTCAGGCGGGCTTCAAGGTCGCCGTGACGACGGATGCCGGCGTGGTCTCCGGTCGCTCGGAAAGCCTGCGCCTGCCCCGCATGGCTGTCGGCGACTGGCCGCAAGAGCGGTTCGCCGAACTCTTCGCTTCTCCGTAGCGGCCGCTAGTCGGCGCGGACCGCGCGGACGCCCAGGATGACGGGGTACTGCTCGTCAAGGATGTCGAGCTTGGCCCGGCTGACCTCCTCGGTCGCGACGCCCTGCACGAAGGCGGTGGCGGCGTACACATTGCCGAACTGCTGGACGGTCACGTTCGCCGGTCCAAAGACCTCCCCAAAGAGCCGCTCGGCGGCGATGCGCGTCAGCGACCAATACCAGGTCGCGCCCCACTCATCGCGCGCGACCGGGGTGATGCCGGGCACGGTCGCGAGAACCACGCCGCCGGGCTTCATGCCGCGGCGCAATTCAATGAGCGCCGCCTTCATGTCGTAGATGAGATGCAGCGTCTGTGTGAGAACCGCGCAATCAAGGCTGTCCGCCGGCAGGACTCCCGGCTGGGAGAGATCACCGACGATCGTCGCCTCCGGAGCGCCCTGATGAACGTGGAGCACCTCCTGGCGCTCGATCCGCCCGCCGCCGAATTGCCGGCAGTAGCTCGCGTCACCGATTTCCAGCACGCGGCCTTGAATGTCGCCAGCGTGCTTCTTCAGGAAGATTTCGATGTAATGGCGGTCGATCGGCAGGCCGCGATCGAAGCCGAAATCACGGCTGATCGGCTCGACCTCCGTGAAACTGCCGAAGCTGACGGGCTTCCAGAGCGTCCCGTTGCGTAGCCGCTTGTTGAGGCGTCTTAGCCGTACATGCATCGATGTCATTGCCGGATTTAGCCTCGATGCGCGGCGAAAGGCCAGCCGACCGGTCTTCTATGCAATCGAAAGGGGCCTGCGCTAGACTAGCGCTCCAGCGGGGGGCCCTGATGAGGATCAACTCACCTTTGCCGAACCATCGAGGCGCGAAGATATGAGCCGCGCCGAGCAGGTCACGGTTATCCGCCCCTCCCGCGGATGGCGCTCGCTGCAGATTGGCGAACTTCTTCGGCATCGCGACCTGATGAAGTTCCTCATCTGGCGCGACATGAAGGTTCGTTACCAGCAGACCTTGCTTGGCGGGCTGTGGGCGATCATCCAGCCGCTCGGGACCACGGCCGCCTTCACGCTGGTATTCGGCAGCCTGGCAAAAGTGCCGTCCGACGGGATTCCCTATCCTCTGTTCAGCTTCACCGGCCTCGTCATCTGGACCTTCTTCAGCCAGGCGGTGATTGGCGCGGTCGGCAGCCTGATTGGAAGCACGCAGCTGGTGGAGAAGGTCTATTTTCCACGCCTCATCCTGCCGATCTCGGCGGTGCTGAGAGGACTTCCCGACCTCGCCATCGCGTTTGTGTGCCTGATTGCGGCGATGATTTATTACGGCGTTGTTCCCGACTGGCGGATGCTCTGGATTGTGCCCCTGACCCTTCTGGCTGCGATCGCCGCCACCGGCGTCGGCTGCGGTCTAGGCGCGATCAACGTGCGCTTCCGCGACGTGCGGCAGGGTGTGCCGCTGCTAATCCAGCTGTGGCTGTTCGTAACCCCGGTCGCCTATCCCGCAAGCCTTGCGCCCCATTCATGGCGGCCTCTGCTTGGGCTCAATCCCATGTCGGGGGTGGTGGAAGGCTATCGCTGGGCGCTCTTGGGCGGCGCGCCTCCCTCCGTGATGCTCATGGCGCTGTCGACCGCAAGCGCGCTCGTCTTCCTGCTCGTCGGCCTTGCCGTCTTCCGCAGGATGGAAAGCTCCTTCGCGGACATCATATGACGACTGCGGCCAGGCCATGGGCGATCAAGGTCGAGGGGCTGACGAAGCGGTATCGTCTTGGCGTCTTCGATTCCAACCTGCGCCAGTCGATCGCGGGCATGGGCAAAAGCCTCGTCCGTTCTCTCACCGGATCGGGGAAGGCCGCGTCGGCCGCCTCCGAATTCTGGGCGCTGCGCGGCGTGTCCTTTGAAATTCCCCGAGGCGAGATCGTCGGCCTGATCGGCCACAACGGGGCCGGCAAGAGCACGCTGCTGAAGATCCTGGCCCGCATCACCGAACCGAGCGAGGGGACCGTTCAGTTCGTGGGCAAGGTCGGCTCGCTGCTGGAGGTCGGCACCGGTTTCCATCCCGAGCTGTCGGGTCGCGACAACGTCTTCCTGAACGGCGCGATCCTGGGGATGAGCCACGCTGAGGTCGCCCGGCACTTTGACCGGATCGTCGAGTTCGCCGGCGTCGAGCAGTTCATCGACACGCCCGTAAAACGCTACTCCAGCGGCATGTACATGCGGCTCGCCTTCGCTGTGGCGGCTCACCTGGAGAGCGACATCCTGCTGGTGGACGAAGTGCTCGCGGTCGGCGACGGCGAATTCCAGAAGAAGTGCCTTCAGCGGATCAGCGAGATGGCTCGCGATGGCCGCACGGTCGTGTTCGTGAGCCACAACCTCGCAGCCGTCCAGGCGCTGTGTCCCCGCGCCATCCTGCTCGACAAGGGCCTTGTGCTGGCGGACGGCCCGACGCGGGACGTGCTTCAGACGTATCTTCACCGGGGCCGTGACGGCCCGATGAGTCGGTGCGAATGGGGGCCTGCAGAGGCTCCGGCTAACGGTGTCTTTCGCCTGCGCGCGGCGCGCGTCGAGAGCGCGGAAGGCGATCCGCTGGCTCCGGTCGACATCACCAAGCCGTTTCGGATCACGATCGAGTACGAGCGCCTGAAATCCGGCGCTGGATCGGTGGCCATCAGGCTGATCGACGAGACCGGCGTGCTGGTCTTCGACCTATCCAATTCCACGCCCGACACGGGCCCGGCCGGCTTCTATCGGGAAAGCTGTGTGGTGCCGGGGGACCTGCTCAATTCCGGCGAGTACCGGGTGAGCGTCGGCCTATTCGACGAGAACGAGCACATGCTTGAGGCGCAGGACGCGGTCGCCTTCGATCTGATGGATAGTGATCGAGACCGGCGCGGCTGGTATGGCAAGTGGGAAGGGGTGCTGCGCCCGACGCTGGCGTGGACGCGAGAGAGGCTGGCGGACGGCGCCTAACCTGGCCGTTTGCTGAGCAGTCGCCGTCTCAGGCTTCTCTGAACGCGTTGCGCTGCATGCTTAAGCCCACGTTCGGTCATCAGCAGACGGTCACCGATTGTCAGGGCGCGGCGGTGAGCGGGATAGGCGGCGAACGCCAGACGCAGCGATTGTTGCAGTCGCGGATCGCTCGGCAAACCCGCCTCCGTTTCGATCCAGCCCAGGAAGTCGAGCCGCGCGGTATGGGGGCGAAGGCGGTCGTAAGTGCCCGCGGCCTCGGCCCGCGCGGAGGCCGAGCGTGCATGCTGCCGATAGCGGCAAAGCACCTTGTTATGGACGTAGGTGGGATAGCGCAGCATCAGCTTCACCCACAGCGTCTGGTCCTCGTAAAGGGAGAGCCGCTCAAGAAATCCGCCAACCACGGCCAGCGCGTCACGACGGATAAGAACGGCGCAGGTGCACGGGACCTGGCTTTCGCGATCGAGGATGATGCGGCGAAAAAGCTCGGGCGGCTGGTGGAGGGTATTGGCCAGCCCGCGCATGGACTCGGTCCAGTCAAGCTCGGGCGCGTCTTCGAAGAACCAGCGGGCGGGGCCGTAGGTCATGGCAGCGGTGGGATTGCGCTCCAGCAGTGTGACCTCGACCGCGAGCTTGTCCTTTTCGTAGAGGTCGTCGGCGTCGAGGAAGGCGACGAATGTCCCGGTTGCCGCATCCAGCCCCAAATTGCGCGCAGCCGCCGCGCCGCCGTGACCCGCCTCGGTCTTGAGCACCCGGACTCGTGGGTCGGCGGCTGCAGCTTCGGCAGCAATGGCAGGGCCGGCATCTGCGGAGTCGTCGTCGACGATCAGCAGCTCCCAGTCGGTGAAGGTCTGCGCGCGCACCGACGCGATCGCCGCCGCCAGGAACCGGTCGGCGTCCTTGACCGGCATGATGATCGAGACGGCGGTCATCCACGTCTCAGTCTGCGAAGCGCCCGCCTGACGCTTAGCGTGAAGTGGGAGAGGCGTGCATCGCGGAGCGTCGAGCGGACCGCCCGCAGCTCATTCGCCCGGCCGGGCTGGCTCTCCAGATAGCCGGTCAGCCACTGCAGGTAACGGATACGCGAACGTTCATCCGCCCCAGCCGCCTCCGACCGCGCCGAGGCGCTGCTATCGTGCTGGCGGTATTTGAACCAGGTCGCGTCGGACACATAGGCGGCGTGGCTCAACAGGGCCTTGGAGAAGAACACCTGGTCTTCGAACATGGCCTGAAACACCGGCTCGAACCCGCCGACCGCCTCGATGAGGGAACGGCGGAGCAGGGAGCCGCTCGTGGTCGGCGTCTGGTCGATGTTGCGCAATTGCCGGAGAAACAGTTGCGGTGGCTCGTGGACCCGGCCCGGCTCGACGCCGAGGTCGTAGTAGAAGTCATCCGCCTCCGACCTCGTCTGCCAGGATCGCCAGATCAGCGCGCGGCCATAGACCAGCGCAGCCGCGGGGTCGGCGCGCATGATCGCGACCTGCTCCGCCAGCTTCTGTGGCAGCCAGACATCGTCGGCGTCGAGAAACGCGATAAACTCTCCCCTAGCATGGGCGATCCCGAGGTTGCGCGTGGCGCTCATGCCCCGGTTGACACCGCCTGCATGCCTAAGGACCCTGATGCGGTCGGGGTTCTCGCCTTGCGCATGTTCGGCGATCGCCAGCGTGTCGTCCGTCGATCCGTCGTCCACGACCAGCAGCTCGTAGTCGTCGAAGGTTTGGGCCAGCACGCTGTCGATGGCCTCGCGCAAGAAAGCCGCGCCGTTGAAGACGATGATGATGACGCTGACGGTGGGTTCGCTCACGTCAGTCGTTCCTCGCCTTGAACCGACGTCTAAGGGCGCGCCGCAGACGACGGACAGGGTTGGCGCGCATCAGTGTTGCGGGGATCGCGCCCTTGCTGGCGCCGAAAATGATCGCCGCTTGCCGCCACGCGTTGGCGAACTCGGCCGGGCTGGAGGCTCGCAGCAGCGATTGCCGCCACTGGTCGGCGTAGAAGCGTATCCACTCCGCCTCGCCTTCTTCGAAGGCAGCCTGCCATTGCAGCCGTTGCTCCGCCGCGCCGCGCTGCTTGCGCAGCACCGTTAGAGCGGCTTTCAGCATCATCCCCGCGTTGCGGGACATATTCGCATCGTGCCGCACATACTCCGCGAGCACCGCGGGTTGGCAGGCAATCGGGAACCGCTGCGCGAGCCGCAGGTAGAGGTCGTAGTCCTCGCAGGCTCTTAGGCTCGGATCGAAGCCGTCGAGCGCCTCGAGCGCGGCGCGGCTGTACATGACCGTGGCGTGCATCCCGATGCAGTTGCCGCGCAGAAAGCCGGCAAACGCATCTGGCCCGGGGTCGCGAACGGCCACACAGCGATCCTCGCCGGTGTTCGCGAACACGTCGCAGTAAGCGCCATAGACCATGCCGCAGTCGGGATTGGTCTCGAACAGCGCGAGATTGTTCGCGATGGCGTCGGGTTTGAGGCGGTCGTCCGCATCGAGGAATACCAGCCGCTCGCTTACCGAGGCTCGCCATCCCGTGTTGCGCGCCGCGGGGAGGCCCTGGTTGTCCTGCCGCACGAGCTGCGCGGCCGGGTAGTCGCGTACGACCTGGCCCGGATCGTCGTTCGAGCCGTCGTCGACGACGATCACTTCATCGGGCGGCACGGATTGGCCAAACGCGCTGTCGAGCGCGCCCGCCAGGTAGCGCGCGTGGTTGTAGGTCGGAATGATGACGGCGACGCGCGGGCTCATGGCCGGCGCACCGGATAGCCTGCAAACGCCAACCATTCGATCGAGCGGCGAACGCCCTCCTCGAACGACACCCGGGGCTCATAGCCGAGTTCCTCGCGCGCCCTCGTCCAAGGCGGGACGTAGCGCGCGGTGTGCAGTTGCGCGCGCTCGATGGAGACAAAGGGCTTTTCGGCGCCGCGATGACCGATGGCGGATTGAATGCCCATCCGCACGCTCTTGGGCACCCTGCGCCGGATGAACCGCCGTAGCGGATTGGC
>Ga0070664_100005000_pt1 | contig 10622 bp, 9 predicted proteins | sample KBSC73metaG_FD_65863 | JGI IMG/M metagenome (GOLD analysis project Ga0070664, IMG submission 65863) | Corn rhizosphere microbial communities from Kellogg Biological Station, Michigan, USA - KBS C7-3 metaG | ecosystem: Host-associated > Plants > Roots > Rhizosphere > Soil ... | reverse complement strand
ATCAGCTATTCTTTCCTGCAACAATTCAACTGATACAAAACTGGGTGCATCAAAATATAAGACCATTGGTACTATTGAGCGGATCGACCCAACTCTTGATAGTATTATTTCTCCCGGTGCGACGATTGAAATAATAGCCGATAGTTTTGATTGGAGTGAGGGACCTGTGTGGATCGAACCAAAAAAGATGCTGTTGTTCTCCGACGTTCCTCAGAACATTGTTTATAAATGGACTGAAGAAAAAGGGAAAGAAACTTTTCTCACACATTCCGGTTACTCAGATTCAGTAAAGCGCGGTGGCGAAATGGGTTCGAATGGGTTAACGCTTGATCCTGTTGGTCAGCTCGTCCTTTGCCAGCATGGCAACCGGCAAATGGCAAGAATGGATGCTTCTTTTGACGACCCCAGATCTTCATTCACAGCTGTCGCTAACAATTACAATGGAAAAAAATTCAATAGTCCAAATGATGCGGTCTATAACAGTGCCGGCGAATTGTTTTTTACTGATCCACCTTATGGCCTGGAAAGACTGTTGGATGATCCCAAAAAAGAAATTCCTTTCCAGGGAGTATACAAAGTAAAAAAGAATGGTGATGTGATATTGTTGACCGATTCCCTCACAAGACCCAATGGCATTGCTTTTATGCCGGGCGAAAAAACATTGCTTGTTGCCAACTCTGATCCGGCAAAACCGAATTGGTATGTCTTCGACGTCAATGGAGATTCATTGAGCAATGGCCGCATATTTTACAGTGTAGCCGGATATGATTCCACACTAAAAGGCCTTCCTGACGGAATGAAGATCGACAAGAATGGAAATGTGTTTGCGACAGGCCCTGGCGGAATATGGATATTTAACAGCGAAGGCAAAGTGTTGGGGAAAATAAAACTCAATGATGCCACTTCCAATTGTGCATTTTCTCCCGATCAAAAGACGTTGTACATCACAAATGATATGAATGTGCTGAGAATGAAGATGAGATAAGGATTGATCAGCGAACATTTATATGAAAGAAGCGCACCCGTTCTTTTTGATGCAAAGCACGGGTATTCTCGCAGTGTTGATTATATTTTGTGTATGTGGACCAATGAAGAAGGATTTTGCGATTATATCGAGGGCTGAAGTGATGACGAGAAGATCAGATCTCGATTGATTGATGGCGTTTGAAATATTTCTCGCTACGTTTCCAAACATCCACGAAGTGTGTGGCGATATTTTATCCAGAGCTAATTTTTCATGAATCTCATTAACGAGACTATCCAGCAATTTTGTTTCTTCCTGCGATTGATGTGCCAGGCCCGCGATTTCGAGTCTTGTTCCGGCCGAAATAAAATGACATAGGATGTCATAGGCGGCAAGAGCATTTTTCACCGGTCGTATTGGAAAGAGCACCTTTTTAAAGACCGAGATTTTTTTAGTGGGAGGAATTAATAATACAGGACAGTCAGAATATTTAACCACAGTATACGCGGTGCTGCCAATATAGTCGTCACGATACCCGGAGGCACCATGTGTGCCCACAATAATGAGGTCAAACTGTTGGGTGAATGCCGTCTCCAGTATCGATTTTGAAACAACACCTTTTTCGAAATCAATTTCAGGTTCTATCCCGTGATTTCGTTTAATTGAATTAACCAGTGCTGTCATGATATTCTTTGAGTTACCTGAAAATGATGGCGGGGCATTTGTAGCAGAATAGAAGTCGAATGTGTCATCGTAGATATTCAGTGCATGAAGGGAAGCATTTTTTCTTTTAGCAATTTTAGCCGCGGTATCCAACGCATTCAACGATGCCTCACTGAAATCCACCCCCACTAATATTTTTTTGATATCATAGTTCATTGTTCACATCGTTGGAAGCATGACTCACTTTTTATTGTATTGCACATCTAACTGTGCAAATTGCACGAGGTTAGTAAATGAGCAATCAGTAGAAGATTAGAATTGGATTAGAATTAAGATTTGGAGATGTTTGCGGCAGACGGAAGAGTGATCGTGAAAGTTGTGCCCTGGCCGACAACTGACTTCACATTGATGAAACCTTTGTGGAGTTTGATAATTCGGTGGGCCATCGAAAGCCCCAGTCCAAAACCGATTTCCGACTTATTTTCTTCAAGCCGGTAGAATGGTTGAAAAATATTTTCAATTTCAGATTCAGGAATCCCTTTGCCATCATCTCTTACAGATATAATGACATTACCTTCTTCGATTGCCAGCCATATCACTGCCTGCTTGTTTTCAGAATATTTACAACTGTTCAAAGCGATGTTCTTTATTGCTGTCAATAGCAGGGCCTCATTTCCAAAAACCAGCAATTTTTCTTCGTTTTCCGGCAGATCAGTAAATTCCAATATGACTGAATATTCTTTATGCAGCTTTGTTATTTCAGAGGGCAATCTTAATATGATCTCATCTATCCGGATCAAATTGATGTCGAGACCTCCTTTGTTTCCGGAGGCTCTTGCAAATTCAAGCAGCGTATGTGTCAGCTTTCCCATTTGCCGTACATCATGGTATACTGACTGAATGACGTTACGATAATCCTCAGGGTTTCTTTCATTCTCGAGAGTAACTTCGAGTTGGCTTGAAATGGATGTAAGGGGCGTCGATAATTCATGAGAGGCATTCGCAATAAATCTTCGCTGCAATTCAAAGCTCTCTTGCAATTGGTCGAGGAGTTCGTTAAAAGTCCGGGCAAGCGAATACCATTCATCTTTCACGGTTCCTGTGGATATCCGTCGCGCGAGGTTTTGAACTGAAATTTCAGAAACATCCGCGGCGATGTTTTTGATCGGCATCAGCAGTTTACCTGAAAAGAAATATCCTGCCAAAAGACTTACAATGATTCCCCAGAAGAAACTCAACATCAATATATTTCGCAGGTGAACAAGATTTTGTTTTCCCTCCTCATCGTTTGCAGCCGACACGATGACGATGTCATTACTTCGTTCAGTATACCTGTATGCGACCGCTTCCTTATTTCCGCTACGAAAGTAATGTCGTTCATTATTTTTCAGTTTATGAAGCATGCCTTTGTCAACAGGCAGCCGGTCATTCGGCTGGTCGCTGTATGAATAAACTCTTTGATTGTTCTCATCAAATATCTGTACGATCTTATCTTTAAGTGAGACCGAAGTAAGCGAATCGATCTGCCGGAGCATTTTTTGGTCAAATATCTCGCGCTGGCTGAATAACCTGCCGGTTGTAATGGCTCTGTTTGTCAACCTTGACTTTATTGTATTAATTCTTTCTTTATAAGAAAAATAATAAATCGACCCGCATACGATGCCCAGTATAATAAAGACCAGTAACACAAACAAGGAAGTTATTCGTAAGCGAACGGGCATATCAGTTGTCTTTAAGGATATAACCCATACCCACGTGAGTCTGGATTAATTTCTGATCAAAAGGTTTGTCGACTTTATTCCTCAGGTAATTGATATACACATCAATCACGTTAGTGTTGGTATCAAAATCAATATCCCAAACATTTAGCGCAATATCGGATCGCGAGACTATCTTGTTTTTATTCCTCAGAAGATACTCAAGTAATTGGAATTCTTTGGCTGTCAGACTTATTTTCACGTTGCCTCTTTTTACTTCCTTACTGTCAAGATTTATTTCAAGATCATTCGCTTTCAAAACATTGCCAACAGGTAATTGCTGGTTCATCGTTCGTTTAAGAACCGCCCTGATCTTTAACAGCAATTCCTTAAAGGCGAAAGGTTTGACAATATAGTCATCAGCTCCTGCGTCGTAGCCTTCCACTTTGTCTTCAAGCGTTAGCAATGAGGTAAGCATAATCACAGGAATGTGCGCGTCAGAAGCTCGTATCATCCGGCACAGCTCAAATCCATTGATTCCCGGCAGATTTATATCGAGTATGATCAAATTGTATTTATTGGATTGAAAAAGGCGATGCCCAATAGCTCCATCATATGCCACTTCGACAAAATACCCCTTTTCCGTCAACCCAAACCGGAGGGTATCGGCAATTTTCCGTTCATCTTCGACAATCAAAATTTTTCTTTCATCCATGAGCAGGAAGTTACAACGGTGAAAATTGATTTCTATAACTCTAATAGAATTTTAATATGTCTTTAATTTTCTCTTAACCATCAAACGCTAAATTGGGAAAAAGCAACAACAATGCCTGCAATATTCCGAACCATCCTGGTCCCTGTTGACTTTTCCATAAATACGCAGGTCGCCGTGAAAAAATGCCTTGAAATAATAGAGCCCGAAGGAACCATCATTCACTTATTTCATGTTCACACGCCAAATTCTACGTGGCGTAGTGATCTAAAAGAAATTTTATCCGCAAGAAAGTTAATGGAAAGGGGTGATTTTAGCGTTGCTTCAAAAAAACTATTGCAGTGGAAATCACTCATTGAAGATAATCACAGTAACGTCAAGGTAGTAGTTGACATCGTAGAAGCTGCAACTGTTGAGAATGCGATCACTGAAAAAGCAATGCGGCTTATGCCCGACATTGTCATCGTTGGTAAGAACCGGAATCATTCGCGTCTTCCCTTTTTGAATACGGTGTCACCGCACCGGATTGCAAAAGTAACCGGGTTCCCGGTGCTCACGGTTAAGCCGGGATCGATATACAATAAGGTAAAGTCCATTGTAGTGCCCATTGGGACGTTTGTGCCGCAGAAGAAAATGGAACTTTTACTCGCTCTTCGGCATAAATACAGGTTAAGTATTCATCTCGTCACGATAATGAGCGGCAAACAAAATGCAAACGAATTCTCGGCACATGCTTTATTAACCAGTTACCGGTTTCTTCGCGACGTCACAAATTGTCCTCTTGCTCATGAGGTGGTGCGCGGAAGTAATATAGCAAGATCGACTTTAAAGTTTGCTCAGCAGATCAAGGCAGATATGCTGGTTGTGGACTCGGATAAAGAGACCACGATCACATCTTTTCCGGGCAAGTACATCAGTGATGAACTTGACCCAAATTCAAGATTACAGATACTAACCGTCTAGTTATAATAAATATGTCAACCACATACGGAACTACTATGAAGGCATTTTTTTTACTTCTTTTTTTAGTGTACAGTCTCCCGGGCTTCTCTCAGGATATAAAACTGGCGAAGGAGTTCTTGTATCACCAGCGATATGTGTCTGCAGAATCTTTTTTGCATAAACTAGTGAATCATGATCCTGGAAATGCAGAAGCCTGGTACCTTCTTTCAGAAGCCTGCCTGGAGCAGGATAAAACCAAAGGCATTACAGACAGTTTGAATTTGGCACCTCAGCAGGTAAAGGACGAGCCTTACTACATGGTTGCGCTCGGAAATGTTTTGCTTCATGCAAGCCTTCCGGGAAAGGCAAAATCATACTTTGAAGCGGCGCTGGAAAAGACAAAGGAAAAGGACGGCGGCATTCTTGCCGCGATTGCTAAAGCTAATATCGATAATGATGCTGGCGATGTCAGTCAAGCCATTGATCTTTTAAACAAGGCCATCAAGCGTGATAAGCACAACGCGGAGTTGTATACGCTTCTGGGCAATGCTTATCGAAAGTTGAAAGATGGTTCGCATGCTTACCAGGCATACCAGGAAGCCCTCAAGGAAGATCCGCAATTTGCTGAAGCTTCCTATAAGATGGGAACGATATTTATCGCCCAGAAGAACCCCGAAATGTATCTGAAATATTTCAATGAGGCAGTTGCTGCTGACCCAAATTATGCACCTGCCTTGTACCAGTTATATTTCCATCACTATTTCAAAAATGTAAACACAGCCATGGACTATTTAAAAAAATATATGGCTGTCAGTGATCGCAGTTTGCAGACGGACTACGACTATACAGATCTTTTGTACCTGACGGGGCAATACGATGAAGCTATTAAAAATGCAACGCGGCTTGTAAATAATGAAATTAGTGCGCCGCCGCGTCTTTACAAATTAATTGCGTACAGCTATAAAGAGAATGGGAAAACACAGGATGCCTTTGAGTACATGAAAAGATATTTCGCCGTCGCTCCTGACAGTATTGAGATCGTGAAGGACTTTGCTACTATGGCTGATTTGTACGCCTCAAGAAAAGAAACCGATTCTGCGGTAGTTTTTTACAAAAAGGCTGCCTCGATGGAAAAAGACTCGGCAGAGCTCGTGAATTATTATAAGAAATTAGCCAACATCTTTAAAGAGGAGAAGAGTTATGCTGATGAAGCCTTTTGGTTTGAAAAATATTATGCTTTGAATCATGACGCTACAAATGTTGATCTTTTTAACTGGGGCATCGCTCATTATTTAAGTGGCGAATATCTAAGATCTGACTCAGTGTTTGCAGTTTATACCGAAAAATATCCGGCCCAGGATTTTGGATATTACTGGAGAGCTCGAAGCAATGCAGCGATCGATACAGCGATGGAGGAGGGACTTGCGGTGCCCCATTATATTAAAGTTGTTGAAATAGATCAGCAGGATACAACTAATGCAACCAACCGAAAGCATTTGATAGAGGCCTATGGCTACCTGGCCGCCTATGAAGCAAACCATGAAAAAAATTATGAGGTCGCCATTGATTATTTCGAAAAACTATTGGTGCTGGATCCGGAGAACGACAGCGTGAGAAAATATATTGATATCCTGAAAAAAGATCTGACCAAAAAAGAGGCTACAACTGGATCGTAGTAATTGTTAATGGTTAATGGTTAATTTCGGCCAACAGCTCGTGCCGCTCCCGGCGCGGGCTGTTCTTTTTAGTTGAACAGTCAAACTAACCTTTCCAGCACACCTCTGCGTTTTACAATGTTTTTATAATCCCATTGGATCTTTTTTGCTTTCTCAAGCCAGCGTTTGAGATCCTTTTTGTTTATCTGATCAATGTTGGTGTAGCGGGCTTCTGCTGCTTTAAAACTTCCTTCAGGTTGCAAACCTTCTTCTTCAAATGATTGGCCACTCCAGAACATCAATCGCACAGAGTCTTTTAACTTACTGTACCCAACGATCGGGTTGCCATCTAAAAACCAGACTGGATGTGCGTGCCAGATCTTATTTTCTGCCTTCGGAAGATTGCTCTCAATTTCGCCAGCGAGTGTATTGCAAATCGCCTTGTCATTCGCTGATTGCGCATTATTGTATGCCCAGACATCTTTGTTCATAGAAAAATTTTTTTGTTGATTGTTTAGTCAACCCAGTACTAAATTAAGTATGTTTTTATTCTCTTGCAGAAAGCATTTGCCGAAGATTTAAATGCCAAAATAAGCACAAAGCTATCAGGCGAACACCTCAACACATCAAAAACAAGAACGTATGAGATCAGCAATGGATACCGGCTCTGCAAGCCAGAACAACTTGCTTGCCCCGGGCAAGGCTCATGTGATTGGAATAATGCCGTAAGAAGGAGTCCTACCGGTGTCTTTGAAAATATTGATGACCCCTTCAGGCTGTTGGAATTGCTGCATATTTATTAGAAACATATCTATCTTAACGCTGAGGCCCTTCGGAGATTCAGTGGGAAAGAAAGTTGACAATTGTTTTCGAATGGTTAACTTTCATCTCATAACGAGCTATGCCATTGTTAGCTATTGATCTGGGTGGAACTAAGTTAGCGCTTGCTGTTTTTTCGCAGCAAGGCGATCTGCTGTATAAAGAAAAAATAAATCTTGGTAAGAGAAAAGGAGCAGAAGTAGGGCGATTGATCGCCGCAAGTGTTGCTGCCAATCTTAATGAACAAAGAAATAAAGAGGAAGAAATTGAGGCGATAGGAGTTTCTGTTCCCGGTATTTATCACAGGGACAACGGAACTGTTTGGGCACCTAACATTGAAGGCTGGGAACATTATCCCTTGCTAAATGAAATAAGATCTGTTGCCGGAAATATTCCAGTCACCATTGACAGCGATCGTGCCTGTTATATTTTAGGTGAATGGTGGAAGGGGGTTGCTCAAAATTGCAGTGATGCTATTTTTGTCGCTGTTGGCACAGGGATCGGTGCAGGTATTTTGACTGGCGGAAGAATTTTGCGTGGTGCAAATGATATCGCCGGCGCCATTGGATGGATGGCATTGGAACATCCGTTTCAACATCAGTACAAGGATTGCGGATGTTTGGAAAGCAGCGCCTCCGGCGAAGGCATTGCTAAAATGGCAAGGAAACTCGTGAGTGAAAGAAAAAATTATCGTGGATCATTGAGGACAAAATCTTTGGATACCCTTAGCACGCCGGATGTTTTTAAAGCGTATGAAAAAAAGGATGCAGTCGCCGAAGAAGCGCTCCATCATTGTGTGGAACTGTGGGGAATGGCGATTGCCAATTTGATCAGTGTATTTAATCCTCAAAAAATAATATTTGGAGGTGGTGTATTTGGCCCAGCGAAAAAATTCATTCCTCGCATAAAGAAGGAAGCGATGAAATGGGCGCAACCGGTAAGCATGCAATATGTAACGATTGAAACATCTGCCCTGGGCGCGGATGCCGGTTTATATGGCGCGGCCTATATTGCAAAACAAAACTCTAACATGTAAGCTGCTTATGAGCAAAAATATTCTTGTTTTTATTGCGGCTTGTGCGGGCATGTTCCTTTTTGGCATTACACTAATAACATTGGGATCTGTTGCAACGGATCTGCGTTCGAAGTTTCATTTAAGTGGCACAGATGCAGGTACTCTTTTTTCTATCCTTCCATTTGGAATTCTTACAGGCTCATTAATATTTGGCCCTGTTTGCGATCGGTATGGCTATAAATATTTGCTTATACTCGCATGTATCGGAATGTTTGCCGGATTTGAGGGAATTGCTTACAGTGATTCCCACAGTCTTTTAAAAATTTGCATTTATATTTTTGGCATTGGGGGTGGTGTTATTAACGGTGCAACCAATGCAGTTGTTGCAGACATAAGTCCTGAACATAAAGGCGCCAACCTAAGTTTGCTCGGTGTATTTTTTGGCTTGGGGGCATTGGGCATGCCATTGATTTTAGGGATGCTCAAAAGTATCTCTCCATTCAGCATTGTTGCTGGTGTTGGATGGCTTACACTGGCTGTTGCCGGGGTCTACACTTTTGTCAGATTTCCTCCGGCCAAACAAAAAGAAAATGCAATAACGACAAATTGGAAAAGCCTTTTTCAATGGTTGCTGGTACTCATTGCATTTTTTCTTTTCTTTCAAAGTAGTTTTGAAGCCATCATTAATAATTGGGCAACCACGTATCTTACAACAAAAGGCGTTATGGATAAAGACCACGCCTTGTATGCATTGTCGCTGCACATTCTTGGAATGATCGCCATGCGATTGCTTACGGGAAGTTTGCTGCGTAATATTTCTGAGATCGGAATTATGTGGTCGTGTTTATTGATGCTATTGATCGGAGTTGCTTTGATGCAAATCGGCGAAACAAAAACCATGACCATTGCAGGACTTATGCTTTCAGGTGCGGGATTAGCAGGTGGATTTCCGCTGATGCTTGGCATAACAGGTAAACATTTTGCCCGGCTTTCAGGCACCGCCTTTAGTTTCGTCTTTACAGTGGCGTTAATTGGAAATATGCTCATCAATTACTTAATGGGAATTATTGTGGATGAGTTTGGTATCCATCATCTCACTACGGTTGCTTATATTGAAATTGGTTTTATGACAGTGCTTTTTTATTTTATTACTCAAAAATTAAAATCAAAATAGAGTTTATGTTAGCAAAACAATGGCTTGATAATGCCAGGAATGTAATGTCGGAGATAGAGAACACACAACTGGATAATATTCGCAAAGCGGCGGAGGTTATGGCTGATAGCATTGAAGCGGGGCGATGGGTGCATACTTTTGGTTGTGGTCATGCAACAATTCCTGTTGAAGAAATGTATCCGCGTATTGGCGGCTTTGTTGGTTTTCATCCCATGGTAGAATTACCGCTTACCTTTTTTACGCGCATCACGGGTGAAATGGGCGTTCACCAGTTTGTGTTCCTGGAAAGAGTAGAAGGGTATGGCGTGGAGATAATGAAAGGATACAATTTTGATACGAGAGATACGATGTGGGTATTCTCACATTCGGGAATTAACAATGTAAACATTGATGTGGCGCTTGAAGCAAAAAAGAAAGGCATGAAGGTGATCGCCTACGGATCCGCTGAAGCTGCGAAAGGAAAACAAACAAGACATTCCAGCGGGAAAACGATTTTTGACATTGCAGATATTGTCGTTGACACGTGTGCACCGATTGAAGATGCATCTGTTCCTGTTAAAAATCACCAGGATAAATTGGGACCGGTATCTACAATGGCTTTTGTTACCTGTGTGTGGATGACTGTAATTACCGTTGCCGAAATTTTGGTTGAAAGAGGGTTTAAGCTACATATTCATCCATCGCATAATGTTCCGGGCGATACGACTGCCATGCAGCGTTTGGAAGAAGCACTGGCGACTTATAAAGAAAGGATAGCGGGTGTGTGATTTTTAGCATACCGTTCTATTTAACTAATCTTCCATTTTTCAGCCCGGGGTCTTTTGTTGTTCTTAGTGATGCATTGAAGAATCATCAGGCAAAAGACCCCGGGCGGACTTAAAAGAGGTTTTAAGCTACATATTGACCCATCGCATAATGTTCCGGGCGACACGACTACCAAACAATGTTTGGAAGAAGCGCTGGCAACTTATAAAGAAAGGA
>Ga0070664_100004999_pt1 | contig 10623 bp, 8 predicted proteins | sample KBSC73metaG_FD_65863 | JGI IMG/M metagenome (GOLD analysis project Ga0070664, IMG submission 65863) | Corn rhizosphere microbial communities from Kellogg Biological Station, Michigan, USA - KBS C7-3 metaG | ecosystem: Host-associated > Plants > Roots > Rhizosphere > Soil ... | reverse complement strand
CTCTGGTTCGGCGACCGCATTGCGGGCGGCACGGTGCTGGGCCGATGGGCTCCGGCCTTCATGGGCAAGGACGGCATGGACAGCGACCTGATCGAATGCGTGGCCGAGCCCTGCTACGACCTGCCGAACCTCAAGGTCGAGTGGGTGCGGCACGACATGCCGCCCGGCTTGAACGTCGGCTGGTGGCGCGGCGTGGGGCCGACGCACAACCTCTTCGTGATGGAGAGCTTCATCGACGAGCTGGCGCAGCGCGCGAAGAAGGACCCGGTGGCCTACCGGCGCGCGATGCTGAAGAAGAACCCGCGCACGCTGGCGGTGCTCGACCTGGCCGCCGACAAGATCGGCTGGGGCAAGGGCACGCTGCCGGCCCGCGTCGGGCGCGGCGTGGCCGTGGGCGATGCCTTCGGCAGCCGCGTGTGCGCCATCGTCGAGGTCGAGGTCACGCCGCAGGGCGAGGTGCGCATGCGGCGCGCGGTGGTCGGGCTCGACTGCGGCATTGCCGTGAACGCGAGCTCCATCGAGGCGCAGATCCAGGGCGGCCTGCTGTTCGGCCTGAGCGCCGCGCTCTTCAGCGAGATCACGCTGCGCGAAGGCACCATCGAGCAGAGCAACTTCCACGACTACCGGATGCTGCGCATCAACGAGGCGCCGCCGGTCGAGGTCCATACCGTCAAGAGCGGCGAGGCGCCCGGCGGGCTCGGCGAGGTCGGCACCGCCATTGCGGCGCCCGCACTCGCCAACGCGATCTTCGCGGCCACGGGCGTGCGGCTGCGCGCGCTGCCGGTGAACCGTGCACTGCTGGCGCAGGACAAGGAGGCGCTGAAGAAAAAGATCGCCGATGCCGGGCACGGCGCAAGGAGCGCAGCATGAAGCGGCTCCTCAAGGTGCTGGTGGTGCTGTTCGTCGTTGGCGCGGCGCTGTATTTCTTCCTGAACCGTACCGACGGCTCCGAGGGCGAGGCGCCGGTGCTGGCCGGTGCGCCGGCCGATGCGGCGCTGCTGGTGCGCGGCGAATACCTCACCAAGGCCGCCGACTGCATCGCCTGCCACACGGTGCCCGGCAAGGGGCAGCCCTTTGCGGGCGGCCTGCCCTTCGTGCTGCCCTTCGGCACGATCTACTCGTCGAACATCACCGCGGACCCGGCCACGGGCATCGGCAACTGGAGCGACGACCAGTTCGTGCGCGCGCTGCACGACGGCGTGGGCGCGGACGGCAAGCGCCTGTACCCGGCGTTCCCGTACACCTCGTACACCGCGCTGAGCCGCAAGGACATCCTCGCGATCAAGGCGTACATCTTCAGCCTGCCCAAGGTGAACCAGCCGAACAGGGAGGCCGACCTGGGATTTCCGTTCAACCAGCGCTGGGCCATGGGCTTCTGGAATGCGGCCTTCTTCAAGAGCACCCGTTTCGAGGCCGATGCGTCCAAGCCGCCGGCGTGGAACCAGGGCAGGTACCTCGCGACAGCGCTCGGCCACTGCGCGGAATGCCATACGCCGCGCAACTTCGCCTTCGCGATGGAAAGGGGCAACGACCTCGCGGGCGAGTCGGTCCAGGGCTGGCGCGCCTACAACATCACGTCAGATGCGAAGAACGGCATCGGCGCATGGAGCGATGCGGAGCTTGCCTCGTACCTCACGACCGGGCATGCCGAGGGCCGAGGCTCCGCTTCGGGGCCCATGGGCGAGGCGGTGGAACACAGCCTGCAATACCTGAAGCCGGAGGACGCCTCGGCGCTCGTGAGCTATCTGCGCACGGTACCGGCGAAGTCGGGCAAGGCGCCGATCGAGGTCGATGCGAAGGCACCGTGGGCCGTTGCGGCGAGCGCGGCGGCACCGGCAGCCAACACGGCCGAAGGCCACGAGCAAGGGCTCAGGCTCTTCGCTGCGGCATGCGCGAGCTGCCATCAGTGGAACGGGCAAGGCCAGCAGACGGCCAACGCATCGCTGCTGGGAACGCGCGGCGTGAACGATCCTGACGGCTCCAACGTCACGCAGATGATCCTGCAGGGCGTGAGGATGCGCGTGCACGACAAGGAGGTCTACATGCCGGCCTTCGGCAAGGCCTACACGGACACCGAAGTCGCGGCGCTCGCCAACTACGTGATCGCGCAATTCGGCAACAAGCAGGGCACGGTGACGCCGGAGTTCGTCGCGAAGCAGCGCACGCAATGACGCCCCCTCCCCCGGGGGCAGCACCGGTGGGGCCGCACCTACACTGCGGCCATGAAAAAAAGAGTCAGGGAAGTCCAGTTCTGCCTGCAGCCTGTGGTGGAGCTTAGGCAAGAAGCCGCGTCTTACGCCTACACGGTTCGCGCGCCGCGTTCGAAAGGCGTGATACCGCCCAGCTCGTACCGTGACGGCGATTTCGCCACGCTCGCCGAGTGCCTGGGCGACGTGGCCCGGGCACTCGGTGGCGATTTCAAACGCATCTATGTGCGGCTCGACGGCCGCTGCGTCGGGGAGCGCGATCTTGCGGAATTGCGCCAGGAGCCGGAGCAGGTCGCGGCCGAGTTGAAGGCAAGCTGCGATGCGGCGAGCGGCGCCGCGCAATTCGAGTCCACCCTGCCGGCGCCGGAAGCTCCGACAAGCACTCGCGATTGAGGACCGGATCGGCCGCAACGGCCGAGCAGTGCTGTATCCGACTCGAAACACCGGTTACTTTTAGACACTGATCATGGGGAGTTCCGCGGCAGGCGGCGCTCCACCCTGACGCTTGCGGCCCTTGAGATCGGCCCCAAGAGGCCCGCGCCGCCGCGCCACGAGCCACGCCGAGCGGACACGGTACAGGCTGCACGCCCTCACGCACTCCCCATCGGCCTCCTCAGGGGTACCCGGTTCCGGGCATATCGCCGCCCCATACGCGTACTTACATTTTGTCTTGGCAAACAGAAAACAAGACATCTGCATGCGCAAGAGGAGAGTGCTCCGGCGCACGGGAGCCTGCCCGCCAGGTAACGAACGGACGATTGAAGCCATGAACAAGATTTTTCGAACCCTGTGGAATCCAACGCTCGGCACTTGGGTGGCCGCCCCCGAAACCTCGCGCGGCCACGCGCGGTCGGCGCGGCTGGGCGAACTGGGGGCCGTGGCCATGGCGGTGCTGCTTCTGGGCGCCGGGCCGGCGTTGGCGGCTGGCGGCGCCGGCGGCCAGCCCGTCGGCGATCCGACGCTGCACGCCGGCAGCGGCGGCAGCAACGGCAGCGGTGGCAGCGGCGGGCTCAACGACACCACGGTGGGCGCCAGCGGAGGAACTGGCGGGTCGTCGACCGATGCCGGCGTCACGGCGGGCTCCAACGCGAACATCGGCTCCTTCGGCGGCGCCACCGCGGGCACGGGCGGGGCGGCGGGAACCACCAGTAACGTCGTCAGCCCGGGCGTGATGCAGGGCGACAACGGCGGCGCGGGCCAGTCCCAGACCGGCGACTTCAGCAACGGCAACGGATATGGCGGCGGCGGCGGAGGTGGCTTCCAGGGCGCGTCCATCGGCAGCGGCGTCTCTTCCTCCTCGGACAGCTACACCGGCGGCACCGGGGGCGCGGGCGGCAACGGCTATTGGGCGGCCGGCGGCGGCGGCGCGGGAGGCTATGGGTCCATCCTCAACGGCCCGCTCGGCAACTACACGGCCTCCGGCAGTTCGACGGGCGGCGCGGGGGGCCAGGGCGGCGGCGCCTTCTCGCAAGGCGGTGGTGGCGGCAGCGGCGGCGGCGGATTCTTCCTGAACGCCACGGCGCCGGGCCTCACGTTCACCAACAGCGGCACCATCGCGGGCGGAGCCGGCGGCGCAGGCGGGTCCGAACTGCTGCCGGCGCGCAGCAATGCCTCGGGCGGCGGCGGCGGCGGCGGCGGCAATGGCATCACGTTGACCGGCAGCACCGTGACCGTGGTCAACACCGGCGCAGTCACGGCTGGCGCCGGAGGCGCTGGCGGAGCCGGCGGCGGCGGCGCGGGAGGCACCGGCGCGCCGGGCGCTGGCGGCGACGGCGGCATCGGCCTGGGGGCCACGGGCGCCGGGGCAACGATCACCAACAGCGGCTCCATCGCCGGCGGCGCCGGGGGCGTCGGCGGCGCCAACAGCAACGGGGGCGCGAGCGGCGCGAACGGTGCAGGCGGCGTGGGCGTGATGGGCGCCAACCTCGCCATCAGCAGCAGCGGCACCATCTCCGGCGGACTGGGCGGCGATGGCATCACCCGGGCCTCGGCCGTGCAGTTCACGGGCGGCAGCAACAGCCTCACCTTGAACACCGGCGCGGCGCTGTCGGGCGCCGTTGCCATCGACAGCGGTGCCACGGCCAGCATCATCGCCGGCGCGGGTGGCCTGAGCCTGGGCAATGCCCTGCTGCTGGGCGGCACGGGCACCTTCAACACCAACGGCCACGACATGGGCTGGACGGGCCCGATCACGGGCGCCGGCAGCCTCGTGAAGGACGGTGCGGGCACGCTCACCCTGGGCGGCGCCAACATCTACACGGGCGCCACCAACGTCGCCGCCGGCACCTTGCGCGCCGGCGCGGCCAACACCTTCAGCAGCACCAGCGCCTTCACGGTCGCCTCGGGCGCGACGCTGGACCTGGCCGGCCAGAGCCAGACCATCGCGTCCATGGCCAACGGCGGCACCGTCTCGCTGCTGGGCGGCGCGCCCGGCACCGTCCTCACGGTCACAGGCCCGTGGGTGGGCAACGGCGGCACGCTGCGCCTGGGCACGGCGCTAGGCGACAGCACCAGCGCGAGCGACCGGCTGGTCCTCAGCGGCAGCACCGCCATTGCCAGCGGCACGACCAACGTGCAGATCACCAACCTGGGAGGCCTGGGCGCGCTGACCGCCGGCAACGGCATCGAAGTCGTCAGCGCGCTGAACGGCGCCACGACCACCGCGCAGACCACAAGGAGCGCCTTCGCCCTGGCGGGCGGCCACGTCGATGCCGGCGCCTTCGAGTACCGGCTGTACGCTGCCGACGCGACCGGCGCGGGCGAGAACTGGTACCTCCGCTCCAGCGCCGTCATCGTCCCGCCGTCCGGTGGCGGGAACGGCGGCGGCACTGGTGGCGGCACCGGCACCGGCACCGGCACCGGCGGCGGTACTGGCGGTACTGGCGGTACTGGCGGTAATGGCGGTGGCGGCGGCGTGATCGTGCCAACTTACCGCGCCGAAGTGCCGCTGTACGCGGCGCTGCCCGAGCAGCTGCGCCAATCCAATCTGGCGATGCTGGGCAACATGCACCAGCGCGTGGGCGACGACGGCCCGGCCGGCGCCAGCACCGCTACACCGGACCAGGGCTACCGCCAGACCTGGGCCCGCCTCATCAGCACGAACCGCACCATCGACCAGAGCGGCACCGTCAGCCCCGCGAGCAAGGGGCGCCTCACGGGCTTCCAGGCCGGCACCGACCTGTGGGCTGACGCCAACTGGCGTGCCGGCATCTACATCGGCGAACTCGACGGCGACATGCGCGTGACCGGCTTCGCCCGCGGCCTTGCGAACTACGCGGCCGGCTCCAACGACCTGCAGAGCCAGTACCGGGGCGCCTACGCCACCTGGAAGAACGGCAGCGGCCTGTACGTGGACGGCGTGCTGCAGGCCGGCCGCCACCGCTACACGGCGGCACCCACGCTGGGCTTCGGCAGTTCCGGCAGCGGCAACAGCCTGCTGGCCTCCATCGAGGTGGGCCAGGCCTTCTCCATCGCGCCGAACTGGACCCTCGAGCCCCAGCTGCAGCTGGTGCACCAGCGCGTGAGCCTGCACGACACGGGCATCCCGGGCGCCCTGGTGCAGCAGGACAGCCACAGCGGCTGGCTGGCGCGCGCGGGCGTGCGGGTCAAGGGCGAGATCGCCACCTCCGCCGGCCTGCTGCAGCCCTACGTGCGGGTCAACGTCTACCGCAGCGGCGGCGGCACCGACGTCAGCCGCTTCGTCGGCCCCGCGGCGTACACCGACATCGCCACGCGCACCGGCGGCACCAGCACCGAGCTGGCGGCAGGCGCCACGCTGCAGCTGACGCCGAGCATGAGCCTGTACGCGGAACTGGGCAAGCTGTGGGCCTCGGGCGGAGCCACCCGCACGAAGAGCGGAATCGACGGCAGCGTGGGCGTGAAGGTCCGCTGGTAACGCGCTGCCACTGTTTCCGCCGCTGCGTCAGTGCGGCGCGGCGCCGAGATCCGCGCGAACCACCGCGACGACGGACAGCACCGCGTCGATCACCGCATCCGGGTCGTCGAACTGGATGTCGTGACCGGCGTTCGGCAACAGCACCTGCCTGCCTCGCGAGGACCACGTCGCCTCGTCCTCGTGCAGCTGCTTCCAGATGGCCTGCACCTGCGTGCCCTGCCCGGGCGTGATCTTCATCCCCCGGAGTTCCGCCTCGGTGTACGGCGCCATCGCGGTGAGAACCACCAGCGGTCGATTGCCCAGGTCGCGGAAGGCGCCGGCTTCGGCGAGCGTGGCGTCGGTCGCATCGCTTTCCACCAACTGCGTGCTCAACGACTTCGGCGCAAAGGCGCGGATCGCCTGCGCATCGCGCGCCGTCTGGTTCCGCGCCTGCGGCAGCAGCGAGGGAGCCGCCGCGCGCAGCAGGCCGGACCACGCGAGCGACACGGCGATGCGCGAGCGCAACGACCGCGTCTCCGTCATGAAGTCCGCGACGCGCGCGACCTGGTCCGGATGCGAAGGGTCGACGAGAACCAGCCCCGCCACCTCGGCGCCGAAGTGCCTCGTGAAACTCGTGGCGAAGAGCCCGCCCAGCGACTGGCCGACCAGCACGTAGGGGCCCCGCTCGCCTGCGCGGGCGAGTGCCGTGTGGAGATCGTGCGCCACCTGCCTGGCACTGGGAGGCGCATCCGAAGGATCGCTCCACATCAGCCCCGCGCGGCTGTACGAGCAGGCGCGCGTGCGCGCTGCGATCTTCGGCTGGACTGCCGACCAGCTGGATTGCCGGGGCTCCGGCTCGCCGACCGTCAATCCAGCTGGATTCTTCGCCCGCCGATGTCGACCATCTTCCCGGGCGCGGGGAAGTCGCGCGCCGCGCGGTAGCGGCCGGCCTGCTCGTACACGACGCCCATGAGGATGGCCAGGGCGACGATTGCAGCGCTCCAGAGGACGATACGCATCACCAGAAGTTTCGACGAGTGCTTCACTGATGCCGATGGTGCCACCAACGACGCTGCTGTACCGCGTACTTTCCGCTTCAGCTTATCGACCGCATCCTTTGCGCAATCGATCTTTCGCTGTCGGCGCGCAGCCTTTCGGCTATCTTGAAAAAACCTGTGTGGAATGCGCTACTCCATGCACGCCAAAAGGAAATGAAATCTTCGCTGGCGCAATGCGAGCCCCGGGGCAGATGTGATGGGAAACACAGTTGGGACGCGAAAGCGCTGTCAACGACCATTGCAATCCGTAGCATCCGGAAGGTTCATAAAAGGAATTGTCCGAAGGAGGATCAGATGGTCGCCCTCTCACCACAGACTCCGTGGTCCGTCGCATGGACTCCACGCACAGCGGCGGGGAGCCGCGCGCATGGGGAACATGCCGAGCGAAACGCGCGGGCCGCGCCATTTGTTGCAACCGACGCCGCACCCACCCTGCAAGCAGCGCCGCGCAGGCCTTGCGCCTATGTGTTCATCGCGAACCTGCCGCACCTCATCGAAGCCTATGGGCAGGATTTCGGAGCCGCCGCCAGCCTTGAAATACAGCGCCGCCTGTGCGCCCACTTCCTCACCTCGGCCGCCACCGACATGGCCCGGCTGCGCGACGACTGCTTCCTGCTGTGGGCCAACGACGCGTTCGTCTGCGGCGCGCGCGACATCCGTGAGCTGCCGCACGACGTGCGCCACCGGAGCCGCCCCATCGAGACGCTGCTTGCCGTGCTTGGCGCCGAGCCGGTGCGTGCGAAGGGCATCGCCGCGATGGTGCAGTTGCATGCCGACTGGATCGAGGTGCGTCCGCCCGAGCAGCTCGGCACGTCGGAGATCGAGTTCGCCCTGTGGACTGCGCAACCGTTTCCGGATTTGCGCGAGAACAGGGCCGACGAATGGTGCCAGCGCTACCGCTCCGACATGGACGTCGCCGTGCGCGTCAGCGAAGCGCTGCGCACCGAGGCGCTCTCCTTCGAATGGCAGCCGGTGGTGCACGCTGGCGGCAATGCCAGTACTTTCTACCTCGCAGGGCGCGTGCGTCTGCCGCCGAGCCGCAGCGAGCCGGCGCTTCTTGCGCAGGAGGTGTTCTTGCCGTGCCTGCAGCGGCTGGGGCTGGCTCGCGCGTTCGATCGCATCGCGGTGCGCCAGGCCTTGGCGGAACTGCGGTCGCAGACCTGCGCGCACATCGGCGTGGGCATCTGCGCGCAGAGCACCAAGCTCGACCACTGGTGGGCCTCGCTGTGCGCGGCACTCGACGAAGAGCCCGCGCTGGCCTCGCGCCTCGTGATCGAGATCGTGGGCAGCGCCACGCTGGCCGATCTCGAGGCCGCCCACGACTTCTGCGTGCAGATGCAATTGCGCGGTTGCCGCATCGCCGTGCGGGACATCGGCGGCGGCAACGACAACCTCGCCGCGCTGCAGTCCTGCGGGCCCGACATCGTGAAGCTCGATGCGTCGCTGCTGCGCCGCGCGCGCGACGACACCTTCGGCATCGAGTGCCTGCAGGGCATGATTTCCCTTTGCACGCACTTCGCGGCCCAGGTCGTGGTCGACGGCATCGAGCGCGAAGACGACATGCACATCGCTTCGCGCGTGGGCGCGCGGTGGCTGCAGGGCTACGGCGTGCGTGGCACCGAGCCGGCCGCCAAGCCTGCTGCTGTCGCTCCCGGGCATCCTTTCGGGTGACTCGAACCACGGCACGGATTTTCTTCGACCATGTACCTGAATCCTCTCTTCACCAACGTGTCGCAGGCCGAACGCGTTGCGCTGGTCCAGAGCAGCCAGTTGCGCTCCTACCGGCGCAATGAAGTGGTGCTCGCGGCCGGCAGCTCGAGCGATTGCGTCTATTGCGTGGCCAGCGGACTGCTGCGCGTGGTGGAGCATGGCAAGGGCCGCGCCCACGCCACCAATGTCACGACCGACTTCATCCGCCAGAACGAATTCTTCATCGGTCCGTCTCTTTCCGAGGACACCTACCAGGCCAAGCACACGCTGGTTGCCGCGTTGCCCGCGGCAGTGCACCTCATCCCCGTCGTGGCGTTGCGCAAGATCTGCAGTTCGTACCCGGAGGTGGCCATCAGGCTGCTGGAACTCGCGATCGAGCGCATGGCCGTCATGCGCAACCAGCTGCGGCGCATGTCCGCGCTGTCCACCGAAGACGTCGTCGGCCGCGTGCTGCACCAGCTGACCGTGCTGGCCCCCTCGAGCATGGGCGCGTTCGACAAGCGCATCTCCCAATCGGTGATCGCCTCCTACTCGGGTCTGTCGCGCGAAGTTGTCAACAAGACCATGCGCGACATGGAGCAGCGCGGCCTCGTGCGGCGCGACGATCAAGGCGTGCACGTGCCCGCCAATTTCGCGTCCACCGACTTCGGCAACCTCTTGCCCGCCGAGGAAAACCTGGCGCGTGCCGAGCCGAGCCGGGTCGAACCGATCTTCTTCGAGAGCTTCCCGGCCCCGGCGAGCGACCCATCGGGGCGCAAACCCGAGGACGATTGATCGCGCTTGCGCTACTTGAAGGCATCGATGTCCAAAGAAAAGAGCAGGCGCATTGCCACGCGGCCCGAACAAGGCTCGAGGGAATCATCGTCCGTGCGCACGGCCGGTTCCAGCGGTGGCGAGCCGCGCGTGGAGGGGACCAGCGATGGAGTGCCGCGAATCGATTCGTCGACTTCCTCGACCGCCGCCGCCCTCCTGTTCGCCAAAGCGGCTCAGCAGGAACTCGTCCTTCTGATGCGCCTGATTGCCGAGGGCGATTCGGCCACGGCGATGCGGATCGCGTGGTGCATCGTGGAACGGGGACGTGCGGTGCTGGGGCCTGAACTGCCGCCTTCGGCCTCGTTGCCGACACCAGTGGAAGTCTCTTCGCAAACTGAAGAAACGCGCCTCCCGCCATCGGCGAGTCCAGGCGCTGCAGGCCGCGCACTCTCGCGTCGCGAACTCGACGTGCTTCGGATGATTTCGCAAGGCCTGAGCAACCGCCAGATTGCCGAACTGAGCCATCGCTCGCTGCACACGGTGGATGCGCATGCGAAGAGCATCTATCGCAAGCTGGCCGTGAAGTCGCGTGCCCAGGCGGTGCGCGATGCCATGCAGAAGGGCCTGATCGATCTGGAGGCCTGCGAATAGAAATAGCTGCCGCGGCGCGATGGGATGCTGTAGTAAGGAATCCCTAATTCGGGTGATTGCGTTTCGACCTCCCGGCTTTCATCATCGCTGCGTGCACCTGCATCCATTGATTGCCCGCTTGCCGCTGGTGGAACGTTCGGCCATCGGGCAGCTTTGCGAGCTGCGTTCATACGCTCGCAACGAGACGATCCTTGCGTCGAACGAATGCACGCGTTCGTTCTACTGCGTGGAAAGCGGCCTGGTGCGCGTGGTTGCCCAAGGCCGCGACGGCGCGCAGGAAGATACGGAAGTGACCACGGATTTCATTCGCCGGCACGACTTCTATCTTGGTGGCTCCCTGAGCGAGCCACAGTATCTAGCTGCCCACAGA
>Ga0070664_100004998_pt1 | contig 10625 bp, 8 predicted proteins | sample KBSC73metaG_FD_65863 | JGI IMG/M metagenome (GOLD analysis project Ga0070664, IMG submission 65863) | Corn rhizosphere microbial communities from Kellogg Biological Station, Michigan, USA - KBS C7-3 metaG | ecosystem: Host-associated > Plants > Roots > Rhizosphere > Soil ... | reverse complement strand
GATCCGCTGCTCGTCGAGGCGCGCGGACTGACCGCCGCCTACGGGTCGAGCCCGGCGCTCCGCGGCCTGGACGCGTCCATTCGCGCCGGCGAGGTCGCCGCCGTGCTCGGCGAGAACGGCTCGGGCAAGTCGACGTTCCTGAAGGTCGTCGCGCGAGTGCTCCGGGCGTCCGGCGGCACGCTGCGGTTCGCCGGCCGCCCGCTCGAGTCCATGTCGCGCCGGGAGACGGCGCAGCGCGTCGCGTACGTCCCGCAGAGCGTCGACCTCGTCTTCCCGATCCGCAGCCGCGACCTCGTGCTGCAGGGGCGCGCGCCGTACGCGCCCGGTTTCTCCGCGGATGGACCCGAGGACCTGCGGCTCGCCGACGAGGCGATGCGCGCGTGCGACGTCGCGCAGCTCGCCGACCGAGACGCGTCCGCGCTCTCCGGCGGCGAGCGGCGCCGCGTCTTCCTGGCGCGGGCGCTCGCGCAGCAGGCGGAGTGCTGGCTCCTCGACGAGCCGACCGCGGGCCTCGACCCGCGCCACCGCCTCGACTTCCTCGAGACGCTCGCTCGCGTGCATCGCGAGCGCCGCACGACCGTCCTGCTCGTCACGCACGAGATCGCCGTGGCGGCCGAGCTGGCGACGTGGGTGCTCCTCCTGAAGGACGGCCGCGCGATCGCGGAGGGCCCGACCGCCGAGGTGCTCACGCCGGAGCGGCTGGCCGAGGCGTTCGGCGTCGCGTTCCGGCGAAGCGCTCAGCTCTCGGCGGTCAGCTCCCGGCTGTCCGGACCGGCGGTCACCTCATAAGTCGCTCTGTCCGAACATATTAGCTGCGGCTAATGTGTACCGGCTCGGGGACGCTGTGGCGTCGCCGATAGCTGCTACCATCCCCCTCCCCATGTGGTTCAAGAAGGACCGCGCGCCCAAGGAGGTCCGGGAGGGCCGCCCCAGCAAGGTGCCCGAGGGTCTCTGGGTCAAGTGCGAGCAGTGCCGCCAGATCCTCTACAACAAGGAGCTCGCGCGGAACTTCAAGATCTGCCCGAAGTGCGGTCATCACTTTCGCCTCTCCGCGCCCGAGCGGCTGCGCATGCTCTTCGACGACGAGCGCTACACCGAGCTCGAGGGCGGTCTGCGCTCCTCGGACCCGCTGCGATTCCGCGACAGCAAGAAATACCGCGACCGGCTTCGCGACGCCGAGCAGAACACGGGGCCGTCGGACGGCATCGTGATCGCGTCGGGAACCGTCGAGGGCATGCCGGTGATCATCGGGGCCATGGAGTTCTTCTTCATGGCCGGGTCGATGGGCTCCGTCGTCGGCGAGAAGGTCGCCCGCGCCGCCGAGCGCGCGCTCGCGGAGCGGCGGCCGCTGGTCGTGGTGTCGACGTCCGGCGGCGCGCGGATGCAGGAGGGGATCCTGTCGCTCATGCAGATGGGGAAGATCTCCGCCGCGCTCGCGCGCCTCGGCGAGGCGAGGGTCCCGTACGTCTCGATCATGACCGATCCGACGACCGGAGGCGTGACGGCGTCGTACGCGATGCTCGGCGACCTGAACATCGCGGAGCCGAACGCGCTCATCGGCTTCGCGGGGCCGCGCGTCATCGAGCAGACGATCCGGCAGACGCTGCCCGAGGGTTTCCAACGGTCGGAGTTCCTGCTCGAGCACGGCATGCTCGACTTCATCGTGGAGCGCTCCGAGATGAAGGCGACGCTGGCGAAGTGCCTGCGCCTCCTGTGGAGCGAGCCGTCGCGGCTTCCGGCCTGACCGAGCTCTGATGAGCGCCCCCGCGCGCCGCAACGCCCTGCCCGCTCTCGAGCGCCTCGCGCGCCTTCCCATGCGCGGCATGCGCCTCGGCCTCGCCGCGATCGACGAGGTCTGCGCCCGGCTGGGCCGCCCGGAGCGCGCCGTGCCCTCCGTGCTGGTCGCGGGGACGAACGGAAAGGGGTCGACCGCGGCGACTCTCTCCGCGATCGCAGAGGAGGCGGGGATCGCGTCCGGCCTCTACACCTCGCCGCACCTCGAGTCGGTCACGGAGCGGGTCCGGATCCGCGCCGCGGACGTCTCGCCGGAGGACCTCGACGCGGCGCTCGCGGAGGCCTTCGCCGCCGCGGACCGCGAGCCGGCGGTGCCCGTCACGTACTTCGAGGCGATGACCGCCGCGGCGTTCGTCGCGTTCGCGCGCCGCCGCCTCGAGCTGGCGATCCTGGAGGTCGGCCTCGGCGGCCGCCTCGACGCGACCAACGTCGCGCCCGCCTCGCTCTCGGTCGTGACCTCGATCGGGCTCGACCACGTCGAGGAGCTCGGGCCGACCGCCTCCGACATCGCGCGCGAGAAGGCGGGAGTCTTCCGCGCCGGACGTCCCGCGGTCGTCGACGGCCGTCCGCCCGACGCGCTGCGTACCCTGCGCGAAGCCGCCGCGAAGACGGGCGCCGACCTCCACGAGATGCCCGCGGAGACGTGCGTCTCGGGCGTCGAGGTCGCGTTGAGCGGGACGCGCTTCCGGCTCCGGACGCCCCGCCGCGAGTACACGCTCGAGACGCCGCTTCCGGGCGAGCACCAGGCGGCCAACGCGGCCCTCGCCGTGCGCGCGGCGGAGCTGCTGCGCCCCGACCTCGACGCCGAGACGATCGCCCGCGGAGTCGCCGCGGTGCGCTGGCCGGGCCGCCTCGAGCGGTTCTCCGCCCGCGGCCGCACGGTGCTCATCGACGGCTGCCACAACCCGGACGGCGCGTCCGCGCTCGGCCTCTTCCTCGCGGAGACGGGCGTCGAGGCGGACCTCGTCTTCGCCGCGATGGCGGACAAGGACGTCGAGGGGATGGCGGGCGTGCTCGCGCCGATGGTGCGACGCGTCGTCGCCGTGCCCGCCGCGTCCGACCGTGCCGCGTCTCCCGAGGATTTGCGGCGGCGTTTCGCGCGCTTTCGCGACGACGTCGAGGAGGCGCCGTCTCTTTCCGCCGCGCTCGAGCAGCTGCTCTCGGACGAGACCTCGGAAACTATAATCGTCGCCGGGTCCCTGTACCTGGTCGGCGAGGCGCGCTCGCTGCTTCTCTCCGGCCGGTTTTGATCTGACGGCGGCCGCCGGCGCGCGGCCGAGAAGGACGGCGAGTGGCGAACCTCCCGAGCGCGGCCGCGTCGTGACGACCGCGGCGGCCCCCTACACGCGCGAGCACTTCGAGAGGCTCGAGGACGAGCGGCTCGCCGTCTACGGCTCGCGCAGCGCGCGCGCCGAGCGCCCGTACGGTCCCGTCTCGTCGAGCCCGGCCGATGGGCGCACGAACTACGCGCGCGACCGCGACCGCATCATCCACTCGCGCGCGTTCCGGCGGCTCAAGCACAAGACGCAGGTCTTCATCCCGTACGAGGGCGACCACTTCCGGACGCGCCTCACCCACACGCTCGAGGTCTCCCAGATCGCGCGGAGCGTCGCGCGCTCGCTCGGACTGAACGAGGACCTCACGGAGGCGATCGCGCTCGGACACGACCTCGGCCACACTCCCTTCGGCCACTCGGGCGAGGCCGTGCTCGACCGGCTGCTGCGCGAGAGCCATCCGGAGGCCGGCGGCTTCAAGCACAACTTCCAGTCGGTGCGCGTCGTGGACCGGCTCGAGAAGCGCTACGAGGAGCCCGGGCTGAACCTCACGCACGACGTGCGCGAGGGGATGTTCAAGCACACGGCGTGGCCGCGCGAGTTCCCGTTCCCCCTCGACTTCCGCGAGGGCCTCCGCCCGGAGTCGGGCGGCACGCTCGAGGCGCAGGCGGTCAACTGGTCCGACGAGATCGCTCAGCAGACGCACGACCTCGAGGACGGCCTGCCTCTGACGGAGGAATCGGCGACCGAGGAGCTCGCGATCGCGCGGCTGGTGCGCGCGGCGCGCGGGTGGGGCAGCGACCCCGCCTCCCGTCGGGCCTCGCTGATCCGCGGCATGATCGCGACGCTCTCCGCCGACCTCGTCGAGGGCTCCCGCGCGCGCATCGAGCGCTGGCTGGACTCGGCCGGGATCCGCACGGCCGCGGACTTCGCCGCGCACGGCGAGCGCCTTCCCGGAGACCTCGTCGGCTTCACGGACTCGGGCCGCCGGCTCTACGCGGAGCTGCGTGAGTTCGTGTACCGGCACATCATCCACTCCTTTCCGGTGTCGCGGCACGACGGGCACGCGCGGCGCGTCCTCGCGGGGCTCTTCGCCGCGTACCGCGACAACCCCCGCCTGCTGCCGGACGACGTGCTGCGCACGCTGGAGCGCGACCTCGGGGTGCGCTTCCTGCGCGAGGTTCCGCTGCCCGAGGTCGACGGCGAGGTCGCGCGCGGCTACCGCCCTCGGCCCGAGTTCTATCGCGCGATCGCGGACCACATCGCCGGGATGACCGACTCGTACTGCAATTCCGAGTATCGCGCCCTCGTCGTCGAGTGATTCGAGATCGAGGAGAGAGGAAGACGCCCATGCCCCCAGCCGCCGTCGCCGCCGCCGCCCTGATGGACCGCGATCTCGCCGTCGTCGACCCCGAGATTTCCCGCTGGATCGACGAGGAGGCGCGACGGCAGAACTCCGGCCTCGAGCTCATCGCCTCGGAGAACTGGGTGTCGCGCGCCGTGCGCGAGGCGCAGGGGTCGGTCCTGACCAACAAGTACGCGGAGGGTTATCCCGGCCGCCGCTACTACGGCGGATGCGAGTTCGTCGACAAGGTCGAGCAGCTCGCCATCGATCGCGCGAAGGCGCTGTTCGGCGCCGAGCACGCGAACGTGCAGCCCCACTCGGGGTCGCAGGCGAACATGTCCGTGTACCTGACCGCGCTCCAGCCGGGCGACACGATCCTCGGCATGGACCTCTCGCACGGCGGCCACCTGACGCACGGGCACCCGCTCTCGTTCTCGGGGCGCGAGTACAAGGTCGTCGCCTACGGGGTCCGGCGCGAGGACGAGCGCATCGACTACGAGGCGCTCGCGCGCCTCGCGAAGGAGCACCGGCCGAAGCTCATCATCGCGGGCGCCTCCGCCTACGCGCGCGAGATCGACTTCGCGAGGTTCGGCGCCGTCGCCGACGAGATCGGCGCCGTTCTGATGTGCGACATCGCCCACATCGCCGGCCTCGTCCTCGCCGGCCTGCACAACTCGCCGGTCCCGCACGCGCCGTTCGTCACCTCGACGACCCACAAGACCCTGCGCGGCCCGCGCGGCGGGCTCGTGCTCTGCCGCGCGGCCCACGCGAAGGACCTGGACCGCACCGTCTTCCCGGGCGTGCAGGGCGGGCCGCTGGAGCACGTGATCGCCGCGAAGGCGGTCGCGTTCGCCGAGGCGGCCACGCCGGACTTCGCCGCGTACCAGAGGCGCGTCGTCGAGAACGCGAAGGCGCTCGCCGCCGCCCTGCTCGCGCGGGGGTTCCGGCTCGTCTCGGGAGGCACCGACAACCACATGCTGCTGCTGGACGTGGGCGCGCGCGACATCACCGGCAAGGACGCGGAGAAGCTGCTCGACTCGGTCGGACTGACCGTCAACAAGAACACGATCCCGTTCGACGCGCGGCCTCCGATGGTCGCCTCCGGGATCCGCATCGGAACGCCCGCCGTCACGACCCGGGGGATGGGCGTCGCCGAGATGGAGGTCATCGGCGACGCGATCGCGCGCGCTCTCGACGGACGCGACGACCCGGGCGCGCAGCAGGAGGTCAAGCGCCGGATCGCGGAGCTCTGCGCGGGATTCCCCCTGCCCGCGTGACGCGGCGCGCCCGGTTCTCTTCCCTCGCGGCCGCGCTCCTGCTCGCTCTCCTGCTCGCGCGGGGATCGTGGGCCGAGCTGCCGCGGCGCGTCCGCTCCCTGCGCGCCTTCGCGCCGCGCGAGCTCGCGGTCCGGCGGTTGGGGGGCTCGGGCGCGGCGTTCGACCGGCGCTTCTTCTCGTTTCTCGAGAACGCGCGCCGCCGCCTGCCGCCGTCGGCCGCCGGAGTCGTCGTCGCGAACGCCCCCGCCACGGACTCCTACGTCTTCCTCGCGAGCTACGCGCTGGCGCCCATCCCCGTCTCGTTCGACACGGCCGCGCCGCCGGCGACGGGCTGGGTCGTCGCGTATTACAACGCGCGCCCGCCGGCGGACGCGCGCATCCTCGCCCGGATCCCCGAGGGGTTCCTGACGGAGCCCGCGCCCTGAGCGCGTTCCTCGGCTCCCTCTTCCGCGTCGCCGCCGTGCTCGCGGCCGCGGGGGCGGCGGGATGGCTCGCGGCTCCCGCGCTCGGGCTCGACGAGAGGGCTCGCCGCGCGGAACGGGCGGCGTGGAGCGTCGCCGTCGGCTGCGCGCTGATCGGCGCGATGGTGCCGCTGGCCCTCGTCGTCCGCGTGCATCCCGGCTGGCCCGCCTTCCTCGTCCTGGCGGCGGCGGTCGTCCTCGTCTGCCGTCGGCTCCGGGCGCCCGCGCCCGCGTCGCTCGCCGCCGACGACGTCGCGGACGCCCGCGAGCGGCTCCTCCGCGCCGCGCTCGGCGCGGTGGTCGCGCTCGGCATCGCCGCGTACGCGCTCCGCTCGCTCACCGAGCCGATGTGGGCGAACGACTACCTGGCGATCTGGGGTCTGAAGGGCAAGACGATCCACGGCGCGTCGGCGCTGCCGCGCCGGCTCTTCTCGGACCCGTCGCTCGGCTTCTCGCATCCGGAGTACCCGCTCGGCCTGCCGTTCCTCTACGCCGGCGTCGCCTTCCTGGCGGGCCGTTGGGATGACCACGCGCTCGCGCTGCTCTTCCCGGTCCTGCAGGCCGCGACGCTGGCGGGGCTGCACGGCTGGCTGCGCCGGCGCGGCGCGTCGCGCACGGTCGCGCTCGCCGCGGCCGCGACCCTCGCGAGCTTCGAGCCGCTCTACTCCGCGTTCCTGACCGGGATGGCCGAGGTCCCGCTTTCCTTCGGCCTGCTGCTGTTCGGCGCGGCGCTCGCCGACGTGCTCGACGGGGAGGGCTCGGGCGCGCTCCGGCGACTCGCCGTCGCGGCGGCGTGGATCGCAGCGACCAAGAACGAGGGCCTCTTCTTCGCGGCGGCCGGATGCGCGATCGCGCTCGCGCTGGGCGGCCGCCGCCGCTGGAAGGCCGCGCTCGCCGCGCTGCCGACGGCCCTCGTCATCCAGGGACTCCACCTCGCCTGGCGGGGAAGGCTGCCTCTGCGCGACTTCGACTTCGGCGCGTTCACGCCCGCGCGGATGGGCGAGGCGCTGGCGGCCGCCTGGCGCGTGGCCGGAGTCGGCGGCCTGGCGGGGCTGGCGCTCGTCGTCGCGCTCGCGGTACTGGGCTCCGACTCCTCGGCGAGCCGCGCGATGCTCGCCCTCGCCTTGTGCGGCACGGCGGCGTATCTCGTCCTGCCGGCATTCGCGGTGCGGGGCCCGGGCTGGATGATCGAGACGACCCTGCCGCGGACGACGGCCGCGCTCGGACCGCTGATCGCGGCGGGAGTGGCGGAGAGGTATGCGCGGAGAACGTGAGTCGTGAGCCGTAAGCAAATATATTAGTCAACACTAATATATTCGTCTCCCGCCCGCCTCCCGTCTACCGTCCCCCGTCTTCCGCCCCGTTCCGGTGCATCCACCGGATCCGCGCCACGTCCCACAGCGTCTGGATCGCGTCGCGCACCACGCGGACCTTCGACTCCGGCGAGTTGAACCACAGCACCGGCACCTCCGCGATCGCGATCCCGCGCCGGCGGGCGAGGTAGAGGATCTCGACGTCCCACGCGAAGCGATCGACTCGCGCCGCGCGGAAGAGCTCCCGCGCCGCGGGCGCGGCGAACAGCTTGAATCCGCACTGGGTGTCGTGGATGCCCGGAACGGCGAGCAGCTGGATGAGCCGGTTGCCCACGCGGCCCAGCGCCACGCGATGCAGCGACTGCCGCTTGCGGACGAGGTCCTGTTCGATCGCGCGAGAGCCGATCGCGACCGGATGCGTCGGCAGCTTCTCCGCGAGCTTCGTCCACTCCGAGAGGGGCGTCGAGAGGTCGGCGTCGGAGACGAGGATCGGGTCGCCGCGCGCCTCGAGGACGCCGACGCGGATCGCGGCGCCCTTGCCGCGGTTGTGGCGGTACGACACGACCCGCATCGGCACGCCGCGCGCCTCGGCCTCGCGCCGCGCGCGGTCCGCCGTTGCGTCCCTCGAGCCGTCGTCGACGAGGAGGACCTCCCACTCGAGCCCGCCCGGCCGGCCCGCGAGCCACTCGGCGACGCCGCGCACGCACGCCTCGATCCGGCTCTCCTCGTTGTAGGCGGGGATGACGAGGGACGCCATGGGCCGGGAGCTCAAGCGCGCTCCGCCTCGATCACGACCTGGTATCCGAACAGCGTCGGCCAGACGCGCGCCGCCGCGGACGCGAGCGCGCGAGACGGGCCGCTCAGCGGGGGCCGGCCGAGCGCCGGCAGCGCCAGCTCGACCGGCATCGCCGTCGCCGCCTGCCGGCGGATCCGAAAGCCCGCGCGCTCCACGAGCTCGCGCGCGGTGCGGCGCGTGTAGAAGCGCAGGTGCGTGCGATCGAGGATTCCGCGCTCGGCGTACGGAAACCGCCCCGCGAGGAGCGCCGCGCGGACGGTGACGTTCGCGACGTTCGGCACCGACACGTAGAGCGTGCCGCCGGGGCGCAGCCACTCGCGGATCCGCGCCAGCAGCTCCTCGGGCCGTGCGAGGTGCTCGAGGACGTCCCCGCAGACGACGGCGTCGAAGGGCCGGTTCCACGGGCCGGCCGCGGCCGCGTCCGTGGTCCGCCACTCGTCGTAGCCCTCGCGCGCGGATGCGGGGAGGGCCGGATCGGGCTCGACGCCCGCCAGGAACGCGCACCGGTCGCGGACGGCGCGCCCGAGGTGCCCGCCCGCGGCGCCGAGGTCGAGGAGGCGCAGCCCGGACGCGCCCTCGCGGATCCATCTCCGCAGGAGGTCGTGCGAGGAGCCGGGGATTTCCTTCCAGACGTAGCGTTCGGCCATGCTCGTGAGACGTAAGACGTGAGTCGTAAAGACGAAACGGGTAAGCGATCAGCAGTTGAGCGCCTAGCTTACCGGGATCGGTGCCTCCGATCCGCTAAACGTTGATCTTCTGCGCGATCGGATAGCGGCGGCCGTCCCCGAACGCCCGCGCCGTCACCTTGGGCCCGGGGGGCATCTGGCGGCGCTTGTACTCGGCGGCATCGATGCGGCGCGCGATGTCGCGCGCGACCTCGACCGGCACGCCGGCCGCGCGCGCCGCCCGCGCCACGGGTAGGAGCCGCTCCACGAGCGCCTCGATGAGCGGGTCGAGCCTCTCGTACGGCGGCAGGGAGTCGGTGTCGCGCTGGTCGGGCCGCAGCTCCGCCGACGGCGGCTTCTCGATCGAGGCGCGGGGGATCCGTTCGCCGTCGCGGTTGATCTCGCCCGCGAGCTCGTAGACCGTCGTCTTCGGGACGTCGCTGATGAGCGCGTATCCGCCGGCCATGTCCCCGTAGAGCGTGCAGTACCCCACGGCGATCTCGGACTTGTTGCCGGTCGAGAGCACGAGGTGGCCGTGGCGGTTGGAGAGCGCCATGAGGATCGCGCCGCGGATCCGCGCCTGCAGGTTCTCCTCGACCGAAGACGGGCCCGCGCCGAGCGCCTGCGGAAGGGCCGTGCGGTACGCGCCGAGGACGGGAGAGATCGGCACGACCTCGAAGGAGATCCCGAGCCGCCGCGCGAGATCCTCCGCGTCGCGCAGGCTGCCCTCCGAGGAGTACGGGCCCGGCATGGCGACGCCGTGCACGCGCGACGGACCGAGCGCCTCCGCCGCGAGCGCCGCGGTGACCGCCGAGTCGATGCCGCCGGACAGCCCGAGCACCGCGCTGCGGAACCCGCACTTGCGCGCGTAGTCCGACAGCGCGAGCACGAGCGCCCGGCGAAGCCCGGCGATCGACGTCTCCACGTCGGGCGACGGCCCGCGGCCGCCCGGCAGGTCCACGGTCCAGAAGTCCTCCTCGAACCGCTTCGACGCCCCGACGAGCCGCCCGCGCGCGTCGAACGCCGTGGATCCGCCGTCGAAGACCAGGCCGTCGTTGCCGCCGACGAGGTTGCAGTGGACGAGCGGCACGCCCGTGCGCCGCGCGATGCGCTCCATCATCCGGCGTCGCAGCCGATTCTTCCCGAGCGTGTATGGCGAGGCGGAGATGTTGACGTGCACGTCCGGCCGCAGCGCCGACACTTCCGCGACGGGATCCGTCGGGTACAGCGGGCGCCTCCAGAACGTCTTGTCGTTCCAGATGTCCTCGCAGATCGTGACGGCGACCCGCCGTCCGCGGATCCGCAGCGTCGTCGGCTTCAGCCCGGGCTCGATGTAGCGCCCCTCGTCGAACACGTCGTAGGTCGGCAGCAGTCGCTTGTGGTACTCGGCGACGACCTTGCCGCCGCGGGCCGCGATTGCCGCGTTGAACACGCGGCGGCCGCGCCGGCTCGGGTTCGGCAGGACCGATCCGAAGATCCAGGTCGCGGCGCCCGAGCGGCGGGCGATCTCGCGCGAGGCGCGCTCGCTGCGGGCGACGAAGTCGGGCCGCTCGACGAGATCGCGGAGCGGGTAGCCGCAGACCGACAGCTCGGGGAAGAGCACGACGTCCGCGTCCGCGGCCTCGGCGCGCCGGCCGAACGCGACGATCTTGTCGCAGTTGCCCTCGAAGTCGCCGACGGTCGTGTCGATCTGCGCGACC
>Ga0070664_100004996_pt1 | contig 10627 bp, 9 predicted proteins | sample KBSC73metaG_FD_65863 | JGI IMG/M metagenome (GOLD analysis project Ga0070664, IMG submission 65863) | Corn rhizosphere microbial communities from Kellogg Biological Station, Michigan, USA - KBS C7-3 metaG | ecosystem: Host-associated > Plants > Roots > Rhizosphere > Soil ... | reverse complement strand
TAAGCGGGACAAATCACCTTCGTCTACAGGTAGTTGTTTTGACTGTAAAATACTTTCAACCAGGTGTAGTGTATCTTCCAAATCAATCAGTATCTGGCGTTCAATCGAATTGAGTTCAGCACGAATTTTTGGTTTCAGTTGCTCCGATTCTGTTTTGCTCTGCACAATTCTTTGTTCGAATTCCTTCCGGATCTCATTGGAATTCTTTTCCAGCTGGGAAAACTGCAAGGCTTGTTCTTTTCTTTCAGCATCTGTTTCCAGATATTTAACCTTTGTTTCTTCCCTGACTAATCCCAGTCGTTTCAATTCACGAAGATCCAGAAGTTCACGCTGTATAATCTCCAGGTGGTCTTTCAACTTTGCAACAGATAGTTCAACCGTTTTAAGGGGAGCCTGAATTAATAAAGCTTGATGAATTGTCGTTCTGTCAAACGGAATACATTCCGCGATATCTTTAAGGGCATCTTCTTCAAGGGGAAGTTGCTCCTGCTTTATCTGAATTATTTTGCGTTCTATATTCTGTTTTACCATCGGTAAAACCATAGATGAGACTTTGGAGAATTCTTCACGGTCAAGATTTTCTAAATGCCGTTTCAGGTTGGCATGAACACTCTGGTTCCAATCAAACGCCGTGTCTTTGCTCCAGTATTTTTCCTCGCAATCCTTAGTGTACTTTGTAAAATCATGTGTTGGAGTAATATAATAATCGGGCCTTCCTTTGTTTGAGTTTTTACGGGAAGAGGCATGCTTCGTATCCTTCATATTTTACACATGATTTAGGTGAGTTATAGCAGTTGATAGTTCCAGTGTTTGATAAAAGGTTCCAGTTTTTCAGAAACCATTTTTCTTTCCGGTTCCGGCAGTTGGTGTTGCAGTTGTAAAAATTTTTTTTGTTGCCCGGTAAACGAATTCATTTTTTCTTCGCAATATTTAAAGTCGTTAAGACGAAGTTCCTTGTAAGCAGAATTCAAGTTAGTTAAAGGATCCCGGATAAAATCATCATAACCGATTTCCGTTAATTGCCCGGGCGGGACGAAATCTTTTTCCTCCAAATAACGTTGCATCATTTTTGAATACGTATCGAGAATAACGGCATTTACATCAACTGATTTTGTAGTTTGTAATGCATATGTCTTTTGTAAGACCTGCCAAAATCGCTTATTGGACGAATAAACCTCGTAAGGATTTCGGTGTATGAAAAGGAATTTTGCGTTCGGAAAAATCGAAAGAAGCAGCTTTATTCTTGCCGTATTAGGTGGACTTTTTAGCACCAGTTGTTTTTGTTGATTGGCAATCGATACTTTTTTGAGCAGGAAAATAAAAGATTGTTTCCATGCCTCTATCTCCTCCTCTGAAATGTTTTGGAGCAAAACATATTTTTGAAATTGTACAGCCATTTTTTTCGGAAAAAAATAGCCCCATTGTGCTCCTTTGGGATCCAGGTAAGTTGTCATTGTAGCATCCTCCTCGCCGGGAAAAGAAAAGGATAGAGGCACTCTATGCACCGAGTCCGTTATATTAAACGTGCGGCAAATGAAATTAAATACAGGTAGTAAGGCCTTTTCGGTGGTTAGCATTACTTCGGGTAATACCATTTGATAATTGGTATGATAGCCAAAACGGTCATCCTGCGTAAGGCACTGGTGTAAATAAGAAGTACCACTTCGGTAATATCCAAGTATGAACAATGGATGTTTTAAAAACTGGTGGTCTTTTATCTTTTGGTTGTATGTTACCAGTTCCATCCATCGTAACGGTTCAAATAATAACGTCTTAATCAGCCATGGCGGTAAATTTTTTATTCGCCTGAGATCGATTCCTCCATTTTGAAATGCGATTTTCAAAAAGGTGTAAAGCGGTAATGGGAAAAGTTTATTCATGAATTACCATTAGCGTTTATATTTTTTACGATATAATTAAAAAGGAGTTCAATGCTTTTATGTTCATTCTCCAAGGCTGTATTAAGAATAAGGTCTGGATTTTGGGGTAATTCATAGGGATCATTCACTCCGGTAAGGTTCTTTATTTTATCAGGATGGTCATCAGGAAGCATTGCTCTTTGATACAACTGTTTGGTATCTCTTTTCATGAGTGTATCCATATCGCAATTGATCCAAACGGTTTTTACATGGGGGCCGTACAACAAGAGTTCTTTCCTTATCTCCTCGTAGGGATTGATAGCAGCCAGGATGGCAATGATCCCATTTTCTGCAAACCTGTTCGAAACAAATGCAAGCCTCCTTATGTTTTCGTGCCTGTCCATCCTGGAAAAGCCGAGATCAGAACAAATTTTCTTCCTGTAAACATCACCGTCTACCACCTCAACACGATAATCATTGCTTTGCAACAATTTTTTTACACCATTTGCGATTGTTGACTTTCCAGATCCCGATAAACCAGTTAGTTGGATAAATAGCATAAGGTTTGTTCCTGTAATAAATTGTGGCGGTTGAGTATAAGAGGTAAGTTATAGAAGTTTGGGATGTTTTTCTTTTTAAAATTTTGGATCATCTGAAACTGCTTGCCAGGTCCCATGCCATTGTGGGTGATAACATTTTATTCAATAATTTATAGCGGCGACATGGGGGATACAAAAAATTCTAAAATTAAATGTGCTCTAGAATGTTCCTTGTGTTAAGCTTAATAGCAAATTGAACCAGCTTCAGGTTCAAATCAACATACAATGGAGCATCACTGGACTGGTGACTTACGGATTGATAGGCACCGAAATTTCCAACGTGCGGTTATGCCCCAACGGTGTATGAATATCAAAGTACGGCCGTGATAAATACTGAACGCAATCCAAAGGGCCTAAATAGCGTCCAAATAGTTTATACCGTTCTCTTTATAATTCTAATTGGGATCATTAGAGCCATTAAAATGACATCAGTTCTAAAATAAAAGCTTTGAAAGCCACAGATTTATCAATTGTTGTAAAAATAGTCATATCCATATCCATATCCATCATACCACTCTTTGGTTACTTTACCCACTGAATTTGTCGTATAATTCAATGTACCTCCATTTAATTTTATACCATCGAAATAAGAATACGTCTTAAAGGTTGCAGCTGAAAATATTTTAGGAAAGTAAAATAAAAGGTTGTGAAAATTTAAGTCTGCCTGCGGATTAATGTAGATATATAATAAAGAATCGGTACTTCGAAAAATGTTTGGGGTAGTGTAATACGTATAGGAAAAATTGGTTTTACTAACTGTTCCATCTGCATTGAAATTATCAATGCTAATTTGATTAATGTTTCCTCCACTATATGTAAAGGTGTATTTAACTTTAAAAGGAGTCCACGCTTCAGTCATAACAGCAGAATCTAAAGCTATGGTTCCGGCCTTATAGAAAAAATTCAATTCTCCTTTATGGGATTGGTCATAATGTTTTATAATGCTAATTGGCAGCTTCGAATTATTTAAAAAATATTCAAAATATGAAGAAAATGGAAACTCAGACACTTTTACATAGTCGTCCTTGTATTCAAACAGCCATTGAGAAGCGTCAGAACTTTGTAAGACACTAATTTTTCCATTTGTATAGGCAGCTTGATACTTCGACAAACTGTCTTTATATCCGGTAAGTGTTGATTTAGATTGTTCTTTTTTACAGCTTACGATAATCACGATTAAAGCTGCAACTAAATAGAAACAGATTCTGTTCATAAAAAAAATTTATCGAAAGATTATCAGGCAAAATTAAATATATAATTACGCAGTTAACAATACTACTGTCTAAGTTAAATACATTATTGAATTAGTGTAAGGGCTGTTAAAATCATTAACTGATCTTTTGCAACTAATCGAACGCTATCAAATACTTTCCACAAGTAATAATCGAAACACAAATTAGAACGGAAAGTATTAGTATCAACATTATTATTCGCAAGGGAGTTTTCATTGCTCTGAATCAATAAGAAAAATCACTTCTGAGATGCCTCTTTAATTTTCAGCTTCATAATGAAAGAAGCATATTAAATGTTCAAGCTTACATTAGTTCATTATCAATTTCATCACTGAGTTTATTCTCAATGGCCAATATCCAGGGTGGAACATCTCCGACAATTTGCCAACTGGCTTGTTGAGGAATCATTTTGAAAGAATAAATATCAACCGTAATATTAAAAAATACGTGATCTGATATTATGTTCTCTTCAAAAGAGAAATTGTGATCGTTTATTATTTTTTCAAAAGAAACCATCACTTAAATTTAATACTCCAAAACGGTTTTGCAATATCCAATTGAAGGCATGCTAATATTTCCATTCCTTCTGGTACTGGATTGTTTTAGATAACGTTAGTCCTTAGGATTATTGAAGTTTTTAAATTTATTTGTACTGAATAGATATGGAACGAGTGAGTTACACAGCTAAAGCTCAACACAAGACCCGTTACCAATCGAAAAAAGCGGCAACAAATAAATGTTGCCGCTTCATCGACTTGTGCCGTTATGATTTTGTCTTGGTACTATCGACTGATGTATTTTTTTTTAATGACATTCCACATATTGGACATTTGCCTGCCTCGTTGCTTGCTACCTGTTGGTGCATTGAACAAGTATAAACTTTTACTGCCTGTTTTGAACCTGTCCTGTCTATAGCCAATCTAGAACTGCATTTGGCGCAAATGCCTTCATGAGTACTTACGACTTCTTTATGCATTGGACAGGTGTAAGTATCTGTAACTTCCTGTTTCATTTGTTCTTTTTTTGATAAGGTTAAATCCATGCCACATTTTGAACATTTGCCTGGACTGTTGCTAACCATATCTGGGTGCATTGGACAGGAATATTGGACGGTGACCACTGAAGGTTTTGTAGTAGCATTATTGGCTTTACTTTTTTGAGCGAAAGTTGAGAATGTTGCAATGGTAGCGATTAAAAACATTGTGATCGTTTTCATTTTTCAAGTTTTTGTATTAAGAATTTGATTGCAGAACTAACGGTATATTCAAAAACTGTTACCGGAAATGATAAAAAATCAAATTCTGTAAACGCAATTGTAGATATTGATAGGAACACCGCTGTGTAAGGGTGGGGCATGAGAGCCCGTTACAACTACCTTATGACGAAAGCTGTGCAAAGAAGGCTGCCATAGGGGGGAGTATGTGTAATGTATTTCGACAAAAGATTTATTTAATGTTGACGTTTCTGTTGCACCAAAATGACTGTCTTGTTCTTTGAAGTAATGGTATTTGGTTTTGTGGCACCCATTATCTTCATGGCAGCATTTGTTTTTTTCATTAGCAACAAGGGATAATTTTACCGACTTTAATTTACCACAACAATAGATTTCTTTTAAAACAATGCCATACACAGAAAGGGAGTAAATAAGCAACAAGAATATTGTTAGGCCCTTTTTCATTTAGGTAACGAACTTAATCTTTATCTTTTGTTCATTTGATGAGGTGCGTCATTATTGACTGATGATATTTGTCATTGTTCATGCACTATTTCAATTTCAATAGCCTTGCATTGATTGCCACTATTACTGTGCTTAAACTCATTAACGCTGCACCCATTGCCGGACTAAGTGTGAACTGCGGATATAAAACACCAGCTGCCAAAGGAATAGCAATTACGTTATAACCGACTGCCCAGGCAAGGTTTTGTATCATTTTCCTGTAGGTTTTTCTTCCAAAGTCTATCATTTGGGCCACGTCTTTGGGGTCACTGTTTACCAAAATAATGTCTGCTGTTTCTGCTGCTACATCTGTACCGCTTCCTATTGCAATTCCTACGTCTGCCTGTGCCAAAGCCGGTGCATCGTTTACGCCATCTCCTGTCATGGCAACAATCTCTCCTTTTTGCTTAAACTCTTTTACTTTTTCCTGTTTTTGGTGTGGTAGTACGTTCGCTAAATAGCCATCCATTCCCAATTTGTTGGCTACTGAGGCTGCAATCTTTTCGTTATCACCTGTCAGCAAAAATGATTTTATGTTCATTGCTTTCAACTGCTCAATGGCTTCCCTGGAACTTTCCCTAATACTGTCTGCCAATGTTATCATCCCGACCGGCTCCCCATCTATCAAAACAAAATTTACGGTCTCAGTATTTTGGTCAATAGAGGAAGGGATTTCAGGCGGTGTTTTGTTCTCTTTCGTAAAGTAATTTGGTCCGGCTGCTATAACAGTTTTGTTATTTACATTTCCTGATACACCAATGCCTTGTAAATAGTTGAAGTGAGAAGATGGCCATAGCTGTAAGTGCTTTTCCTTTAACGCTTTTAACACGCCTCTTGCAATGTAGTGTTCCGAATGCTGCTGAATGGCTGCTACATATTGCAGGATTTCGGTTTCTGAATATTTGCCCGTTGATATGATCCCCTGCACTTCATGAGAACCTTTTGTTAGTGTTCCCGTTTTGTCGAAAATGATTGTAGTTAACCGTCTTGCATTTTCAAAGGCTGTCCTGTTCCTGATTAGCAAGCCATGGGTAGCCGAAGCAGTGGTTGAAATTGGCGCTACCAAAGGGATGGCGACGCCCAAAGCATGAGGACAGGATGTTACCATTACGGTAACCATTCTTTCCAAAGCAAAAGCCAAATCATGATTCGCGTACCAAAAAATAAACGTTGCTACACCTACAACCAATGAAATTATGGTTAACCATTTGGCAACTTTGTCGGCAAGGTTCTGTGTTCGTGATTTGGCACTTTGTGCTGATTGTACCAATATAATTACTTTGTTTAGGTAACTATCTTTTCCTGCTCCTATTACTTTTATTTTGAGCGAACCGTTACCATTAACTGCACCTGCAATTACTTTAGTGTCTCTTTCTTTATTAACCGGAACACTTTCACCAGTTAACATACTTTCATTCACAAAAGAACTCCCTTCTATTACAAGCCCGTCTGCCGGTATTTTTTCTCCTGGCTTAATGATTGCAACATCTTCCTTTTTCAATTGCTGAATATCTATGTCAACCACCTCACCATCTCGTTCAACATGAACACTAGAAGGTAGCAAGGCTACCAATGATTGCAACGCACTGGAAGCCGCCATTTGTGAACGCATTTCCAGCCAGTGCCCTAAAAGCATAACATCAATCAGTGTCGCAAGCTCCCAAAAGAAATCCATTCCTTTCAAACCAAACACTACGGCCACACTGTAAATAAAAGCAACTGTAATGGCTACAGCAACTAAGGTCATCATACCAATGGCATTATCTCGTACCTCACTCACCAATCCTTTCAGGAAAGGCATACCGCCATAGAAATAAATAAAACTGCTTAACAACAAGAGAACATATTGGTCTCCTGTAAACAAAATTTCAAACCCAAACCATTGTTGTATCATGTGCGACAGCAACAGTACCGGGACAGTTATAGCTAAACAAATCCAAAAACGTTTTAGGAAATCGTGTGTATGATGCCCTGCATGTTTATCGTGCATGGAGTGGTCGTGTGAAATTTCTTTGGCAGGTGCATGATGATGATGGGCCGCCTGATGCTGCTGTACCTGGTGTTCATTATGGGCGTGATGTGAGTGATCCATTCTATTATTTTTTTCCGAGAAATAAGTAGATAATAATTGCTATCAGTGCCAACAAACAAATCCATGCAGAAATCCAAAGGGCTTTTGCAATGCCCGTTGTTTTTGCTGTAACGCCTTTCATTTGCATTATGTACATTCCAAACACATGAATAAAAACCCCGACTTTATCACCAGGAAGGCATAATCCGTTACTACGTTTCCCCATTTTGCACCAATGCCAAATCCCAATAAGCCTGCTCCCAGTGCTGATGCAGATTGTGCCAATTGAAGTGATTTATGTTTCGATTGCATTTTGAGAATTAATAAGTGAGTGTGATTCCAGCGCCTAATCCCATATCACTATCATAATGGGAAGAAACCGCAAACCATTTGGACACCACGTAACGAAATCCGACCATGTACTCTTTGTCCGTATTTCCCATAAAGGCAAAGCGTAAACGCTTTGTTACAGGGATGTCCTCCCTGCTTAACTGAACCCTGAATTTTCCGTCCCCGTCAATTCTTGCATCTGATAACATCAGCCAGGGCAATAAATACTGGACACCTGCTGTAAATGTTTTACGATTGTTCTTGTTGCTGAGCTGACCAAATAATGTTTTGTCCTCATCGTGGTTTGTATGGTCGCCTTCTTCTTTTTTATAGTGATAGTCAAAACCAATGTAAGGAAACAACCACTGGTTTACACCCATGTATCTGCCAAGGTTCATTTCTGCCTCATAACCATGATGCGACGAATAACCAAGATGCCAAAGTCCCTGCAATGCATATCGATTTGTAGAAAACATTGCCTCGCCATCACTTCCATTACTTTCTATGCCCGCCCGCACCATCAAATGGTACATAGTGTTATCTCTTTTAAACATCTGCCATGCTTTTGCCGGGTCAGGTAATTCCGGATTGAAAGATGAGTTTTCATAACTAAATATTCTGCCCATCCCGGCCATCATGTGAAACAAGATGTGACAGTGGAAAAACCAATTACCGTCCTGATTTGCGGCAAATTCAATGGTATCTGTTTCCATTGGCATTATGTCAATCACATTTTTTAATGGTGCGTATTCTTCCTGGCTGTTTATTACCCTGAAATCGTGACCGTGCAGGTGCATTGGGTGACGCATCATTGAGTTGTTGGAAAGAATTAATCTTACGTTTTCTCCCCGCTTAATCAATATTTTGTCTGTTTCGTTAACCGTTTTGTTGTCCAGGGTCCATACATATCGGTTCATGTTTCCTGTCAGCGTAAAATGTAAATCCTTTAAAGTTCCCTCCGGTAAGGTTGTTTTTACCGGTGAACGAAGCATGTCATAATTTAATGTAACCAGGTCTGCACTGGTGCTCCTATTCATAGCATTCATGTCATGAACTTGCATTGTGTCTGTTATAGCAATGCTGTTAAGTTCAGGGTACATAACGGCATTCATGTCCATTATCTGGTTTCTCATCTTCATCCCCATGTCGTTCATTGTGCCATTGGTGTTCATCATTTCGTTCATCATCTTCATGCCTTCAAAATACTTGAGGCGCGGCAGCTTTGGTGCAGGCATTTTCATTCCGCTACCTAACCACAGAGAAGACGCACCGGTTCTGTCTTCTGATGTTGCCCGAAATTCATAGCTCATATTTTCAGGAATGGTAACGACAAGGTCATAAGTTTCAGCCGGAGCAATGATTAGCCTATCCACTTCTACGGGGATCATATCATTACCATCATTGCCAATCACTGTAATTTTTCCCCCCGCAAACTGAACCCAGAAATAAGATGATGCACCAGCATTTACAACATGAAGTGTAACTTTATCTCCTCCCTTGAATTGAGGGACTTCTGTTTCTGGTTTGCCATTTACCAAAAAGCGGTCGTAAAAAACATCACTTACATCCATTGCTTTCATTCGTTTCCATTCATTCTCCAGCTTTGTTTTAAAATGACCTTCTTTTAAGGCTTCACTGTAACTTTGTGTACTTCCTTTTTTAATGCTAAACCAATCATTACCCGTCCGAAGCCTTCTTTGTATTTGCATTGGGTTTTCGTCTGCCCATTCGCTTAAAACAACATTGTAATCTGCAACCTCTCGCCCCCTGCTCTGTAATTGTGAAGGAGCTTCTCTTTTCTTAAAAATCAGTGAACCATACATACCTGCCTGCTCTTGTAAAGCTGTATGAGAGTGATACCAGTATGTACCATTCTGCACTATGGCAAATTTGTACAAGTGTGTTTCGGCGGGAGCAATTGTAGCGGTAGTTAAATAAGGTACCCCATCAAAGCGGTTTGGCAAGATGACTCCGTGCCAATGCAAAGAAGTTTGTTCTTTTTTTAAGTTGTTATGTAAATAAATTTCTGCGGTGTCGCCTTCAGTAAACACCAATGTTGGTGCTGGAATGGAGCCGTTTATAGCATAAGCATGTTTTTTCCTGCCTGTGAAATTCACAATGGAATCTGTAACATACAGATCGTAACGAATGGTTTTACCTGGCTGCATGGATACTGTTGCCTTTTCCGTGTCAGGCAATGTGAGAATTTTGTTCCCGTCTGTACTCTCATTTTGTTCCATGTGCATATTATGCTGCATCGAAGTATCATTTTGTTTAGGCACTTCTTTTTGCGGTATGCCAGGTTTTGATTTTATTGGTTGTTTTTGTGGTTGGGTTTTTGGTATTGGCTTGCTGACTGTAATGGTTTTTTTAATTAATTCCATTCCGCATTTAGGACAAGTTCCTGGCTTTGACATTTGCACTTCAGGGTGCATAATGCAGGTGTAAATGACTTTCTTTTGTTTCTGTGCTATAGCTACAGAACTACATCCAAGTAATAAAATGATAAACAACGATCTCATTGACAATATTTTTTCTTCCTAAGAAAATTGCTTTCACTATTCGAATGACTTCTTTTACACTCTGTATATAGATTTTTGAAAGGCGGCTCAATGAATAGAAATCTTTTTAATCCTGGCCTGGACTAGCATTGATAGTGGCTGAAACATTTCCACAAGACAGCATTTGCTTACCGTAGTACGGGTTTTTTATAACAGTTTCATTGCTTAGCCAGTATGCCTTTTTCATGGGACAATATTGCTGATAAACTGGTTCCGGACTTAGCTTAACTGCTTTGGCTACTATAAACATATTGTTTG
>Ga0070664_100004995_pt1 | contig 10628 bp, 8 predicted proteins | sample KBSC73metaG_FD_65863 | JGI IMG/M metagenome (GOLD analysis project Ga0070664, IMG submission 65863) | Corn rhizosphere microbial communities from Kellogg Biological Station, Michigan, USA - KBS C7-3 metaG | ecosystem: Host-associated > Plants > Roots > Rhizosphere > Soil ... | reverse complement strand
CCCGCGAGGCGCTCGTGGCCCAGCATGTCGGCTGCGGCTTCTATCTCGCGCTGCGTGGTTTTGCCGTCCTGAGCGACGATCAGGTAACCGTCGAGCGATTCCATGATGATCGAAGCATCGTCGTTCGCGAACGCCGGCGGGAGATCGCAAATGAAATATTTGCGTTCATCCGAATTTTGCATCGCAAGAAACAGGGCACTCGCGCGGCCGCCGGCCAAAAGCTCGCCGGAGTGAACTTCGCCTGCGACGCTCGGAATGATGATCAATTCCTCGCCCTTCGGAGCGAATCCTCTGAGCATGTTGGATGATTCGGTGTCACCGAGATAGTCGACGATCGTCTGAGCGGCCTCGAACCCGAAAATGTCCTTGATGGTGCCGCGCCGCAGATCCAGATCGACAAGGTAGGTTTGAAAGCGGGGATCGCGGCTCATCGCAGCCGCGACGTTGGCGGCGACAAAGGATTTCCCGACATTGGGCGTCGCGGAGACAATGCCCAGGCTTCGCCAACCGCGCTCGCGCTGCAGGGCCACCAGCTTGGACCGGATCAGGTTGAAGCTGCGCGAGCTTGCGTTGCGGCTGTCGAAACCGTGGACCAGCCGCTGCCTCGCGGCCGCACTGCTCCACGCGAATTCCTCGGCTTGGCTGCGCGTAGGAAGAACCGGCGCGATTTCCACCTGCCTGACCTCCCCAGGAAGATTGCCCCGAGCGTCGAAGGAGCTATGCTGCAAGCCGTTTCTCCCGCGAGAGCAAAGCGGGAAGGCGACGCGAGCGCAATTTCGGCTTGAGCAGTGGCACCACTCCGATCACCGGCAATCCCAGCTGCTCGATCTGCCGCGGGCTGCGCACCGGCTTCATCGCAAGCTCGAGCGCGAGCGCGAGCAGCAGGCCCAAGGCGAGCCCGGCGGCCGCTCCGCCGGCGATCAGCTTCAGCCGATTGGGGGAATATGGCCGATCGGGCAAATTGGCCGGCTCGACCAGCGACAGCCGCTCGGCGCGTTGCTCGGTCGCCATTCGCGCGCTGTTCTGCGCCTTCAGGAGATTTTCCGAAATCTGCTGATATTGGTTGCGCAGCGTGTTTGCGCGGCTCTCGAGCTGCATCGCCTGTTCCATGACGGCCGGCGCCCGCGCCTGCCCCGCCATCGCTGAGTTGACTCGCGCGAGGGTCGCATCGCGCTGCGCCATCAGTTGATGGATGGCAGCGTTGTTCGCAGCGATCTGATCCTGGATCACGCTGCCGTCGTCCGAATTCTGCTGGGTGATCTTGCGCAAAGCGTTCACCCGCTCCTTCGCCGCAATAACGTCGGGATGGGTATCGTTATATCGGGCTTGGGTAGCCGCCAGAACAGCCTCTGCAGTCGCAAGTGCGTCGTTCCGCTGCGCCGGCCGCCGGCTCTGCGCGATGAGCTGGCGGTTTTCATTTTGAAGCGCCGTGATCTGAGCACTGAAACTGCCCGTATCGATCAATGGCGGCGCACCACTGCTCGCCAGCGCCGCTCCGTTTCGCGCCTTCAGCCCGGTCAACTCGCCTTCGATGCCGGAAATCTGACTCTGCAGCTTGTTCGCCTGGTCCTGGAGAAAGCGCACGGTCAGGCTGGCCTGATCTTCAACGTCCTGGCTGTCCATGCTGAGAAACTTGGTAACGAAGCTCTGCAGGACAGTCTGTGCCTTGGCCGGATCGGGATATTCGAAGCTCATCGCGATCGCGACGGTGCTGTTCTGCGTGCCCGATTGCTGGCCGATGTCGCTCGACAAGGCGGATACCACGGTGGCGTGCCGCATCTGCTCGATGACCTTGGAGAGTGGCTTCGATCGCCGTTCGTCGGGGTATAAATCGTTCTGTTCGATGAGCTGGATGAGGTCGCCGCGGCTCAACACCTGCTCGCGGATGCGCGCGATCCTTTGTTCGATGGCGCCGGTGGTGGGAGAATCGACGATGGAGGTCGGGAGGTCCTGCGATTGGACCAGCAGCGTCGCCGTCGAGCGATAGGTCCGAGGCAAGGCGAATGCAGCAACCGTTCCCGCCAGCAACAAGGCGATGAAGCATCCGAGCACGTAAAAGCGACGTTGCCACACGATCACCGGCAGGTGATTGACCATCCAGGCCGGTGAGGAGCCATGACGCTCGCCAACCTCGGTTTCGATCATCGCAGATCACCCAGCCGGTAACGAATGTACAATGAGCCCGAAACGTCCGCCTTCGGGTCAGGGCCGCCCTGGGCGACTTTCCGGGTGGCGACGTTGGCGCCGCCGAACCAGCGGTTGCCGAGGTGGCGGGTGTAATCAGCGGCCGCGCGCAAATAGGTCGCGTGGGAGAAGGATTGCCCGGAGATGATCGAGAATGGCCTCGAGTAGCGGTTTGCGCTGATCGAGAACTGGAGGGTCTGATCGGCATCAAGCCGGCGCGAGTAATCGAAACCCGCGCTGACCGTCTTGGCCGGCCCGGCAACGGTTGCCGCCTCCTGTGACACGGCCGCATAGCCGCAGAAGCGGCTGCGCTCACCGGCCGAACAGAGGTTCGCATTCGCCGCAAGCCCGGTGGAATGACGCGTGTCGGTTCCATCGTCGACTGCGGAAAAGGACACACCGATCCCGCCGCTGAAGGTGATGTGCTCCGCGAGCAAGGTCTGGATGGTCAGTTGCGGGGTTAAGATGCGGCTTTCGGCCGGCCCGTCATAATCGGTGAACTGCGCGCCCAGCCGACCGCCAATCGTCGTGCGCGGACTGATCTGCCGGTCATAACCGATCGACACCGGGATCGTCGTGAACTTCGTGTCGAAGCCCGCATTCTTGAAGACGGAATGCTCAATGCCGGTCGAGCCGCTGAGAAATTCCCGCGCGCTCAATGCCAGCTGCGCGCCGATATGGGCGCTGGCACTATACCGTCGTCCCGTAACCGAAAGGAAGTCGCCGACCGGAGTGAGCAAGGGCGGCTGCGTCGCGCCCGGCGGCAGCGGAACGCCGGGCACCGAGATAATCCTCGTGTCGAGCTGACCTCCCTTGTCGTAGGCGAAGTCGGCATCGCCGAAGACCCGCAGCTTTTCGCTCACGCGGGCATCGTGCCGGGCATTGAGGTCGAACGACTGCTGCGCGCCATAATGGCGCGTATAGAAGCTGTTCTGGGCGAATGCCGAGAGCACCGTGGTGGTCCGGGCACTGACCCGCGTGTGCACGCCATGCACCGAAATGCGTCCAAAACCGGCTCCGCGATTATCGCCAAAGTCGAGATTGGGGTTGGTCGAATAGCCGGCGCCGGCTTCCAGATCGACATAGGTGTAAGCACCGTTTGATGAGGAATCCCCACTGGCGGTCGCCGATGGGGTAGGCACCGCGCCCAAGGGCGCGGTCGCCGCTTGTGCCGCGAGGACACTAACGAACATCAATCCGCTCATCAGGGCACCACCATCGTATCGCCGCTTTCAATGCGTGGAATGTCGGCCGCGCTGAGGTTGGTCTCACCGCGCAGCGCGTCCTGGATCCGTACGGATACCACGTATAGCCGGTCGCCCGCCTTGCGGATGACTCTGATCGAACCGGTGTTCGCGAACTCCGATGGCCCGCCGGCAATCGCCAGCGCCTCGAGCGCATTGACGTACCGGCCCGGGGTGAAGGTTCCCGGGCTGCGGACCTTCCCGACCACCGAGAATTGATAGCCACTGGCCTTCTGGACGGAGACCGTGACTTGCGGGACTGGGCCCTTGTATTGCGGCTGCAGCCCGGCGGTGATCACGCGCTCGATTTCGCCCGGCAGCCTGCCCGCCGCGTTGACTTGGCCCACCAGAGGGAAGGCGAACGTCCCATCCGGAAGGACCAGGACGCTGCGCTGGAGCCGTTCGTCGCCCCACACCAGGATCTCGAGCTGGTCGCCAGGATTGATCCGGTAGGGCGACGCGGCAACGGTCGCCGAACGGGGCACGGACAGTGGCGCCTGGGCCACAGTCTGCACCGAGAAATTCAACAAGGCGCACCCGCTGACAATGAGCGCCAACCGCCGTCTGATCACACTCCGTCCCCTTCTGAAACACTTTTCCCTGCGGACCAGTCTCGACAACCAGCGAGTCGCCACATCACTCTATTGCCTTGTTAAATTTAGAAAAGGATAATCCCCACCGCTGGAGTAAGCCAATCTAATGCCGTCGCCGCCGTACCTTATCCTGCGCATTGCCGCTTGCCTATCTGCGTCGTGCCTGGCGGCCGGCTGCAGTTCCGCGGACTCGCGGGCGGCGCAGGCGCTGGCGGCTTATCAAGCCGCGGCAGCGGCGAACGACCTCCCGGGGGCACGCGAGGCTCTGCTCAAGCTCGTCCGGGCCAAGGATGACGTTCCCGACTATTGGGTCGAGCTCGGCAAGCTCCAAGCTTCCGCCGGAAGTTATGGGGAGGCCTATTATGCCTTCACGCGCGCCTATGAGCTGGACCGCAGCAACCCCGAACTGCTGCGCGCGCTCACCGAGCTGGCCTTGCGCTCCGGCGATATCAACCTCGCCGAAACCCATGCTCGGGAACTGGAGGTCGTTTCACCCGGCAATCCGTGGGTGAAGCTGACCGACGGCTGGGCTGCGGTCAGCGAATCCCATTACGATCAAGCGCTGGCCTTGAGCGATCAGGTGCTGGCAACTTCGCCGTTCGATCCCGCCGCGACGATCCTCAAGACCCGCGCCTTGATGGGATTGAAACGCGACGCCGACGCCGAAGCCGTCCTTGCAAAGCAAGTCCAGGCGCAGCCTTCCGATGTCGGCAGTGCGATGGCGCTCGCAAGATTTTACCTCAGTCATGGAGACTGGGCGCGAGCAGCGGCCATCGCGCGACGCATCACGGCGCAGGTGCCCGACGACCGAAACAGCGCACTGCTCCTGATCCAGGCGGCATTTCGTTCAGGCAACCTCGCCGAGGCTAGGGCGGCGTCGGCGCGAGTTCTGAAGCCCGACGCGGATCCGGCTGTGATCGCGTCGGTGCTCGACCTGTGGACCGATTATTGGGCCACGCCGCAGCGTTTGCAGGACGCCCGAAACCTCGCAGGAGCATCTGCCGGCCTCGATCAGAAGCTGATCTACGCCGCCTACCTCAGCACCTGGGGAAGTCCGGCGGACGCCGTCCGGCTGGTCGCGAACTCGGCCATGCTTCCAGTCACTGCGCGGAGCGCCGAGGCCAATGCCGTGTTCGGCGACGCACTGTGGCGGCTAGGCAAGCCGAACGAGGCGAAAAAGCGCCTTGATGCGGTCATCGCGTTCGATCCGGGGAACGCGACGGCCCTCCGTGCCCGGGCCGAGTTGGAGCTGCGCACCGGCAATGCCGCGGCGGCAATCATGGATGCTCAGAAACTCGTTACGGTGCTTCCAGGCTCGGCGCCGGATCGTCTGCTGCTCGCGCGCAGCTATACCGCTGCGGGCAACTCCAGGTGGAGAGACCGGACGCTTTGGGCCGCATTTCAGGAAATTCCTGCGGACGAGCGCATTTACGCGGTGCTTCGGCTGACCAAAAAAGGTGACAGCGACGCAACGCGCAACCTCGATGAAGAGTTTGCGCGGCAGCAGGAAGCCAAGCTCAACCGGGGAATGCTGTGATGCGGATGGACGACAATAGCAGTCTTTCCGTGTCGAGCGACGTGCCGTCGAATGACGCGCCGTCAGGTCCGGGCCCGGTCCTGGTCAGAAAGAAACCCAGGCTCCGCTTCACGTCCAACGTGGTCGGCTCGCTGTTCATCCTCACGGACGTCATTTGCTTTTTCATCAGCGCGCCAATCACTCTTGCGGCTTATTCGATCGTTCGTGGCGCGCGCCTGGCCGTTCCCGTCCACATTACCGCGTTCATCCTGATGCTGGGCAGCTTCCTGCTGATCCGCACCTCGCGCCAGGCTTATCGGCGCAGCCTGCTCGACCTGCGCGACAGCACCGATACGACCTTCGACGCGGTGATCAGTAGCCTCATCGCCTCGGCCCTGATCTGGCAGGCCGGCCTGGTCGAGGATTATTCGCGCGGCCTGACGATCCTTTTCCTGCTGACGGTCGTGCTCACGCTCTCGGTCTCGCGGCCGGTTTTGCACCGCCTGATTACAAGGCTGGCCGAGCGCGGGCAGATCGAGCAGCGGATCGCCTTTTATGGAGCCGACCCGGAGTCGGTCGTGCTGACTCGGCAATTGCTGGAATCCTTGAAATTCCCGCATTTGCGCTTCGTCGGAATTGCCGACGATCGGGCGCGGGAGACCAAGATCAAGGACTTGCCAATGCTCGGCAATCTACCTCGGCTATGCGAGCTGGCGCGCGATGGGGAGATCGACCAGGTCCTGATCAGCGGCGCCAAATTCACCCCCAAGCGTCTCGAACAGATCGTCGAGGGCTTGAGCGCGGTCTGCGTCGATGTTTCGCTAATTCCGCCCCAGGCGATCGAGCTCGCGCCCAATTATCGCGTCAATCTGCTCGGGACGGTGCCGGTATTGACGCTGTGGCAGCGTCCGTTCCGCGACGTGGACCAGCTGGTGAAGCGCGCCGAGGACCTGGTCTTCAGCGCGATCGCCTTAATCCTGCTGTCGCCGGTGCTGCTGCTCGCGGTACTGCTCATCCGGCTGACGAGTCCGGGACCGGTGCTGTTCGTTCAGCCGCGGGTCGGCTTCAACAATGAGACGATCAAGGTGTTCAAGTTCCGCAGCATGTACACCAGCATGGCCGACATCGGCGCGCGGAACACGACGACCAGAGATGACCCGCGGGTCACTCCAGTGGGCAGGTTCCTGCGGCGCTTCAGCATCGATGAGCTGCCGCAGTTGATCAATGTCCTTCAAGGCAGCATGTCGCTGGTCGGTCCGCGGCCGCACGGCACCGAGATGATGGTCGGCGACCGGTTCTATCATGAGGCGGTCCGCGGTTACGCCGGCCGCCATCGGGTCAAGCCGGGGATTACCGGATATGCCCAGGTGAAAGGGCTTCGCGGCGAGGTGCGGACGATCGAGCGCGCCAAGCGCCGCGTCGAGCTCGACAAGCATTATGTCGACAATTGGTCGTTCTGGCTCGACATATGGATCCTGCTCGCAACCGTCCGGGCGGTCCTGTTCGACCGCGACGCCTATTGATGAAGCATACGGATGGATTGGCCCAACTCCCTGGACTCCCCGGTTCGCCACAGAGACAGCGCTGACCGCGGCGAAATGTCCGGCGCGGCACGTTCGCCAGCGAAGCTGCCGGCAGGCTCATCTCGCCCGCCGGAAATGCCGGCCGGAGCACGCCGTCCGCGTTGGCGACGGATAGCAACCCCGGCCGCACTCCTCGCCGGCGCCGCGGTGATCGGGCTGGCGTTACACAACTCTTCCGGCCAAATGGATAACGGCCAGACGAGCATCACGCGGGAGCTTCCGCAGCCGATGAGCGGCAGCAAGATCGTGGTCAGCTTGCCGCCGCCGAACCTGCTGCGGCCATTGTCGCCGGAGGAGGCCGCCAAGGAAAATGCCGATCGGCCGTTCGTCGACCGACCCGACTCGCCGGCAAGCCGGTTCGTGCTGCGGACGGACAAGGAGGATAGCGAGCGGGCGCTGACCTGCCTTACCCAGGCGGTCTATTATGAGGCTGCGAGCGAGGGAGCCGACGGCGGACGCGCCGTTGCCCAGGTCGTCCTCAACCGAATGCGCCACCCAGGCTATCCCCCCAGCGTCTGCGGAGTCGTCTATCAAGGCGCCGGCCGCGTCACCGGCTGTCAATTCACCTTTACCTGCGATGGTTCGCTGCTGCGGACTCCGGTCGCGTCATTGTGGGCACGATCGCGAGAGATCGCCAAGGAGGCGCTCGCCGGGCGGGTCTTCGCGGCGGTTGGGCACGCAACCCATTATCATGCCGATTATGTCATTCCGTACTGGGCCGACTCGCTCGATAAAAGTGTCCAGATCGGCCGGCACATCTTCTATCGGTTCCGCAGCTCGCTGGGCGACAGCCGCGCCTTTTTTCAGCGCTATGCAGGCACCGAGCCACCGCTCCCCGCGCCCGATGCCGCAGTCGTCATCCCCGCCGAAGCCATTACTCCCGAATTGGCGAGCGCCTTGATCAGTGACAGCAGCGCAAAGGCCACACCGGACGTCGAAAAGGCGTCGCTCGCGCCGAGCGAACGCCCGCTCATTGATAGCGTGCATGGGACCTTGCTCGCAGACGGCGACAAGGTGCCAGCATCGATCCGCCGGCCCAAGTCCGCAGCCGATTGTCCGGCGGACGATCGCCGGCGTTTGACGCCACTCGGCGCGAACGAGATCCGCGCCGGATCAAACGCTTCGACCTGCTGATCCGCATCGAGCTTCACGAAAAATAAGGGCCCGCCCGCGATTGCGTGGACGGGCCCCGTGCCGAGGACTTGGGAGGTCTATCACCGAATCCCCGGTCGTTCGGCGCTTATGTCAATTAACAGGATTTTAACAGCGATATTTACCCGTTCGCGAATGTCGCAGGGGACAAAAAAGCGGCCCGGAGTGACCGGGCCGCCAGTATTGCGTGGTTGATCGGGTCGTTCAGGCGACTTGCATCAGCCGCCCGGTCGCCTTGCGGTTGCCGCGCATGGCCATGCCGATCCCGCCGAAGCCGAGGAGCATCATCGCCCACGTCGCCGGCTCGGGAACGGCGCCGCCGGTCGCGAAGATCTGGGCGTTCGACGAGCCCTGCCCATCGGACAGCGTGATCGAGTGCGTCGTGGAGCTGCCCAGGTCGAGCAGCCAGAACGCCGTCACGTTGTTCTGGTCCGAGTCAATGTTGTTCCCGAAGTGGGCGCCGACGACCGTCAGGCCCGAGAGATTCAGCGACCCGAAGTCGAACGTGGCCGAGCCATTCAGACCGGTGATCGAGCCGAGGATCGTGTCATAATCGAGGCTGTATGGCGGATGGTAGTCGCTCGTGTTGTTGGTCGGCGACGAGTCGGCGGTCGATGCGGTTCCGTTGAGCAGCGCGAAAATGATGTTCTGTACATCAGTTGAGGTGGCTTGACCGGTCGTCCCGGTAATCAGGTTCGAACCATAATAGCCCTGGCAGGCGATTGCCCCGTTGACGTAGATGGCAGAACACGGATCCACGATTGGTCCGGGGTCTGCGTACGCCGGCGCTGCCGCCGTTCCCAGACCGATCGCCGCAGTGGCGAGTGCAATGTTCAAAACGCGTCGCATAATGTGCCCTTCCGTTGCCCCTGAGGGCCCGCGTTACATCGCCGAGCCCCGCTCAACTTACGGCCGCCTCAATTGGTTAAGCGGCCTTAAGCACTGTTGGAATAAATGGATATTTAACAGACCGCAACGATTTGAGGGCGCGGAAAACGCTTCGAGAATCCCGATTTGAAACAGTTGGCGTTCCAGCGGCCGGTCCGGCCTTTTGCGCGAATGCGCATAAAAGAAGCGGCCCGGCTTTTGGCCGGGCCGCAGGGTTACATCGTTGAACTTGGATTAAGCGACTTGCAAAAGCCGTCCTGTCGCCTTGCGGCCGCGGCGCATCGCCATGCCGATTCCAGCGAAGCCGAGGAGCATCATGCCCCACGTAGCTGGCTCAGGAATGGCGCCCGGGGCTGCGTCGATACGAACCTGTTTCAGGATCGAGATTGAGCCCGGAGGCGAGTCGACCGAGTAAAAGACGTTGGTGATTGCTTCGCCGTTCGATGCGAGGAATGCAAAGAACGTATCGCCATTACCGATAGCCAGGTTGTTGAAATTGAACGTCTCGACTGTGTTGGTCGCGCTGAGCGCAGTGATGACAAAGTCGATCGTTCCTACCTCTCCCGAGGTAAAACCGAACTCGATGTCCTGCATTCCGGCGTGGCCCGTCAGGTAGATGTTGCCGCTCAGGATGGCGTAAGTGTCGTTCGGCGTTCCACCGAGCGTGATTTCGGCGCCGGTCACGTCGGCCTGGCCGCTGCCGTCCTGCAGTCGCACCAAGTCACCAGGCCCGGTGGTGTCTGCGTCGAAATTGACGATGTTCGGACCGTTGGCGCCGAGGTTACCGGTGACGGTAGTCGCGGTCTGTTCCGTGTTGGTGCCGTGAACCAGTGTTCCCTGAACCGAACTGGCCGCAACATTTGTCACGTCCGCGAATGCCGGTGATGCAATGGCGATAGTGGCCGCTGCCGCAAGTGATGTCATCAATACGCGTCGCATAACTCTTTCCCTTCCGTTGCCCCTGAAGGAGGTCCGCCTAACCAGGAGAACCACACCTACGTACGGGTCGCTTGTTAACGTAAACGACGCCGAAGCAGTGCAGGGAATAAACGTTTTTTTAACGATTCGCAATGCGTTGCACCGCTGATTTTCGATCGCGCGATTACCTAGGTCTGCGGGCTACGTAATTTTTCCTAGGAAAAACACCCACTACTACTAGGTGGAAAAGCTGGTTGGGTACCGCAACCTTCCATGACGCTGCACGTGTCACAGCCGAGGTTGGCGGATGAAAACCGATCGCCCCGGCGTTAGCCAAACACGCTCTGTCCGAAAACGGCACAGCGCGTTCAACCAACTGTAATGGCCCGATAACTAGGCCTATTAGCAAGAAAACTACTGAGGGCTTCCCACCAAGGGGACACATGGTGAATTTTCAGAGGCAACCGGAAGATTTCGTCGCTCTGTCGGAGCGCGAGCGCGAAGTCTTGCAGTGCATTGCCAGCGGCCTCTCGTCGAAGCAGTGCGCGCA
>Ga0070664_100004994_pt1 | contig 10628 bp, 7 predicted proteins | sample KBSC73metaG_FD_65863 | JGI IMG/M metagenome (GOLD analysis project Ga0070664, IMG submission 65863) | Corn rhizosphere microbial communities from Kellogg Biological Station, Michigan, USA - KBS C7-3 metaG | ecosystem: Host-associated > Plants > Roots > Rhizosphere > Soil ... | reverse complement strand
CCAGGACCGCGACGCGTGTCGGCGAGCTCGCGGGGTTCGATCCCGCGCCCTTCCTGCGTGCCGTGCGGCACGTGCACGGCCAGGAGAAGCTTCCCGCGGAGCAGGCAGGGCAGGTGCTCAGCGGATACCTCGCGGCGATCGAGCGCCTCAATCGATATCTCGATCAGTTTGGTGCGACATGATGTACGGCACGCCCTCCGCGCCGTCCGCTCGCTCGAGCACGGGCGCATCAATCTTCCATCAGCCTTCCCAGGAACGACTCCCATGAAACGTCGGTGGCTCGCACTTCTCCTCCCGCTCGCGCTCGGCGCGTGCGGGTACAACACGATCCAGCAGCTCGACGAGCAGGCGAATTCGGCGCAGGGCCAGATCGAAGTCCAGCTCCAACGGCGGGCGGAGCTGATCCCCAACCTCGTGGCAACGGTGAAGGGGATGGCGAACCAGGAGCTCGCGGTGTTCGGCGAAGTCGCGCGCGCGCGTGGAGGGCTCCTCAGCGCCGTTCAGAGCAGGGACCCGCAGCAGATGGCGGACGCAAACGCTCAGGTGAACGGTGCACTCGGACGACTGATCGCTGTCGCCGAGGCGTACCCGCAGCTCAAGAGCGATCAGAACTTCCTGCGGCTACAGGACGAGCTGGCGGGAACGGCGAACCGCATCGCGACGGCGCAGACGGACTTCAATGCGGCGGTCCGCGAGTACAACGCGTACATCCGTCAGTTTCCGCAGGTGCTGACGGCGAAGATGACCGGCGCGCGGGAGAAGAAGTACTTCCAGGTGACGAACCCGGAAAACCGCCAGAACCCGAACGTCGACTTCGGGACGCCGGGTTCGCCCGCGACCGGCACTCCGGGCGCCGGGTCGATGGCACCGGCGACTCCGGCGCCGGCGCCAGCACCGGGTGGTGCGACCGCGCCGCCGCCCGCACCCGCCAAGCCGTAAGCGCGGGAGGCTCGAATGCGAAACCGGCCGCTTACGCGGCCGGTTTCTCTTTTGGAAAGAGCGGCTCCCCTTTGCGCACCTGCCAGCCGGTCACGTCGAGTCCGTGCAACGCGTCGAAGCGCTGCTCCGCGACCGTGCCCGGCGCGCCGAGCTGGGACCACAGTTCCTGCGCCTTCTGCGGCATGAACGGCGCGACGAGCACCGCCTGACGCGCGAGCTGGCGAACGAGCGACGCGAGGGTGATCTCGAGCTCGCCCCGTTGGCCCGGATCCTTCGCCTGCTTCCATGGCGCGCGCCGATCGACGTACTCGTTGCCGCGCGTCACACCCTGCCAGACGATCTTGAGCGCCTCGTGCAGGAGGAAGCCGCGCGTGCCGTCCATCACCGCGTGATAGTCGGCAATGTCCGCCTCGTCCTGCTGGTCGGACTCGGTGCGCGCTCCATCCGGTACGACGCCACCGCAGTACCGCTCGACCATCGAGATCACGCGGCTCGCGAGGTTCCCCCACGCGTTGGCCAGGTCGGCGTTGTAGCGCTCCTCGAACCGCTCCCAGGAGAAGCTGCCGTCGCCATCGAAGGGGACCTCGCGCAGGAGGAAGTAGCGGAAGGCGTCGGCGCCGTACCGGTCGATGGCTTCATCGAGATCGAGCCGTACTCCCGCCGACTTGCTGAACCGCTCGCCGCCGAGGAGTACGAAGCCGTGGCCCCACACGCGCTCGGGCAGCGGCAGGCCGGCGGATTCCAGCATCGCGGGCCAGATGATCGAGTGGAAGCGGGTGATGTCCTTGCCGACGACGTGGAGCTGCGCCGGCCAGCGATCGCTCCACGGACCGTCGGGAAAGCCCGTCGCGGTGAGGTAGTTGGGAGTGCGTCGAACCAGACGTACGTCGTCTGGGTCTCTCCCGTGCTGAGCGGTCTCGGGAAGGGAACGGCCCACGCCAGGCGCGAGCGGCTCGCCGATACGTCCTCGAGTCCGCGATCGAGGAGGGCGAGCAATTCGTTCCGCCGACTCTCCGGCTGGAGGGTTTCCGGGCGCTCGGTGAGCCGCGCGCGGAGAAAGTCCGCGTAGCGGCTCAATCGAAAGAACCAGTTGCGCTCCTCGACCCACTCGAGGGTGCGCGTGGGGTGCAGGATGCACTTCCCGTCGACGATCTCGGCGTCCTGCTTGAACGACTCGCACCCGACGCAGTACCACCCTTCGTACGCCTTCTCGTAGAAATCGGTCGGATTGCGCTCGAAGATGCGCTCGATCAGCGCGCGAACGCCGGCGCGGTGTCGCTCGTCCGTGGTGCGGATGAACTGATCGTACGACACGCCGAGCCGCTGCCACATCGCGCGGAAGCGATCGGCGAGCGCATCGACGAGCGCCTGCGGGGCGGTGCCCTGCGCCTCGGCCGTCTGGGCGACCTTCTGGCCGTGCTCGTCCATGCCGACGAGGAAGTGCACGTCGTCGCCGCGCAGGCGGCGGTATCGTGCGATGGCGTCGGCGCCGATCTTCTCGTAGGCGTGCCCGAGATGCGGGTCGCCGTTGGCGTAGTCGATCGCGGTCGTGAGGTAGTACGCGGTCACTGATCTCCTTTGGGTCCGTCGCCGCCATCACGCGGGCCGCGAGCGCCATTGGCCCCACCCGGCCGGTTGCGCCGGCCGCCGCGCCGACCGCGCCGGCGTTGCGGCCGGCGCCCCTCGGCGTCGACGCGCGGTGACGGCCACTCGAGCGTGACGTCCATCGCGGGATCGACCGCGGTGCCGACGGCCAGGTGGTCGGGCGAGTGCTCGGTGTCGAGCGCTTCGTCCGCCGACAGCTCGTCGTCGTCCTCGTCCAGCTCGGGCGGCGGCACGGACGCAGCGAGCTCCGCGGCAACCGCCGCCGTCGCGAGCGCGTGCGCCAGCGCATCACCCGCGGCGAGCATCTCCTCCCGGAGCGCGGCGAGCGGCACGATGCGTACCTCGCCCTCGACGCCCCGTAGAGTAACCCGCTCGCGGAAGATGTCGTTCGACAGGACCTTCTCCTCGCCACGCGAGGTGCGCACCGGCTTCCCTTCCTTCGGGTATTTCTTCCGGCTCGCGACGTAGAACTCGTGCTCGTAGCGGAGGCAGCACATCAGCCGGCCACACGCGCCGGAGATCTGCGACGGATTGAGCGAGAGTCGCTGGTCCTTGGCGACGCCGAGGTTCACCGGGCGCAGCTCGGGGAGCCAGGAGGCGGAGCAGTACTGCCGGCCGCAACGTCCGACGCCATCCAGGCGCTTCGCCTCGTCGCGCACGCCGATCTGCTTCAGCTCGATGCGCGTGCGGAACATGGACGCGAGCTCACGCACCAGCGTGCGGAAATCGACGCGCTTCTCGGCGGTGAAGTAGAACGTGAGCTTCTTGCGGTCCCACTGCCATTCGGCGTCGGTCACCTTCATGACGAGGGCGTTCGCCTTCACGCGCTCCATCGCGCGACGGCGCGCCACCTCGTCCTGTGCGCGCACCTCGTCGAGCCGCCGCAGCTCCTCAGGCGTAGCGAGGCGCTTGGCGACGCGTGTCGCCGGTGCGCCGAACAGGCCGTGCGGCACCCGGTCGGAGCGCTGCTCGGCGAGCTCGCCGGTGGAATGCACCGTTCCGAGATCCTCGCCCCGGTCGGCGTCGACGATGACGGCGGCGCGGAGCGCCGGCGCCTCGTCCGCTTCCCAGAGGAAGAACTCTTTTCGGTTTCCCTTGAACGCGACTTCGATCAGGTGGGGCACGTCTACTCGAGGAACTGACCCATCCGCATGAACTTCTCGCGACGCCGGCGGACGAGCTTGTCCGGCTTGAGTCGACGCAGCTCGTCGAGCTGCTTGAGGAGCGTCTGCTGCACGGCGTTCGCGGTCGCTTCGTGATCGGCGTGCCCTCCGCCGGCCGGCTCCGGGATGATCTCGTCGATGACGCGGAGCTCGAACAGGTCGGGCGCGGTGATCCGCAGCGACGTCGCGGCACGCTCGCGCGTCTCCTGGCTCTTGCCGTCCTTCCAGAGGATCGCCGCGCAGCCTTCGACGGTGATCACCGAGTAGACCGCGTTCTCGAGCATGTTGATCCGGTCCGCGACGCCGAGCGCGAGCGCGCCGCCCGAGCCGCCCTCGCCGATGATCGTGGCGATGATCGGCGTCTCGAGCCGGCTCATCTCGAACAGGTTGCGCGCGATCGCCTCGCTCTGCCCGCGCTCCTCGGCGCCGAGTCCCGCCCAGGCGCCCGGCGTGTCGATGAAGGTGATCACCGGGACGTGGAACTTCTCGGCGAGCTTCATCAGCCGGAGCGCCTTGCGATAGCCCTCGGGGTGCGGCATCCCGAAGTTGCGCTTCAGGTTCTCCTTCGTATCGCGGCCGCGCTGGTGTCCGATCACCATGACGGTCTCGCCGTCGAGTCGCGCCCAGCCGCCCATGATCGCCGCGTCCTCACGGAAGGCGCGATCCCCGTGCAGCTCGATGAAGTCGGTGAAGCAGAGCCGCAGGTAGTCGTCGGTGAGCGGCCGCTTGTTGCTGCGGGCCACCTGCACGCGCTGCAGCGGGGTGAGGTTCCGGTAGATCGTCTCGCGCAGCTCGACGAGCTTCTTCTCGAGCGGTGCGATTTCCTCTACGACATTCAGCTGACGTTCGTCGGCAAGCCGCTTGAGCTCGTCGATCTGCTTCTCCAGCTCGACGATCGGCTTCTCGAACTCCAGGGCAGTCGCAGTCGCCATTTCGATTCAGCTCCCGCGCACGAGACGGACACGCTCGTCGCCGAGCAGGGCCCGCAAGTCTTTGAGGGCGGCCTGCGTCGCCGCCAATCTGAGCGAGCGCGACTTCAGCCGCGCGCGCGATCCATTCACATCACTCCAACGCAACTCGAGCGGTGGCGCACCCGTGTGGGCGGTGGCGTGCGCATCGATCACGGCGCGCACGTCCCGCATCGCCTCGGGGGCGAGCGACTCACCCAGCGCCAGCTCGATCGAGATGGCGACCTGACCGTTCAGACGCAGCTCGGCGAACGGGGTCACCGACTCCACGATGAACGTCGGGCTGTCCGCATCCTGATCCCGCTTCGAGTAGCCGCCCGTCATGAGCACGGGGACGTCGCCTCGAATCCGGTCGGCCAGCAGCCCCCAGCTCTCCGGAAAGACCAGGACCTCGGAAGATCCCGAAAAATCCTCGACTGTCAACCGAGCGAACTCGGCGCCCGACCGCTTGCTGATCTGCCGTTTGATCGCGGTCACGACGACGCCGAGCTTCATCGGCTCGGGCGTCCACTTGCCGAGCTGGCCGACCGTGTGGGTGGCGAACAGCTCGCACTCGACGCGGAAGGGCTCCAGCGGGTGACCGCTGATGTAGAAGCCGAGGATCTCCTTCTCCCGTGACAGGCGTTCCGCTTCGGCCATCGGCGCGACGTTGGGCAGCACGGCCGGCGCGTGCGCCGTGGCCGCCGCCGGATCGGCCGCGACGCCGAACAGCGAGACCTGGCCCATCGCCTTCTCCTGCTGCTTCAGCGAGGCTTCCTGCATCGCCGAGTCGAGCGCCGACCAGTACTGCGCCCGATGGCCGCCCAGCCCATCCAGCGCACCCGCCGCGATGAGGGCCTCGAAGACGCGCTTGTTGCAGACGCGCAGATCGACGCGCTCCGTGAAGTCGAAGAACGAGGTGAACGGCTTCTCGCGCTGCGCGGCGAGGATCGAATCGATCGCGCCGCGCCCGACGTTGCGGATCGCGCCGAGGCCGAAGCGGATCCGCTTCTCGTCGAGCACGGTGAACTTGTAGCCCGACTCGTTCACGTCCGGCGGGAGCACCTGGATGCCCATCTCGCGCGTCTCGTTGATGAACTTCACCACCGAGTCCGTGTCGCCGATGGACGAGGAGAGGATCGCCGCCATGAAATCGGCGGGGTGGTGCGCCTTGAGCCAGGCCGTGTGGAGCGAGACGATCGAGTACGCGACCGAGTGCGACTTGTTGAAGCCGTAGCGGCCGAACGTCTCGATCTGACCGGCGAGCTCCTCGATGATGCGTCGGTCGTAGCCGCGCCCCACCGACTTCTCGACGAACTTGCCCAGCTCCGCGCGGATGAGCTCCGCGTCCTTCTTGCCCACTGCCTTGCGGAGCACGTCGGCTTCGGCGAGCGAGATCCCCGCCAGCGCCTGCGCGATACGCATCACCTGCTCCTGATAGGTGATGACGCCGTACGTCGGCTTGAGGATGGGCTCGAGCTCGGGGAGCGCGTACGAGACCGGCTCCTCGCCGCGCTTCCGGCGCTGGTAGACCTTGTGCATCCCGGCGTCGAGCGGGCCCGGGCGCATGAGCGCGTTGCTCGCGACGAGGTCGTCGAACCGGTCGCAGCGCATCGAGCGCAGCATGTCCGTGGCGAGGGCGGACTCGAACTGGAACACGCCCGTGGTGCGCCCCGCGCGCAGCATGCGGTAGGTCTCGGGGTCGTCGAGGTCTACCGCATCGAGGTCCGGACGCGTGCCCGTGCGGCGCTCGATGTTGTCGAGCGCGTCCCGGATGACCGTCAGCGTGGTCAGCCCGAGGAAGTCCATCTTCAACATGCCTGCCTTCTCGAGGCAGTTCATGTCGTACTGCGTGACGACGACGGTCTCTTCGTTGCCTGCGCCCGCGCCCTTGCTCGACACGGTCGCGATGGGCACGTAGTTGTCGAGCGGTCCTGGCGCGATCACGACCCCGGCGGCGTGCACGCCGGTGTGGCGTGACAGCCCCTCGAGCGCGGTGGCGTAATCGAGCAGCTGCCGATATCGCTCGTCCGTCTTGTACATCCGCGCGATGTCGGGCACGTCCTTGATCGCTTCCTTCACGGTCAGCGAGAAGGCCGGACCGTTCGGGATCAGCTTCGCCAGCGCGTCGGTCTCGGCCGGCGTGAAGCCGAGCGTCCGGCCGACGTCCTTGATGGCGGCGCGCGACTTCATCGTCCCGAACGTCACGATCTGGCCGACCGACTCCTTGCCGTACTTCTGCCGGACGTACTCGATCACCTCGCCGCGCCGCTCGAAGCAGAAGTCCACGTCGATGTCGGGCATCGAAACGCGCTCCGGGTTGAGGAAGCGCTCGAAGAGGAGATCGAACTTGAGGGGACAGACGTCCGTGATGCGCAGCGAGTACGCGACGATCGATCCGGCCGCCGAGCCGCGACCGGGGCCGACGGGGATGCCGCGGTCACGCGCCGCCTTGATGAAGTCGTACACGATCAGGAAGTAGCCGGCGTAGCCGGTCTTCGTGATCACGCCGAGCTCGTACTCGAGTCGTTCCATGACTTCCGCCGACGGCTCCGGCCCGTACCGCTCGCGCGCGCCGGCCATCGCCAGCTTCACGAGAAGGTCGTTCTCGGTCGAGACCTCGGGCGGGAGGGGGAAGGAGGGGACGAAGTACTTCTTCTCGAACGCGAACCCCGCCTCGTCGGCGATGCGGAGGGTGTTCTCGAGCACGTCTGCGCGGTCCGGAAACCGCTCCCGCATCTCGGGCGCGCTCTTGAAGTAGAGGCCCCGATCGTAGTGCATCCGGTTCTGGTCGGCGTAGTCCTTCCCGAGACCGATGCAGAGCAATACGTCGTGCGCGTCGTGATCCGTGTCCTTCAGGAAATGCGCGTCGTTCGTCGCGATGATTGGCAGATTCAGCTCGGCACCGAGCTGGAGGATCTGCGCATTGTGTCTGGCCTGCCCCTCCGAATCGTGCGCCTGGACCTCGAGATAGAACCGGTCCTTGAACACGTCGGCGTACCAGCTCGCGGCTTCGCGCGCGCCCTCGACGTCATTCGCCTCGAGCTTCGTGGCGATCTCGCCGGCGAGGCAGGCGGAGCTGACGATGAGCCCCTCGCTGTACTTCGCGAGCAGCTCCCGGTCGACGCGCGGCTTGGTGTAGAAGCCCTCGGTGTACGCGAGCGAGGAGAGCTTGACCAGGTTCTTGTAACCCGCCATGTCGCGGGCCAGCAGGACCAGGTGGTAGTAGGGCTTCGCACCGGGCGTCGCACGGCCCTTCACTCGGCGGTCGCCCGGGGCGACGTACGCCTCCATGCCGATGATCGGCTTGAGCTTCGCCTTCCTCGCCTTCTCCTGGAACTCCCACGCGGCGTGGAGATTCCCGTGATCCGTGATCGCCAGCGCAGGCTGCTCCAACTCGAGCGCCCGGGCGATCAGATCATCGATGCGGTTCGCGCCATCGAGGAGGGAATACTCCGAGTGGCAGTGGAGATGGACGAAGGACATCTTAGAAAGAATAGCGACCGCGACCCACTGCTGTCAAAGTGCGACGGCCGGCGATGAAAGCGTGGAAGTGACTGAAAAGAAAAGAGTTAACTGGGTGCGGCGAGCGGCGCGGACGCTCGCCGTCCTCGTGCTGGCCATCGTCGCGTACCTCGTGATCGCGCCCACCGGGCGATACCTCCTCCGGGCGGGCTGGGAAGAGGGGAAGATTCTCTGGCGACGCCGACCGATCCCCGATCTCATCGCGGATGGCGCGACGCCGGCCCCGCTGCGCGCGAAGCTGCAATTGGTGCTGGACGCTCGGGCCTTCGCGCACGACTCGCTCGGACTGTCCACCGGCGAGAGCTTCACGACGTACAGCCGTCTCGATCGCGACACGCTCGTCCTCGTGCTCTCCGGCGCGTATCGGGACAAGCTCAAGGCGCGCACCTGGTGGTTCCCCATCGTCGGCCGCGTCCCGTACAAGGGGTACTTCGACTTTGCCGCAGCCAAGGACGCCGAGCGGGCGCTGACGGCGCAGGGATTCGACGCGCGCCTCGGCGCGGCGTCCGCGTTCAGCACGCTCGGCTGGTTCAACGACCCGCTTCTCCCGACCACCCTGAGCGCCGATTCGCTGACGGTCGCCAACACGGTCATCCACGAGCTGACCCACAACACGTTTTACGCGTCGGGTGGCGCGGTGTTCAACGAGAGCTTCGCCAACTTCGTCGGCTCGCGTGGGGCGGAGCGCTTCTTCCGGGCGCGCGGACAACAGGCCGCCGCGGAGCAGGTCGTCGCACGGTGGGAGGACGAGAAGATCCTCGGTCGGTTCTGGGCGGCGCTCTACGCGCAGGTGGACTCGGCGTTCAAGGCGCATCCCGGCGACGAGCCCGAGCAGGTCGCCGCCCGGCTCGCGGTGCGCGATTCGATCTACGCCCGCGCGCGCGAGACGCTGCGCGACGAGATCGGCCCGCAGCTCCGGACGATCAGCCCGCGCGCGGTCGAGCGCGTCCGCCTCGACAACGCCGTGCTGATGGCGCGGCGCGTCTACCTGACCGAGCTGGACGCGTTCGACGCCGTGCTCACCCGCGAGGGCGGCGACCTGCGCCGCGCCGTGCAGACGATCATCCAGGCGGCGAAGCGCGACCGGAAGCACCCCTTCGACGCGGTGAAGGCGCTCACGGCGACGCCCGCGCCGCACTGAGGGCGCGCCACGGCGTGGCGGCGGCTACTTGCTGAAGCGTCCGCGCATGATCGCGCGGAGATCGATCGCCGGGGCGGCTGGCGTCTCCGGAGGCGGGACGTCGCCCGGCTCCTCGACGACGATCCGCTGCATCGTCGCCCGCACGCCGCGGTCGAGGAAGCGCGAGAGCTGATCGATCGAATAGTCCGCGCCGCGCCGCGATCCGTAGACCTGCATCGGATACACGACCGCGAGCTCGTCGCGCGCGCGCGTGAGCGCGACGTACATGAGTCGCCGCTCCTCCTCGAGCTCGTCGGGATCGTCGACCGCGCGCGACGAGGGGAACCAGCCGTCCACCGCCCAGATGAGGAAGACGGCCTTCCACTCCTTCCCCTTGGCGCTGTGGACGGTGCTCAGGACGAGCGCATCCGACTCGGACTCGCTGCCGCCGGCGAGATCCTGCGTGCTCGACGGCGGATCGAGTGCAAGGGCAGCGAGGAAGGCGCCGCGCGACGGATAGCCCGCCGCGATCGTGCGGAGCTGATCGAGGTCGGCCAGCCGAGCCTCCGGCCGGTCGTAGCGCTCCTTGAGGATCGAGTCGTAGAGCGCGCGGATCGCCATGATGTCGCTGGCGACGCGGGCGCCGCTCTCGTCCCCCGACCCGCTCCCGACGGTGCGGAGCTGTCGGAGGAGCTGGGCGAGTGAGCGATGCGCCTCGCGCGCCTTCGGCGGCGCGATGAGATGCGTGAACGCGTCCGGATCCCACGAGCGCTCTTCCATCGACGCCATGAGCCCACGCGCGGTCGCGTCGCCGATCCCCGGCATGAGCATGAGGATGCGGTACCAGCTCACCTCGTCGCGCGGATTGTCGCTGACGCGCAGGAACGCGAGCACGTCCTTCACGTGCGCCGCCTCGAGGAACTTGAGGCCGCCCCACTTCTCGAAGGGGATCTTCCGGTTCGTCAGCTCGATCTCGAGATCGGCCGACATGTAGCCCGCGCGGAAGAGCACGGCCATCTCGCGCAGCGGCATCCCACCCTCGTGGAGCTGGAGCACGCGGTCGACGACGAACCGCGTCTGCTGGGCCTCGTCCTTCGCCGTGACGAGCCACGGCTTCTCCCCTCCTTCACGCGATGTCCAGAGGTCCTTCGTGAACCGTTCCTCGGCGCGAGAGATCAGGACGTTCGAGAGGGCGAGGATCGGCTGCGTGGAGCGGTAGTTCTGCGCCAGGGTGACGAGCGTCGTGCCGGGGAACTGCCGAGGGAAGTCGAGGATGTTGCGGAAGTGCGCACCGCGGAACGAGTAGATGCTCTGCGCGTCGTCCCCCAC
>Ga0070664_100004993_pt1 | contig 10628 bp, 9 predicted proteins | sample KBSC73metaG_FD_65863 | JGI IMG/M metagenome (GOLD analysis project Ga0070664, IMG submission 65863) | Corn rhizosphere microbial communities from Kellogg Biological Station, Michigan, USA - KBS C7-3 metaG | ecosystem: Host-associated > Plants > Roots > Rhizosphere > Soil ... | reverse complement strand
TTTGGGCAAGATAACAATGGCGAGATATATCTTACGGTTAGCAGCAACATGGGACCGTCGGGCACAACGGGGAAAGTTTTTAAATTGATAAAAGCACCATGATCATCCTTGCCAATCTAAATAAGAAAAATATTTTCCATGGACGCAAACAATCATGATTTATTTTTTATTTTCTTGAAATAAATTTAGATTTAGTTAAAACAAATTGCTATGAAGAAGTCATTTGTTTACACGGCGGCTGCATCACTCCTCTTCGTGTTAATAATATCCTGTAAAAAAGAACAACTCGGAAGATCGGTCACACCGGCGCAACCAAACCAATCCATTGAGACGAGTATTGCTTCCGGCGAAACATTCACTTTTGTTGCGGGATCCACGGGTTCGCTGACCATTAATAAACAAGCTTTACATTTTCAAATCAGTGAAGCATTGAATGAGAACGGTTCTGTCTACTACAATTACCAACCGAAGGCAGGCTATATTGGAACGGATGAAGTTACCCTGATGTATCTCTCTAATGCTACCGCAGCTGGTATCAGTACCGGTAGTAGTGGTTGTCCGGCAAGTCATGATACTCCTGTCTCAAATGCAATGAGCACATTCCTCATAAAGCTCAACGTAACAAAATAGAGAGGCTATTTGGCTTTTTACTTGGCTGCCTTAGTCTTTGATGTGGGTTTTGGTTTCAAAGTTTTTGCATATGTGTAGCTAAGGTCAAAATACTTTTTCAATTCTTTGGGTGAATTCAGTAATTGATCAATCCCGACTTGTACTTGTCCATCAATTCCTCCCTGTCTTCTTTTGAAAGCCGAAATCCAAGTGCTCCGTCTTTGGCAACAAGAGAAACATGTTCCCGTCCAAAGATGTATAAGGCATGGTATCACCTTCCGCCCGATCGCCGGGTTTGTTGCAACAAGCTTTTCATAAATGGCGAATTTATTTGCATAAGCCCCGGTTTATTTCTTTACAGCCATACAATGGAATTTAAAGCGTCGTAAATTCCTACGTATCCAAATTTAGACATTCGCTGTAATACATCTTGATAAAATCAATACTTTTTAAGTAATATTAATACTCAAATATACCATGACTATGCATAGACCTTTGTACTTCCTGGCTCTCATGGCCATTGCCGGATTGGTGTTCTTACAAACGGGCGCACAAAAAAAATCAATGCCTTTTAAGGTGATTGCCTTTTATACAGAGAGGAACGATCTTGCTCATATCAGTTTTGTCCATGAGGCCAACAAATGGTTCCCAAAAATGGCCGCGCAAAACAATTTTGTTTATGATTCAACAAATGACTGGAGTAAAATGAATACTGATTTCCTTTCGCGCTACCAGGTAGTACTTTTTTTGGATACGAGACCCGACGCACCTGAACAAAGAGCCGCCTTCAAAAAATATATGGAGAAAGGAGGAGCGTGGATGGGTTTTCATTTTGCCGGGTTTGCATTAACTCCTTCTGAATTTCCTCAGAACTGGGATTGGTACCACAATGAATTTATTGGTGCGGGTCAATATGTGAGCAACACGTGGCGACCTACCCCGGCCATTCTTCGCGTCGAAGACAGTAATCATCCTGCTATGAAAGATCTGCCAACGACATTTAAGTCCTCACCAAATGAATGGTACAGGTGGGAAAAAGATATTCGAAACAACCCCGATATTAAAATATTACTGTCGATCGACTCCAGCAGTTTTCCTCTCGGTACTGGTCCCAAGCAATATGAAATATGGCATAGTGGATATTATCCTGTGGCATGGACAAATAAAAAATACCGCATGATCTATGCGAATATGGGCCATAATGATATCGATTATGAAAACAAGACGAATAAAGAATTATCGTTTCAGTTCGACAACGAGACCCAAAACAAATTCATTCTTAATGCAGTGATCTGGTTGGCAAGAAGAAATGACAAATAAAAAGGTACGGCAATTTTTAAGTTGCCATACCTTCATGACCTCTTAGTATATCGATCAAAAAGGGTTACAATTTTACAAACGAAAATGACCGGGTTCCGTTTGACGTTACAATATTCACCATATAAATTCCACTCGTAAGACCCATTGTATTTAGCTGTAGCAATTGTTTGCCATTGCCAGGGATTATTGTTTTTACCAATACTCCATCGGACCTGACCAGCTTAATGGAAGTTGGTGTTTCTAAACCTGTCATGTCGATCGTCAACTGTTCACGAACCGGGTTTGGATATATTTTATACTCTGTCCTTGGTAATGCTTCTGGTGTTATTGCTTTGGTTGTTATTTCCTCTTCGTCGTCACACGAGTTAGTGCGGAAGGCGTCGACTGCAATATTACTAAGACCCGTATTCCTCTTGATGATATCCGAAAATTTCGTACGTTTTATTTGGTCACGTATCGCATTTGGAAGGAAAGGATCATTGAGATAAAAATAAAAATCCCCGTCTCTAAGCTTTTCAAACTGCGATTTGAGCATGGCGTTCATTGTTCTGCCAACATCCTTGCCTGGTAAATGATCCTCTGCTAATATACCGACCCATAGATCAATATTGTTCACACTTTTATATAACATCTGCAATGAATCAGCTAGTGAATCTACAGAGGTAATATCTGAAAATCGACGTGCTGCGCTGCCTGTATAAAAAAGGCGCGCGGTATTATAATCTGGCAATCCATGATCTCTTCCCCTTTGAATATTTAAGCTGGCCAGGTCTATACCAAACCGAACAGGGCTACTTGCACTGACAAACAAAAAATTCCTCAACACATCATTGATCCTCGTATCGATTTCATATTCATCATGACTGGAAGCTCCTTTGATGAAGGCGTCTATTCCATAGGTTGGTGTAAGTTGTGGATTCCAAAACACCTCTACCAGATCCATTTCGCCTGGTCCTACTTCTTCACAATTATTATCACGGAATAATACATCATCCGATACCATCGAATGTCCAAGCCTGTACGCACCGGTAGCAAAACTGTTCATGATATCGGGTCTTACATTGTCTTTGTATCCCCTATAAGGATCGAGTATAATACCAAGAGCAGGCAAAAATTCCTGGTAGGTGATCGCTTCGATCTCGGCTCCCACCATCTTTCTTGCGATCTGGTACATCTGCTCGTCATTTCGCATCCCCAGGCGGATCAAGCTGTCGCAGATCCGGTTATGCTCACGTACAAATAGCGTATGAATAGATGTAAGCACAGGATTTTCTGCCGCTCTATCGTCTCCTGCAACAAATGTTTTTACATGATGATCACTATCATTTGCCATTTCAGGTGCATTCACATCTATCGCCCCGGATAATTGACCCGTAAGCGTATTGAAGGGCAATAAATTTCCTGAAGAAGTTTTCAGTTTACCATTTCGCATTGTTCTCAGCCAGGTCGCTCTTTTGGTTTCGGATCCGTATACATTCGATCCATCAATAAATGAAGTGATCATGTTGAGCTGTTGTCTCACTTTATTTCCACGTGCATCGGTTGTAATCTGGAAATCGCTGCGGTAAAATGGAATGGCTTCAGTAAATACCGTCTCCGTGCCGGGCAAAGGAATGGGAACATATTCTGTCGTACCTGTTGGTGTCGCGCTCATGTCATGATCAAGGAATTGTCCCCACTGGTAGACCAGTGTGCTCAATTGCATTTTATTGAATTGGGTTACCGGTTCATCGACCACTGCATTTGATATGGCTCTTGGTGAAGGACGACTGATACCTCCCATCGCGCCGCCCGGATCGCTCTGACCATATTGTGCCGGCACTTCTCTGAATAACGTTATACCGGCAGCACCCCAGTTTGTTTTTGAACTGCTGCTTACGTTATTGTTGGTTCCATTTATTGATCTGTACGGAGTATGGATGCGCAGAGGTAGTACATTCAGTGGATCTACAGATGTACGCTTGGTCTGTACCAGCAGGTTTCCCTTCATAGCTCTGCTTTGTTGTGCACTAGATTGAATTACCGATACAAGGACGAGGATGAAAAAAATGGCTGTCTGTAAGATTGTTTTTCTGGACATAACAATAGTTTTAAGGTGTAAAAATTTTTTTCATCGCAACAAAGGATTATTGATCCGCCGCGTACACTTGAAAATACCGGCAGTGAGAGAGAGTTTAGGGCAATTGTGAATCGACTGGGGACACGTAAGAACAGGTAACTATAATTTGCAACAGGATATTGGTCCATCCCTGGAGAATATTCCTGCCTCTGATGATATTATATTAGGAGAAAAAACTTTTGCAAATAGGCACCGGTCAAAAACTAAGGGAGAAATTCGCGAAGCAGTTAGTTTTTCATCGATAGTCAGTAAGCCGGTTTTCATAGATAATTTCTTAAGCAGTTGTAAATACGATTCAACAAAGGTGGAAACTCAAAATGTTAAATCCGTTACACAATTCTGGCGAAATGTTACATAATTCGGGGTGTGAACAGATCTCAAGCGAGAGATCAATAGCTATAAATTCTCGAGAGGAACTAAATTTTTATATTCTGATTTTTTGAAAAGAGATGGAGTGATGCCAGTTATTTTTTTAAACTGTGCGGATAAATGCGCGGTGCTGCTGTAGTGAAGTTTCCATGCGATCTCAGAAAGAGTAAACTCATTATACAGGAGCAACTGTTTTACACGCTCGATCTTATGGATAATAATAAAATGTTCGATAGTAATATTTTTCACTTTCGAAAAAATCTTCGATAGATAAGTATAGTTCGTTTTTAGCTTACTGCTGATATAACTTGAATACTTTATTACGGGCAATTCATCAGAGTAATGGATCATTTCGATGATCACATTCTTTATTTTCTCCGTAAGAATATTCTCTTTGCCGGATATTAATTCGAAATTGTTCTGATGAAGACTTTCTTTTAGTATTTCGTACTGTTGATCAGAAAGGATCTCTCCCACTTCGATTTCACCAATGTCGATAGATGTGAGTTCCAGGCCAAGATCCTCAACAATCGTCTTAACCTGTTTTTGAGAGGGCACGGTGGTCATATTTTTGATAAATGCCTTCAAGGGTTATTCCTTAGAATATTAGAGATGCAGGCATGCATCAAAAATTTCTCCAGTTTCCACTAACTCAATGAATTGGTTTTTAAAGCAGGCATTTTGTTGAGTTGAATCATCTTTTTCAAACTCTGAATGGACAAATACGATTGGCCACTGGTAATACTCGCAAGGATCGACTTCAACGAAGGTTCGTAAAAATTGGAACGATTTTTTATTTTTTACAATATTATCAATCCGGCAATAAATAATTATAACCTCATAAAATTTGAGCAATGTCAAAAACAGCTGTTGAAACCAGAACATTACAGAAGATTCTAATCATTGAGGACGAAGGCGAAATGTGTCTAGTGTTGAATATTTTACTCAGCAACGAGGATATCGAACTGGAGCATGTAAAAAGTCTCTCAGCCGCCGAAGAATATCTTTCAAGGGAACTACCCTCGCTTATTGTCCTTGATAATAAACTTCCCGACGGATTTGGAGTCGACTATATCAGTTACATAAGGAACAAGTATCCATCGATGAAGATTGTAATGATCACAGGATACGATGCGTCTGCAAAAGACGTCGCCATGGAAAATGGTGCAGACATGTTTTTAGAAAAACCTTTTACAAAACAAGAATTTCTTTCGGCGATCAAGTCATTGCTCAATTCATCAGATCACTGATCGGTTGAACTGCATTAGTTTTTCTCAGTATACTTTTTAAAATTATCAAGAATCGCTTGCCAGCCAGTGCGCTGCATTTCGAGGGAGTGAGTATTCTCAGCCTCAAAACTTTCTACCACTTTGGTCGCGTTGCCCTGTGACGCAAAATCTACTTTTACTTTTCTTTCATCGCCAAGAGTGTATTCAATATATTGATGTTCCCTGACCGCATCGTACACTCCGCCAAAATCAAAGCCCGTGCTTCCGTCTTTCGCTTCCATACGAGCTGAGAAGCTTCCACCCACTCTCAAATCATTTTTTGACCATGGCGAGTGCCAATCATCCGAGGCGTGATTCCATTTTACAATATGCTCCGGCTTTGTCCAGAACTCCCATACTTTCTCAACAGGAGCGTTGATAGTACTCTCGATTGTGATGACCTTTTTTTCGTGCGTTTCCATCTTATAGAATTTGTTTTCCTTGAATTGGTTTACAACGCAAATATCAGCTGAGTTTTGCAAGCAGATGCTGTGTAATAGCGGCAAATTAGAAGCTAATTGCGGCAAGGGAGAGAACCATGATTTACGGGATTTAAAGGATTAAAGGGATATACTGAACCACCAAGAAGGTTGAAACAAGTTTACCGTAACGATTATTTCCTATAAATCTTTTTAATCACGAGATACAGGTTTTTCTCTTAATCATGGAGATCATGGTTCTGTCCTATCTTAGAATGTAAGTGACCCCACCGATCGTTTGCCTGTACAATCCGGATTTTAGGGCGCCTCTCAGTTCGGTTTTGTCGAATGATGAGTACCATTCAAACGGAACTGAACCGATCCTTTTTATTTTACCTTTCAATAATTTATCGTCGAATGTGGAATACCAGGTAATAGGGTTATTGCCAATCGTTTTCAATTTTCCTCTGTACGCTTCATCGTCAACCGATGAATAGTATTCTACGACCGAGCTGCCGATAAACCGCAATTTTCCCTTGTACGCCGCATTGTCGAAATTGCTGTAATAATCGAGAAGAAGAGTGCCCACTGATTTTAACTTCCCGACTTTTGTCGTCTCATCCAAATGGCCATAATAAGTGAAGTTGCAAGTGCCAATGCTTCTCACTTTGCCTCTAAACGCAGAGTCTGCTTCCTGTCCATAATATTCTATCCTGCCGAGATACGGTTGAAGTTTAGGATCATAATAATTGCCTCTGTCCGATAACAATTCTGTTCCCCACTCCTGGAGCTTGCCTTCATCGGTGACGCGCAAAAGAATCCCCTGGTCGGTAGTAAAAGAAAAATATGAAAAGTTTGTACCTCCAGAAATCGTCACCTGGCTCAACTTCTGCGAGAATGCGGCGCTAACAAGAAATGAAAGAATGAGGGTTGCAAATAAATTTCTCATAACGTACTTAACAAGGGTAGGATTTTTTTCTAACCCATTCCACAAGATAGTTGTTAATGAAGATTTATTATAGCGTTTCCCTCAATCTTTGTTATAAAAGAAGTTAAAAAAGCCGGTGCAGTAATTAAAATATCTAAACAAAAAGGCCGTCCCAAAAAGTCGTTCTTCGCCCAGGTGCGAGCATCAACGATCAAGCCTGTCCACCAGCAGGAGGCAATCTGTTTGGTAGTCTACCGTGTTTTTAGGATTTCTTCTTCCGATCGTTATGTCGACTTTTGAGACAGCCTCTTATCGCAGGGCTGAGGCTTCAATCTCTTTTTATATAGCCAAACAACCCGTCTTCTTCGTCCTCTGGGCCGGCAGCAAAAAACAACCAATTAGGATCAATCATTGTTGCAGTGGCGGGGGCGAAAGAAAGCGACCACAAACCTGGTATTTCAATCACCTTTCCATTTGAACGAAGCGCTCCTATGAACTCACCGTCCTGATCATAAGCGTTTATGTGGCCATCTCCGAAATTGCCGATAAGTATTACCGATGTGATGTCATGATGTTTCTTCTCAATTATCTTCCCATTGTCTTCACCCTCGCCATCCCATTCCTGGTTTGCCCAAAATGCTGTGGGAGCCCATGCAACACCCCATGGAGCATTCAATTTGCCTCCGGATGCAAAACGTTTGATCAACTTTCCATCCGGGTGATAAACATCTACAAACCCAAGCCCGGCTCCTGTTTCTTCTTCACCCGGCTCATCACTGACTTTGGCATACATGACAAACAAGTTGCCGCCTACATTTTGAATGTTAAATGGCGCATAGCCCATCGGCAACGCATAATCTGTAAAAGGTTTCCCGGACACTTCTGTCCAACTGGTGTCATACACTTCAATGTGGCCGCTGAGAAAATTAGCAGCATAAATAAAGGAATCGGCCCCATCAGCAGCAATTGCAAGCCCAGTGTACGATGCAGTGCTTGAATGATCCTTTACCCTTATGGCAACATTTCCTCCGTTCCATCCGGCAATAACGCCGTCATCGCCCACAAAGATGAATCTCGCGGGATTTCCATTTGGAAGTCTAAAGCCACTGCTTCCATTAAATACGATGCCTGTTGGATGTCCGCCATCGACATCTGATGTCGGCGAAGGAATAGAAACCGGCGGCCTTACATCACCTCCCTGTGCATTGAAGATGAAACTCAGGCCTGTTGCTTGTGCATTTACCCAATCGGGGCCTGAAGGAGCAAAAGCCTGACCCCATGCATTTCTCAGATCAGGGACTATTCTTTGCGGGTTATATTTATCATTGTTCCCCACCAGGTTCACCTGCTCATAATTTGCTTTGAGTTCATGAGGTTTCGGGAAGGGATTTTTTTTACAACCTGCAGCGGCAAGCAACACACATGTAATTACCAATCCTGTTTTAGTCGTTTTGATAAAACTCGCTTTCATATTAATCGATTTTGGTTACAAAAAAATTTTATGCAGAATATCGGGAGTCTGAATTCCGTTGTTTCGTAGTTGGGTTGTAGAAAGGAAAAAAGGAGCTTTACTAGTAAGCGTCACGAAGTCTAATAAGGTTGCCGCAGTTGGAAATTTTCTTTTCAGAAATTAATTTGTTTTAATATCATTGCCAGGTGCCAGGTCATCAAATTATTTTTGTCTTATCTTTTCCCAAACATTACTGCTATGAGAAAACTACTTGCCATAGTTGCCATTTTATTTTACATTGATTCTTTTTCCCAACAAAGTTTTGAGATCAGTTGCTCGTCCAAACTGGAAGATCATATTCCCGATGGCCGTTTGCTGCTTTTGTTAAGTAACAATAATAAAGCAGAGCCTCGTTTTCAAATCAGTGATGGCCCTTCCACTCAACTTGTTTTTGGAATAGACGTAGATAACAGTGCAAAAGGGAGATCTCAAACATTTACTCAGGATGAGCCCGCCATCTTCGGCTATCCTATCCAGAAACTGAAAGATCTTCCAAACGGAGAATATTATGTGCAGGCCTTGCTTCATCGTTACGAAACTTTTCATCGCAAGGATGGACATGTGGTAAAACTTCCGATGGACCGGGGTGAAGGGCAGCAATGGAATCTTGCTCCCGGAAATCTTTATTCAAAACCAACCAAAATAAAAATCGACAATAAAGCAGGGGTAATAAAGATTGAAATGACCGAAGTGATACCACCGATCAAAGAACCGGAGGACACGAAATACATCAAGCACATCAAAATTCAAAGCAAACTTCTTAGTGAATTTTGGGGAAGACCCATCTATCTCGGTGCTCATGTTTTATTGCCTGAAGGATGGGATACACACCTTAATGTCAAGTATCCTTTGGCTATCTTTCACGGACACTTTCCATCAGACTTTGATGGTTTTCGTACCACTCCCCCTGATACTTCTTTAAAACCTGACTATAACGAACGCTTCCACATTAGCGGTTACAATAAGATCATACAACAGGAAGCGTATGATTTTTATAAATTATGGACCGGGCCCAATTTTCCCAGGGTGCTCGCGATAGAAATACAACATGCTTGTCCTTACTATGATGATTCATATGCTGTGAATTCAGAAAGTATCGGTCCTTACGGAGACGCGATCACCTATGAGTTGATCCCCGAGATCGAAAAAAAATTTCGCGGCATTGGGCAAGGATGGGCAAGATTCATGTATGGTGGCAGTACAGGGGGATGGGAAGTGCTGGCGACACAAGTTTTTTATCCCGACCAATACAATGGTTGCTATTGTGCTTGTCCTGATCCAATTGATTTCAGAGCTTACACGGTGATCGACATTTATAAAGACAAAAATGCTTACTTCCTTGAAAGCGATTTTAAAAAAACGCCGCGGCCTGCCGCGCGAAACTATCTCGGGCATGTAAGTACCACCGTTGAGGAAACAAATTATCGTGAGCTTGCATTAGGCACGCACAGCCGTAGCGGGCAACAATGGGATATTTGGGAAGCGGTTTTCTCGCCTGTTGGTCCCGACGGCTATCCAAAGCGCATATGGAATAAGGTGACAGGTGAAATAGATAGCAACGTAGCGAAATTCTGGAAAGAGAATTATGATCTGTCGTACATCATGAAACGCGATTGGAGTAAGCTTGGTCCAAAACTCAGAGGCAGGATCCATATTTATTGCGGTGATATGGACACATATTATCTAAATGATGCTGTCTATCTTACTGAAGAAATGTTGAAAACACTCGACAATCCAACCTATGATGGAGAAGTGGATTATGGCGACAGGGCTGAACACTGCTGGAATGGCGATCATACACAACCGAATTATATTTCCAGGCTACGGTATCATCAAATGTTTATTCCGAAATGGGCTGAAGAAGTAAAGAAGAGAGCACCGGCAGGAGCCGATCTTCAAAGTTGGAGATATTGACAACAATCATGTCTGAAGATATCGTCATTAAAACTGTTTATTTACCTTGTGAGCTACAAACTAAATGCTATATGAAAAATTTGATCGTATTTATTTTCATTCTATCGATCCTGGTTTCCTGCAACTCGTCCGTGCAAGCACCCGAAACAGTTTCATCAAAAAAGCCGATCGA